>Ga0209678_1000143_pt1 | contig 28575 bp, 27 predicted proteins | sample WorMetilvaeELBA1_FD_187404 | JGI IMG/M metagenome (GOLD analysis project Ga0209678, IMG submission 187404) | Marine gutless worms symbiont microbial communities from Max Planck institute for Marine Microbiology, Germany - Olavius ilvae ELBA.1... ...
GCCCTTGGGGGGTGCGCTGCTGCAACCAGACTCAAGCCCTCATGCTGAGCTCGTCGAAGCACGAGGGCGTGCCCCGGACCGCGGGCCTCGTCCTTCGACGTCGCTCAGGATGAGGCCCTTGCGTAAGGCTGGTCCAACGACCTCAAGCCCTCATGCTGAGCTTGTCGAAGCACGAGGGCGTGCCACGGGCCTCGTCCTTCGACTTCGCTCAGGATGAGGGCATTGAGTTCGGCACGCCCTCCCGGCGGGCGACCCAAGCGGCCGTGTCACGCCGCCTTGCGCAGGACCTCGCGGGCCAGGTTGGCCATTTCCTTGGCCGCCGGGCTGCCGGACGCCGCTTCGCTGACGCCGCGGCCGCTCAGCAGCGTGGTGGCGAAGGCGACGCGGTTGCCGACGCGGCTGCGGGCGACGCCGGCGTCGAACTTCCTGACCTCGTCGAGCATCGCCTCGGTGAGGCGCGCGCGGGGTGGCACGCGGGTGAGGACCAACAGCGCCTGGCGCTTCTCGCCTTTCGCCAGCGCCAGCGTCGGCCGCGTCGCCCAGACGTCCATCGGCGAGGGCTGCACGGGGACGAGCACCAGCGACGCCGCGCGCACGGCGATTTTCGCCTCGGTCTCGGCGTGGGGCGGGCTGTCGACCAGCACCACGTCGTGGTCGCGGGCCAGGCGCTCGACCTCGTTCGCCGTGCGCCAGCCGGTCACGGCACTGAAGGTCAAACCCGTATCGTCCTCACCAAACCGGTCCTCGCGGGCGGCGTACCAGGCGGCCAGGCTGCCCTGCGGGTCGATGTCGACGACCGCGACGCTCTTGCGCGCGCCGCTCCACAGCGACGCCAGGTGCGCCACCAGCGTCGTCTTGCCGGCGCCGCCCTTCTGCTGGGCGACGGTGATCACTTTCGCGGACATATCAACTCTCGTTGGGGCCCGGGCCAGGGGCGCTCCACTGTGCATTGCGGCAAGATTCTTCGCAACTGCAACATACGCGCGCGGCAGTGGCGGCGTTTCGAGTGCCGTTTCAGGCCGTTGGCGCCGCGATGACGACCTCCGAACTGATGCCCAGGGCCACGACGGTCCGGTGATCGCGCAAGTGCCACCCCGACTCGACGAGCCGGTCGCCCAGCCGGATCGGCCGGCAGCCGCCGAGAAGCGCGGGCCGCCAACGGTGCAGGCGCGTCCAGGTCGCGCTCAGAAGGCGAGGAACACCGCGTTCGCCGGGCATCAGGGCGACGAGACATAGGTGCCCGTCCGGTACCAGCGCGCGCCGCGCCTCGGCAAGAAACGCCGCGATGTCGGTGTCGCTCAAGAGGTCCAGCACGTAGGTCGCGAGCACGCGGTCGCAACCGGCGTCGTCGACCGGCAATCCGATCGCGCCGTCGGTCAAGCGCACATTGGCGCGGTCCGGCCACGGCGCCAGCCGCCGCCCGGCCAGCCGGTGCATGGTGGCGCTGACGTCGAGGCCCAGATAGCGCGCATCCGCCGGCAGGTGCCGCGCGAGGAGGCGCCGGGCGAGGCGGCCGGTGCCGCAGCCGAACTCGACGACGCGGCGCGCCGACGCGAAATCGCCGTGAGTGACCAGCAGGTCGAGCGCCCGGTTCTCGTAGACCGCCTGCAGGTCCTACCGGCGCCCGAAGCGGTCGTAGAAGCACCGCGCCGCGTCATATGAAAGGGCGGTGTCGTCGGGCACGCACGGATCATGCACCCGTCGGCGCCGTTGCCCTAGACTGCCGCGCATGACCGACCTTGTCGCCACCGCGCCGCACGTGTTGGCTGCGACGCCCGACGCCATCGCCGAGGCGGCGCGCGTGCTGCGCCGCGGCGGTCTCGTCGCCTTCCCGACGGAGACGGTGTACGGCCTGGGCGCCGACGCGACGGACGACCGCGCCGTCGCCGCGATCTTCGCGGCGAAAGAACGCCCGCGCTTCAACCCGCTGATCGTGCACGTGGCGGACGTGGCGGCGGCGCAGGCGCTGGTCGACTGGTCCGACGCGGCCGCGACGCTTGTGGATCGCTTCTGGCCGGGGCCGCTGACGCTGGTGCTGCCGCGGCGGGCCGACGCACGGGTCTCGCTGCTGGTCAGCGCCGGGCTCGACAGCGTCGCAGTGCGGGTGCCGGCGCACAAGCTGGCGCAGGGCCTGCTGCGCGCCGCCGGCGTGCCGATCGCCGCGCCCAGCGCCAACCGCTCGGGCGAGGTCAGCCCGACGCGCGCGGAACACGTGGCGCAATCGCTGGGCAGCGCCGTCGACCTGATCCTCGACGGCGGGCCGTGCGCCGTGGGCCTGGAGAGCACGGTGGTCGACCTGACCTGCCCTCCGGCGTTGCTGCGCCCCGGCGGCGTCCCACGGGAGGAAATCGAGGAAGGGCTGGGGACGCTCAATATCGCGGGCGAGGGCGACACGCCCAAGTCCCCGGGCATGCTCGCGAACCACTACGCGCCCGGCCTGCCGCTGCGCCTCGACGCCACCGACGCCGCGGCGGACGAGGCATTGCTGGCGTTCGGCCCCGACGCGCCCGCCGCTGCCGTGACGCTCAACCTCAGCCCCACCGGCGACCTCGCCGAGGCGGCGGCGAACCTGTTCGCGCACCTGCGCGCCCTCGACCGGCCGGGCCTGCGCGGCATCGCCGTGATGAAAGTGCCGGAGCGCGGGCTGGGCCGCGCCATCAACGACCGGCTGCGCCGCGCCGCCGCGCCCCGGACCTGAGGTCCGCTTGCCGGCGCACCACCGCTGGTCTACATCCGCCGCCATGGACACCGTGACCTCCGACCTGATCGAGCGCCTCGCCGGCGTCGTCGGCCCACGCGGCCTGCTGACGGCCGCGGACGACATGGCGCCGTACCTGAAGGAGTGGCGCGGGAATTTCGCCGGCGACACGGGCGTCGTTGTGCGGCCGGGGTCGACCGCGGAGGTGGCGGAGGTCGTGCGGCTCTGCGCCGAGGCCCGCGTGCCGGTGGTGCCCCAGGGCGGCAACACCGGCCTGTGCGGCGGCGCCGTGGCGCGCGGCGAGGTGCTGCTGAGCCTCGGCCGCATGGACCGCGTCCGCGCCATCGATCCCGTCAACTACACGATCACCGTCGAAGCCGGCTGCATCCTGGCCGACGTGCAGCGCGCGGCGGAGCAGGCCGAGCGCCTGTTCCCGCTGAGCCTGGGTGCGGAGGGCACCTGCCAGATCGGCGGCAACCTGTCGACCAACGCCGGCGGCACCGGGGTCTTGCGCTACGGCAACACCCGCGACCTGACGCTGGGGCTGGAGGTCGTCTTGGCCGACGGCCGCGTCTGGGACGGCTTGAAAGGCCTGCGCAAGGACAACGCCGGCTATGACCTGAAGCAGCTCTTCGTCGGCGGCGAGGGCACGCTGGGGATCATCACGGCGGCGGTGCTGAAGCTGTTCCCGCTGCCGCGCGAGCGCCACACGGCGCTGGTCGCGCTCGACAAGCTCGACGCGTTCCTGACCCTGCTCGACCGCGCCCGCGCCGCCAGCGCCGACACCGTGACGGCGTTCGAGCTGATGCCGCGGCTCGGCCTCGAGTTCGCCTTCAAGCACATCGAGGGTACGGTCGACCCGCTCACCGCCCCGCACCCGTGGTACGCGCTGGTCGAGTTCAGCGCCAGCGAGCCCGGCAGCGGCCTCGACACGGCGCTCGAAGGCATGCTGGAACGCGCCTTCGAGGACGGCCTGATTGTCGATGCGACGATCGCCCAGTCGGAGGCGCAGCGGGCGGCCCTGTGGTTCCTGCGCGAGGCCATCGTCGAGGGCCAGCGGCCCGAGGGCGGCAGCATCAAGAACGACATCTCTGTGCCGGTCTCCAGCGTGCCCGACTTCATCCGCCGCGCAACGGCGGCGGTCGAGGAACTGTGCCCGGGCGTGCGGCCGGTCGCGTTCGGCCATGTCGGCGACGGCAACATCCACTTCAACGTGACCCAGCCTATGGGCATGGAGCGCCAAGCGTTCGTCGACCGCTGGTGGGAGATCGCCGGCCGGGTCGACGAGATCGTGCACGAGCTCGACGGCAGCTTTTCGGCCGAGCACGGCGTCGGGCTGTTGAAGGTCGGCGAGCTGGAGCGCTTCAAGCCCGCCGTCGAGGTCGAGATGATGGCGCGCATCAAGGCGGCGCTGGACCCGCACAACATCCTCAACCCGGGGAAGATCGTGCGCGGACGGTAGGCGTCGCCGCCTGACCCCGGGGCGCAATCCTGCTATCACAGGCGTCCGCAAGCCGGGCCGAACCGGCGCTGCCAGGGCGGAGAGGGATGACAGACTACACGGCCCCCGTGGCCGACATGCGCTTCGTGCTCGACGAGCTGTGCGACCTGCCGGGTCTGGCTGCGCTGCCGCCGTACGAGGAAGCGACCCCCGATCTGGTCGACCAGGTGCTCAACGGCGCGGGGCGGATTGCGTCGGAGGTCCTGGCGCCGCTCAACCAGTCGGGCGACCGGGAACGGTCGCGCCTGGAGAACGGCGTCGTGCGCACGCCCAGCGGTTTCGCCGACGCCTACCGCGCCTTCGCCGAGGGCGGCTGGATCGGATTGCCGTTCGAGGCAGAGATTGGGGGCGCCGGCCTGCCCTGGGTGCTGGCGACCGCGGTCAACGAGACCGTGCAGGCGTCCAATATGGGATTCGGCCTCTGCCCGCTATTGACCTTCGGCGCCGTCGAGGCGCTGGCGGCTCACGGCAGCGACGAGCTGAAGGCGATCTACCTGCCGCGCATGGTCAGTGGCGAGTGGACGGGGACCGTGAACCTGACCGAGCCCCAGGCGGGCTCGGACCTGAGTGCCCTACGCACCCGCGCCGGGCGCGACGGCGCGCGCTACCGCATTACGGGGCAGAAGATCTACATCACCTACGGCGAACAGGACTTCACCGAGAACATCGTGCACCTGGTGCTGGCGCGGCTGCCCGACGCGCCGGCCGGCACGCGCGGTATCAGCCTGTTCCTGGTGCCCAAGGTGATGGTGGAAAATGACGGCAGCCTGGGCGCCCACAACGACGTGCGCTGTGTCGGCCTGGAGGACAAGCTGGGCATCCACGCCAGCCCCACCGCGGTGATGTCCTATGGCGACGACGGCGGCGCCGTGGGCTATCTGATCGGCGAGGAAAACAACGGCCTCGCCTGCATGTTCACGATGATGAACAACGCCCGGCTCAATGTCGGCCTGCAGGGCGTGGCCATCGCCGACCGCGCCTACCAGCAGGCGGTGGACTACGCCCGCACGCGCGTGCAATCGAAGCCCATCACCGGCGGCGACGCCCAGGTGCCGATCGTGCGCCACGCCGACGTGCGCCGCATGCTGATGTCCATGCGCAGCCAGGTCGAGGCCATGCGCGCGCTGACCTATTACGCCTGCGCCCAACTGGACCGCGCCAAGGTGGCGCCGGACGTGGCAGACCGTGCGGCGGCACAGGCGCGGGTCGACCTCCTGACCCCCATCGTCAAGGCGTGGTGCACCGACCTGGGCGTCGAGATCGCCTCGACCGGCGTGCAGGTGCACGGCGGCATGGGCTATGTCGAGGAGACCGGCGCGGCTCAGCACCTGCGCGACGCGCGCATCGCGCCGATCTACGAGGGCACCAACGGCATCCAGGCGAACGACCTGGTCGGCCGCAAGGTGCTGCGCGACGATGGCGCGACGATGACGGCGTTGATCGACGAGATCGCCGCCTTGGATGGGCCCCTGGGAAAGGCGGGCGAGGGTTTCGCGTCGATCCGCACGCACCTGGCCGAGGGCCGCCAGGCGCTGCTGACCGCGACGCACTGGGTCGTCGACCGCGGGGCGCAGGAGCCGGAGACGGTCTATGCGGGCGCCGCGCCCTACCTGCGCCTGGCCGGCAGTGTCGCCGCCGGCTGGCTGATGGCCCGCGCCGGCCTGGCCGCCGCGGGGCGGCGCGCGGAGGGCACGGGCGATCCCGCGTTCCTCGATGCGAAGGTGGCCACGGCGCGCTTCTTCGCCGAGCATGTGCTGCCGCTGGCGCCGGGTCTGGCGCTGACCGTGACCCACGGTGGCGGCAGCGTTCTGGCGCTCGACGAAGACGCGCTGTAGCGCTGCCACGATGCCGCTTGCGCGCGCCCGCGGCGTTTCCTAAAACCGCGCTCCTGTCGAATCTCGCCGAGAATTCGCATGTCCGTGCAGGCCGCCGACACGTCTCTTGCCGCGAACGACTATTTCGTGCGCCGCGACGGGCTGGAATACGCCGGCGGGCACGTGCTGCTCGACCTGTGGGACGCGCACGGCCTCGATGACCCACAGCACATCGAACGCGCCCTGCGCGACGCCGCGGCCGCCGCCGGGGCCACCGTGCTGCACGCGCACTTGCACCGCTTCTCGCCGGAGGGCGGCGTCTCGGGCGTGCTGGTGCTGGCGGAGAGCCACATCTCGATCCACACTTGGCCGGAGCGGGGCTTCGCGGCGATCGACATCTTCATGTGCGGTGCCTGCAACCCGCTCGACGCGGTGCCGCCGCTGAAGGCGGCGTTCCGGCCGACGCGGCTGCAGCTCACGGAAGCCCGGCGGGGCCTGGTGCCGTGAGCGCGCCCAAGGGGCGCATCGTGCAGTTCGACGAGACGCTGGGCACCGGGATCTCGCTCGGCCTCGACATCACCGAGACACTCCACGAAGAGGGCGACGGTCCGCAACGTCTGGCGATTTACGACAGTGCCAGTTTCGGCCGTGTGCTGGCGCTCGACGGCATCTGCCAGCTGACCGAGCGCGACGAGTTCATCTACAGCGAGATGCTGGCCCATGTACCGATCGTGGCGCATGGTGCGACGCACGACGTGCTGATCGTCGGTGGCGGCGACGGCGCGGTGCTTGAAGAAGTGCTGAAGCACCGGGACGTGGCGCGGGCGACCCTGGTGGAGATCGACGACCGCGTCGTCGAGCTGTCCAAGCGCTTCCTGCCGAACGTCTGCGGCGCGGCATTCGACGACGACCGGACCGAAGTCGTGATCGCCGACGGCGCCGTCTTCCTGGCCGGCACCGACCGGCGCTTCGACGTCATCATCGTCGACTCGACGGACCCGGTCGGCCCGGGCAAGGCGCTGTTCCGGTCCAACTTCTACGTCGGCTGTGCCCGGGCCCTGAAGCCCGGCGGCATCCTGGTGACGCAGAACGGCGTGCCGCTGGTCCAGGGCGACGAACTGCGCAGTGCCATGGCCCGCCTGCGGCCGCGGTTCGCCGACGTGAGCTGTTACCTCGCGACCGTGCCGACCTACGTCGGCGGCCCGATGGCGTTCGGCTGGGCCAGCGACGACCGCGCGGCGCGCGCGACCGATCTCGGCACGCTCGAGGGGCGCTGGCTTGCCGCCGGGGTGACGGCGCGCTACTACACCCCGGCCGTGCACGCGGCCGCGTTCGCTCTACCCGGTTATGTGGCGGCACTGCTCGGCTAGGCAGGGGTTTGTCCGATCATGCAGGCGACAACAGCTTGGCGCCCCGCACATACCGTTCTCGCCGCGATCCCGCTCCTGGCCGTCGTCGTGCTGGTCTCCTTCGCGCCGATGGAGCAGCCGCAGGCCTATCACCTCTTCGCGGACACACGCGGCTGGCTCGGCCTGCCCAATTTCGGCGACGTGGTGTCGAACCTGGCCTTCGTGGTGCGGGCGGTCTTGGCCTCTGGCTCTGCCTGACGGCGCGGCCGCCGGGCGCGCGCCGCGCCTGGACGCTGCTGTTCGCGGGTGTGGCGCTGGTCAGCATCGGCTCGGCCTACTACCACTGGGTGCCCGGCGATGCGCGCCTGGTCTGGGACCGGCTGCCGATGACGATCGGCTTCATGGGTGCCTACGTGGCCCTGCTGGCCGAATACGTCGACGCCCGGCTGGAACGGCTGCTGCTGCTGCCGGCGGCGCTGCTCGGCCTCGCCAGCGTCGTCTACTGGGACCTTTTCGGCGACCTGCGCCTCTACTTCGCGGTGCAGGCGATGTCGCTCGGCAGCCTACTGGCGATCATCGGACTGTTCACCAGCCGCCATGGCGGCCGGCCGTGGATCGTCGCGGCGTGCGCGGCCTACGCCATGGCGATTCTGTGCGAGCAGCTGGATCACCAGGTCTTCGGCCTGACCGGCGGCACGGTCAGCGGGCATACGATCAAGCACGTCTTCGCCGCGCTGGCGCCGCTGGCCGTGTTCCTGATGCTGCGCCGCCGGCTGCTGCCGGCCGGGGACCCGGCGTAGACGCGTCAGCGCCGCGCTGTGCACAGGATCGGCGCATAGCGCACGACGAAGACGACGAACCCGGCCGTCCACAGCGCCGCGCCGAGCTGCACGAAGAGCAGCGGCTCGGGCGACCACTCCGCCGCGACCCGCGCCGCCGCACCCAGGAGAACGAACAGGTACGCCGCGCTGGTCGCAGCGTCGGCCCGCAGCGGGCGCCCCGCGTGGCCGAGGCTGGCACGGGTCATGACCGCCAGCGTCATCTGCCCGATGGCGCCGGCGCCCAGCGCGTGCATCGCCTGCTGAGGCGTCGCCAGGCCGGGCGCCAGTATGGCCAGCGCGAACAGCGCGAAAGCGACGGGCAGCCAGGCATAGGCGACGTGCAGCGCCAGCAGCAGCGGCTCTGGCGTCGTCGCGGCGCCGCGCCAGCGGCCCAACCGCCAGAGGTTGAGCGCCGCGGCGAGCGCGAAGGCGAGACCGGTATTCCGATGGTCGGGCGCCACGATCCAGGACAGCGCCGCGACGAGGCCGGCGGCCAGCGCCAGCTTGTCGACGAGGTCGAACGCTGCCGGACCCTCGGCCGCGCCGCGCTGCTTCAGCCAGTTGCGCGTGAAGCTCGGCGTGATGCGCCCGCCGATCAGCAGCAGCAGCACGACCGCCGTCGCGAAGCCGAGCCGCGTCCCCAGGCCCTCGTGGCCGAAGAGAAAGACCGCCTGCGCGACGGCGAGGCTGCTGACCAGCAGGCAGACGGGCAGGTTTCTGCGGTTGCCGCCGGCGATCACCTCGCGCCAGGCCACGGCCGCGAGCACGACTGGAAAGGCGCCGGCCAGCAGGGCTGCGGGCAGGGTCTCGGCGGCGACGAGCATGGCGATGCGTCCGGCGACCCAGAGCGTGAACAGGGCGGCCAGCCCGGCGCCGGCAATGGGCGGCCGCCCGGTCCAATTCGGGATCGCCGTCAGGAGGAACCCGGCGAGCGCCGCGCCGAGATAGCCGAACAGCATCTCGTGCATGTGCCAGCGCAAGGGGTCGCCGAGTCCGGGCACCGCGACCAGACCGAGATACGTCGCAAGCCACAGCGGCAGCGCGGCCGCGGCGAGCAGGCCCGCGCCCAGGAAGAACGGCCGGTAGCCGTAGGAGAGCAGCGCCGGCCCGGCATAGGCGCCCGGTTGCTCGCTCGGCTTGATCGGCTCTTCGGTCATCGCGCTCCCTGCATATCCGGGACACGGCGCGCGCACAAAGAAGAACGCCGGCTCCGGACGGGGAGCCGGCGTTTCACGGCAATCGGGCGTGGCCCGTTCTCAGCCGCCCTTGACCTCGTTCTTCTTCTCTTCGGGCTTGGTCTCGCGCAACCACTTCGAGCAGCGCCGCTACGTCTCGAGCGAAGAATCAGGAGCAGGTGCTCGAACAGCTCCGCGAGCTGGGCATCGATCCTACCGGCAAGGAGAGCGAAGGGCATCTGTTGGCGGACTTCTGTCTCTCCCGCCCGCACGCCGACGCGGTGCGAGAGCCCATGGGACGGCGCGTCCTCGTCTGATCGCAAGCCTTTGCTCAAACCGAAACGCGGCCGGCGGTCCACATGCCGGCATTGGCCAGAATGAGCTCGGGATCGTCATACTGCTGGCACAGCAGCCGCTCGTAGAGACGGCCCTCGCTCTCGCGGTCGACGGGCGCTGCCGCGCCGGCAAGCCGTGACAGCGCCTGATTGAGCGCAGCGACGGTCCCGCTGCCTTCGTCGAACTGCGCCTTCTTGCGCCAGAGTAGGTCGGCCGGCAGCAGGTCCTCGCAGGCCTTGCGTAGGATTCATTTCTCCGTCGTCTCACCGCTTCGCGCGTCTGTTACCTTCATCTTCAGGGAAGCCGGGATCGATTGCGCGAAGTCGATCAGGTCGCGGTCGAGGAACGGCGTGCGCGCCTCAAGCCCTTGCGCCATGGTGATCCGGTCCACCCGTTGCAGGTTGATGTTGTGCATGGCGCCGAGCGAGCGCGTGTGCTCATCGGCCAGCGCCCGCGTCTTGCGCGCGTAGGCATGATGGTAGGCATAGCCCGCGAACAGCTCATCCGCCCCCTCGCCCGTGAGCACGGCCTTGACGTGGCGGCGGGCCAAGGTCGTCGCGAAATGCGTCGGCAGGGCGCTGCGAACCAGGTCGATATCGGCGCTTTCCAGGTGATAGATCACGTGCGGCAGGACGTCCGCCAGGTCTTCGGGGCTGAAGACGAGCTCGCGGTGGTCCGAGCCGATATGACGCGCCACGGCGCGCGCGGCGGCAAGGTCGGGGCTGCCCTGGGTACCGACCGAGAAGGTCTTCAGCGGCCGATCGACGGTGCGCGCGGCCAGCGCCGCGATGATGGAGGAATCCAACCCGCCGGACAGGAAGGCGCCGACCTCGATGTCGGCGATCATCCACTTCCGCACCGCCGCTTCCAGGACCAGGCGCAACTCGCGCCAGATCGGCTCGGGATCCTCGTCCGGCGCCAGATCCGCTGCGCCCTGGGGCATGCGATACCATTCGCGGCAGCCGTCGATGCTGTCGAACATCGCGCCGGGATCGATGGCCTCGATGGCCGCTAGCCCGAGGCCGTCGAATGCCTTCAATTCCGAGGCGAAAGCGAGGCCGTCGCCAATGCGGGCCATGAACAGCGGCTTGATGCCAAGCGGATCGCGAGCCGCGATGATCCGCTCCGGCGTCGCCAGGACGAACGCGAACATACCGTCGAGCCTGTGGATCCAGCGCAGTTCGTCCGAGCGGAAGAGATGCAGGATGGTCTCGCTGTCGCTCTCTGTCTCGAACGCGCTTTCGCCCAGGATCGCCCGCAGGTCCGCGTAGTTGTAGATCTCACCGTTGGCGACAAGGAGGTCTTCGGCGCTGTAGATCGGCTGGGCGCCGTTCTCGAGCCCGATGATCGACAGCCGGCAATGGGCCATCACGGCGGGAACGTTCGCCGCCCGGCTCAGGCGCACGTCATCCGGCCCCCGGTGGGCGATCTTGTCGATCATCCGCCGCGCCAGCGCCGAATCCTCGATCCTCCAAAGAGAGACAAAGCCACACATCGATGCCTCGTTTGGGCGCCTTGGCGTTTGCGAGATTATCTGACCCCCAGAGGTCGCTCCACTTGCTTGCTGTATGACCGAGAGGGGTCATTCCCGGCCAGGCGCCCTGTCGCGGCGAGAGACCGGCTAACTGACGAGGTGCCGGTAGATCGCCGGCAGCGCGAGGGGCAGGCGGTCCGGGTGGCTGACGATGGCGAAGCCCCCGGGGCCGAAGATCCGCGGGACATAACTGCGCGCTTTGGCATCGATCGTGATGGCGAAGACCGCGTGCCCGGCCCGCCGCGCCTCCAGGATCGCCCGGCGCGTGTCTTCCATGCCGTAGCGCCCCTCGTAGTGATCCAAGTCGTTCGGCTTGCCGTCGGTCAGGAGCAGCAGCAGGCGCTTCTGTTTGGCGCGTCGGCTCAGCGCCCTAGCGCTGTAGCGCAGCGCGGCCCCCAGCCGGGTGTAGAAGCCCGGGCGCAAGGCGGCGATGCGCGCCTCGACCCGGCGGCCCATGGCCTGCTCGAAGGTCTTGACCGTCTCAAGGTACACGCGCTGGCGCTTCAGCGATGAGAAGGCGCAGATCGCCAGGTCGTCGCCGCAGCGGTCCAGGCCGTAGGCCAGCGCCGTCAGGGCCTCCTTCTCCACGTCGAGCACCTGCCGGTTGTCGACGTAGCTCTCGGTCGAGCGCGAGGTGTCGAGCAGCACCTGGACCGCGAGATCACGGTCTTCGGTGCGCGCCTGCCGGTAGAGCCGGTCCGACGTCTCGCCGGTCGCCAGATAGTCGCTGCGCGCCCGCACCACGGCATCGAGATCGAGCTCGTCGCCATCGAGTTGACGCGGCAGCACCCGACGCCGCGGGCGCAGCGCCTCGAAACGGCGCCGAACGGCCGCGATCCGCCGGCGCGCCGCCACATCGAAGGGTTCGCTGTCGCCGTCCTCGGGATCGGTCGGCGGGCTGACCAGGACCCGAACGTGATCGGGCAGATGAGTGCCCGTGCGATAGTCCCACTCGGGATAGAGTTCGACGCCGGCCAGTCGCTCCCGATCAACGTCCTCCGGGGCCAGGTCGAGGTCGAAGGCAAATCGCGTGGCCGGACGCCGCCGCACCTCGACCAGGCTCAGCTCGTCGTGGTCCTCGGCGGCCCGCCTGGCGTTCGCCGCGTCATCGTCGTCGACGACGCGGTTGAGGTTGAGAAACTCGGTCCATGACAGGATCGATTCGAAACGGTGCAGGATCAGGGAGTCCCTGCGCTCGGCCTCGTCCCCGCTCCGGCGCGTCGCCTTGACAGTGGTTTCGCCCGCGCCGTCGCTGCCGTCAGCCGGCCCAGTCTCCTCATCCTCCCGCGGCGTGCGGCCGAGGGCCGGCGGCAGGCTGCGCTCGGCCCAGAGCGGGACCGGCAGGAAGGGGCGGTAGCCGCGCGGCGCGGCGGTCTGCGGCCGCGGGTATGCGGGCTGTGTCGGGCGATCCAGGCCATCGTCCGCCGCCATCGACCGGCCGAGCAGATCTTGCACCGCGCCCTCGATCGAGCGCTCGGCCGGTGGCAGCTGCCGCCGTGGGCGCAGGGGCAGATAGCCATCCGTCAGGTCCCGATAGATCGGTCGCAGGCCCGGGAACCGCGTCAGGACGCGCATGGTCGTGGCCCAGGCGCGGCGCAGGCGGTGAACGTCGGCCCGCAGGGGGTCGGCCGGCAACGGCGGCGGCGTGTCGGCACAGGCGCACCAGGCGACCAGCCAGAGGTAGAGCCGGCGGTTCAGGTCCGCGTCAGGGAAAACCGCGAGGCGCGGGGGCAGGTAGAGGCTCTCGCCGTCAAAGCGCGCCGTCGCCTGGCGTTCATGGTCGCGGCCAAGCCGGCGACGCCAGGACAGGCGATGCCCCGAGGACTCGCGCGGGGCCGGTCGCAGCTCGGTGAGGGCACTGCCCCCCAGGCCGCGAAGGGTGACCGCGAGCGGGCCGCAGACCTACTCCAGCGCGACCTCGGCATCCGGGAAGGCCGGCGCGGCGTCGACGTCGCCGGCCAGCCGATGCCACAGCGTCCCGACCGATTCCTCAGGCTCGAAGAGCTTGAGCAGGGACATGGCTCAAGGGCTCCCGGTCAGCCGAGCGCCGCGACCACCAGGTCGGCGAGACCCGCCTTGACGTCCGGGTCGTCGCTCATCGGCTCGATCAGGGCGGCGCGGACCGCCAGCTCGGGCTTCATGCCCTGGGCCATCAGGCTGGCGCAGTAGATCAGCAGGCGCGTGGAGACGCCCTCCTCCAGGTCCTGGCCCTTGAGCGCGCGCAGGCGCCCGGCCAGTTGCACGAGCTGGTGGCAGCGCTCCCGCTTCAGGCCGCTTTCGTCGGCGACAATGGCGGCTTCCAGCTCGGGCGGCGGGAAGTCGAACTCGAGTGCCAGGAAGCGCTGCCGCGTGCTCGGCTTCAGGGTCTTGAGGATGCTCTGGTAGCCCGGGTTGTAGGACACGACCAGCATGAAGTCGGCCGGCGCCTCCAGCACCTCGCCGGTGCGCTCCAGCGGCAGGATCCGCCGGTCGTCGGTCAGGGGATGCAGCACGACGGTCACGTCCTTCCGGGCCTCGACCACCTCGTCGAGATAGCAGATGCCCCCGTGGCGCACGGCGCGGGTCAGCGGCCCGTCGATCCACACCGTTTCACCACCCTGCAGCAGGTAGCGGCCGGTCAGGTCGGCGGCGGTCAGGTCGTCATGGCAGGCGACCGTGGCGAGCGGCAGCCCCAGCCGGGCCGCCATGTGGCTGACGAAACGGGTCTTGCCGCATCCGGTCGGCCCCTTCAGCAGCAGCGGCAGACGCAGCTCGAAGGCGCGCTCGAAGACCTCGCATTCGTCCCCGATCGGCAGGTAGAACGGCAGGTCCGGTTTTGCCGCGCGCTCCTGGACGGACATGGTCGGACCCCGCGGCTATTCGGCCGGCTGCGAATACTGGCGCTCCGGCGCCGCGATCAGTTCGCGCGAGCGGGGCACCAGGACGGCGTAGATGAAGAGCAGTGCGCCCAAAACCACCACGACGCCCGAACCCAGCCGCATCAGGTAGAACAGATGCAGCTGCTCGTGGACGTCCATGAAGTACTCGCCGTTGACCCGCTGCAGATGGGTCTGCACCACGCCGGCGAAGGTCAGCGTGACGGTCATGAAGACCATGCCGCCGGACATCAGCCAGAAGCTCACCATGTTGAGAACCTGATTGTAGGGCTCGCGCCGGAGCAGGAAGGGCATCGCGTAGGTGAAGATCGCCAGATTCAGCGACACGTAGGCGCCGAAGAACGCGAGGTGGTCGTGGGCGGCTGTTATCTGGGTGCCGTGGGTGTAGTAGTTGATCACGGAGAGGGTGTGCATGAACCCCCAGACGCCGGCGCCGAAAAAAGCCAGCGTCGCGCAGCCGAGCGCCCACAAGAGAGCGGCCTTGTTCGGGTGGTCGCGGCCGCCCTTCCAGACCATGACGAACACGAACACGACCATCAGGAAGAACGGCACGACCTCCAGCACCGAGAAGATCGAGCCGACCCACTGCCAGTAGGCCGGCGTGCCAATCCAGTAGTAGTGGTGCCCGGTCCCCAGCAGCCCGCTGAACAGCGCGGTGGCGACGATCACGTAGAGCCACTTCTCGATCACCTCGCGGTCGACGCCGGTCAGCTTCAGCATCAGGTACGCCAGGACCGAGGCCATCACCAGCTCCCACACGCCTTCGACCCAGATGTGCACCACGTACCACCAATAGAGCTTGTCGAGGCTGAGGTTGTCCGGGTTGTAGAGGGAGAACAGGAAGAAGATGGCGACTCCCCACAGACCGATGAGCAGGACGGTCGTGATTGCCGTCTTGCGGCCCTGCAGGAAGGTCATGGTGACGTTGAACAGGAAGATCAGGGCGGCGACGATGATGCCGAGCTTCACCCACAGCGGCTGTTCGAGGAACTCGCGCCCGCCGTGGATGCCGAACAGATAGCCGACCACGGCGCCGACGCCGCCGACCAACAGGATGGCGAGCTGCACGTAGGCCAGGACGGGGCTGAAGAGGTCGCGCTCTGCCTCGTCCGGGATCAGGAAATAGGCGGCCCCGAAGAAACCGAGCAACAGCCACACGATCAGCGAACTCGTGTGGATCATCCGCACGATGTTGAAAGGCAGGGTCTCGCTGAGGAAGTTCGGATCGACGTAGATGTAGCCCCCCACCAGTCCGAACGTCACCTGCAGCGCGAACAGGACAAGTGCCGCCAGGATGTAGTGGAAGGCGACCTTCTGGCTTTCGTACTTCATCCTCGTCACCTCCTTCAGCCGGCTTCGTTGGGCGGCCAGCCCTGGGTGTCGATGCGGCTGGTCCATTCGAGGAAGTCGATCAGATCGTCCAGCTCCCGGTCGCTCAGGTTGAACTGCGGCATCTGCCGCCGACCCTCGATGCCCGAGGGCTGCGACTGCATCCAGGCCTTCAGGCCCTCGCGCGCGGATTCAGGGTCGTCCCGCCCGCCATAGCGTACCCAGACGTTCCCGACTTCCGGCGCGAAGTAGGCGCCCTCGCCGAGGATCGTGTGGCAGTTGATGCAGGAGTGCTTCTCCCAGACGCGCTTGCCCCGTTCGACCGCCTCGGTGAGGCCGGCGCTGTCGGTCGATTCCTGGACAATGTAGAGGTGGCTGTGCGCCGTCAGGATGACGAAGACCACGAGGAAGAACAGCGAGCCGCCGTAGAATACGTTGCGAGCCTGCGCCTTGGTGAGACCTTCGCGCATGACCTTCCCCCCATCTCAGGTCAACCTTGACGAACGCGTCACCTCACGCAGGCGTGGACGTGCCTGATCTCCCGTACGGCCAACGGTGTCCTCACGCCGAGGGACTCGCGTGCGTATCGACGCTACACGAGCGCGCGGCGCTCCGATACGTTCAAACGCGCAACAGGTGTCGCGGGATCGGCCAAAGAAAAACGCCGGCTCTGGACGGAGAGCCGGCGTCTACGGCAATCGGGCGTTGCCCGGTTGGATCAGTCGCCCTTGACCTCGATCTTCTTCTCTTCAGGCTTGGTCTCGGGCAACTTCGGGCAGGTGATCTTCAGCACGCCCTTGCTGAAGTCGGCGTCGATCTTGTCGAACTCGACGCTTTCCGGCAGTCGGAAGGACCGCGAGAAGCTGCCGTACCGGCGCTCCATCATGTAGTAGTCCTTCTCCTTCTCTTCCTTTTCCGCCTTCTTCTCACCCTTGACGGTGAGCACGTCGTCGCGCAGCACCACCTCGACGTTCTTCTCGTCCAGGCCGGGCAGCTCGGCGATGATCTCGACCATGTCGTCCGTCTCGGAGACATCCACCGACGGCACGATCATGCCGCCCTTCTTGGGCAGCTCGCGGAAGGGCTCCCAATCGAACAGCGTGCGGGTGGGCCACAGGCTACGTCCGCTCATGACCTCATCGAACATGCGGTCGATGTTGGAGCGCAGGGAGTAGAAGGGCTCGAGCGACGTCTTGCCGGAGGTCTCCGCCGGCGTCTTGCCGGTCGTCTCGGTCTTGACGTCCATCTTTGCCACCTCCTTCCGTCTCAAACGTTTACGCACGCGCGTGAGGGAGTCTCGCGCGCAATTGGACCCTACGCCTGAGGGGCCTGGGGTGCCATGAGGTGCGTCAACACTGCTGACGAATTTGGGATATCCATTGCAAAACCCGCGCCGCGTCCTACTTCGCGGTGCGTTCCACATCGACCTCGAAGCAAGGATGCCGGATGACCACCGAAGACCGCATCGTTGCCGTGATCGGCGTCACCGGGCAGCAGGGCGGCGGTGTCGTGCGCGCGCTGCAATCGCGCGGCCGCTTCCGCGTGCGCGCGCTGACCCGCGACCCCGGCCGCCATGCCGGACTGGCCGACGAGGTGGTCGCGGCCGACCTTGACCGGCCCGAGACGCTGCCGGCCGCCTTCGCCGGTGCCTACGGCGCGTTCGTCGTCACCAACTTCTGGCAGGAGGGCGGCAGCTACGAGGCCGCGCAGGGCACCGCCGCCGCCGAGGCGGCCCGCGACGCCGGCGTCGAGCACTTCGTCTGGTCGACGCTGCCGGACGTCGCGACGATAAGCGGCGGCGCCTTCGCCGTGCCGCACTTCACGGGCAAGGCGCGCGTCAATGAGGTCGTGAAGGGCCTCGGCTTTCCGGCCTGCACCTTCGTCGAGGCGCCGTTCTACTACCAGAACTTCACCGGCGTGCTGGCGCCGCAGGCGCGCGACGACGGCACGCGCGGCTGGGCGCTGCCCATCGATCCCGCCGCGCGCTGCATCCACATGGGTGACATCGCGGAATTGGGCAACGTCGTCGCCGGCGCTTTCGAACACCCCGACACGGTGGGCCAGGGCCAGGTGCTGTCGCTCTCGGGCGGCCTGCTGAGCTTCGACGACGTCGTCGCCACGCTCAACGCGCAGGGTCACGACGTCTCGTTCCGGCAGATCCCCGGCGAGGTCTTCGCGACGTTCTTCCCGGGCGCCGAGGAGATGGTCGCCATGCTGGGCTACTTCCAGGCGCACACCTACCTGGGCCCCGACACCGAGGCGAAGATCGCCCGCGCCAACGCGGTCGCGACCGCGCCGCCGACGGATTTTGCCACTTGGGCGCGGGCGCACATGCCGACGGAGGCGTCCGCCGACGCCTGATGCCGCCTCAAGCGTGGCTTGCGGTCACCGCCGTTGGTGTTAAATTCCGGCCGCCGCCGACTCCTGGCGGCGTCCCGCCAACCCCTCGAGACATCGGGCCCCGCCATGCGCATCACCACCCGCGTCAAGAAGCTGCTTGCGAACTACGAGAGCGACAACCCCGGCACCAAGACGAGCCTGGCGCGCATGCTGATGCACGGCAAGCTCGCCGGCACCGGCAAGCTGGTCATCCTGCCCGTCGACCAGGGCTTCGAGCACGGCCCGGCGCGCAGCTTCGCTTCGAACCCGGCGGGTTACGACCCGCACTACCACTACCAGCTGGCCGTCGACGCAGGGCTGTCGGCCTATGCCGCGCCGCTGGGGCCGCTGGAGGCCGGCGCCGACACCTTCGCCGGTGCGGTGCCGACGATCCTCAAGGTCAACTCGTCGAACAGCCTGGCGACCATCCAGGACCAGGCGGTGACCGGCTCGGTCGACGACGCGCTGCGCCTCGGCTGCGTCGCCATCGGCTTCACCATCTACCCCGGCGCCGAGGACCAGTTCGAGATGATGGAGGAGATCCGCGAGATGGCCGAGGAGGCCAAGGCCGCGGGGCTCGCCGTCGTCGTCTGGTCCTACGCGCGCGGGCCGAAGATGTCGTCGGCCGGCGAGACGGCGATCGACATCATCGCCTACGCGGCGCACATGGCGGCGCTCTTGGGCGCCCACGTCATCAAGGTCAAGCCGCCGACTGCCGAACTGTCTCTGCCGGAGGCCAAGGCGGTCTACGAAAAACAGGACATCGACGTCTCGACCGCGCAGAAGCGCTTCGCCCACGTCGTGCAGTCGTGCTTCAACGGCCGCCGCATCGTCGTGTTCTCGGGCGGCGCCGCCAAGGGCGACGACGACATCCTGACTGAGGTGCGGGCGATCCGCGACGGTGGCGGCAGCGGCTCGATCATGGGCCGCAATGCCTTCCAGCGCCCCAAGGAGGACGCCATGAAGCTCCTGGACTCTGTGATCAAGATCTACCAGGGCAAGCTGTAACCCGCGCCGAGACGACGATGGGGGACGTCGTCAAACTTGCCGCGGGTAACCTGCGGCTCGACCTGCGCCCGGACCTGGGCGGCGGCATCGCGCGGTTCCAGTACGGCGACGGGCCGGACGCCATCGACCTGATGCGGCCGGCCGCCGAGGCGCCCGTCGCCGCCGGTGAGCTCTCCTGCTATCCCCTGGTGCCGGTGTCGAACCGCATCGTCGACGGCAAGCTCAAGTTCCGCGGCGAGACCATTGAGATGGCGCTGAACTTCGGCGACCATCCGCACCACATTCACGGCCATGGTTGGCAGGGCGCCTGGTCGGTCGCGGCCCAGGGGCCGGCGTCGGCGACGCTGGTCTTCGGCTACGCCCGCCGGGGCGCCACCTACGCCTACCGCGCCAGCCAGACCTTCACGCTCGACGGCGTGCGGCTGACGGTCGACATGGCAGTGATGAACTTCGCCGACGGCGCGATGCCGTTCGGCCTGGGCCTGCACCCGTATTTCGACCTGACGCCCGAGGCGACCCTGACCGCGCGGGCCGAGGCGGTCTGGCTCAACGACGAGCGCATGGCGCCGACGGATCGCGAGCCCGTGCCCGAGGGTTGGGACTTCAGCGCCGGCCGCGCGGTCGCCGACACCGGGCTCGACAACTGCTTCGCCGGCTGGGACGGCCGCGCCCGCATCGCCTGGCCGGAGCGCGACGCGGCGCTGGCCATCGAGGCCGACCCGGCGTTCGGCCACCTGATCGTCTACACGCCCGCGCACGGCAACTACTTCTGCGTCGAGCCCGTGACCAACGCCAACGACGGCTTCAACCAGATGGAGAGCGGCCGCGACGACACCGGCACCGTGGTGCTCGAGCCCTCGGAGTCGTTCAGCGGCCGCGTCACCTTCACGGCGGAAGTGGGCTAGGCGGCGTCCGGTTAGGAGCCGTGGCGGCCGGCTTCCGAGGCCGCGCGGATCTGGCTCAGCGAGGCGCGCGTCGTCAGCGCCTCGGGGTCGAGCATCAGCTCCAGCACCGCGGCTTTGCCGGCTCCGAGGGCGCGCTCCAGCGCCGGCGCGAAGGCGTCGGTCGTGGCGACCTTCTCGGCGTGGGCGCCGAACGACGCCGCCCAGGCGGTGAAGTCCGGGTTGCGCAGCTCGGTGCCTGAGACGCGGCCGGGATAGGCGCGCTCCTGGTGGGTGCGGATGGTGCCGTACATGCCGTTGTTGATCACCAGGATGACCGGGTCGAGGCCGTACTGCAGCGCCGTCGCCAGCTCGTTGCCGGTCATCAGCACGCCGCCGTCGCCGACCAGCGCCACGACGGGGCGTGTCGGCGCGGCGGCCTTGGCCGCGACCGCCGCCGGCACCGCATAGCCCATCGCACCATTGCCCGGCCCAAGCTGTGTGCGGAACTTCCGGTAGCGATAAAACCGCTGCAGCCAGGCGGCGAAGTTGCCGGCGTCGTTGGTGGTGATCGCGTCGTCCGGCAGCGCGTCGTTCAGCGCCTGCATGACGACGCCCATGTCGAGGGCGCCGGGGCAGGCGTCGGGCGTGATCCAGGCCAGGTAGTCGGCGCGCAGCGTCCGGGTCCAGTCGGCCCAGCCGCCGGCGACGGGTTCGAGCGCCCGCGCCGTCGCGGCGAAAGGTGCCATGGCGGCGTTGATCGCCACCGTCGGCGTCAGGACGCGCCCCAGCTCGGTCGCGTCCTGGTGGACGTGGACAAGCGTCTGCCGCGGCAGCGGCATCTCGAACAGCGTGTAGCCGCCGCTCGCCACCTCGCCCAGGCGCGCGCCGACGGCGAGGATCAGGTCGGCCTCCTTCAGCCGCGCGTCCAGCTTCGGGTTGCCGCCGACGCTCAGGTCGCCGGCGTAGATGTCCGCGGCGTTGTCGACCATGTCCTGGCAGCGGAACTCGACCATGGTCGGCAGGTTGTTGACCTCGGCGAAGGCCAGCAGGTCGGCGCAGGCCCCCGCCGTCCAGCCGCCGCCGCCGACGACCATCACCGGCCGCTCGGCCGCCGCCAGCCGCCCGCGCAGCGCGGCCATTTCGGCGGGCGCCGGGTGCGGGGCGGCGAGCGGCACCGGCGCGCCGTCGCCGGCGTCGCCGGCCTCCGCCAGCATGTCCTCCGGCAGCGCCACGACGACCGGACCCGGCCGGCCGGACATGGCGCGGGCAAAGGCCTGGCCGATCAGTTCGGGCACCCGGTCCGGGTCGTCGATCTGCGTCGCCCACTTGGCCAGCGGCGCGAACATGCGGCGGTAGTCGACCTCCTGGAAGGCCTCGCGGTCGACCATCTCGCGCGCCACCTGGCCGACCAGCAGGACCATGGGCGAGGAGTCCTGGAACGCCGTGTGCACGCCGATCGAGGCGTTGCAGGCACCGGGCCCGCGGGTGACGAAGGCGACGCCGGGTTGCCCGGTCAGCTTGCCATAGGCCTCTGCCGCGAACGCCGCGCCCGCCTCGTGCCGGCAGGTGACGAGGCGGATCGCGTTCTCGTCGTGGAAGGCGTCCGGCGCCGCGAGAAAGCTCTCGCCCGGCACCTGGAACACGTCCCGCACCCCGTGGATCTTCAGTTGGTCGACCAGGATCTGGCCGCCCGTCCGGCGTCGCGCCATGTTATGCCCCCGTCCGGAATCCTGGTGTCAGCGCAGCGGCGAGAACGCCGCCGGGATCAGGATCTTGCTCTCCATCGTCTCGATCAGCGGCAGGGCCTTGTCGGCAAAAGCCAGCCAGCCGGCATCGGTCCACAGCTCCGCACGGCGCCGCGCGCGTTCGTTGGAGTCGTCGTAGCCCCACAGGTGCACGACCTGGTTCAGCGGTCCGATGTCGGTGTGGAAGAAGCCGATCAGGTGGCCCAGGATGCGCTCCTGGATAACGCGGCCCTCGGCGTCGTAGAGCGCCAGGTAGTCGCCGACCTGGCCGGGCTTCAGCGTGTAGCAGCGTTCTTCGACGATCATTGCAGGCGTCCTCGGGCTCGCGGCGCGGGACTTTAGCACCCCCGCCCGCGCCGCCAAGGCTTGCGGGCCTTGTCACGGCGCCGGTGCGTCCCGACAATGGCGCAAACCCCGCCAAGAGGCCCGCCACCATGCTGATCCTGTCGCCCGACGCGCAATTCGACGGCGCGCCCGATATCGAGCGCGCTGTCGCCGAGGAGGTCGGCGCGCCGGAGGCGACGTTCGAACTGCTGCACGTGCGCGGCGCGGCGAGCGTGCCGGAGGCGGCCTGGGGCCGCTGCGACGGCCTGATCCTGTGGCACGAGGTCGAGGCCGGCGCCGACCAGCTCGATCGGCTGACCCACTGCCGCATCATCGCCCGCGCCGGCGTCGGCTTCGACAACGTCGACGTCGTCGCCGCGGCGGCGCGCGGCATCCCAGTGTGTAACGTGCCCGACTATGGCACGACCGACGTGGCGGACTCGGCGATCGCGCTCTTGCTGGCGCTGCGCCGCGGCGTCGTCAGCTACGACCGGGCGCTGCGCCACGATCCCGTCGGCAACTGGAGCGTCGACTTGGCGCCCGTCGCGGCGCGCCTGCGCGGCGGCACGTTTGGCGTCGTCGGCTGTGGCCGTATCGGCACGGCGACGCTGAGGCGTGCCCGCGCCTTCGACCTGGAGGTCGGCTTCTACGATCCCTACCTGCCCGACGGCGTCGAGTTGGCGCTCGGCGCCCGGCGTTTCGACACCCTGCCGGAGCTGCTCGGCTGGGCCGATACCGTCAGCCTGCACGCGCCGGCGACGGCGGAGACGCGCAACATGATCGACGCCGCCGCCGTCGCGGCGATGCGCCAGGGTGCGGTCCTGATCAACACCGCCCGCGGCGGCCTGGTCGACCTCGACGCGCTGTATGACGGGCTGAAGGGCGGCAGGCTCGCCGCCGCCGGGCTGGACGTGACGCCGGTCGAGCCGCCGGCGCCGCACCGGCTGATCGAGGCCTACACGAGCGACGCCCCCTGGCTGCGCGGCCGCCTGATCCTGGCGCCGCACGCAGCCTGGTACAGCGCCGACGGCCGCCGCGACATCCGCGCCAAGTCGGCGCGCACCGTGCTGCGCTACCTGAAGCACGGCGAGTTGCGCAACTGCGTCAACCGGCACGAGCTGACCGCGCACGGGCACGTCCCGGGCGAGCCGGCCAGCGTCGCTTGGTGAGCCCGGGGAGAGACCTATGACGGTGACGCTGCCGGCGCGGCCGCGACGGCCGACGATGTACTTCGTCGGCGTCAGCACGGGCGAGAGCTTCATCAACAAGCTGTTCCCGCGCTGGGCCAAGCCGCTGGGGCTGGGCAGTGCGGCGCTGGTCGGCATCGACCTGCCGCTCAACGCGCCGGCTGCGGACTACGGCGCGGTGCTGCGGTTCCTGCACGAGCAGGACCACGCGCGCGGTGCGCTGGTGACCTCCCACAAGGTCAACATCGTGCAGCATGGCCGCGACCTGATCGACGAGCTGGGCCCCCACGCCGAGCGCCTGGGCGAGGTGAGTTGCCTGATCCGCGAGGGCACGAAGCTGGTCGGCCGGGCGCTCGACCCGACGACCTCCGGCCTGGCGCTGGCCGACCTGGCGTCCGACGGCTATTGGAGCGCGCGCGGCCAGGCTGGGGCGATGGTGTTGGGCGCCGGCGGCGCCGGCATGGCGCTGGCGCTGCATCTGCTTGAGCGGCCGGCTGACGACCGGCCGGCGCGCATCGTGCTCACCGACGTCGACGGCAAGGCGCTGGCCCATGCGCGCGGCGCGCTGGGCAGCGCCGATCCCGACGGCCGGCTGGAGCTGCGCCGCGTCGAGCGCGCCGCCGACCACGATCAGCTGCTGACGACGATGGCGGACGGCAGCCTGGTCGCCAACGCCACCGGCATGGGCAAGGACACCCCCGGCTCGCCCCTGGGCTTCGGCGCGCTGTTGCCGGTGGGGGGCCTCGTCTGGGAGTTCAACTACCGCGGCGAGCGGCCGTTCCTCGATACTGCCTACGAGCAGCAGGAGGCGCGGGGCCTGATCGTCGCCGACGGCTGGCGCTATTTCCTGCACGGCTGGAGCCAGGCCATCGCCCAGGTATTCGACGTGACGCTGAAGCGCGGCCAGTTCGACAAGCTCATGGCCGCGGCCGACAAGCTGCGCGAGGCCTGACGATGACCGACCTGCTCAGCCCCGCCGGCGTCGACGTCGATCCGGCGACCGGCGTCATCGCGCAGGCGACCGGCCACTACGTCAAACGGCTGAGCGAGCTGCGCGGCTGGTTCCAGGACGGCGCGGCGTTCGAGGCGCTGGTCGCCGCGGGCGACCCCGTGGCTTACGAGGTCTACGAATACGCGCCGTCCGACGCCGCGGGCGACCTGATCTTCGGCACCTCGATCCTCAATCCCGGCCGCGTCGGCGACGAGTTCTTCCTGACGCGCGGCCACTTCCACGCGGTCCTCGACCGCTCGGAGGTCTACTACACGCTGGCGGGCGAGGGGTTGTTGTTGATGCAGTCGCCCGACGGCGCCGCGCGTGCGGTCGAGATGCGCCCCGGTGGCGTCGCCTACGCGCCGCCCGCCTGGGCGCATCGTTCGGTCAACACCGGTGCCGTACCGCTGATCTCGCTGTTCGTTTACCCGGCGGACGCCGGCCACGACTACGGCTCGATCGCCGACAAGGGCATGGCCAAGCTGGTCGTCGCGCGCGACGGCGGCCCGACGCTGGTCGACAACCCGGCCCATGGCGGCTGAAGGACCGACGCTGCTGGCGATCGACGTCGGCACCGGCAGCGGCCGCGCCGCGCTGGTCGGCGCCGACGGCCAGATCGCCACGCTGGCCGCCCGCGAGTACCCCGTCGCCGTGCCCCAGCCGGGCTGGTCGGAGCAGGCCCCGGCCGACTGGTGGCGCGCGGTGTGCGAGGCCTCGCGCGAGGCGCTGGCGGGTGCCGCGGCGCCGCCGGCGGCCGTCGCCGTGTGCGGCCAGATGCACGGGCCGGTGCCGGTCGACCGCGCCGGCCGGGCGCTGAGCGAGCGCGTACAGCTGTGGAACGACAAGCGGCCGGAGCCGATCTGCGCCGAGTTCCGCGAGCGCCACGACGCCATGGCGCTGTTGCCGCGCACCGGCAACCTGCCGGCGCCGTCCTGGATCGGCTTCAAGGTCGCCTGGATCGCCCGCCACCAGCCGGAGGTCTACGAGAGAGCGCGGGTCTTCCTGGTGCCCAAGGACTACGTCAATCTGCGCCTGACCGGCGAGCTGGCGACCGACTTCTCCGAGGCTTCGGGGAGTTATCTGCTGGACGTCGGGACGGCGGCGTACGCGCCCGAACTGGCGGCACTCCTGGGCGTCGACCTGGAGCGCTTTGCGCCCGTGCACGCCAGCGACGCGGTGATCGGCGAGGTAACCACCACGGCTGCCGAGGAGACCGGTATTCCGGCCGGCACACCGGTCGTCGCCGGCGGCGGCGACATGCTGGTCTCGCTGTTGGGCAGCGGCATCGTGCGGCCGGGCATCGGTTCGAACATCACCGGCACGTCGAACCTGATCTCGGTGTTTGCCGACGCGCCGCTGATCGACCCGGCGATCCAGAACCTGCACGCGGCCGGCGAGGGCTGGATCCCCTTCACCATCCTCGACGCCGGCGGCGGCGCCCTGCGCTGGGCGCGGCGGGCGTTGGCCCCCGAGGCCGCCTATGACGCCATCGATGCGGCGGCCAAGGCGGCGGGCGTCGGCGCCGAGGGGCTGTTGTTCCTGCCCTACCTCTCGGGCGAGCGGCTGGGCGGCGCCGTCAACGGCCGGGCGCAGTTCTTCGGCCTCACCGAGCGCCACGAGCTGGGCCATGTCTGGCGCGCTGTGCTGGAGGGCGTGGCCCTGGCCTCGCGCCGCAACATCGCGGCGATGCGCGCCGCCGGCGCCAGCTTCGACCGCGTCGTCGCGACCGGCGGCGGCGCCAACAGCGCGCTGTGGCTGCAGATCAAGGCGGCGGCCTACGGCCTGCCCATTGTCACGCCGCGCGAGACCGAGAGTGGCCTGGTCGGCTGCGCCATCCTCGCCGGCTGCGGCGCCGGCCTGTTCGACGACCCGGCCAGCGCCGCCGATGCGCTGATCGGCTTCAGCGCGCCGGTCGAGCCCGACGCCGCCTGGGCCGACCGCTACGCCCGCCTCGCCGCGATCTTCGACGCGCTGCACGACGAGGCGCTGGGCCACTTCGACGCGCTCGACGCCGCGCTCAAATGAGCGGCGCGGTCGCCGTCTTCGACCTGGGGTCCAGCAACAGCCGCCTGGCGCTGGTCGACGATGGCGTCATCGTCGACAGCCGGGCGACCGCGTCGCGGCGCCGCGACGGCCCGCCCTATCCCTACATCGACGTCGGGCTGACCTGGGATTGGATGCTGGCGGCGCTGGCGGATCTCGCGCGGGCCCACGACATCGCCGCCATCGTCGTCACGACGCACGGCTCCGGCGCCGCGCTGCTCGACCCCGACGGGGCGCAAGGCCTGGCGCTGCCGGTGATGTACTACGAGGCGGAGCCGCCCAACGAGGTGCGCGCCGCCTACGCCGCCGAGGCGCCGCCCTACGAGGAGTGCTTCGCGCCGGTGCTGCCCGTGGCGCTGACTCTGGGGCTGCAGCTCTATTGGCAGGAGGCCTGGTGGCCCGACGACTTCGCCCGCGCCCGGCACATCGTGACGCTGCCGCAGTACTGGGCCTGGCGCCTGTGCGGCGAGGCGGCGGTCGAGGCCACCTCGCTCGGCGCCCAGGGCCAGATGTGGGCGCCGGTCGCGCGCGACTTCTCGAGCCTGGTCGACCGGCACGGCTGGCGCGGGCGCTTCCCGCCCCTGCGTCCGGCCTGGGAGGCGCTGGGGCCGCTCAAGCCCGAGCTGGCGGGCCGCGCCGGGCTGCCGCTCGAGACGCCGGTGCTGTGCGGCATCCACGACAGCAACGCGAATTATTTGCGCTACCTGGCGGCCGGCCGCCGGTCGTTCTCGCTGCTGTCCACCGGCACCTGGATCATCGGCTTCAACCCGCGCCAGGACCTCAAGGCCCTCGACAGTGCCCGCGACATGGTCTCGAACACCGACGCGCGCGGCGCTCCCGTCGCCTCCAGCCGCTTCATGGGCGGCCGCGAATACGCGTTGCTGGCGGGCGAGGCGGCGCGGGACGTTGCCGCCACGGCCGCGGACGCCGCGACGCTGATCGCCCAGGGCACGCTGGCGCTGCCGGACTTCTCCGGCACCGGCGGACCATATCTTGGCCGCACCGGCCGCATCGTCGGGCCGGTGCCCGCGACGCCGGGGCAGCACGCGGCGCTGGCGACGCTCTACACGGCGCTGGTCACCGACACCTGCCTCGACCTCCTGGGCCCGGCGGACGAGGTCATCGTCGACGGCGCCTTCGCGGACAATGCGCTCTTCTGCGGCCTGATCGCGGCGCTGCGCACCGGCCAGCCGGTGCGGGTCAGCGACAAGGCCAACGGCACGGTGGTCGGCGCCGCGCTGCTGTGGGGCTGGGAGGCGCGCACGGCGGCGGCGCCGCTTTCGTTGCGCGACGTCGCGCCGGCCGAGGTCGCCGGTCTCGCCGACTACGCGGAGCGCTGGCGCGCGATGGCCGACAGCCCCTGATGTCATTGCGGCGGCGAGTGCGCTAGCATAGCGTGCGCGGGCGCCAACGATGGGGGAGCGGTCCCATGCATCACGGATCAGTGTCGCCGGACATCGCCGCCGGGCTGTTGGAACTGCGCAAGCGCATCGCCCGCGCCAAGATCCCGCCGTCCAAGCTCGACGAGACGATCAACGTCGCCACCTGGAACGTGCGCGAGTTCGGCAAGAAGCGGCGCAAGAAGGAGTCGATCCACTACATCGCCGAGATCATGAGCCAGTTCGACCTGATCGCGCTGACCGAGCTGCGCGACAAGCTGGACGATCTCGATCGGGTGCTGGACCTCTTGGGCGGCTACTGGCGGGCGGTCTATTCGGACTACATCGTCGACGACCAGGGCAACCACGAGCGCACCGCCTACGTCTTCGACAAGCGCGCCGTGGTGCTGACGGGCCTGGTCGCCGAGGTCGATCCGCCGGCGCGCCAGAAGATCGACGACGTAGGCACCCTGCAGACGACCGGCGACTGGTGGCGCAAGCCCTACATGGCCAGCTTCCGCTCGGGCAACTTCGATTTCGTCATGGTCGCGGCGCACATCCGCTGGGGCGACCGGACCAGCGACCGGGTGGCGCCGATCGCGGCGCTGGCGGACTGGGTGGCGCAGCGCCGCTCAGAGGTCGGCGTCAAGGACAAGGACTTCATCGTCGCCGGCGACTTCAACATCCCCAGCCTGGGCAGCGCGACCTACAAGGCGCTGGTCAAGCACGGCCTGCAGATGCCCAAGGCGCTGATGGCGGTGAAGCAGGCGACCACCAGCAAGGGCAGCGAACGCTTCGACCAGATCGTGCACTCGCCGACGAAGGAGGCGCGTTTCACCAACCACGGCGGCATCGTCGACTTCTACCGCAACGCTGCCGGCAAGCCTGACTACAAGGCGCTCTACCCCGGCCGCCTCAAGGCCCCGGCGACGGCGACGAAGTTCACTTTCCAGCTCTCCGACCACTTCCCGCTGTGGGTGCAGATCGACGTCGACATCGACGACGACCGCCTCGCCGGCATCGCGGCCGGCGGGTAGGACCAGATTCGGGCGGGCGGCAGCGGCGACGCCGGCCGCCCCGCCAGGTTTGCCCGCGCCGCCGCAACACCCCCCACCCTGACCCTCCCCTCAAGGGGGGAGGGAACGCATTGGTACGGCTTCGTTATTTCCCCCTCCCCCTTGAAGGGGGAGGGTCGGGGTGGG
>Ga0209678_1000144_pt1 | contig 28322 bp, 22 predicted proteins | sample WorMetilvaeELBA1_FD_187404 | JGI IMG/M metagenome (GOLD analysis project Ga0209678, IMG submission 187404) | Marine gutless worms symbiont microbial communities from Max Planck institute for Marine Microbiology, Germany - Olavius ilvae ELBA.1... ...
CTAAAATCTGAGATTGCAATGATTGACTCTGGTTAATTGAATTTTCAAAGAACCGGCTCGGATCGGACCCGTGGAGTGTTGCCTAAAAAAAATTGAAATTTTTTGCTTGACTTCTTCTTGGTGCTCTACATTAAAAGCGAACGGCAGAACCGCAGAATATCGAATATTGAATGTCGAAGGGTGGAATCGCTTCGCTCAGTCTTTTTATAAAATAGACCGTTCGGCAAAAAAAGCTCACGGCTGGCAGAATACATTCCTTCGACATTCGACATTCGACATTCATTATTCGATATTCGCTTTTTCAAAGTTTCTTTTTCTATCAAACTGGCCGCTATTCTGGCCGGCAACGGAGCTCTTATGAAACATTTAAATTAACTCCAAAACAGGGTTTTCAAATCGTACTCGTCGTCGTACTCGTACTCGTCCTCGATACTGAAAGCGGCTCAGAAGCTTCGAGAACGAGGACGAGCACGAGTACGATTACGAAACGAGCAATGTGCTCATACGAAACGCCGGTTTGGCATCGTTTCTTTCTTTGATCAAACTGGCCGTTTTTTGGCCAGAGGCCACGCTCGTGAGGAGCTCCATACGACGAAAGATAAATAGGCGATAAAAAATGAAAAAACTTTTTTCGGAGGTTATTGAACGAGCCAATCGATACCTGACCGACCTACCGGCCAGGCGGGTCAGCCCGGCGCCGATGGCCGTCGCCGGCCTCAAGCAATTGGATGTTGCATTGCAGGACCAGCCGATTGATCCGGCTGCGGTGCTCGCCGAATTGGACGACATCGGCTCAAAGGCCACGGTCGCCAGCGCCGGCAACCGGTACTTCGGGTTTGTCACCGGCGGCGCCCTGCCGGCAACACTGGCCGCCAACATGCTGGCAGCGGCCTGGGATCAGAACGCGGTTTTGGAAACCGCCTCGCCGGTCGCAGCATTCATCGAGGAAGTCTGCCGCAAGTGGCTGGTTTCGGTGCTTCAGCTGCCGTCACAAACCGCAGTCGGCTTTGCAACCGGTGCAACCATGGCCAATTTCACCGGTCTGGCCGCCGCCCGGCATGCCCTGCTGGAGCAGCAGGGGTGGGATGTCGAATCCCGCGGGTTATTTGGCGCACCGGCCATCGAAGTCATCGTCGGCGAAGAAGTCCATGTCAGCGTTTTAAAGGCGCTGAGTATGCTCGGCCTAGGCCGGGATCGCTTAGTCAAAGTTCCCACCGATGAGCAGGGCCGCATGCGGGCGAACTCATTGCCGGCCATCGACGGTCCGACCATCATCTGCATCCAGGCCGGCAACGTCAATACCGGGGCCTTTGATCCGGCAGCCGAAATATGCTTAAAAGCCCGAGAAAACGGCGCCTGGGTCCATGTCGATGGAGCCTTCGGCTTGTGGACCGCCGCCGCACCCGCCAAATCCGCACTCGCCAAGGGTGTTGAATACGCCGATTCATGGGCCACGGATGCCCACAAATGGCTCAACGTGCCCTACGACAGCGGTCTGGTTTTTGTGCGTGAAAAGCACCATTTGCTGGCGGCCATGTCCAGCCATGCAGCCTACCTGATCGAAGGCCAAAATAGAGAGCCGTCCCATTACGTGCCGGAAATGTCACGCCGCGCCCGCGGCATCGAAATTTGGGCGGCCTTGCGTTCACTGGGCCGCAACGGATTAGGCGACTTGATTGAAAGGTGCTGCGAATTCGCCGCCCGTTTTGCCGATGGGCTGCAGCAAGCAGGATACGCGGTTTTAAATGAAGTCGTCCTGAACCAGGTTCTGGTTAAATTCGGCAATGAAGATCAAACGCGAGAGGTTATCCGGCGGATCCAGGCCGACGGTACCTGTTGGGCCGGCGAAACCAAATGGCAGGGGCATGTTGCCATGCGTATCAGCGTGTCCTCATGGGCAACGACCCCCGATGACGTGGAAAAAAGCCTGGCGGCTATCCTTCGCATAGCCGACCAGGTCATGCGAGGGTCATAATTCAACAACCCTAGAAGTGATTTAGCGGTCGCCGGGTGATTGCCAGTCAGGACATGGTCCTGGCGGCAGGCTGTAGTTAACGGCTCTATGATTCTAAAGAAGGGAATCCATCGTGGGGCTTTAAATTTTGGAGTACTGGAGTGTTGGAGTGCTGGCGTATTGGCTGAAGGATTGATGTTCTTTTTCAATACTCCAGCACTCCAATACTCCAAGATCGAAACATTCAATAACTTCCAGCAATCTCAAAATTGCCTTTTAAGGAGGGTAAAAATGAAGATTCAAATTATCCAGGTGCCCTATGATTGCGGCTACAAGGATACCCGCCAGGGATTGGCCCCCGATTATTTCATCAAGCACGGACTGGTGGAAAAGTTTGCAAACGCCGGCCATCAGGCTGCTGTCAGCCGGATTGACGCGCAATCTGAATTCACGATGGAAGTGGGCACCGCTTTTGAGTTGAATCGCCTGCTGTCCCGGGAGGTGGGCTCCGCTGTCAGGAACGGAGCGTTTCCCCTGGTCTTGGCCGGCAACTGCAACAGCTGCTTGGGCAATATCGCCGGCATCACCCCCGCCCGTTTAGGGGTCGTCTGGTTTGACGCACACGGGGAATTTAACACGCCGGAGACGACCTTGAGCGGATTTTTGGACGGAATGCCGCTGGCCACAGCAACCGGTCGCTGCTGGCAAGCGGTTGCCAATACCATCCCGGGGTTTGCCCCCGTAGAGGAACCCAATGTGATCCTGGTGGGTGCCCGGGATCTGGATGATGAAGAACAGCGGCAATTGGAACAAAGTGAGATCAACCTCATCCGATCCGAGGGCCTGAGCGACAGCGAAATTTTGAAATCTATCGAAATCGCGTTACTAAGGCTACGGGAGCGTGTCAGCGGCATTTATCTGCATATCGACATGGATGCGTTTGAAATCGGCGAAAGTGCCGCCAATCATTTCGGTGCCACCGGCGGCCTATCGGTCGCGTTGATTGAAGATGCTATCGGCCTGGTCAAGACGTATTTTGACATCAAGTCGGCGACGATTGCATCATTTGATCCCGCCTGTGATACGAACGGCAAATTTTTAGACGCCGGTTTGCGATGTGCCGAGAAATTAGTGTCTGACGATTAAAGCCTATATCAAACCTTGTCATTAGATTTGAAAAATGGCCATAAACCTCTGTGGCCCAAGAGATTGAGGGTTTTAAGAATTGAGGGATTGAGGGATTTAGGAATTGAAGGCATTCTATTTATCTTTATTTATTGATTTTATCCTTTAACCCCATAATCCCGCAATCCTCCAATCCCTGAATCCCTCAATTCCCCAATTCTCCAATCCCTCAATCCCTCAATCCCTAAATTCCTCAATCCCTAAATTCCTCAATCCCAATAATTTGACTAATTTTGAAATATGCATTAAAATTGGGTGTTCTGGAGGTGATAATATTGGATTTATCGATCAAAAAATACCGGCAGGCAGATAACCGGCTGCGGCGGCGTGACGTGCTGAAATTCAGTTTGGTCGTCACGGGTGCCATGCTGAATCCGATATCTGCCCTGGCCGCTTTCGATTCCAAGTCTAAGGCATCTAAAAGCTTGGCATTTTACAATACGCACACCAAAGAGCGACTGCAAGTCTGCTACAGCCAAAACGGCAAATATGACCCGAAAGCCCTGGCCAAAATAAATTACATTTTGCGCGATCATCGCAGCGGCGAAGTTAAAGCCATCGATACCGGGCTGCTGGAACTGCTGCACGAACTCTCTCTTAAAACCAGGCCGCAAGCCCCGTTTCATGTCATATCCGGCTACCGCTCACCGACCACCAATAAAAAGCTTAGAAAAAAATCCAACGGCGTGGCCTCCCGCAGTCTGCACATGCAGGGTAAAGCCATTGACATTCGCCTGCCCGGTTTCAAGACGCGGCAATTGCGCAATGTCGCCCGGCGGCTTAAAATCGGCGGGGTCGGTTATTACGCGAAATCTGACTTTGTGCACGTGGATATCGGCCGGGTGCGGTATTGGTAATTATAATTTATCCGCTAATTAATCCGCCCTTAGAGGCAGTACTTGCGGCTGTGAAATTTTGCTTTTAAAAAGAGCAGCTCCTGATCAGGATGTTATTGCGGCGGATTAATTAAGGATTGAGTTCATGCGGTTTCGGTGGCGATTATCCACGTAGCGGCTCGGTGTAGAACGTCCCGGCACCTGCAATTAATTTCATAACGCTTCCCAGGCAAAGGGTTTTTCACCGATCAATGCGTCGGCGGCTTTGGCTGCCGTGACGGTTTCCGGGTGAAAAATATCCAACAGCACCATATCAAGACCGGCCGCCGCCAACATGCTTAAATAGACCGGCTCGAGCACCAGCCGCTTTGGATGCCCCTTGGCGCCGGCGGTCAGGTTGGACATTCCCACCACGGTTTTGACCTCGAAACCCAAAACATCCGGCAAATCTTTGATGGTCCGGAGAACTTGCGCGGCCTGCAGATGGCCGTCCTGCCAGATAATGGGAACCACCAACGGATCAATTATCAGAGACTCTCTATTAAGGCCCGCATTTTCAAATTCAGCCAGTAGTTCGACGGCGACGGCCAAGCGCTCATCGGCATTGCGCAGCACCTGCCCCGCAGGGCTCAAGAGATACCCGATGATGTCCGCCTGATATTTTTTGGCCAACGGCAAAATGCATTCGAGTTTATGCGGTTCCAGGGAGAACCCGTTGATAACCACCCTGCCCCGTGCGGCTTGCAGACCGGCCTTGATCGCAAGGGGGTTGACCGTGTCCAGCATAAGCGGAATTTCACAGATGTCCTGGATGGCTTCGACCAGAAAGGCCATTTTTTTGTCGCCCTCTTTGGGCAGGGGTCCCGCATTGATGTCGATCATACTCGCCCCGGCATTCTGACAACGCCGGACCAAACGTTGAATGGGTGCGGGATTCAAATCAGCGATTGCACGTTCAATCGCTGGTTGCGTAATTTGCAGATTATCGGCTATCAGGATCACAATTGATTCATCGCCTCATAGAACTTTTTGGCCATGACCTTATAACCGGCATCGTTCGGATGAATGGGATCGCTCATCAATTTGCGGTTTCCCATGATGCCGGCAAATATATTGGGAATTAATATCACGCCGGTATCATCCGCCAATTCCTGATAGGCACGGCCAAAGCCGCGATCTCTGACGGGGAATTGAATCCCCCCCAGAATCACCTGGGCGCCCGTGTTTTGAATGGAGTTGACGATCAACCTAAGATTGTCAAAGGCGCGGTCTTTGGCGACGCCGTTTTTCAAATCGTTGCCACCCAGGGTGATCAGGACTAAATCAGGCGATTCCAATACCACATCCTGCTCCAGCCGCTGCAACGCGCGGTCGGTGGTGTCCCCGGGAACGCCGGCATTGATCACCGGTTGACCGAGCATTTGGGACAACTGTGAGGGATAATCCATATCTTCGCCGGCACCGGTGCCGTATGTCAAACTGTCTCCGAAACAGACAATCGTTCGCCCGCTGAAATCAGCTTTTGTCCCCGCCGAAGATGAAAAAAACATCCGATACCCCAAAAATAGGATAACAGCGCACAAAGCTATGTAAAAGATCTTATTCATTATTCAATCAACCTCTAATCCAGAAAAATTCGTATGAAACCCCATTCATAAAAGTATAACGCCGTTTGAGCGAATATCCAACTGAAAGCTGACAGGTATTCGTTTTTGGTGAATGGTTAAAACAATGAAATTTGATTTTATGGATCACTGAGGCTAGAAAGAAAAGGCAGGTTCTCATTCGGTTTCAATTACGATTAACAAATAGGTCCGAAACGAGCACATATAGGGCAACCGTCATTGGCCCGCGCTCTGCAAGCGCAGCCCTGCTTTAGCCCCAACGGACGCTTGTCATAACCCCCGTCGGATCGGGTAGGCCGGTGCTTCCTTCTTCGGATGCCAGTGAACCACGAGAATTCCGCATACGATAAATGCCAGGGCCAACAAAATCTTAGCGGTAATCGGCTCGCCCAGCACCAATCCTCCCAGAGCAACGCCGGCAATCGGCATAATGAACAAGAACGAATGCAAGGACACCGCCCCATATTTCTTTAGCAAGGTGTTCCAGGCCACAAAGCCGAAAGAGGCCGTCGCCAGACTCTGGTATAAGATTGCGGCGATTACGGACGCATCCAGGTTGAAGATCATGGCATGGTCCCATAACAGGGCCTCGACCAGAAAAAGCGGCACTGAAAACATGGTTGAATACAGTACCACCTGAAAAGGATGATACTCGCTGATTATACGTTTCAGATACACCGCCGAACAGGACCAGATGGTCACAGCCCCCAGGATAATGATGTCGCCGGTTCTAACGCCCGCCCGGATGGCACTTTCATCCAAAAACATAAATACGACACCCGTGAAACCCAAGAGGATTCCAAAAAATTTTCGCCTTGAAATTCGATCTCCCGGAATAAAAAAGTGGGCCAGGAAAAGAATAAAGAACGGCAGAAGATTCGCCAGCAGGGTAGCGCGGGAGGCGTTGGACTTGCTGAGCCCTAAATAAAAAAGAGACAACTGGACGGTAAAAAGAGCGGAGAAAATCAGCACCTGATGAAACTGCCCTTTTTTCAAGGCGATGGTCTGTCCGGTTATTCTGGACCAAAGATAAATGGCAACGGCGGCAATACCAAAGCGAATGGCGGCCGAGGTAAAAATGCCCATGCCCGAAAAGGCCACTTTCACGGCAACCGCGTTTGAACCGAAAAGCACGCACAGAAATATCGTGAACACCATGGCGCCTATGGAAAGCTCCGGGTTCGAGGGATGTGGGTCGGTCATTTAGCTCCAATCTTTGCAAAAGATATAAGCCCTGGGTAATTACACTACATCACCGACCTTGGCAAGCAGATACAGCGGAACGAAAGTAAAATAAATTGACCTGATTTTGAATGCCGGGTAAAGGCAGGCAGTCACAATATAAAGGGGAATCTTTTTTCCGGTGTAAAGAGGACTCTTTTTGAAGCATGTCGGTCGCATAAAAGCAGCTTCCGGATTTGCCCTTGACAGTGATCAACGGATTATCTATGTTGGAATCGATTCAATTTATTAAATATAAATAAAAAGCTGAATGCGCGTTTTTATTTATTTTAGCCTCACTGCTCTGAGCTGTCCACCATAATTATATTGGAGTTTTGGCATTAATGAGTTTCACGATGATTTCTCAAACGTCTAAAAATGATAGAACCATAAAAAATCATTGGAACGGTTAATTGGTTGATTTTTGAAAATTTTAAATGTCTTGACAACCTATCACTTCTGAAAGGAGGAAATTCTATCATGGCGACAAAAATAGAGCACCCCGGTGTTGAAAGAATGCGAAAATCCCTTGCCGAGGGCAAGTGTTCAAGGCGCGAATTCTTACGCACCGTCACCCTGTTGGGCGTGTCGGCCACGGCTGCTTATGGCATGGCCGGGCTGCCGAACTTTGTTTCATCGGCCCAGGCTGCCGGCCAGAAAAAAGGCGGCGTATTAAAATATGGTATGCAGGTGCAGGAAATGGCCGATCCGGCAACCTATTCCTGGACCCAGAAATCGATCGTTTCCCGCCATATCACGGAGTATCTGGTCGAAACCGGGCCGGATAACATCACGCGACCCGCTCTGGCGGAAAGCTGGGAAGCCTCCGACGACTTGAAAACCTGGACCTTTCATTTACGCAAAGGCATCAAGTGGTCAAACGGCGATGACTTCATTGCCGACGATGTGGTGTTTAACTTTACCCGCTGGCTTGATCCCAAAACCGGTTCATCCAACCTGGGCTTGTTCGATGCCATGCTCGAAGAGACCGGCGAAAAAGACAAAAAAGGCAACCCGGTCAAGCGGATGAGCAAAAATGCCGTGGAGAAAGTCGACAACCACACGGTACGGCTCAACCTGAATTCACCGGTGCTGGCGATTCCGGAGAACCTGTACAATTATCCCACCGGAATCGTGCACCGCAATTTTGAAAAAGAAGGCGGGGATCTTTCCAAAAATCCGGTGGGTACCGGCCCCTATACCCTTGCCGAATTCAGGGTCGGCGAGCTGGCCGTCTTGAAAAAACGCAAAGAACCCTATTGGGGTGGCGAGGTCTATCTGGATGAGATTCGCATTGTTGACCTGGGCGAAGATGCCGGGGCTTACCTGGCCGCTATCGCTTCACAACAGGTTGATGTAATCTATAATCTTGACCTGACCACCCTGGAAGCGGCCAAAAATATTCCGGGGATCAAAGTCGTTTCGATCCCTTCGACCCAGACCGGCGTCATTCGGATGAAAGTCAACAAAAAACCGTTTGACGATATCCGCGTCCGCAAAGCGGTTCAGAAAACCTGTGATGCCAAGCGCCAGCTCGACATCGCCCACCAGGGCTTGGGGATCGCGGCGGAACACCATCATGTCGCCAAAATACATCCCGAATACTTTGCCTTGCCCCCGTTCGAGCAGGACATCGAGGGCGCCAAAAAACTGCTGGCCGAGGCCGGCTACCCCGATGGCATCGAACTGACCTGCAATGTAGGCAACACGGACGGCGTTTGGGAGCAGGATTCCGTGGCCGTGCTCAAGGAAGATGCCGCCAAAGCCGGGATCAACATCAAAATGAACGTGATGCCCCAGGCCCAATATTGGGATGTCTGGACCAAGGCGCCCTTGAGCCTGACTTCCTGGACCCACCGTCCCCTGGCCGTCATGGTGCTGGGCCTGGCTTACCGCACCGGGGTGCCCTGGAATGAATCCAGTTATGCCAACGCCGAGTGGGACAAGGCCCTGACCGAAGCGGAATCGACCCTGGATGTCGAATCACGCCGGGCCAAAATGGAGAAAGTCGAGAAGATTCTGCAGGATGACGCCGTCATGGTCCAGCCGTTTTTCCGCTCGGTATTCACCGCGGTGCGGGACAATGTCGTCGGTTTTGAAATGCATCCGACTCGATACTATCGCTTCCACAAAGTATCCCTGGCCTAGCATTGAAAGCCTATGAGCGGGCAGGGGGCGTTTGACGGCTCCCTGCCGCTTATCCTCCCAAACGATCAGCAAAAGATGCATCAAAAGGAGTCGATATGGTCACCCTGGTGCTGAAGCGCATCGGATTCATGATTTTCACCATGATTATCGTATCGCTGATTCTGTTTCTGCTGCTGGAGACCGAGCTGACGGGCGATCCGGCAATTCGGGTTCTGGGCCAATTTTCCAACGAAGAACAGCGCGAGCTCTGGCGCGAACAGCATGGCTACAATCAACCCGTAATGTGGCGTTATGTTAAGTGGCTGGGAAATTTTGCAACCGGCGACCTGGGAGAATCCATCCGGTTCAAGGGTCCTGTCGCGGATGTCATGCTGCCGCGGCTATGGAACACGGCCATATTGGGGTTTTGGACGTTTGCCATCATGATCCCGCTGTCATTGACGCTGGGCGTTTTGTCGGGGATGAAGGAGGGGTCGCTGCTGGACAGGTCGATTTCCGTGTTCGGAATTTTAACGACTTCTGTGCCGGAATTTGCCAGTGCCGTGATTTTTTCCGCCCTCTTTGTATTCACGTTAAAGTGGCTGCCGGGCACCAGCAGCATGGCGAGCGGTTTCGAGTTCAAGCAGTTGATCCTGCCGGCCATGGTGCTGGTCGTCTATGATTTTGGCTATGTTGCCCGCATGACCCGCGCCTCCATGGCAGAGGTTATGACCTCCCAGTACATCCGAACCGCCGTCTTGAAGGGGCTGCCTTATCGCTCGGTGATAGTAAAACATGCCCTGCGCAACGCCCTTATCGCACCGTTTACGGTCATCATGCTGCAAATCAACTGGCTGTTGTCCGGCGTTATCGTGGTTGAGTTTTTCTTTGCCTACAAGGGATTCGGCGCGCTGATCCTGGAGGCTTCCTTGAACAATGATATCGCCCTGCTGGAGGCCTGTGCCATGGTGGCGGTTTGTGTTGCAGTTACCACCCAAACCATCGCCGACATCGGCTACACATTTCTCAATCCCCGCATCCGGTTTAAATAAGGAGAAAAACGATGAATATGACTGAAGCGAAAACCCATATGCCCAGAGCCGGATACGGCGCGGCCATATGGCGTGCGCTGAAATCTTTTGGGCTTCTGCGGGAAAGCTGGGTCGGCATGGTGGGGGCGTTTCTGGTTTTGTTCTGGGTGGCGGTGGCTGTCCTGGCACCGGTGATTGCGCCCTTTGATCCCAATTCGTCGATTCAGCCGTTTGCAAAACCGGGGGTTGTGTCGGCCAAGTCCGGCGGCACCTTCTGGTTGGGCACCGATCACATCGGACGGGATATTCTGTCACGAATTGTCTGGGGGTCGCGCACGGTGCTGATCTATGCGCCCCTGGCAACCATTTCGGCGTACTTAGTGGGCATCCTGATGGGCCTTGCGGCCGGGTATCGCGGCGGCTGGGTGGACGATATTCTGTCGCGCGTCGCTGACATCATTCTTTCATTCCCGGTGCTGGTGCTGTATATTATCATCATCGCAACCATCGGCGCCTCCGGCATCAATATTATCATTGCCATCACTTTTGCCTCATCGCCCGGGATCATGCGTATTGTGCGCGGCCTGGTGCTGGATCTGCGCAATCGTGACTATGTCGCTGCGGCTCAGACCCGCGGCGAATCTGACTGGAAAGTGATGCTGGTCGAAATTTTGCCGAACGCACGCGGCCCGCTGATTGTCGATGCCTGTCTACGTCTGGGCTACGTCATCATCACCATCGGCGTGCTCGGTTTTTTGGGACTGGGTCTGCCGCCGCCGGATCCTGACTGGGGCGGCATGGTGAATGAAACCCGGCAGATGGCGATGGCGTTTCCGCACATGACGCTTTTTCCCTGCATCGCCATATCTTCTTTAATCCTGGGCTTTAATTTGCTGGCCGACGGTCTGCGTGAAATCTCGTTGCGGGACTAGGAGGTAACAGACGAATGAATGAGGATCAAGCACCGGTATTGGTCTGCAAGGACCTTTGCATTTCTTATTATACCCGGGCCGGCGAGATTCCGGCGGTGGTGGATTTTTCGCTGACGGTTAAACCCGGTGAAACCATTGGCATCGTCGGCGAATCGGGCTGCGGCAAATCCACCGTGGCCATGGCCATTATGCAGTACATGGGCGCCAACGGCGGCATTAAAAGCGGCAGTATCACGTTTAAAGGCCGCGATTTGAATCAGATGTCCGAACCTGAGCTGCGCCGCATTCGCGGCTCGGAAATCGCCATGATCTACCAGGAGCCGTTTGCTTCTCTGAATCCGAGCCTCAAAATCAGCACTCAGCTGATGGAAGTGCCCCTGGCCCATGAAGATATATCCAATGAAGAGGCGCGCCAGCGGGCGCTGCAGATGCTGACCGATGTCAAATTGCCCGACCCGGAGCGGATTTTGGAATCTTACCCGCATCAGTTGTCCGGCGGACAGCAGCAGCGCGTCGTGATCGCCATGGGACTTTTGTCCAACCCATCGCTGTTGCTGCTGGATGAGCCGACGACGGCGCTGGATGTTACGGTGGAGGCCGGCATCGTCAAGCTGGTGGCCGATATCAGCAAGAAATTCGGCACGTCACAGATCTATATCTCCCATAACCTCGGGCTGATTCTGGAAACTTGCGACCGGGTATTCGTGATGTATTCCGGCGAGGTAGTCGAGGAGGGAACGATCGATTCGCTGTTTACCTGGCCCAAACATCCGTACACACATGGCCTGTTTGCCTGCATTCCCCTGCCGACCACCGACAAAAACGCGGCCCCGCTCAAACCCATCCGGGGCCAGCTCCCACTGCCGTTCGAACGGCCCCAGGGCTGCTACTACCACCCTCGCTGCGATCATTTCAAACCCGGACTGTGTGATCAGGAGCATATCGCCATGGAACACGTTAAGGGCAGTGCGGCCGACCATCGGGTGCGATGTCTGCGCTATAAAGAGATCGATCACACGAAGGAGGCTCCGGGCGGTGAAGTGCGGGAAGCAGCCGCACTCGGTGAGCAGGTGCTTGAAGTGGACAGCATGAAAAAGTACTACGAGGTTCGTGACAGATCTCTGCGGGCCTTGATTTCCGGCAAAAGAGTACGATACGTCAAAGCCAATGAAGAATTGAATTTTACGGCCCGCGAGGGCGAAACCATCGCAATCGTCGGCGAATCCGGCTGCGGCAAATCGACTTTTGCCAAAGTGCTGATGGGTCTGGAGAAAGGTACCGAAGGCGAAGTGCGGCACCATGGCCAGGATATATCGGACATCGCGGTGCGGGATCGCAGTGCCGAGCAGATCGGCTCATTGCAGATGGTGTTTCAAAATCCCTTCGACACCCTGAATCCCAGCCACAGCATCGGCAGCCAGATATCCCGCGTCATCAAAAAATTTGGCGTTGAAAAAGATAAAACGAAAATATTCAACCGTGTCATGAAGCTGCTGGATACCGTCAAGCTGCCCAGGGATTTTTATTTCAGAAAACCCCGGCAGTTGTCGGGCGGCCAGAAGCAGCGTATCGGCATCGCCCGGGCCTTTGCCGGCAATCCGAGCATGGTCATTGCCGATGAGCCGGTTTCGGCCCTGGATGTGTCGGTTGCCGCGGCGGTGACCGAGCTGCTGATGGATATTCAGCGCGAGCACAAAACCACCCTGCTTTTCATCAGCCATGATCTGAGTGTGGTGCGCTACCTTTCAGACCGAATTGTCGTCATGTATCTCGGCCATATTCTTGAAAGGGGGACCACGGAGCAAATTTTCGAGCCGCCCTATTCGCCCTACACCGAGGCGCTGTTGTCAGCGGTGCCGATTGCCGACCCGGAGGTGACCAAGCGTGAGATCGTGCTGGAAGGCAACCTGCCCAGTGCCATGAACCCGCCCAAAGGCTGCCCGTTTTCCACCCGCTGTCACCGGAAAATCGGCGACATCTGCGACAATGAACCGCCGCCGGATCAGATCGTGTCCGACCGCCATGTCATCAAATGCCATATTCCACTGGCAGAGCTGAAGCAGGTGGCTCCGGTTATTGTGGTGCCGGATGAATCGGAACGGATACGGGCGCAGCAATCGGAATAAGGCCGAGCATCATTCATGCAATCCGTTTGAGACAAATATCATATCGATGATGAAGCCTGCGTAGATTTTGGATTTTGGATTGCGGATTTTGGATCGGAGGTATCGCTGCGCTCTATCTATTAATAAAATGGACAGAATACCTTAAATCCAAAATCCGCACTCCAAAATCTAAAATCTATCCCGGCTAAGCATAGCCATTGAATTACATCTCATCAGACGAGGAATATGGCATTCGCGCTTAATCCCCAGTTAATCAATACGGGATTTCTCGGTCAGGTTGGAACCGCGCCACAGATAGAGGGTCAGCAGCGGCACGGATTCCGTTCGTATCAAACTAATAACGAATAACCATTAACTGATAACGTCCAATTGGTGTTCCATTAGGGTACAGCGCATGGAGTCTTTATTTAACCGATGTCACCGGACAGGGTGCTTCCAGGATGACGTACTGGGCGGTCGACCCGAACACCAGTTTCCCGACTTTTGATCTTCTTCGCACACCGATGATGATTTCGTCGATATCGTTGTCTTTGGCAAAGTTGACCAGGTCCTCACCTGCCGTCTGGTAGCTGACCGTGGCTCGGACCTCACAGGGAATGTCATCGGCCACAAAAGGTTTTCGAATTTTTTCAAGATTGTTTTCAGCTCGATCGATGTCTTCTTTTTTCAGCGTAGGACTTTGCTCCAATGAGGTCACAATAAAAAGGTCGGCGCCGTAAGCGCTAGCATGTTTGTGGGCCAGCTTCAAGGCCGCATCGGCGACCCGGGACTCTTCATACCCCACGAGTATCTTCATTTTGTCCTCCTTTACCTGCATCGTAATGATTTGCCACCAAGACCTCAATTGAGTATAACCAATTGAGAGCAATTCCGTCTCAGGCGGATTCGTTATTTGTTATTGGTTTGAAAGGAATAAGATCGATTTCTATATGCCTGCCCTTGATCTTCGGGTACTTCCGGCTGAACTTTAGCTCTATTTCTATGATACTTATACACTAATGAACGGTTTTTCAATCTTTAGTTCTCGGCGGCATCAACAAAGTCAGAAGTTTGCTTAATTCAGGTAGTTCTTCACAATGCCAGACAGCGTGTTCCAATTTTTCGGCTCTGTCATCCGGCAGCTGCTCGCCGGCTAACCGGCGAAATTTTTTTATCAGCTCCGAATCCGAAGGCGGGCTGCCGGCTTCCCAATCGGCCTCAAAGTCACCGGAATTAAATATGCCGCCGTCTAAGGTCTCAATTTCAACCCGCGCCAATCGTTTTGCCGGAAAACGCTGATTGTATTCAGGAGCCTCATTCATTTCCACCCGCTCTACCAGCTGCCCAACCGCCGGATCTGTCAGGCCAGCTCCGGTCAGTTCGGCAACCCCCAGGCGACCGTGCACCAACGCCGCGGCCAGCGGAAAGGGCAAACTATACTGGGCCTCTTCGGTGGATTGGGGAAACCGGCAGTTTAACCTGACCGCTTCATGAAAAGTCGTCACCCGGACGCGTTTTACATGGGCCGGGGCTATTTCATGGTCATGCTGCAATTTCAGGAATGAATTGGATTACTTCGGTTTTCAATAGTCAACCTTCCCCAATGATCCCGTAAAGATTTGAATATTGCCGGTAACAGCTAAATAGGTGCTTGAAAGCCAGGATGCTCGGAGGCTGGAAAGCAGAAGAACAGATAAAGCCTTCAAGCCTCCTGGCTTCCCAGCATTCCAGCCCAATATGTGCTTGAAAGCCAGGATGCTGGAATGCTCGAAAGCCGGCAGCCATAGTATCTCTCAGTAATGCCGAACTTCTCAACTTCCCAACAACACCACTTCCAAGCCCCCGGACTTCTCATTCGTTCAACTTCACTCACAACTTACGGTTTCTCCTCAAGCGCAGCGCTCCTCAAGCGAAGCGCTCTTTCAGCTTCAGTTTCCCAGCTTCCCAGCCTCGATGCCCTACAGCTTCCCAGCCTCCAATCCTCACAGCTTCCCAGCCTCCATGCCTTCAAGCTTCCCAGCCTCCATGCCTTCTAGCCTCCCAGCTTCCCGGCCTCCCAGCTTAAAGCAAAATATTATACTTCTCACGAATTGCTTTTTCCGCATCTTTCGAAATGTGAGGCGTTTCTGCTTCGGCAAGAATTTTTCTTGCAATATCTCGTGCCCGTGTGCGGGCGTCCGGCGAACCTTTTTCGGACCATTTTTCCCGGCTTTCCTGGTCTGAAACACCGTTGCCGCCGTAGTACTCCTGGCGCATGTGCGTCATAGTGTGCGATGACATAATAAATGAACCGCCCGGTCCGACTTCTTCGATCGCCTCGAGGGCCAGATGTTCGGTATCCACCGGGATCCCTTCCAGAACCTTGCAGCTCATCCCGATAATTTCATCATCGATCACATATTGCTCATAGGCCACGGCTAACATGGACTCCAGCATACCGGCCGCATGGTGAATGTAGTTCGAACCGCCCATGGCGGCCAGGACCGTGGACAGAGCTTTTTCCCAGGTCGCCTGGGCGTCCGGGATTTTTGAATCCGTCAGTCCGGACGAGTTATAATTGGGTACTTTGATGTAGTGGGCCAGTTGATGAATGGCGGCATTCATCATGCCGCACTCAACTGCGCCGCCCATATAGGCCAGGCTGCGCATATTGGCCCGGCCGGGAATGCCGCCATAAAGCAGCGGCGCACCGGGATTGGTCAGCTGGCAAATCGCGATTCCGGCCAGTTGCTCGGCATGCAGCTGGGCCAGTGTGCCGGCCATGGTTACCGGCGAAGTGGACCCGGCCATGGGTGCGGCGGAAAGGGCTACCGGAATCCGGTTGCGCACGGCCTCCAGCATGATCAATGTCGATTGGGTGCACAACTTCAGGGGGCTGATGGCAAATGAGGCGATCACCGAGACAAACGGTTTTTGCATCAATACGTCCATACCTCCGGCGACCATGGCGGCGATATCGAGCATCTTGTGAACCCCTGCTTCGTTGGTGACGCCGGACATCACGTGCTTGGCGGTACCCATCAGGCAGGCAAAAATGGCATTGGCGTCATGATCGCTCACGGGAACGTCTGTGGGTGCGCAGGACCTCACAAAAAAATGAATGTTGTCCAGACGGTCTGTCAATCTGGCAAGCTGATACATATCCTTCAACGTGGTTGAACGGGCTTTGCCGGTTTCAAGGTCCAGAATGATAACCGCTGCCCCGCCGGTTCCGAGATAGACCCGATGCTGGGTTAGATCCAGCGCGTCGCTTCCATCCCGGTTGTAAAGGACGACCTGTTCCGGCGCCGCCGCGGCCTGCGCTTCAACCAGTTTCCGGTCGAAATAGATTCTGGATTTTTCGCGGTCAATTTTCAGGCCCCTGCCTTCAAGCATGGCAAGCGTCTCATCCAAACCGCTTTCATAGGTCATTCCGATATTTTCCAGAATGTTGAGCGAAGCCTCGTGAATGGTTGCGATATCTTCTGAAGAAAGCGGCTGGTAGAGACCGCCGGTAAGACCTTTTGATGACATGGCTGAATCCTCCTGGAAACTGGGTACTGGATGCTCGATACTGGATGCTCGATACTGGATGCCGGATACCGGATACCGGGTACTGGTTACTGATCACTGGTCACTGGTCACTGGTCACTGATTACTGATTACTGATTACTGATTACTGATTACTGATCACTGATCACTGATCACTGATTAACGATGCTCGATAATATCAATCATAGGCCAAGTCAATAGAAATTACTCTTAATCATCAGAAAGGGGCAATCTCGAATGCCGTCTCGTTAAATCCCGTCACCGGACAGGATACCTTCCACAAGTTCCTGAACCGCCAGACCGTCTACCATATTCGGCATAGCCATTTTATCGCCTTCCAGCACACACACAACAGCATCGAGGCCCCGGAGGACATCCTTGCGATCCTCCACCTGGGATGGAATCGGTTCGTCGGACCACTCCGACCCTGCCGTCGACTGAAAGCTACCTCCGCTGGAGAGTCGAAAAGACTTTTTTTCTGCCCACAGAGTGTATTCAACCCCCACAGGTCCCGCCCCACCGGTGACCCCGCTAAGATAGACCGGAACACCGCCAAAATTCAATTCGGCCTGAACAAACGTTTCACAAAGAGTTATGTCGGCCGAATAGTGGATACTGGTATGCTTCAGGATTCCGTCCCCCAAAAGCCGGCGCGTGAAATAAATCCAATGGGAAAATACTTCGCGGCAATAGCCTCCCTGAGCCCTCGCCTTCAACCAGCCGGCCGCCACCTGAAAGGCACGGGGCCATTGCGACACATGCAGGTTGATGTTGATTCCAGCCACCGGCCCAAGTCGGCCGTCATCCAGTTGTTCTTTGACAATCGTGGCATTCAAAGCCGTGGCGAGGTTAAAGTTTACAATATTGGCAACCCCCGACTCCTCCGCAGCGGCCACCAGATGTCTGGATTCGGCAATATCCACGCCCAGTGGTTTTTCACAATAGACCGGCTTTTTTGCCGCAAGCGTTTTCAGGGCATACGCTTTGTGATTTAACGGAGGGGCTGCAATATATACCAGATCCACTTCTTCGTGGATGATGACAGCCTCGGCTTCCGGCAAAATGCTGATGTCCGGTTGCAGTTCTTTGGCTGACTGAATAGATTCCGCACTGGGATCCCAACCACAAATCACCTGAAACCGATCATGTTCAGCCATGCTCGTCATCATAGTTCGCCCCATAATTCCCAATCCGATGATACCGACACCATAAATCTTCATACCGGCTGTCTCCTTAATTCATATCCCTGAAAAATTTCAGACATAGAGTTGTCGCATGTTCCTTAAAGACTGATAAAACATGTTGATCGTAATCCACGAAACAATTATAGACGATACTAATATACTTTCGATTCTATTGAAACCAATTTCAGATGAAGTTACTCGAACGGTAAGGAAATAAAATTATGCTACTTGGACTGCATACCTATAGTTTATACCTGCATGGCATCGGCCAGGCCTGGGCCGATTTTAAACTACCGTGGCCCCGGCAAATGAGCACATTTGAGCTTTTCGATTTAGGGGTTGACATGGGGCTGGACGGTTTCCATCTGGATGACGGCGTTCTGGAAACCCTGGAACCGTCATACCTCAAAGAAGTGCGATCAGCCGCTGGAGAGCGCGGGCTGTTCCTGGAGTATAACTTCTCGATGGATCTGGGCGGCATGGGCATCGGCATTCAGCACGATCTGGCTGAGGCGATTGCCACGGCCGAAATTTTGGGGGCCGACATCGTAAAAGTCAGCATGGATTTGGTGCGACCCCGCCCGCTGGCCGGCAGCCGGTTTCATCCCCAGGTCAAGGAGCAGATGCATTCTTTTGCCGCTCAATTAAAGGCGGCCGCTCCGGCGGCCGCGGCGGCCGGGATCAAGGTCGCCGTTGAAAATCATTGCGACAGTTTTTCAGAGGAAATCCTTTGGCTGCTGGACCTGGTGGACCATCCGGTGGTCGGGGCCTGTATCGATACCGTCAACGCCCTGATGGTTATGGAGGACCCCATGCAGGCCATTGCCAATTTGGCACCCCGGGCATTCACCAATCATTTCAGAGATGACCGCATCGAAATGCAGCGCTACGGCTTTAAACTGACGGGGGCGGCCGTCGGTGAGGGCGACATCGACATGCAGCGTGCCTACGAGATCATCAAATCCCAATCGGCGATGCGCCGCATCAATATTGAAACGGAGATGGAAATCCCGCTGGACGACATGGAGCAAGCCCTGCGCCTGGAAAAAGAAACCGTTGAACGCAGTATTCGCTATTGCCGGGAGGTTTTGGGAATTAAGTGAGAGGACTAGGTTCATAGCGAATTAAGATTAAAACTTAGCGCCTTTGTGTGAAACATAATTGATTAAATCTGGCAAATAGATGATTTTTTTATGGAAGTGATATTATCTGGAGCAACCACAAAACATATTGACATTATTGAACTTTTGCAAGATAATACCATTTAGAATTAAATATCAACGATGGGTATAAATGAATGATTCAAAAAATTGTAAAAAAAGGAACTATGGGTGAACTATCCTCGATCGAGGAGGATTTAGCCTATTGGCTAAGCAAGCCACCGGAGGAGCGAGTTGCAGCAGTAGACTTTTTACGGCGACAGTACAATGGAAATACAGCAAGACTTCAGAGATCTGCTCGAATTATTCAACTCAAACAAAGTTGAATATATCATTGTAGGTGGATACGCCCTGGCATTTCATGGAGCTCCCCGCTATACCGGTGACATCGATATATACGTCAAACCGAGCGCAATTTATCAAAAACAAAAGGTCTGTTGGAAGAAAAAAAGATTTAGCGGACATAGAGGCCCTTGATGAAAAGGAGTGACCATTTATGACGATCGCCATTAAATGGTTCCCGCCTTCCTGGATTCAGATCAAAACCAACGATTTGGTCATCTATATCGATCCCGCCTATCTGCGAACCTATTTCACCAAATATCCCAAAAGGATTGAATTCAGCAAATGGCCGGATCCTATTGACGGCCTGCCGGAGAAACTGGAAAAAGGGGATATTATTCTGCTTACCCATGATCACGCCGATCATTGCAAAAAGGTTACTGCCGACAGGCTCAGAAAAGAGAATACTTTAATCATGGGTCCCAAACGCTGCCTGAAAAAAATGGGCAATGACATTAGAGTCGTTGAAGCGGGAGAAGAAATATCTTTGGGCGAGGTGACGATAAAGGCAACCCACGCTTACAACACAAAAGCAAAAGAAGGAAAATCTACTCAAAAAGTCCATCACAAAGGAAATGGTGTCGGCTATCTTATAACTGCTGAAAACCATACCATTTATCATGCCGGTGATACGGATTTTATCCCGGAGATGAATCAGTTGGGTCCTGTCAACGTTGCCCTGCTGCCAATCGGAGGCACATACACCATGGATATCGGCGATGCGGTTAAAGCAGCCATCGCAATTAAGCCAAAAGTTGCGGTACCCATTCATCACTTAAAATCAAGTCCCCAGGAATTTCAGAATATCCTCTCGGCGCGATCGGACTGTGCAGCCAGGGTGTTGGAAATTGGCGAAACCCTTCGGCTCCTATGAAACATTAAACAAGTTCTTATCAATTATTTACCTCGGCATGCCTGTGGGTTTTATCTGGCCAATCGAAGGTCTGACAGGCGGGCGATCCAGCAGTGAATTATTTGAGCAACTCAAAAAGCCCAAATATTGAGGCCCTCTTGTCAAATGTAAGCACACAATTACAACCGTAAAATTTCGACGAGTGCGCAATCAAAAGATCTGAAAGCTCTATATTTCTTACCTTACCGTAAGGCAATACGGAATCGCTGTCAATCATTTTATTTGTTCAGGAACCAGCAGGTTCAAGTACTGGTTGAAGGGATCTTCGTCAGGATTTTTGTTCCAGACATATTCCGTATAATTGGCAATTTCCACGGCTTTGTCTTCGCCATACAGCGCGGCGATAACCGCCAGCGCCATATCGATCCCGGCCGACACCCCGGAGGAGGTGAAGACAGGGCCATCTTCCACCCAGCGGGCCTCAGGCACCCAATCCACCTGATCGCTTTGTTGGGTCGCCATTTTGAAATAGACCTTGTTGGAGGTGGCCCGGCGACCGTCCAGCAGGCCGGCCTTGGCCAGAATCCAGGACCCGGAGCAGACCGACATGGTCACTTTGGCCCCTGGAACCCGTTCCTTTAAAAAGGACATAATGGCCTGATTGCCCACCTCTTTGACGGTTCCAAACCCGCCGGGCAACAGGATCAGGTCCAGGGAGGGACAATTCTGATAATTGAATTCAGCCACGGTTTTTGGCCCTTGAAAAGAAGCCACCGGGCCGGATTTTTCGGCCACGGTAATGATTTCAATATCAGGCTTGAGGTTGCCGAACATTTCCAGGGGACCGTAAAGATCGAGCAATTCGAAATTGTCATAAAGAATTGCGCCGAGGGCAAGCGGTTTTTGGTCGGAATTCATTTTTTGCTCCTATGAATAGTTTAAACCAGATCCGCCTGAGACGGAGAACTAAAAGAAAGGATTGATCACGAAAGTACGAAAGTACGAAAACACGAAAAAAACGAGTTTAATTTCGTGTTTCCAAAATTTCGTGTTTTCGTGATGAGAATAATTGATAGAATCCAGTCGGAAAAGAATCTAATGAACGTTGAACATCCAACGTCCAACATCGAACATCGAATAATGTATTCTGTCTATTTTAAAACGGCTGAGCGACCTGTCGGGTCGTCTTGTGGGGTCGTAGCCCGAAGGGCGAAGCCCCAAGCCGAAGGCGAAGCCTGAAGCGATTCCACCATTCGTCAATCTTCATTCGTCATTTCACGTAGTTTCACACGCGGATTTCTTATTTCCGTTACCTGACACCCGAAACCTGACACCTGATACCAGATTTCGATTTGATATGACTAAAACTGATCAACCAACTCCTGAATCTGCTTGGCGCGATCATCCGGAATCGGCACCGGCTGGTGTTCGTTCAGAATCTGCTGCAGTTTTTCCTGCCCCCGTTCCAACAGGCTGGTGCTGCCGGATGATTCCCACTTTTCAAAGCCGGCGCGGCTGATCAGTTTGGGCTGCCACTGGGTTGAACGCAGGTGGTTTAAGGTGTGCTCCTGGGTCAAAAAATTGCCGTCGGCCCCAACGGCTTTGACGACATCAACGGCCAGCATTTCATCGTTTACCGGGATGCCCCGGTACAGCCGGCGTACCTGATCGATGAATTCATCCAAAATGACGATCATCTCGAGACTGCCGGTACGCCCGAAGTCCAGATACCCCACATCATGATTTAGATTGGACCCGGCCATGGCCGATAAAAAGGTCAGCAGCCCGGCTTCAAATGTGGCCTGTCCGTCCGCTATCTGGGAGTCGCTGGTACCGGCGTAGCCCCAGTTGGGCAAATTGTAATAGTGGCTCATTTCGACAATCGCCATATAGGCCAGCAGGTATTCCGGCGCGTTGTAAGAACACTGGCTGGTCATCATATCCAGCACGGCCGGCCCCATACCCATAATAAAGGGAGCGCCCTTGGCTTTAAGCTGGTGGATGACCAGCCCGCAGAAACTTTCAGCCAGTCCCTGGGCCACATGCCCGGCAATGGTCATGGGCGCCGTCGAGCCGGCAATGGGCGCCGGCGAAAATATGGCGGGAATGGCCTTTTCGGCGCAAAACAGCAGTTTATCGACACTTTCGACCGGGTACTTCAGCGGACTGATGGGTTCTCCGTAATAGATAAAATAAGGTTTCGAGCGCAATTCACTCTCACTGCCGCGTAGTATCCGGCTGACCTGCCACATTTCACGCAAGTCGTCGCGGCCGGCGGCCGTGCACACGATGGGTTTGGTGGAATTGGCGGCCATGCTTTGAAAACTCAGCAGATAGGCCCGGCGGGCCGGAAAATCCGACGGGTGGGCAAAAGACATGATAAAATCGATATTCGGCAGGGCATCGGACACCCGGGCGGCCCGGTCCACATCCTCGAGAATACAGGCGTGCCGCTGCCCGGTTTTCGAATCCAGCGAGTAAATCAGATCGGAGCCGGTGCCGAAATAAGAGTTGTGACCGCCCAGATCCATCACCTGGCTGCCTTCACGATCATAGATGGGAATATGGGCGGAAGCGCTCTCAACACACTGCTGTACCAGTTCCCCGGGTATTTTCACCATCCGGTCCTGCCCCGCGCTGCAGCCGGCATCTTTTAGCAATTCAAGGGCCTCGTCCTGCAAAATCTTCATCCCGATCTCGCTCAGGATCTGAAAAGCCGCCCGGTGAATTTTATCTTTGTCTTCGTTGGACAGAAAAGAAATCGTCGGTTTCATTGCAATTTCATCAACGGGTATCATAGCCATCCTTTACAGCGTCTTATGGTTATTACTTCTTGATTCGGTATTCGCGGTATTTCGTTTCTAAATGAAAAATTGAACTAAAATTGGAAATGAACTAAAATGAGCTAAAATTATGGAATTCTATCAATTTTATAATAAGAAGAAAGAGCGAAGCGATGCCTTAATTTTAGGCATTTTAGGCAATTTAGATCCCTTTAGGCATTTATTTTCCATGTTAAAGGCATCTTATTGGTAACTCTCTGTATACTAAATTCCCAGGTCCGCCAACTTGGCTGCCATCGGCCGCCCTCTTTCATCCCAGCCCATGACGCGGTAAAATTGCTTTTTCATGGGTTCCATCCACTCCGATGGTTTGGACGGTTCCTGACCCGCATTGTATTGCTTGTCGAAAAACATATCCGGCAGGCGATCATCCGCATCGCTGGCCCCGCAGCGCAGGTTGATCAGTCTTTCCGTGTTGACGATGCGCTCCCCGGCTGCAAACAGGTCGGCCACCGCAAAGGTCTCCCCTGTCAGCTCGGTTGTCAATTCAGCCTCCGCCACCAGATCGTAGGCGCTGATCAGCGACAGGGTCGGCACTTTGCACAGCCCCAGGCTGTCCACAACGGTTCCGACAATCATGGCCCGCCTGACCAATTCGGCTTTGCCGTGGATCGATGTCAGATCGGAGGCCCGGGGGGTGCCGAATTCTTCGGATCCGTCATCCGGCAGCCATTTATGTTCGATGGCGGAATACACATCGTTGAAATCCGCGCCACGGCTGGCGACGGCATATCCCAGGGCGGTGCCCATCATCTTATCCGGGTGATAGCCGGACATTTCCAGGCCTTTGACATGGGCGGCATAATAATCGGCGCCCCGGCCGATGATTTGGGCGGCCCGGCGGACTCCCTGGCCCAGAACAGCCCCAAAGCCGTCGCCGGAGGCCATCTGCCGAATCAGGGCTTCCATGGATTCCCCATTGCCCCAGGTCAGGTCCAAGCCACCGGTATCGGCGCGGGTCAGAATCTTTCTTTCAAACAGATCCATGGCAAAGGCCAATGAATTTCCGGCCGAAATGCTGTCGATTCCCATGCGGGAACACAGATTGTCGAGGTAAACCAGGGTCTCCAGATCACTCAATCCGCATTTGGGCCCCAGGGCCAGCATGGGTTCAAACTCGGGTCGAAAGCTCTTTTGGCCCTTGAACTTGCCGGCGTCCAATTCAAGCTCAGCTTTACACTGAACCGGACATCGATAGCAGCCGTGGACCCGGGTAACATTTTCAGTCAGTTTTTTACCGTCGATTTGTTCGACCGACTCAAAGGTATTCGATCGGAAGTTGCGGGTTCCCATAATTCCGAGATCATCGGCCCATTTAACGTAGCCGGCCCCACCGTACTTCTTGAAGGTCTTATAGTGCGGTGAATTCTTGATTTGCCAGATATAGCGTTTGATGGCCTCATGACCATTGGCCCGGGCACGAAAGGCGGCTTTGCGTTTGTTGGCTTTGATCACTATGGCTTTCAGATTTTTGGATCCCATGACGGTGCCCATCCCGGTTCGACCGGCGGCATGGTCTTTTTCTGTCATGATACAGCCAAACAGGGTGCCGTTTTCACCCCCCGGACCGATGGCCATGATCTTCAACCTGCGGCTGTCGAATTTGCTTTCGAGATGCTCCTGGGTTTGCCAGGTGTCCAGCCCCCAGATCGATTTGGCATTGCGGATTTCGACCGTGTCGCTGTCGATCCACAGGTAGACCGGCTCGGGTGCTTTGCCCCGGACAATCAGGGTTTGGATGCCGCAGGACCGCAATGTGGCGCCAAAACCGCCCCCCACATTGGAGCTGCCCAGGATTCCCGTCAACGGCGACCGCGAGTTGATATGCAGCCGGGCCGAGGCAGGTGCCGCGGTTCCGGTCAGGAGGCCACCGGAAAAAAGGAGCAGATTTTCAGGACTCAACGGGTCGGCATGGGATAGCAGATTGTGATACAGGAATTGAACATTATAGCCCCGGCCACCGAGATACTGCCGGGTTATTTTTTCGGGTAGGGGCAGAGTTTGCCAGGTTAAGGTGTCAAGATTTATGTCTAAGATTTTCCCGTTAATCTTCATGGTTAAGATATTCCTTATAAGCTCGGGAGAACACTTGTTTCTCGAGCGATATTTTACGCAAACGATGTATATTAAGGGAACTTATCAGGGGTGTCAAGGCGCTTGTAGGTGTTCAGGGTAAGGTCAAAAATAGTTAAATCCATTTACAGCTGGAAGGACTTAAAATAATAAGAAATCCCAAATTACAAGCACCAAATCCCAAATAAATCTCAAATTCAAATTCTCAATGTCCAAAATCTTCATCGAAGCTGTGTCACAGCGTTAAACATACTTATGTTTGCCTGTCATGAATGCCATTAGGCACAACTTTAGACGAACTATTTTTTTGGCCGCAACGAGCTCAGCCGTTTCGAATTTTGAATTTCGGTAATTGGGATTTATTTGTAATTTGTTTTTTGGTGCTTGGGATTTAATAAGATGACCAGAGCCGGATTTAGATTATTTCACTTTAGCTCACCTACCTTTTTCTCCACTGCCGCCAATATATTACCGCTTTGCATCAGTTTCTTCATAGCGGCAATATCGCCGGATAGGATGCGATCGCTGGACAGGTGGGGAATCGTTTGGCGAATAACCTGATAAGCGGCCAGGGTTCCCTCCCCCGGTTTCAGGTTGGTAAATAAATCCAGCACCTGGGCGCCGCACAGCAACTCAATGGCAATGACGTCCCCGGTATTGGCAATCACATCGCGCGATTGGCGCGACGAAATGGTTCCCATGGAAACGTGATCTTCCTTGTTGGCCGAGGTGGGGATGGAGTCCACGCTGGCCGGATGGCAGAGCACCTTGTTTTCGGAAACCAGGGCGGCCGCCGTGTACTGGGCGATCATAAACCCGGAATTCAGGCCGCCGTCATCGACCAGAAAGGCCGGCAGACCGCTTAACATGGGATTAACGAGCCGCTCGATGCGCCGCTCGGAAATATTGGCCAATTCCGCCACGGCCATGCTGAGAAAATCCAGTGCCAGGGCCACCGGTTGGCCATGGAAGTTGCCACCCAGCAAAAAATCCTGCTCGGCGGCATAAATAAGCGGGTTGTTGGTCGAAGCGTTCATTTCGGTTTCGATCACCCTGCGGCAATAGCTGATGGCATCTTTGGTGGCGCCATGCACCTGGGGCGAGCAGCGCAGGGTGTAGGCATCCTGGATCCGGGAGCAGTCTTCGTGAGAGGTGATAATTTCGCTGTTTTGCACCAGGCGATCCATGTTGTCGGCGGCAGCGGCTTGCCCCGGGTGCGGCCGTATCTGATGGATTCTTTCGTCGAATTCGGTGCGGCTGCCCATCAGCACTTCCAGACTCATGGCCGCCGCGATATCGGTCATTTTGGAGAGATTGACGGCATCATAGAGCGCCAGCCCGCCAATGGCGGTCATCACCTGGGTGCCGTTGACCAAAGCCAATCCCTCCCCGGCTTCCAGTCGCACCGGCTGCAAGCCGCACTTGCTCAGCACCTGCCGACCCGACATTCGCTGACCTTTGTAAAAGGCCTCCCCCTGGCCGACCAGGACCAGTGCCAGGTGGGCCAACGGGGCAAGATCTCCACTGGCGCCTACTGATCCCTTTTCCGGGACCACCGGGCTGACTCCCCAGTTTAGCAGCGCGATCAGGTGCTCCACCGTTTCAAGACGAACGCCGGAATGCCCGCGGGCAAGATCTTTGATCCGCAGGGCCATAACGGCGCGCACGGATTGCTCATCCAACGGGTCACCGACCCCGGCTGCATGGCTCATCAGGATATTGTCCTGCAGCTGGCGGGTGTCTTTTTTCGAAATGGCCACATCACTCAGGGCACCGAAGCCGGTGGTGATCCCGTAAATCGTCTTTTCATCCTCAACCCATTTTTCGACCAGCTGCCGGGTTTGGCGCAGTCTTTTTTCGGACCCATCTGTTAGTTTGACATGTACTCCGTCGCGGGCGATTGCCACCAACTGATCAAGGGTCATCCCATCGAAGCCGAGCGAAATTGCTTTCATATCTGATATACCTCTTCCATTCAAAATTTTATGCAACGTGGGTCAACAATTTATAACCAAAGGGAGTTTATTTCAAGCCGAAAACCGATGACAGCTACAAACATGGTCATCTTACTCTCAAAATAAGTCAACGATTTGGGACGCTATCTATGTCTATTTAGACCAAATTGAGGGATTGAGGAATTGGGGCATTGAGGGATTAAGAGATAAAACCAATAATTTAAGAAAGATAGAATTCCTCCAATTCCTAAATCCCTGAATCCCTGAATCCCTAAATCCCCGAATCCCTAAATCCCCGAATCCCTAAATCCCTAAATTCCTGAATCCCTGAATCCCCGAATCCCTAAATCCCTATATTCCTGAATCCCTAAATCCCCGAATCCCTAAATCCCTAAATCCCTGAATCCCTAAATCCCTAAATCCCTAAATTCCTGAATTCCTAAATTCCTGAATTCCTGAATTCCTGAATTGGACCCATGTCCAAATTTCATGCAGCTCCGTGACCCGCAAAGGATCACAGCTATTTTCAAACTAAATTACGAAGCCTTTTCATATGTTTGACATTGCAATTATCGGTGCCGGACCGGCCGGATCCACCCTGGCAAGGCTGGTTGCCGGGCGCTACAAAGTGTTGCTGATTGATAAGCGTCCGCTGACGGGTAATGCGTCAAATCCGTGGCACCAAAAATGCTGTGGAGGGCTGCTCGCGCCCGATGCCCAGAAAATTCTTGCTCAGTTCGGTCTGGGGCTTCCGCGTGACATGTTGGTCGATCCCCAGATTTTCGTTGTTCGAGCCATCGATCAGACTCACAATTTGGAGCGCTATTACCAGAGATTTTATATCAACCTGGATCGCTATCGATTTGACTGCTGGCTGCTATCAATGGTTCCGTCTACCGTGGATGTCCGGCTCGGCACGGGTTTGCTTGCATTCGAAGCCATAGACGGGGGATATCGTATTCAGTCGCCCTTCATGTACAACAGTCTGCTTCGCAAAATGATATTGGGGAGCGGATCTAACAGTGTAAAAGTAGTCGGCTAGTGGCTATTTAAGATCTGGGCCCAGAGGAACCGGCTTTGAATTCATCTCAGAGGGCTGATGTAGGTGGCAACTTTTACCAGCAGTGTTCAGGTGTCGGGTGTCAGGTGTCAGCAACTGAAGTTGACCCGCTGGATGGGATTTGCTCATGAATTCGATTTTCTAACACTGCTGATGATTATCAGCTTAACCCAAGCAAGGTCCAGGACTCTGGATCGGTTTTCGCTCTTATGAAACTGGTACCATTACGAGAGATAGATGCTGGGCAGGTGAGCGAGCCCGAAGGGTGAAGCTCGCTCGCCTGCCCAACTCTATAACTCGGGCGG
>Ga0209678_1000145_pt1 | contig 28318 bp, 24 predicted proteins | sample WorMetilvaeELBA1_FD_187404 | JGI IMG/M metagenome (GOLD analysis project Ga0209678, IMG submission 187404) | Marine gutless worms symbiont microbial communities from Max Planck institute for Marine Microbiology, Germany - Olavius ilvae ELBA.1... ...
CTAAAATCTGAGATTGCAATGATTGACTCTGGTTAATTGAATTTTCAAAGAACCGGCTCGGATCGGACCCGTGGAGTGTTGCCTAAAAAAAATTGAAATTTTTTGCTTGACTTCTTCTTGGTGCTCTACGTCTATATTAATCCCAAATAGGGTATTTGAATCGTCCTCGTCCTCGATACTAAAGGCGGCCCAAAAACTTCGAGGACGAGGACGAGCACGAGTACGAGTACGAGTACGAAACCCAAAATGTGCTTATGAGAAAATACGTGGGTTCGGCACAGTTTTATATTTGATCAGACTGGCCGTTTTTTGGCCAGCGGCCGCCGCTCGTGTGAAACTGCGTTAAAAGCGAACCGCAGAATATTGAATATCGAATGTCGAATGATGGAATCGCTTCGCTCATTCATTTTAATAAAGACCGTTCGGCAAAAAAAGCTCACGGCTGGCAGAATACAATATTCGATGTTCGATGTTGGACGTTCGATGTTCGACGTTCATTAGTTTCTTTTTCGATTTGACCGGCAGTTTGCTTGGCCGGTGGCAGTGTTGCACCCTACTTGGTATAGTGCTTCACAATCGCATCACACAGTCCGGGTATGGTATACGTGTCGGCCGTAATCTGAACTTCAAAACCCAGTTGAGCGGCAGTGTCGGTCGTGATCGGGCCGATGCTGGCGATGGAAATCCCATCCAGCAGTTCCTGAAATCCGTCCGACGGCAACAGGGATTTGAAATTTTTAACGGTGGAGGAACTGGTAAAGGTAATCATATCGATCCGTTTTTGGGTGAGCTGTTCTTTAAGCGAATCGGCGTTGTCGGTGACTTTTTGGGTGAGGTAGGTGGTTACCTCGTCGACTTCAGCTCCCATTTTGCGCAGTTCAACCGGCAGCACCGGCCGGGCCTCTGCGGCCCGGGGCAGCAGTACCTTTTTACCGTGCAAATCCTCACCGCGAAACGCATCAACCACGGCTTCAGCCCGGTAGTTTTCGGGCAGAATATCGCTATTCAGTCCGAACATGCGCAACTTTTGCGAGGTGACCGGTCCAATGGCAGCGGTACGCAGGTGATTCAAAGCGCGGACATCCAGGCCTAACTCGAACAGACGCGCAAAGAAATATTTGACACCGTTAACGCTGGTGAAAACGATCCAATCATAGGCGGATAGCCATTTGACGGCGTCGTCCAAGGGGGTCGTGTCGGCGGCAGGGATGACCTTGATGGTTGGATACTGCAGGCATTCAGCTCCCAGATCCGCCAGTTGGCGAACCAGATCGCTGGCCTGTTCGCGGGCCCGGGTGACGACCACGCGTTTGCCCAACAGGGGACGGGTTTCGAACCATTTCAGATTTTCCCGCAGCCGGACAACCTCGCCCACGACAATAATTGCCGGAGCTCTGAGACCGGTCTTCTGGACCCGTTCGGCAATATCATCCAGGGTACCGGTCACGGTTTGCTGGGCCGGCGTAGTTCCCCAGCGGACCAGCGCCACCGGGGTGTCCGGCGACTTGCCGTGGGCGATTAATTTTTGGCTGATATCGGGTAAATTCTTCACCCCCATAAAGAAAACCAGGGTTCCGATACCCCGCCCTAATGATTCCCAGTCGATGTTCGATGCGTCTTTGTGAGGATCTTCATGGCCGGTGACGAAGGCCAGGCTGGCGGTCAGTTTGCGATGGGTCAGGGGAATTCCGGCGTAGGCAGCGGCCGCGACAGCCGAAGTTACCCCGGGCACGACCTCAAAGGGTATGCCTTTAGCCGCCAAAATTTCGGCCTCTTCACCACCCCGGCCAAAGATGAACGGATCGCCGCCTTTCAGGCGGCAGACCCTCAATCCGGCATTGGCTTTTTTTACAATCAGGGCATTGATTTCATCCTGGGATAAGGTGTGATCGCCGCCTTTTTTGCCGACATAAATTAGCTCGGCCTCCTGGCGGGCATGGTTTAAAAGCGCCGGTGCCGCAAGGTAGTCATAGATGATTACCTCGGCGGTTTCGATGCACTCTTTGCCTTTTAAGGTAATCAATGCCGGATCCCCGGGACCGGCGCCGACCAGGTAGACTTTAGCTTTCCTCATTTGCAGATTCCATAGATTTTAATTGTTCCAATATCACATCTGCCCCGCGGGAAAGAAGCGCTTCGGCCAGGCTGACGCCAATTGATTCGGACGCATCGACAGTACCCGACAAAACCGATTTGTAGATGGGGGAACCATGGATGCCGGCCACCAAACCGGTCAGATGAAAACTGTTGTCGCTGATTTCGCCGTGACCGGCAATGGGGACCTGACAGCTGCCGCCCAGTCGGTTTAAAAAGGCCCGTTCACCCAAAACAACGGCCCGGCTAAACGGGTCGTCCAAGGCTTTGACCAGCGGTCCGATAATCGCATCGTCTTGCCGGATTTCAATGCACAGGGCACCCTGACCCACCGCCGGCAGCATCACCGCCGGATCCAGGTATTCGGTGATTCGATCCTCGAGGTCGAGGCGTTTAACGCCGGCGGCGGCCAGCACGATGGCATCCAGATTTTCAGTCTGCAGCTTTTTGAGGCGCGTATCCAGATTGCCGCGCAGCGGTGCAATTTCGATATCCGGCCTGGCGTGGCGCAGCTGGGCTGCACGGCGCAGACTGCTGGTGCCGATCACGGCTCCCCGGCGTAATTCATCAAAGCGCCGGCCGGTTTTCGATATGAGAACGTCATCGGCCACCTCCCGTGGCGGGATGGCTCCGATGCACAGACCGTCCGGAATTTCAGCCGGCATGTCTTTCATACTGTGCACCGCGATATCGATCCGGTGATCCAGTAAAGCCTGCTCGATTTCTTTAACAAAAAGTCCCTTACCGCCAACTTTGGCCAGCGGCACATCCAGAATTTTGTCGCCTTTGGTCTTGATGGTAACCAGTTCTGTATTTTGGGCGGAATCGTTTGCTTTCAGGGCCGATTTTACCCAGTTGGCCTGCCACAAGGCCAGTTTGCTGGCTCTGGTTCCAATTTTTATGGCCGCCTTCATGAGTGGCCGCACCCGGCACAGCTGCCGGCAGCGCAGCCAGTGCAACCCGAGCCGGCTGACGCACTCACGGTCTGGCCGCCGGCGCCTTTGCTGACAAAACCGCAGGGTGACATGAGTTTGGTCACTTTTTTGCTCTGACAGGAGCTGCATTCCGGTGTATCCGACCCGAAGACCAGATACTCGAAATCCGCCCCGCATTTTTCACAGTGATATTCATATATCGGCATTGCTACATCTCCTCATTTAGAATTTAAGATACGAGATGCGAAATAACAATTATAATCATCGGCAATCATAATTCAAGCTGACCAGCCACCTTCTTTTTCGCTAAGCTCCATGCACACTGCCCTTTGCGCCAGGCCTTCTGCGCGAAGCCTCCTTCGCTCTGCCCTCTGCTCCCTGCGCTAGGCCGAATGCCTTGGGCCGAACACCGAACGTCGCTTGCCCGAGTTTTCGAATCTAATCGATCTGCTCGATAACGCCGGCGGCGATCAGGGGCAGCAGGATTTCATGGTGGCCGACCAGATTGATGCCCCGGCCGCCCTGGGATGTGGGACGGTTGACCACATTGGTCAGGGGACGGTAGTGCTTGATGAAATCCAGGTTGACGGCCGTAAAATCTGCCAGCGTGTGCCCCAGATTTCGCACCAGGGTGATGGCTTTTAAAAATATTTCCGGCAGGATAACGGCGGAACCGACATTTAAATAAACTCCCTGTTCGAGGGTGGATACAACACCGGCAAACATGCGAAAGTCCCGGTGGGTGGCGGCGCCGGCCCGGGCGGGGTCGAATGCGGGGTGCATGTGAATGATGTCGGTGCCAATGGCCACATGCACGGTTACCGGAATATCCAATCGGGCGCCGGCCGCGAGAACGCTTTTGTCCATCAAGGGCAGGTTTTTAGCGAGGATGAGCCGACCGACGGCCCGGCCCAGGCCCTGGCCGTCCGCTTCGGTTGCGTCGAGGGCCTCCGCCAAAAATTCACAGGTTTCCCGGGCCATGCCGAAGGAGCCGTCCTCCAGGGCGCTGGCGACATCTTCCGAGGTTTGTCCGACCATGGCAAGTTCCAGATCATGAATGATGCCGGCCCCGTTCAGCGCCACGCTGGTGATAACGCCGCGCTCCATCAGGTCTATGACCACGGGGTTGAGCCCCACTTTGATCACGTGGGCGCCCATGCCAAAAATCACGGTTCGGTCCGCGCGATACGACGATACCAAGGCGGATATGACCTGCTTCAGGTGTTTGCCGGCCAGGATATCGGGCAGTCTGGACAAAAATTCCCCATACGAGGAACCCTTGCGCCATGGTTGGGCAAAATCATCGGTACTGACCAGGCTTTCCCGTTCAGTAAGGCTATAGGATGTGACACCGCTCAAGTCGATGGGTACGAATTTTTCTGTCATATGGGTATACCGAAAATAAATCTAGGTTATCTGTTATTACAGGTCTCGTGATTTACGTTTAAAAGAGTCAATTTTTTTTTGGACGCTATCGATGCCTATTTGTGACAAATTTAGGGATTTAGGAATTGGGGGAATGAGGGATTGGAGGCTAAAATCTATAATTTAAAAGAGATAGAGTACCTTCAATTCCTGAATCCCCAACCCGGACAAGCCGGAATTGAAAATTGAAGATTGAAGATTGAATATTTGTGGTTCGCCTCGCCTCGACTGAGCTCGTCGCAGGTCGGCGGATCTATTTTATTCTGCCGCCACCGTCAAAGCAGCTAAAATCAGATTAACAGATAACCAGCCGGGACAAGCTAGTTTCACAAAATTCAGAAAGTTGAAATCAATTCCAATCTTTGTAAATGCTTGTTTGTTAATGCTTTACAAAGATGCCGCCAATTGTTTTGCACAATTTGCGCAAAACTGACTTGGTAACTGTCTAAATCCCTCAATCCCTAAATCCCTCAATTCCTGAATCCCTAAATCCCTCAATTCCTCAATCCCTCAATTCCTCAATCCCTCAATTCCTCAATCCCTCAATCCCTAAATTCATCGGGGTACAAGGTCCGATCCACCAGGTCGCACAGGATATGCCCGATGGTAATGTGGCTTTCCTGAATTCTGGCGGTGGTATCGCAGGCTACCGGGAAAACGATATCTGCGCAGTCGGCCAGTTCGCCGGCCCGGCCGGTCATGCCGATGGTCGTCAGGCCTATTTTTTTTGCGGCCCTGATGGCCTGGATGACATTGGCGGAGTTGCCGCTGGTGCTGATGCCCCAGGCGATGTCACCCCGGCGGCCTAATGCCTCGACCTGCTTGGAGAAAATATCATTATAGTCATAATCATTGCCGATACTGGTAAGAATGGAGCTGTCGGTGGTTAGGGCCACGGCTGCCAGGGGCGGGCGCTCAATTTGAAACCGGTTGACAAATTCGGCGGCCAGGTGCTGGGCATCGGCCGCGCTGCCGCCGTTGCCGAAGATGAGCACTTTGTTGCCCCGGCTGAGACATTTCACCAGCAAATCGGCCGCCCGGATGATAGTATCGGTATTATTTTCGATGCTATCCCTTTTCGTGGCAATGCTGGATTCGAGAATATTCAAAATTATTTGTTTCATAAAACGCCTTTCTCAGGAACCTTCCTGATCCATCCGGCCCTCGACCTTTGCGATGTCATCCGCCGCATCATAGCCCAGCTTCTGGGCCTGCTGAAACTCATTTAATGCTTCAACCAGTTGGTTTTGGTTGAAATAAAGACGACCGAGCCGGTGGCGGAAAAGGGCATTGTCCGGTGCCAGTTCGACACTTTCGCGACAAAACATCAAGGTGATTTCGGAATTTTCGCCCTGGGCCTCATATAAACAGCCCAGCGCCGACATGGAAGCTGCGTCCTGTGGATTTAGCTTGATGGCTTTGCGATACGCCGCGACGGCCTGATGCGGCATGTTCGCGGCCGCGCGGCAGTCACCCAGGTAACGGTAAACCGCACCGGCGTCGGGCTCGAGAACTGCGGCACGCTCCAGATACGCGAGGGCTTTTTCCGAGTCCCCTAATTCCAAGTAAAGTTTGCCGGTCTGGAAGGCAATTTCATAGGCGTCACCATTGATTTTATCGGCCTTCAGAAATAATTCCAGCGCCTGGTCGCGCTTATCCGTCAGCATGTAAACCAAACCCAGGTTGTAGAGTGCCATATACTCCTCGGGTTCAATCGATATGACTTTTGTAAACGCCTCTACCGCCGGTTCGTATTGGCCCAGGATGCCGAAGCATACTCCCAGGCTGTTGTGCACGTTCACATTGTTGGGATCCAGTTCGAGAGCTGTTTTCAATTCGTCGATCGCGCCATGTATTTCGCCTTTTTCGTAAAGCTTGTCACCGCTGATATTCAAACTGACGCCATCAAATACAACCGCACTCCCGGGACCAAAAAAAGTGGCATGGTCAAGGGCTTTGACGGCGTTTTGCAGGATATCTGATTTTTGATAGGTGATGGTCGGGTATTCGGCAATTCCGATGGAAACCGTTTTTTGAGTCTTTTCTTCCAGCTCGGTTTGCATCCGGCGCGACAATTCAGTGGTTTGCGGCCCGGTTTTAGCCGGGAAGTAACCGGCCAACAGTCCCGATTCGAGGGCCCCCCAAATACCGTTTTGTTCGCGGCACATTTGATCTAGTATCCGGGCCGCCGCAACCAGTCCATCACCTTCGGCGGCAGTCGTCTCCTTTTCCGGCCCATTTTGATCCAGCCTGATAACGACCGCTGAAAACAGGGCATCGGATTCCAGGGTCCGCAGGGCGTGATCCATTAAATCTTGTCCCGCAAGCAAATCCGGATAGGCTGAATACAGCGCTTTGCCGGCATCGGCCGTTTTTTTGCCACTGACGGCCTCCAGGCGACCGGTATCGGTTTTCGAAAATAAAAAGTGCCGCGCAGATCCGCGGCTGTGAAACAGGGCATTATCTTTATCGGTCATGGTAATACTCATTTCAGCAAATCTTCAAATGCCGTCAAAATGATCGGCAGATCATCATCCAGCAGGGTCCGGGGGTCGATCACATAGGCATCGTTTTCTATGCGTCCGATAATCGGCGGTTCATTCTGCCGCAAATGCTTTTCCAACTTGTTGGCGGACAAACCGTGAACCTTTATTCTCAAGCATCTGCTCGGCAGTTCCAAAAGCGGCAGGGCACCGCCGCCGGCCTTGGAGGAAAGTTCCACCAGCTTGATTTCAATGCGTGACCCGCCGATTGCGCTGAGATTATCCGCCAGGGTGGCGGCTTTATTGGTCAGGTCGTTTATGTCCGCGGTCAGCATTCGCAGGGTCGGGATCCGGTGAATGACCTGGTCTTCGTCACGGTAGAGGCGCAAGGTCGTCTCGAGGGCGGCCAGGGTCATTTTGTCGATGCGCAGCGCTCTTGCCAGGGGATTTTGCTTGACCCGGTCCACGATCTGCTTTTTGCCCACGATGATACCCGCCTGGGGGCCGCCGAGAAGCTTGTCGCCGCTGAATGTCACCACGTCCACCCCGGCCGAGACCGATTCCTGGACCGTGGGTTCCTTGACCAGGCCGTATCTTGAAAAATCGACCAATGTGCCGCTGCCGAGATCCTCCATGACCGGCAAACCGTTTTTCAGGCCCAGCTCAACCAGCTCTTTTAGCGAAACCTCCGCCGTGAATCCGATGACACTATAATTGCTGCGATGCACTTTTAGCATCAGAGCCGTATTGTCATCAAGCGCATTTTCATAGTCTCGCAGGTGGGTGCGGTTGGTGGTGCCCACCTCTCTCAGAATGGCCCCGCTTTTGGCCATCACATCCGGCACTCTAAATGAACCGCCGATCTCCACCAGTTCACCGCGCGAGACGACAACTTCTTGCTGGCGGGCGATCGTCTCCAGGCAGAGCAGCACGGCCGCGGCATTGTTATTGACCACCATGCCGGCTTCGGCACCGCTGATTTCGCACAGAATATCCTCCACGCTGCTGTAACGCGAACCCCGCTTCCCGGCGCCAAGATCATACTCCAGGTTGGAATAGCGCCCGGCGATTTGCGCCAGGTTCTCATTGACTTCCAAAGAAACCAGCGATCGGCCCAGGTTGGTGTGCACCACAACCCCGGTGGCATTGATCACAGATTTTAAATTAGGCGTCATGTCCTCGGCCGCGACATATTTGACCCGTTGCATGATGCGGGCGGCGGACAGGTCTGGTTCTGATATGCCCGAATCCGCCGCCAGAATTCGATGACGCCGGGATTCCAGAGTCTGACGAATGGATCTGGTCACCACCGTTTTGGGTATACCTTCGAAAAAAGCATCCGTCTGAGATAATTCCAGCAGTTGATCCACCCCGGGCAGCATTCGCAAAAGCTTTTGCTGGTTGTCTGATAGCTTCATTGTTTTTGTTCCAGCGCCAGTTCCGGTGACGACTTAAACACGCTGACCGGGATAAGGTCGACAAGATCGGGAAAGCGCGCAATCGATAACCCGATGGTCTCCAGTCTCGCTGCAAGGGTTTCCGTACCAAGCCTCTCCAATTCCAGCCCGCTATTGAATCGGGACATGAGCAAATCCGCCACATAAACCGTATGCGCCAGTTCAAGGCTGTGACCTGCGTCCTCAGGCCGGTGATGATAACGGATGACGTCAATCAATGAATCCGGAAAAGACCAATTGCGGGCCAGTTCGCTGCCGATTTCGGTATGATCGATTCCGAGGATCGCCTTTTCCGTATCTGAAAAACTGGTGCCTTCGTCACTGAGTTTGCGATAAAGCAACGGATAGGCCGAGGTGACGTATTGATCGAGGACGACTTTGCCGATGTCATGCAGCAGACCGGCAGTATATGCCAGGCCGGGTTTCACATGCCCGGTCAGCTCGGCCAGTTTTTCTGAAATGATGGCGGTGCCGATGGCGTGATGAAAAAGACCGCCCTTGCACAAGGAATAGCCCATGCCGGCAGAACCGTAATAATTATCAACCGAAGCGGAGATTACCAATTTAACGAGGGTTTGTAATCCGATATATACCAAGGCATGGTCCAGCGACTCAATTTTGTTGGTGCCGGCAAACATGACACTATTGCAAAGCTGCAAGGTCTTGGCGCTGATGACCTGATCTTTGCGTATTTCCGCGGCCAGCGCCTTGATATCGTATTCTTCTTCATCGATCAGACGTAAAATTTTGAGGGCCACCTGGGGAATCGGTTGAATGGTTTCCATGGTCCGCTTTATTTCTTCGACCGGCGGTACATGGGCTTCCTGATGGGGCATCATTTTATCATTGCCGGCCGGTTCTATTCTGCATTGCCAGGTGTCCAGATTCAGGTTGACATAGGAGGTAAAAAAACCGCCGGTTTCCGATTGCTCGATCTGAATATTTTCCTCTTTGAGATAGTTCATGACCGTATCAACCGTTCGGCCCCCGATATCCAAATCCAGATCAGCGCTTTCAATCGGACCCACCAGGGCACCGCCGGCAATATGGGCTATTAGCCGGCTTTTCGATGCACCTTCATCATATAGGGCCCTTAGAAATATGGGAAAACCGGTTGATGCATATTTTTCCGGCTGCAGGGAGCCCCCCAGGGAGACCGGCTCCGGCAGAAGCAAATGCATCAGACCCCCAACACCTGCCTGTTCATCGTACATGGCAACCCCGACACAGGTCCCCAGATAGGCATCCAAAATCAGTGGTTTTTGTCGGCTTACATAATAACTGCCGGAAGCAACGTGGAAATGTTGTGCCGTCTGCATAATAAACCCTCAACTTTCACGTACCGAAAACCGGCTGCGGTGCATCTAAGTTCGATACTTACCTGTAAATACACTGAATCGTAATTTATACCTATTATGTTAGATTATTACAATAGATTTCTTGGATCCCGCCCGGAAACATGCAAGCTAAACTTGCGGTTTTATAACCCAAAAGAAGGTAATCCTTAGTGGTGCTTTCAATTTTTTTAGATTTCGGAGTATTGGAGTACTGGAGTGTTGGAGTATTGGCTGAAGGACAAAAAAAAGACTTTATGAATGCGTTGATTTAGGTTACAGATGTAAGATTGGCACAGTAATTTCAATTTAATTCCCCAGGAGGCTTGATGGAAAACATTCTGGTGACCGGTGGGTGTGGATTTATCGGAACCGGTTTCATCCGGCTATTGCTTTTGAATACGGAATTTGCGGGGCGGATCATCAATGTCGACAATCTTACGTATGCCGGCAATCCCGCAAATCTGGCCGATCTATCGTCCCGGTACCCCGAACGCTATATTTTCAGCAAAGCCGATATATGCGATTCGGAGGCCATGATCCGTGTATTTGAAAGCTACGAGATTGATGCTGTCTGTCATTTTGCTGCTGAATCCCACGTCGATCGGTCCATCGCAGCGCCCGACGCGTTTATTAAAACGAACATTTCAGGAACGTTCAACCTGCTTGAAGCCGCCCGCCGGAACTCGGACCGCCTGATTCTCTTTCACCATGTCAGCACGGATGAAGTCTATGGCTCCCTGGGCCCTGACGGCTTTTTCACCGAGCAAACCGCATACAAACCCAACAGTCCCTATTCGGCATCGAAGGCCGCATCCGATCATTTAGTCAGAGCTTATTATAAAACTTACGGTCTGCCGGTAACCATTTCCAATTGCTCCAACAATTACGGCCCTTACCAGTTTCCCGAAAAATTGATTCCGTTGATGATTCTAAACGCCATCGATGGCAAGCCCCTGCCGGTTTACGGTGAGGGCAAAAATGTCCGGGACTGGCTATATGTCGAAGACCACTGCCGGGCTGTCTGGCAAATTATGCAAACAGGCACGCGCGGCGAGACATACAATATCGGCGGGCGTTGTGAATTGGCCAACATCGATACGGTCAACATGCTTTGTGAATTGCTGGATGAAATGCGGCCTGCAGCGAATCAGTCATCGTACCGGGACTTGATCAAATTTGTTAAAGACCGACCCGGCCATGATTTGAGATATGCCATTGACTGCAGCAAACTGGAAAATGAAGTGGGCTGGTCGCCCCGGGAATCATTTGAGACCGGACTCAGAAAAACTATTCAGTGGTACCTGGATCATCCGAATTGGGTGCAAAACGTTAAAAGCGGTGAATATTTGAAATGGGTGGATGAACACTATGGTCAATGACCAATGAATAGTGAATACAGACCTCGTCATTAAGTTTGCAAAAATGGCTGTGAACCTTTGTACGCCGCTTAATTGCATGAAAATTGGACACGGGTCTAATTCAGGAATTCAGGAATTTAGGGATTTAGGAATTGAATGAATTTTATCTCTGTTAATTTATTGATTTTATCCTTTAATCCCTCAATTCCTCAATTCCTAAATCCCTAAATTTGGCGCAAATAGAAATAGTTAGTGTCCAAAAAATTTGACTCATTTTAAAAGTAAGTTGCGAGATCTGGAATAATGACAAATGTTGGAATCGCTTCGCTCTATCTTTAAAAAAAAAACTAGATGACAGAATACCTTAATTATTCATTAGTCATTTCTCATTAGTCATTTTTATCAGGTAATCACTATGAGGCAAGCAAAGGATTACATTATTTTTCCGCTGGACGTGCCTTCGACCGACACGGCCAAGCATTATGTCGAGTTGTTGGCAGATTGCGTGGGATTGTTCAAGGTCGGACTTGAACTGTTTATTCGATCCGGTCCGCAAATTGTCAGGTTTATCAATCAGGTCGGGGCCGCCGGGGTATTTTTGGATCTGAAACTGCATGATATCCCGGCTACTGTTTGCCGTGCCATGGAGGGCATTGCCGATCTGGGCGTTAAATTCGCGACCGTTCATTGCGGTGAGAGCCCCAAAATGCTTGAAGCGGCAGTCGCCGGCAGTCAGGGCCGGGTCGACATTCTGGGTGTAACCGTGCTGACCAGCGTATCCACAGTCGATATCGAGGCGGCGGGTTACCGGTCCGAATACTACCAGCAGGATTTGTCGGAATTGGTCGTCAAAAAAGCAACCATGGCCCAAGCGGCCGGCTGTGCCGGGATTGTATGCTCCGGCCTTGAAGCTTCCATGATCAAGAACCGTTTTGGCCAAGGTTTTGCAACCATTACACCGGGCATTCGGCCGCAGTGGTCCCTCGGTGAACAGGATGACCAGGCGCGGGTCACCACACCGGTGCGGGCCATCGAAAATGGAGCGGATTACCTGGTTGTCGGAAGGCCGATCCGGGATGCCGCCGATCCCGCCCAGGCCGCCAGGAGAGTTGCCGTAGAGATTGAGGCTGCTATTTAGAGCATACAGAAAGTCCTCGCGAATAGCTGTCCATTCAAAACGATCCCTGATGGCCTCAGACAGCATGCGCTTTCGGTGGTGATCATCCACTCCGCTCCAATCAGGGTATTATGCGGGATCATCCCACTTCCTCAAGTAGTTAACCCAAAAAAATTTCTCATCCAGTATCGCAGAAAGATTTGTATAAAGCTAGGCGAAGCCTAAAATAATTAATCCGCTTGACTTTCGACCATCTTAACATCCAGTTCCAAAAATGAACCGACAACATTCGAGACGCCGGTTTTCAAGGGGCGGATTAATAATTACGAATTGCTTCTTGCAGAAAAAGTCGTTATAGTTACCTAATAGCTGAAATTATAAGAAATCGGTTTATAAGGAGTCATTCAATCCGATGAAATTTGCCGCTAGAATGCTGGGGACCGGCTCAGCTCATCCCGCCAAGCGCCTCACCAACGAAGATATCGCCCATATAATCGCTGAATTCGGGGCAGAGACCAATGACCGCTGGATCAGAGACCGGACCGGGATTCGGGAGCGCCGAGTTGTCGACGGGCAAAACAGTGCCGAAACAAATTCTGCACTCGGAGCGGAAGCAGCCCGCCAAGCCCTGGCAATGGCCGGTAAAACCGCAAAGGATATTGACCAGATCATTTATGCCACTTGTACCCCGGATACCCTTATTCCATCCACCGCCTGCTGGCTGCAGCAAAAGCTCGGCGCCGACCGGGCCTGGGCCATGGATATCAACGCCGCCTGTTCGGGCTTTGTCTACGGTCTAGTCACGGCCGAACAATTCATTTATTCCGGACATGCCAAAACCGTCCTGGTGGTTGTGGCTGAGGTGCTGAGCCAGTTCGTCAACTGGCAGGACCGCTCATCTTGCATCCTTTTCGGCGACGGCGCGGGGGCGGCTGTTCTGGAGCAGGCGCCGGCCCATACCGAGCAGCGACTTCTTTCCAACCATTTATTGTCCAACGGTGATTTGAATAGCTTATTTCTGATCGCGGCCGGTGGATCCAAACTGGAAGTCACCCCGGAACGCTTTCACCGCAACCTGCATAAGATCCAGATGAACGGCCGTGAGATTTTTAAAGTTGCCGTCCGGACCCTGGTTGAATGTGCCCGGCAGACCCTGGCCAAAAATCAGATGACGATCGGTGATCTGGATTGGTTCGTTCCCCACCAGGCCAACATCCGCATTATTGAAGCCGTGGCCGAACGCCTCGAGTTTCCGATGGACCGGGTTCTCACCAACATCGGCCGTTACGGCAATACTTCGGCTGCCACCATTCCGACCGTAGTGGACGAAGCCCTGCGCACCGGTCGTATCAAAAGCGGCCAGACGCTTCTTTGCGATGCATTCGGTGCCGGCCTGACGGCCGGCGCGGTGTTGCTGCGCTGGTGAACCAATCTAAACCTGCATCAATCGACTCGAAGTGCAGGCCCGGCAGGAGCCGGAGCGGAAGCGGGCGGCGTCGGAAAGTGACAGGATGCCGACAATTTTTCGGGAATCCTGGCCATGAACGAAAAGGCGCTGCACATCTTTGAGCAGCATTTGCTGGATGGCATCGGCCAGTGGGGTGTTGGCATCGCTGGAAACCACCGGCGCACTCATGACGTCGGCCGCCGCGGCATCCACGGTAACCCCATGTTTGTAAGCCACGATCAGATCGGACTTGGAAACGACCCCTACCGCTTTGGCCGCTTCATTTTCGATCAGCACCGCACCGAAGCGATGCTCAGTGAGGCCTTCGATGACCTGCGCCAGACCGTCGGTTGCCAGGAAAGCGGTTACATCAGCGGTCATGACATCTTTAATTCTAAAGCGCTGGATCCCGGTATCTTCTATATGCCCTCTGGCTTTCAGCAGACCCCGGTCGCAGGCCCGGCAATAGCGATACAGCAGCCCGACAATATCGGGGTAGGCCAGAACTCCGACGACTTCATTGGAATCGGAACCCCTGACAAACAGGCGGTGAACACCGTTTTGCTGCATGGCGTCCAGGGATGACTCCAGTTCATCATCGGGATAGCAATATAGCAGCGGGCCTGCGAGAATACTCTCCACCGGCGTGGCGGTTGGGAACCCGGCATAGAAGGCGCCGGTGACATCTGTTTTGGAAACCACCCCGGCCGGATTCCTGTTTTCATCCATAATCAGAACCGAATTGACCTTGTACTTGATCATCCGGTTGATGCAGTAGTCAATGGTAGCGTCCTGCGACAGACTGATCACCTGCCGGCGCATGGCCTCTTGCACGGATATGCCGCTTAACACGCTCCTTTTTTTTCCGATCCGAGGCATCTGGCAGTGTTCCCTTCCTTATATGAATTTATGGCTGAGTGGCGCAATGCCTGTGTGAGCCGCTTTCAGCCGCGATCAGGATTTGATCTGCATTCAATGTCGCGGTTAAAACGCACTTCTAAAATCCGCATTGTTAGACGATAAATTTCTTCAGCAAATGGTGAAAGACATCGGAAACAAAGACGATACCGACGACTTCCTGGCCATCGACCACCGGTAGCCGCCGAATGTGCTTTTTAATCATTAAATCGGCGATCACCATCAAGTGGGCATCCGGAGGGATGGTCACCACCTCCGGCGTCATAATGTCACCGACCAGGATTGATTTCACCTTATCCAGCCGCTCGTCGTACAATTGCGTCGGATCGATATCATCCATCTCTCCCCAGATATGGGCATGTTTGGGTTGGATAAACAGCAAAATATCATACATGGAGAGCATACCCACCAGGTGGTCGTTATCGTCGGTGACCATCAGCCCGAATATTTTTTTGCGTTCATCTTCGATCGCCTGCTGAAAATGTTGGACAGCTTCTGCAATGGTGTCATGGGGGGAGAGGGTGTGAAATCGGGGTTGCATAATTTCACGTGCAATCATTTTTTTGCTGCTCCTTGTAGACAGGTCTCAAAATATAAAGAAATAACGATAAATCGTCAGCCCCAGAATCACAGCACCCAGGACAAGCACAAATATAAGTTGATCGGGACTGAAATTTTTCATTATAGTGGGTTGTTCGATTGCGGATTTCAGATTGCGGATTGCGGATTTCAGATTGCGGATTTAGCGGCATTGCGAATCTGATCGGAGGTGTAAGGTATTCGGCATTCGGTGCACGGAAAGGAAGCAATGCTGGATGGCAGAGGCTACAACCTTAATTGAGCGAAAAATGCTCAATTAAGGTTATTGGTTATTTGTTAATGGTTATTAGAAATGGCTGAAAAATTGATTCTATTTTTCTAATATCATCATTAACATCTATTTAATCGATCTGATTTCTATCGAACCAATAAGCAATAACGAATAACCACAACCTTTTCTGTCCTCTGTCCATTGCATCTATTTCGGGTATTTATTCATTTAAATCCGCAATCCGCAATCCGCATTCCGCATTCCGCAATCCGCAATCCGCATTTCGCATTCCGCAATCGAAACCCTCTGTCCTCTGTCCATTGCATCTATTTCGGGTATTTATTCATTTAAATCCGCAATCCGCAATCCGCATTCCGCAATCGAAACCCTCTGACCTCTGCCTTCCGACCTTTCCTAATCCTCGGAATCCAATCCAAAGGCCGTGTGCAGCACCCTCACTGCCAGTTCGGCATACTTTTCTTCAATAATGCACGAAATCCTGATTTCCGATGTGCTGATCAATATGATGTTAATGTTCTCGGCGGCCAGGGTTGCAAACATCTTGGAGGCGACGCCCGAGTGATCTTTCATTCCGACCCCGATCACGGAAACCTTGGCGATATTCACATCGCCAAACACCTGTTCGGCCCCGATTTCCTTGGCGATACGTTCTTCGATTTCAAGAGCGGTCTGGTAACTGGCCCTTGGTACCGTAAACGTTAAATCGGTTTGTCCTCCGGCTCGGGTATTTTGAATGATCATATCCACAACGGTTCCGCTGTCGGCGATAGGCGTAAAAATTTTCGCTGCCACGCCGGGCTGATCCGGAACCTTTTTCAATGTGATGCGAGCTTGATTTTTATCATGGGTGACACCGGAGACGACCAGGCGCTCCATGCCGGAATCTTCATTGACAACCATTGTTCCCTCCTCTTCACTGAACGATGATCGAACGTGTATGGGGATATTGTATTTTTTGGCGAATCCGACAGAACGGATCTGCAAAACTTTCGCACCGAGGCTGGCCATATTCAGCATCTCATCGTATGATATTGCTTTCAATTTTCTGGCCTTGTCGCAGGTATTCGGATCGGCAGTATAGATTCCGTCTACGTCCGTGTAGATTTCACAAACATCCGCCTTGAGTGCTGCCGCAATGGCTACAGCGGAAGTGTCGGACCCCCCCCGTCCGAGAGTGGTGATATTACCATGGGGATCGCACCCCTGGAAACCGGCGATGACGACGATGTCGCGGTTGTCCAATAACTGTTTTATCCGGTCGGTTCTGATGTCCACGATGCGGGCATTGCCGAAGCAATGATCGGTAACCACTTCCGCTTGATGTCCCAATAAGGACTGGGCCGGATAGTTCATCGATTTCAATATCATGGCCAATAGAGCCGAGGTAGTCTGTTCTCCGGTAGCCAGGAGCACATCAAGCTCCCGTTTGTCCGGTGTTTCCGAGACTCCCTGGGCCATGTCGAGTAATTTGTCGGTAATACCGGCCATGGCTGATAGAATTACGACCACATCATTGCCCTGCTCATAGGTTGTGATAACGCGTCGGGCGACATTGCGAATGCGCTCGAGATCCGCGACCGAAGTTCCTCCGAATTTTTGTACGATCAGGCTCATTTTTAATTACCCCTAATTTTTCCGCCCCGATAAATAGCAAATTTAGGGTTGAAGAATGTTCTTTGCAAACTAACCGAAATATTTTAAATGAAATTCCGGCGGATAAATTAATTTATGCTTCGCATCCTTCTTATGCTATTGTTAATTTCATTTTAGTTGCTTGTATATTTTTTAGCTGTGAAGCCTCTGCGTGCTCATTTATATTTCAAGGGCTTTTATCAAATTAATTCCACTATGTCCATTGGCAATCAGGCTGATTTTGCGGCAATCGTTATCAATAATATCAAATTGCAGGACCAGGTAGTCTTTGGAAGGGGTGTCTGCCAGCTTGTCCGCCCACTCGACGGCCAGCACGCCCTGCTCATAGAACAGTTCTTCCAGCCCAATGTCCTCGAGATCCCGGACCGTATCGAGGCGATACAGATCGGCATGAAACAGGGGCAGGCGACCGGGATATTCATTGATCAGGGTAAACGTCGGGCTGGTGATGTAATATCCGGCCGGCACCTCCAGGCCCTGGGCCAGGCCCTGAACCCACGCGGTTTTTCCGCTGCCCAGATCACCGATCAAGGCGATGATCAGCGGCTGGGTGATCCGATTGCCGATCCGGCGGCCCAGTTGCCGGGTTTCGTCAGCCGAGCAGGTTGTTATTTCGAGTTTTTTGTCATCCATGTTGTTCCACCCGCTTAGTCGCTGGCGGATTCAAAGCAAAAAGCTATCTAATTACCGCAGAAGGATATATGCGACAATAAAATCCCAAATCTCAAGCACCAAATTACAAACAAATTCCAATTCTCAATATTCAATGACCAAAACATTTGCGCATGTTGTATAACGCTTTGCTTCGTAGATCACGGCCTGCTTTAGACGAGATCATTGGGTTGCAGATCTGTTTGAGATTTTGAATTTAGGTCATTGGGATTTATTTGGGATTTGTATTTTGGTGCTTGAAATTTCCCTGTTGAACCAATTGTGCTATCCGGAGTTCAGTGGTTTTCTGAAGATTAGATCCGCACGATCTTCTTGATCTCCCCTGGAATTGAATTCATCACCTCACCGGCCAGGTAGCCGTAAGGCCCGATTGCTTCGGCCAGGCTGTCGGCGGCGGCGCCGTGCAAATAAACTCCGGCGCGGCAGGCAGCCCCGGGGGATACGCCTTGAACGATCAGTCCGGCAATCACCCCGGTCAATACATCTCCCATACCGCCGGAGGCCATCCCCGCATTGCCGGTGGGATTGATATACACCCTTCCGTCCGGGTGGGCGATAATGGTGGCGGCACCCTTCAAAACGACATGAACGTTGTGGTGAACCGCAAATTCCCGGCTGCAATCTATCCGATTGCGCTGGACCGTGCTGACTTCGCTGTCCAAAAGGCGGGCCATTTCCCCGGGATGCGGGGTTAATATGATCGGGGCTTTGGCATGGCTAAAGTCTTTTATTGCGCCCACCATATTGTTCAATCCATCGGCATCAACAACCACGGGAATTTCGCAGCCCCGGATAATTTTGCGGATCAGCCTTTTCGTATCGTCTGCCTGTCCGAGTCCGGGGCCTAAAGCCAAGCACCGTTTGCCGGCCAGCTCTTTCTGAATTGAACCAAAGGCTGATTCTCCAAGGACGCCGCTGCCGCTTTCCGGCAGGGGCACTGTCATGGCCTCCATTAATTGGCCTTCCAAAGCCGGATTTAAACTTTCAGCCGCGCCCAGTGTCACCAGACCGGCGCCCGTGCGCAACGCGGCCATGGATGTCATGGCTGCCGCACCGGTTTTGCCGGTGGACCCGGCGATGACCAGCAAGTGGCCGGTACTGCCCTTGTGGGCGCCCGTCGGCCTGACAATCAACAGCGGCCGGATCAGATCCGTTGTTGTTAAAAAGTGCCGCGGCCCCACCGCGGCCGCGATGTGGGGCGGAATCCCGATATCGATTACTTTGAGTTTTCCGGTATATTCTGTTCCCGGCAAAACCATGTGGCCCGTTTTGGCATATGCGAAGGTTGCCGTCGCTGCGGCCCTGATGCAGGTGCCGCATGGCTGCCCGGTATCCGAATTCAAACCAGATGGAATGTCGACGGCAAACACTGGTTTTTCAAGGTCGTTTATGAAGTCGATTATCGTTTTAAAATACCCTGTTACATCCGAATTTAAGCCGGTGCCGAGAATGGCATCTATCCAAAGATCCAAATCTTGCATTTGGGATTTGAAATCGGAAAACGACGCTTCATCCGGAATCTCCACCACCGGCACCTGCAACGGCTTTAAAAGCTTAATGTTAGCCAGAGCATCCCCCCGGACCCTGGACGATTTTGCCAGAAGATAAACCTGTACCTGGATTCCTTTTTGCTTCAGGTAGCGGGCGATCACGAATCCATCGCCGCCATTGTTGCCGCGCCCGGCGATTACCCCGACGTTGCTATTTCTAATATCCGGGAACTGTTCCAATAAAAACCGGGTGGCGCCCCGGCCGGCATTTTCCATCAGCACCATGCCTGGAACACCGAAATCTTCGATGGTCTGGCGGTCCATCGCCTGCATTTCGTTTGCTGTTACCAGGATCATACTTGCTCCTTTACCGGGGACAGAAGACAGAGGTCAGAGGTCAGATGACAGAAAAATAGAGGTTATTAGTTATTGGTTATTGGCGTCCGCGGCTGCAACGTCGGGTTCCGACCTTAGTTCATTTTTTACCTTTATCCTGATACCATAAACCTCATATCCCAAATCATCTGCTGTCCACTGTTTTCTGTTTATCTTTTACCGGGTGCCGAACGCCGAACGCCGAATGCCGAATGCCGAATGCCGAATGCCGAATAACTTACACCTTACACCCTATACCCTATCCCCTATGCGCTCTGCCCTATGCGCCCTGCACTATGCCCTCTGCCCTATGCCAATTCAATCCGAAATCCGAATTCTAAAATCCAAAATCTAGAGGGCGTCAATTAAGCGGATCATTTCTTCAACCGCGCCCTGCATCCCTGTCAATATCGCACGGGAAACGATGCTATGGCCGATACTGAATTCGTCAATTTCCGGAATATCTTTAAAAGCCTTAATGGTATTATAGCACAATCCCCGGCCGGCTTTGACGCTTAACTTCAGCTTGTGGGCGAGTTTAATGGAATCCACAATATTCAGGAAAGCCTGGTGCCTTGACTGGGAAGTTTTCGCATCGCAATAGGCTCCGGTTTGAATCTCAATCATCGTGGCATTGCTTTTATGGGCCAGCTTGATTTGCTCGAGATCGGGATCAACCATTAGCCCAACCGGGATTCCACTGTTTTGCAGGGTTGCCACCGTTTCGCTTATATCATCGCGGTGTACAATAAGGTCAAGCCCGCCTTCGGTTGAGGATTCTTCGCGCTTTTCCGGGACCAGTGTCACCAGGTCAGGTTTTATGTCCAGGGCAACACCGACCATCTCCGTTGTCGATGCCATTTCCAAGATCAATTTGCTCTGAACTATGCTGCGCAAAATGCGCACATCGCGGTCCTTGATATATCGGCGATCCTTTCGGAGGTGGGCACTAATGCCATCGGCTCCCGCTACTTCAGCCAGTGCAGCGGCTGTCACCGGATCGGGGAGTTGACTTTTGCGAACCGCTCTTAATACCGCCACTTGATCCACTTTTACTGCTAATCCCGCCATCAGGGATTCTCCTTTATTGGATTTGATATAGCTGCTCAGCGCAGCCTTAGTTGTCCGATTTAAGGTTTCAGGTGTCAGGTGTCAGGTTTCAGCATTTGGGTTGAGCAACATATCATGCTGATGAGGTAGTCTACTATTTTTAGCAAATCTAATCAGGCCGGGAACTTAGTCTAAAGACCGCGGATTCCAAAAATATATATGCTATCAACTTATGGTGCTGTCTCAGTCTGTTCTCTGACATCTGTTCTCTGACATATGTCCTCTGTCGTCTGTCATCTGACCTCTGACCTCTATCCTCAGACACCTGTCACCTGAACACCGAAACCTATTTTATCAACTCCAACAGTTCCCGGCTCTTTTCTTCCATCCGTCGGGCTTCTATTTCAGAGTCTTCATGGTCATAGCCAAACAGGTGCAGGATACCGTGCACCAGCAATTCATCAAATCTGCGTCTTTTGCTCAATCCGGCCTCCTGAGCCTCTCTGGCGGCCGTATCCACAGATATCACCACATCGCCCAAAAGATTGGGCGTCAGATCGGAAAATTCGCCCTCGCGCATGGCAAAGGCGATGACGTTTGTCGGCCCCTGGCGCTCAAGATATTTTTGATTAAGGATCGCGATCTGCGGGTCATCCACAATGAGGATTGAAATTTCTCCGTCAGGAAAGTCCAAGGCGTTTAAGACGACCTGAACCGTTTGCTGTATCTTTTTCGGTGAGATTTTGTGCCTGCTTTGCCTGTTGTTTATCAGGACTTCCATTCTTGGGCCTTCCTTTGCCATTTTCGCCGGCGGCTGTCCGCTTTTCAGTATATTCGATGCGGTGATGGTGAATACCGTTTAATATCTGGTTAAAGCTTCTGGCAATTTTGTGCAGGTCTTTTAAGGTCAGTTCACATTCGTCCAGCTGCCCATCTGAAAATATATGGTTGATCAGGTTCTGGACCAGGCCCTGAATCCTTGAAGGGGTAGGGTTCTCAAGGGTTCTCGAGGCTGCTTCAACGACATCGGCCAACATGACCAGACCGGCTTCGCGGGTTTGGGGTTTGGGGCCGGGATACCTGAAATCGTCAATATTAACGGCATCTTCTCCCCTGCGTTGTTTGGCTTTTTCAAAAAAGAACTTGATCAGACTGGTGCCGTGGTGCTGCCTGATAGTGTCGATGATAATCTGACCCAGTTTGTTCTCCCGGGCTATTTCTACGCCTTCTTTGACGTGGGCTATTAAAATCAGGCTGGACATGGATGGCGCCAGCTTATCGTGCTTGTTTTTGCCGGGTTTCTGATTTTCGATAAAATACAGCGGCTTTTTGATTTTGCCGATATCATGGTAATACCCGCAAACTTTCGCCAGCAAGTGGTTGGCGCCGATCTCCGAAGCAGCGGCTTCGACCAGCGAGCCGACGATTACCGAATGATGATAAGTGCCCGGTGCCTCGATCATGAGTTTGCGCAGGATCGGTCGATCCAGGTTTGCCAATTCAAGCAGTGATATGTCAGTCGTATAACCAAAGGCGATTTCAACCAGGGGCACAAGGCCCGCGGTTACGATTCCGGCACCGATCCCGCCCAGAAATGCAAAGGCCCAGTCCCAGAGAAGTTTTGGGCCGGAAAATTCAGCCAGGTAGAAGTTAACGGCCGTGACCAGCAAAATATTGAGCAGTCCGAGTTTGGCCCCGGCTGTTATGAAAACCTTGCGTTCCCGGCAATTTCTAATCCAATAGGCCGCCATGGTTCCATTGATTTGAAAATAAAGCAATACGGTCAGACTGTTTTCAAATATCATGGCAAAGGCGACTGCCATGACCACGGTTATCGGTATCGCGACCGGCAGTCCCATAAATAGACAGATGATCATGGCCCCTGACGCCAGGGGCATACCAAACCAGATGGAGGACATTTCTATGGGTACGGTGGTGTTGATTGCCAGGACTTCCGATAATTTGGAGCTGATTTCGGCCAGAAAGAAAAAGGTCAAAAACACACTGGCCATAAAAATGAGGCTCTTGTTGTGCTCAGCCGTCAGTTGGCCGGGGCGGTTTAAATGGAGGATATAGGTTGTTGCCAGCAGCAGCAAAAGCAACATCGCCGCCCCGATGCTGGTCAGAAACACCTGTTCATTTCGGGTCTCGGTTTCAAGGGTTTTAAGCTTCAGCAATTGGACACTTGTGACCCGTTCGCCCTCACGTAGAAGCATCTCGCCCGCTTTGATTTTGTGAAGCACGGGCTTGATATCGGCAGCGGCCTTATTTTTGCGTTCTTCAGTTTCACTGCGGTTTAAGGTCACATTCGGTTGAATAAGACGTTGTACGAAATCCACAACCAGGTTTAACAATCCATAGTCCAGATCGTCGAGCAGGGGTTGGCCGACAATCCGCACCATGGTTTTGGCCTGGTCGAGTCCATAAAATTTTTTTAATTGATGCAGCTCCTTCTCCTCTTTGGTACCGACATTCCGCAGATGAATCCCTTTCTCAGATTCTTTGAGCAATATTTCTTTATTGGTTACGACACCATTGTCTAAAATATTTTTTAATATACCTTTGATGGTTCCTGAAATCTTTTCTGAAAAACCGACCTTTTCAAGCTCGATAAATGCGCCTTTGCTTACCCGGATGCTTAGATTTTCTTCGAGGAATTTGCGTTGGTCAATGATCTCAACCGGGGCTGTTTTTTGGATTTTGGGCGCTGCCTGCCCGTCGGTGGTATTCGCTGCCGGCTGTTGTGGCCGGTCTTTGTCCGACGTCGCGGATGCGGATCTCATTTCTGCAAATACATCATCGACTTTGCGGGTTAAGCCTGCGGCCAATCCGGCATCATAATCATATACGGTCAATACCGCGTCCACGGCCTGCCGCCGGTTTTTTTCGGTGGCCGCTGTATCCTCAATGAAAAAATCCCTGGGGGATTTTATGTCCCGCTCGGCCACGTCCCCCAGATCATATTGATGTTTGGTGATGACGAGGTTGGGAAACAAAATTACAGAAAAAAGTATTGTCACCGAAAATAATATCCCCCAGCGCCAGCGCTTGACGGCGTCGAGGTTTTTACGGATGGAGTCCTTGTGCTTCTCTTTGCTCATTGCCCTAATAACTACACTGAATCTTGATTTTGTTTGTCGGCTTCAAGCTCTTCGTAAGCTCGAATTATTTCCTGAACCAGTTTGTGCCTGACGACATCCTTTTTCGAGAAAAAAACGAACTTGATGCCATTGATATCCTGTAAAATATTCTTGGATTCAATCAATCCGGATGTCCTATCATTGGGCAAGTCAATCTGGGTGATATCCCCGGTAATGACCGCTTTGGAGGAGAATCCGATGCGGGTCAAAAACATTTTCATCTGTTCGGAGGTCGTATTTTGCGCCTCGTCCAGGATAATGAAAGAATCATTCAAGGTGCGTCCGCGCATAAAGGCGATGGGAGCGACTTCGATCACTCCCTTTTGCATTAAAGCGGCTGCTTTTTCAAACCGCATCATGTCGTGCAATGCATCATACAGAGGCCTCAAATATGGGTCGACCTTTTCCGCCAGGTCGCCGGGTAAAAAGCCGAGAGCCTCTCCTGCTTCAACCGCCGGGCGCGTCAGGATGATGCGGCTGACAAGCCCTTTCGACAGGGCCGAGACCGCCATCGCCATGGCCAGATATGTCTTGCCGGTTCCGGCCGGACCAATTCCAAAGACGATGTCATATTTTCGGATGGCATCAATATAATCTTTTTGGGCCAGGTTTTTGGGCGTTACGGCACTTTTCTTCGAAGTTATATAGACTCGATCCAAAAAAATGTCTTTTAAGTTCACGCGATCATTGCCGCTCAACACACTAACGGCAAAGTCGATGTCATTCGGATGGATCGGATAGCCTTCCTGCAGCAGGTTATACAACTGTTTCAGGACGTTGCCGGCCAGGGCAGCGGCAATTTCGTCACCGGAAATGAAAGCGGTGCTGCCTCTGGCGTTTATGGTAACATCCGTGAGTTTGGCTATTTTTTGTAGATTGTTATTTCGCTCGCCGAAAAGCTGGCGGGTCAGATCGATATCTGCGAATTCTAAATGATTTGGTTTCTTCTCAAGCTTTTTCACGATCTTGTGCAAATTACCGGATTGCTGTGTCCGGTTTTTATTCTAAAGAGGTTGATGTAATGGTACTAAGGTTCAGGGTTCAAAGTTAAAAGGTTCAGGATTAGAAGACTGTTTGCCGAACAAACTGACAGGTTCGGTTGTCGGTAGCAGGGATAGACTTTGAACCTTGAACGCTGAACCTCCAAACCTCGTTCTTATATCTATCATATCTCTCCAATCGAATGCAAATGCCAAATCGATCATCGGTCCAAAAAGAAAAATTCCTTGACTCGACTTGCCGGCTTTGTTACTTGATCCGGTAAATTTTTACCGGCCTAAATCTTTGTTAGCGGACACGTTTTAGGAATGGCACTGCAATGAATCCGTTTGATATTCTTATAATCGTCATTCTCAGCTACAGTCTGATAAGGGGCCTTTTCAGAGGATTGGTCAAAGAAATTTCATCCCTTATCGGTGTTCTGGGAGGGTTTTACGCAGCCTATACCTATTACAATCATCTTGCCGGCCTGCTGTCCGGCTTAATAAAGGACACATCATATCTCAACATATTGAGTTTTTTGATTATATTTTGCGGTGTGCTGATAGTGGTCAGTGTGCTGGGCGTAATCATCAAATATCTGATGAATATCGCATTTTTAGGCTGGGTCGATCGTGTCTGTGGGGTTCTGTTTGGTTTTGCCAAAGGCATCTTAATTGTATCCGTTCTTTTCATTTCGCTTACCGCATTCCTTCCCAAAGGATCTAACTTCATTAAAAAGTCCGTGCTGGCTCCCCACGTCTCTTGGGTTTCAGAAAAAATGGCGAAAGTGGTTTCCCAGGAAATGAAACAGGATTTTATGAGCAAACTTGGGGAACTCAAAAAAGCATGGAAGATTCCATATTAAAAGAGTCACAAAGTCCTCTGGTGGATCTTATCCGATTGGTTGAAAAATTACGGGGAGAAAACGGATGCCCCTGGGATAAAAAGCAAACCCCTCAATCGGTTGGCATTTATTTGATTGAGGAAGTCTTTGAACTGGTCGATGCCATCGAATCCGGCAATACCGAACAGATTTGTGAAGAACTGGGAGACGTTTTGTTTCATATCGTTTTTGTTGCCCGGATGTTCGAAGAGCGCCAAGAATTCGATCTCTCCCAGGTCAGCCGAGCCATTACTGAAAAAATGATCCGCCGCCATCCCCACGTTTTTGGTGAAACAGAAGTAAACAGCAGTGCCGAAGTCGTTCAGAACTGGCATCAGATTAAACTCAGCGAGAACAAAAATAACCGCAGACGATCTTTGTTCGACTCGGCACCGGCCAGGTTGCCGGCCCTTATGCGTGCCTATCGTCTGGCGGACCGTGCCGCCAAAAGCGGATTTGAAATATCGGAAACCGGTCAAGAACCAAATAACCCAGCAGGTCTGGCAGATGCATTGCATGCCGCTTTTGATGATGGTGACAGCCGCCATGCAGCCCGGCAATTCGGCGATTTGATTTTTGCTTTGGTCAACATCACCCGGCTGGCTGCGGTTCATCCGGAAAGCGCCCTGGCCGGATCTGTCAAAGTTTTTGAAGCAAGATTCAAGAAGATGGAAGAGTTGATCGCGCTAAGCAAGCGGGAGTTTGACGCGGTTTCGGTGGATGAAAAAAAGCGGATTTGGGCCGAGGTGCTAAAGATTATCCCTTAGCTGAATTGGTAGGTCCGGCTGCATTTTATAGAAAACGTCTGGCGGCCATCAATCAGCCCTCCAGAAGCGGTGTCCGGTGACCGAGACGTGTTCCATTTCTGAAATCTCGTCGGCGGAGAATCATTCATTGCAATTATACCTGACTGTGGCTGTACAAAAAGTCAGGGGAGCCGGGCCGGTTTCCATTTGCTTCACTATTAGAAAATCCGACAATTGCCTTGGCAATCGACGGCGGCCGGCGTCGGGCCGCAACCTTTTGGTTTAATTGACCTTTAAGCCTTTGATTAGGCCACTTCTCTCAAGGGCAGATACCCCGGAGGCGTTTTTTTGACCAATTTGCCGTTTTCGTCATATTGTTCAACGATCAACTGGCCATTTACAAAACTGTTGCGGGTCGTCAAATTATCCCTGGACCGCAAATCCATCTCGGATTTTTGACCATCATCACTTTTTTCAATCGGACGCGGTTCCTTAATTTTTTCGATTTTTTTAACTTCCTGATCTTTAGCAGCCATTTCAGCATTAAAACTCGTGCGTACGAATTGCTGCATAGCGGCTTCGCCGATAGCGTTAAGCATGTTGTCCTCCTTCAATTGCGTATTTATCTGTTATCCGTCCCCACAGCCGAATCCTAACTCCGATTTTCAGATCCAGGATTCCATCTTTTTGTCGCCGGCCTTTTTGGCCAATTGCTCAAACTGCTGGAACAAAAAGTTGGAATCATCAACAGATAGCGTATTTTTGATTTTTTGATTTATCGAATCAATCGCGTTAAAAACAAATGTCTTTTTTCCCGTTTTATGCGGTAAGCTTTCACTTACTGCACTGGCGTTGGCATATTCAGTAAATCGCTTGCGGCTTTCATTGCGCGAGCTATAGTTGGATATTTTGTCTAAAATATCTTTCGAGACTTTATCGATCAAAGCCTGGCGCTTACCCTCAGGCGATAAACTAATCTTATCGGATTTTGGCTTCTGAGGCATTTCGCTTCTACCTTCTGAAACCATAGTCTGTCTAAGCTGTTTGCTGTAAACATTTAACACATTGTGCATTTGATGGCTTGGAACATACATTCCCAATTCCTCCTGGCTTGTTTATCGGCCTCCTTAGGCCAGGACTTTAGCGAAAAGTGTATAAAAATTAGGTACATATGGCAATATGGCTGTTAACTTATTGAAATAATTATAAATATTCGATTGTTGCCGTTGAGAGAGGAGAGAGGTTAGAAGACAGAGGGCAGAGGATTTCGATTGCGGAATGCGGTGTGCGGAATGCGGATTTAAATGAATAAAAACCCGAAATAGATGCAATGGGCAGAGATCAGAGGACAGAGGATTTCGATTGCGGAATGCGGAATGCGGAATGCGGATTTAAATGAATAAAAACCCGAAATAGATGCAATGGGCAGAGATCAGAGGACAGAGGATTTCGATTGCGGAATGCGGAATGCGGAATGCGGATTTAAATGAATAAAACCCCGAAATAAATGCAATGGGCAGAGATCAGAGGACAGAGGTCAGATGACAGAGGACAGAGGATTTCGATTGCGGAATGCGGAATGCGGAATGCGGATTTAAATGAATAAAACCCCGAAATAAATGCAATGGGCAGAGATCAGAGGACAGAGGTCAGATGACAGAGGACAGAGGTCGGATGACAGATGGCGGGGGGACAATGATCAAATTTTGATTTGGCGGGTGGTTCGGTGTCAGGTGTCAGCCCATCGCTGGAAAATAGCGGCCGATACGACCGAAAAGATACGCTACTTTTCCTACTTCTCTTATGAAACTGGTACCATTACGAGAGATAGATGCTGGGCAGGTGAGCGAGCCCGAAGGGTGAAGCTCGCTCGCCTGCCCAACTCTATAACTCGGGCGGTCACTGTAAATTTTTTGGGTAGCCAG
>Ga0209678_1000146_pt1 | contig 28167 bp, 23 predicted proteins | sample WorMetilvaeELBA1_FD_187404 | JGI IMG/M metagenome (GOLD analysis project Ga0209678, IMG submission 187404) | Marine gutless worms symbiont microbial communities from Max Planck institute for Marine Microbiology, Germany - Olavius ilvae ELBA.1... ...
CCACGGCTCGATCCGCCCCCACTCTTCGTCGCTCAGCCAGAACAACGCTCGTGCCATCCAAGCCTCCCGTGTCCAACGGTGCGCTTGAATCACATCCGACGCCGAGCCGGGAACCCCCTAATTGAGTACGGACCCTAGTTCGACCTCCGCCGACCAGACGAACTGGTCGACCGGCACGATGCGGTTCAGAACAAAACCGCCGTCGACCAGGGTGCGGGCGTCGCGGGCGAAGGTGGCCGGGTTGCACGACACCGCGACGACCGTCGGCACGGCGGAGGCCGCCAGCGCCTCGGCCTGGGCCTTGGCCCCCGCGTGCGGCGGGTCGAAGACGACGGCGTCGTATCCTTTCAACTCCGCCACGCTGAGCGGCCGGCGCGCCAGGTCCCGCGTCCCGCCGGTGACCCGCCCGCCAAGGCCGGCGGCGCCGGCCGCTGCCGTCAGCGCGGCGACCTGTTCGGCGGCGCCGTCGACGGCGTGCACCTGGCGGCCGGCTGCGGCGAGCGGCAGCGCGAAGGTGCCGCAGCCGCAATAGAGGTCGGCGATGCACTGCGTCTCGCCCAGCGCGGCGCCGACTGCCGCGCGCAGCGCCGCCTCCGCCGCCGCGTCGGCCTGCAGGAAGGCGCCTGGCGGCAGCTCGACGTCGATGCCGGCGAAGGCGACGCGCGGCGTGCCGGCAATCAGCAGCGGCTCGACCGCGTCGTTTTGCCGGCTCACGCGCAGTACGCCGTGGGCCTCGGCAAAGGCGGCGAGCGCGGCGCCGTCGGGGGCCCGCGAGCCGGTCAGCACCAGGTCGCGCCCGTTCGCCGCCTCGGTCACCAGCACGTCGCAGGCCTCGCCCGGGCGCAGCAGGTCGCCCAGAAGCGCGCGCAGAGGCCCGATCAGGGCCGCCAGCGCCGGCCGCAGCACGGGGCATTCGGCGACGTCGACGACCGCGTCGCCGCCGCGCTCGTGGAAGCCGAGCACCGTGCCGGCGCGTGCCTTCCGCGCCGCGAACGCCGCGCGGCGGCGGCCGCCCGGCGGCACGCGGATCAGCTGCGCCACCGGCGCGTCGAGGCCCTGGTGTCTGAGCGCGTCGACCACGATGCCGCGCTTCCACACCGCATACGTCGCCTCGGCCATGTGCTGGGCGGCGCAGCCGCCGCACGTGACGAAGTGGCGGCAGGACGGCGCGACGCGCTCGGGCGCGTCGTTCAGCCGCTCGACGACCGCCCCGCGGTCGCCGTCGATGCGCACGCGCACGGTCTCGCCCGGCAGCGCATACGGCACGTACACGGGGCCGTCGGCAATGCCGTCGCCGCGCGCGCCCAGCCGCGCAATCGTCACCTCGGTCTCGCTCATCCGTCGAACCGCGCGGCGACGAGAAACTCGACGTTGCCCCCAGGACCGCGGATCGGGCTCTCGGTCAGCCCCGCGACGGACCAGCCGGGGAGGCCGTCGAGCCAGGCCGAGATCCGCGCGCAGACCTCCCGGTGCAGCGCCGGATCGCGCACCACGCCGCCCTTGCCGACGCGGCCCTTGCCGACCTCGAACTGCGGCTTGATGAGGGCGATCAGCACGGCACCGGGCGCGGCGAGCGCCAGCGCCGCCGGGAGCAGGGTCTCGAGCCCGATGAAGCTGGCGTCGCAGACGATGACGTCGACCGGGTCGGGCACCTGCGCGCGGGTCAGATACCGCGCGTTGGTGCGCTCCAGCACGGTCACGCGGTCGTCCTGGCGCAGCTTCCAGGCGAGCTGGCCGTGGCCGACGTCGACGGCGATGACGTGCTTGGCACCCCGGGCCAGCAGCACGTCGGTGAAGCCGCCGGTGGAGGCGCCGACGTCGAGGCAGTCGGCGCCCGTCACGTCGATGGCGAAGTGCGCAAGCGCGTGGTCGAGCTTCAGGCCCCCGCGGCTGACCCAGGGCAATTTCTCCCGCACGCTGAGCGGCGCGTCCGGGGCGACCTGCTCCCCCGCTTTCTCGACTCGGCGCTCGCCCGAGAACACCTCGCCGGCGAGGATCAGCGCCTGCGCCTTGGCGCGGCTCTCGACCAGGCCGCGCGCGACCAGCGCCGCATCGGCACGGGTGCGGCTCACGCCGGCACCGGCGCCGGGCGCAGCATGCGCTGGGTCAGCACGTGGAAGCGCGCCACGGCCATCACCGACACCACGGCCAGGCCCGCGGCCAGGCCAATCCAGACGCCAACGCCGCCAAAGCCCAGCTGGAAGGCGAACAGCAGCGCGGCGCCGATGCCGATGACCCAATAGCCGACGGCGGCAATCAGCATCGGCACCCGCGTGTCCTTGATGCCGCGCAGCGCGCCGATGCCGACGACCTGGGCGCCGTCGAAGATCTGGAACACCGCGGCGACGGCCAGGAACTGCACCGCCAGGGCGGCGACCGGCACGCTGGCGGCGGCGCCGAGGTCCAGGAACACGTCGATCAGCGGCATCGGCGCGAACCAGAACACGAACGCCGTGCACACCATGACGGCCTCCGCCAGGGCCAGGGCGACCCAGCCGGCGCGCACCACGCCCGCCGGGTCGCGCCGGCCGACGAACAGGCCGACGCGGATGGTCGCGGCCTGGGCGATGCCCAGCGGGATCATGAACGTGAAGGCGGCCAGCTGGCTGGCGATGGCGTTGGCCGCCAGCGCGTTGGTGCCGATCAGGCCCATCAGCACCACCGCGGCGGTGAACAGCGCGATCTCCATGACCAGGGTCACGCCGATCGGCAGCCCGACGCGCAGGGTCTCGACGAACAGCGGCCAATCGGGACGCCACAGCCGGTCCAGGAAGCCGTAGCGGCGGGTGCGCCGGGCGAGCAGCACGTAGGCCAAGAGGCCGGCGAACATCGCCGTGTTGACGATCGACGAACTGATGCCGGCGCCGACGACGCCCAACGCCGGAAAGCCGAGATTGCCGAACATCAGCACCCAGTTGGTGAAGGCATTGAGCGGGATGCCCAGCGCCATGAAGACCAGGGCCGCGTTCGGCCGGTCCAGCACCGCGACCGTGGTGCGCAGCACCATGAACCACAGCGAGGGCACCAGGCCCCAGACGACGGCGCGCACATAGTCCTGCGCCACCGCCGCCGCGGCTGCGTCCTGGCCGAGGCCCAGGAGGATCGCCTCCGCCTGCCACATCAACACCATGAACGGCAGACCCAGGACGAGCGCGACCGATAGTCCCTGGCGCACGGCGCGGCGCATTTCCCGCGGCTGGTGGGCGCCGCGCGCCTGGGCCGCCAGCGGCGACACGGCGGTCAAGACGCCGACCGCGAACAGCGTCGGCAGGATGTAGACGTGACTGCCCAGCGCGCCGGCGGCGAGCGCCTCCGGCCCCAGCCAGCCCATCATGATGACGTCGGTGGTGCCGATGGCGAGCTGCGCCAGCTGGGTGAGCGCCACGGGCACGGCAAGCGCCACCGTGGCGCCGACCTCCCGTCGCCAGGGGCCGGGCGCGCCGGCGGGTGTGGACCTGGCGGCGTTGGGCATTGGTCGGGCTCGCGCGTGAAAGCGCCGCACTATGCCGCCGGACACGCGCGGTGGGAAGCGCCGGTCGTGGGACGCCAGCCATGCAGCCGGCGCAGGGGTGTTAGTGCCCGGAGCCGGCGAGGTTGAGGCCCATCACTCCGATGACGATGAGCGCGATCGACCCGACCTTGAGCGCCGTCACCGCCTCGCCGAACCAGACGAAACCGATCACCGCCACCGCCGCGGTGCCGACACCCGACCACACCGCGTAGGTGACGCTGAGATCCAGCCGCTTGAGCACCAGGATCAGCAGGATGAAGGCGATGGCGTAGCCGACGAAGACCACGACCGTCGGCGCCAGGCGGCTGAAGCCTTCGCTCAGCTTCATCGCCGTCGTCGCCACCACCTCGACGGCGATGGCCAGGGCGAGAAGCAGCCAGGCCATTCCGTCAGGCGCGGGCGGCTTCGGGGTGGGTGTCGGCGCCGAGCGCCGTGCGGGCGGTGGCGGCGATGGCCTGGGCGTCGAGGCCGGCCTGGGCGTACTGCTTGGCCGGGGCGTCGTGGTCGATGAGGCGGTCGGGCAGCGTCAGCGGGCGGACGCGCACGCCGCGGTCGAGCGCGCCGGTGCTGGCCAGGTGCATCAGCACCTGGCTGGCGAAGCCGCCGGGGGCCCCTTCTTCGACGGTGAGGAGCACCTCGTGCTCGCGCGCCAGGCGGTCGACGAGATCGGAATCGAGGGGCTTGGCGAAGCGGGCGTCGGCGACCGTCGCCGAGAAGCCCTGGGCGGCGAGGGTCTCCGCCGCCGCGAGGCACTCGGCGAGACGGCCGCCGTAGCTCAGCAGCGCCACCGCGGTGCCCCCGCGCACGATGCGCCCCTTGCCGAGTTCGAGCGGCTGCGGGGCTTCCGGCACCTCGACGCCGGTGCCGACGCCGCGCGGGTAGCGGAAGGCGCACGGGCCGTCGTCGTGGGCCGCCGCCGTCGCCACCATGCGGGCCAGCTCCGCCTCGTCCGCCGCGGCCATCAAGACAAACCCCGGCAAACACCCAAGATACGCGATGTCGTAGGCGCCGGCGTGGGTCGCGCCGTCGGCGCCGACTAGCCCCGCCCGGTCGATGGCAAACCGCACGGGCAAGGATTGCAGCGCCACGTCGTGCACCACCTGGTCGTAGGCGCGCTGCAGGAAGGTCGAGTAGATCGCCGCGAAGGGTTTGAGCCCCTCGCAGGCCAGCCCCGCCGCGAACGTCACCGCGTGCTGCTCGGCGATGCCGACGTCGAAGGCGCGGGTGGGGAAGCGCTCGGCGAACTTCGCCACCCCGGTGCCCGCCGGCATGGCGGCGGTGAGCGCCACGATCTTCTCGTCCCGCTCGGCCTCCCGGATCAGCGCCTCGGCGAACACGCCCGTATAGCTCGGGGCGTTGGCCTTGGCCTTCTGCTGCGTGCCGGTGACGACGTCGAACTTGGCCACGCCGTGGTACTTGTCGGCACTCGCTTCCGCGGGGGCATAACCCTTGCCCTTCTCGGTCACCACGTGGATGAGGACGGGCCCCGGTGCGGTGCCGTCGCGCACGTTCTTCAAGACGGGCAGCAGGTGGTCGAGGTTGTGCCCGTCGATGGGCCCGAGATAGTAGAACCCCAGTTCTTCGAACAGGGTGCCGCCGGTCAAGAGACCCCGCGCGTGCTCCTCGGCGCGGCGCGCCATCTCCTCGACCGAGCCCGGCAGGCGGTGCGCCACTTCCTTCGCCACCCGGCGGAACGAGCGGTAGGGCCGCGAGGACAGGAGCCGCGAGAGGTACCCGCTCATGGCGCCGACCGCCGGCGCGATCGACATCTCGTTGTCGTTGAGCACGACGACCAGCCGGCTGTCCCGCGCCCCGGCGTTGTTCAGCGCCTCGTAGGCCATGCCCGCCGACATCGCCCCGTCGCCGATCACCGCGACGACGTTGAAGTCCTCGGCCTTGAGGTCCCGCGCCACCGCCATGCCGAGCCCGGCCGAGATCGAGGTCGAGCTGTGCGCCGCCCCGAACGGGTCGTACGCGCTCTCGCTCCGCCGGGTGAAGCCCGACAAGCCGCCGCCCTGGCGCAGCGTCCGGATGCGGTCCCGCCGGCCGGTCAGGATCTTGTGCGGGTAGGCCTGGTGGCCGACGTCCCAGATCAGCTTGTCGCGCGGCGTCGCGAACACGTGGTGCAGCGCCACCGTCAGCTCCACCACCCCCAGCCCAGCCCCCAGATGCCCCCCCGTCAAAGACACCGCATCGATCGTCTCCGAACGCAACTCGTCGCATAGCGTACGCAGCTGGGACCGGGAGAAGTCGCGCAGGTCGGCAGGCTCCCGGACCTGGTCCAGCAGGGGGGTGGTGCTTTGCTCGGTCACTGTCCAATGCCCATTATTGTTTGCATATCAATCAATTACGCCGCGCGATGACGAATCGCGCCGCGGCGACGAGAAAGTCAGCCTTTTCGCCGAACGAATCAAGCGCCGCGACGGCGCGGTCGACCGCGTCCTGCGCCGCCGCGCGCGCGCCGGCGACGCCCAAGAGCGAGACGAAGGTCGCCTTGCCGCGCGCCGCGTCCTTGCCGACGGCCTTGCCGACCTCGGCCGCGTCGCCCTCGACGTCGAGCAGGTCGTCGGCGATCTGAAAGGCGAGGCCGAGGTCGCGGGCGTAGGCGTCCAGCGCCGCGCGCGCGGCCGCGTCCGCCTGGGCGAGGATGCCGCCGGCGCGGCCGGCGAAGCCGATCAAGGCGCCGGTCTTGAGGCGCTGCAACGTCGCGACGTCGTCGAGGTCGAGGTCGGGGCGGGACTCCGCCGCGAGGTCGAGCACCTGGCCGCCGACCATGCCGGCGGCACCCGCGGCGCGCGCGAGATCGAGCGCCAGCTCGGCGCGCACGGCGCCATCGGGCGCAGTCGCCGGGTCGGCCAGCACCTCGAAGGCGAGGGCCAGCAGCGCGTCGCCGGCGAGGATGGCCATCGCCTCGTCGGTCGCCTTGTGCAGCGTCGGTCGGCCGCGGCGCAGGTCGTCGTCGTCCATCGCCGGCAGGTCGTCGTGGACCAGCGAGTAGCAGTGCACCAGTTCGACCGCCGCGCCGACGCGGGCCGCGCCCGCCCGTTCGGCGCCCAGCATGTCGCTGCCGGCGAGCACGAGGAACGGTCTCAGGCGCTTGCCGCCGCCGAGCACCGCATAGCGCATCGCCTCCCACAGCGCCGGCGCCGCCGGGTCGGCCGGGCGCAAGAGGGTGCCGAGCGTGTCCTCGGCCTCGCGCGCCGCGGCGTCGAGCGCGGCCAGGAAGTCGCCCATCGATTCAGCCGAGGTCGGCGGGCTCGGCCGTGACGCCCTCAGCCGTCAGCCGGATCTTCTCGACCTTCTCCTGGGCGTCCCTTAGCTTGTCCTGGCAGTGACGCTTGAGCTGGGCGCCGCGCTGGTACGACGCGATGGCGTCGTCGAGGCTCGCGTCGCCGCCTTCCAGGCGCTGGACGATCGCCTCGAGCTCGGCAAGCGCCGTCTCGAAGTTCATCGCCTTGATGTCGTCGGGGAGGTCGGTGGCGGTGTCGGCGGGCGTGTCGGCGGCCATCGAATCGGCTTTCTCTCGAAATGGTCGCGCACTCTAGACCAATGTCCAATCGAGTGAAATCGGCGGCCGCTCACGCCGGCGTCAATCGCCCAGCAGCACGGCCACGTGCGCAGCGGCCGAGGCGGCGAGCGCGGCGAGGTCGTAGCCGCCCTCGAGGGTCGAGACGATCCGGCCGTCGCAGACCTCGTCGGCCACGGCGACGAGGCGCCGCGTCGCCCAGCGGTAGTCGTCGGTGCCGAGCGTGAGCTGCGCCAGCGGGTCGGCGGCGTGCGCATCGAAGCCGGCGGAGATCAGCAGCAGCTCCGGCTCGAAGCGGCGCACGGCCGGCACGATCAGCCGGTCCAGCGCCTCACGGAACTCGGCCGAGCCGGCATAGGGCGGTACGGCGGCGTTCAGCACGTTGCCGGCGACGCCGGTGTCGTCGGGGCTGCCCGTGCCCGGGTAGAGCGGCCACTGGTGCACGCTGGCATAGAACAGGTCCGCGTCGCCGGCGAACATGGCCTGCGTGCCGTTGCCGTGGTGCACGTCGAAGTCGACCACCGCGACGCGTTCCAGGTCGTGCGCGGCGCGCGCCTGCTCGGCGCCGATGGCGATGCTGTTGAACAGGCAGAAGCCCATGGCGCGGTCGGGCTCGGCGTGGTGGCCCGGCGGCCGCACGGCGCAGAAGGCGTTGCGGGCGCGGCCCGCGACGACCTCGTCGACCGCCTCGCACACCGCGCCCGCGGCGCGCAGCGCGGCCTGCCAGGAGCCCGGCGAGACGATGGTGTCGGCGTCGAGGCGGCCATAGCCGCTGTCGGGGATCGCCGCGTGCACCGCGTCGTAATGTGCCGCCGTGTGCACGCGCTCGATCTGGTGGCGCGTGGCGGGCGGCGCCAAACAGCGCTGCAGGTGCTGAAACGCCTCGCCCTCGAGCGCGTGCAGCACGGCCCTGAGCCGGTCCGGGCACTCCGGATGGTGCGGGCCCGGATCATGCTCGATGCAGGCCGGGTGGGTGTAGAGCAGGGTCGGCATGTCGGGAAAAAGCGGCTCGGAACGGCGGTTCAGGCCATCCTAGCGCCGCCGCGCGCGTGTTGTCGTGGCTGGAATTCGGCCTATTTCCCGACGGGAATCGTGCCCGTTGACCGTTGCAGCGGGGGCGGCCACTGTAGCCGGCTCCGCCCACGATGGCGGGCCCTTAGGAGAATCCGGGATGACGGGTACGGCAGCGCGGCCGGGACGCAGCCTCGGCGTGGCGGCGGTGGCCGTCGCGGCGTTGGCGGCGCTGGCGACGGCGGCGCCCGGGGACCGCGCGGCGGCCCAGGGCGGCCCGCCGGCGGCGCTGGTCGTGACCGACGCCGTGATCGTCGAGCCCCTGGCGCAGACGGCCCCCGTGCTGGGCCCGCCTGGTGGCGCGCCGTTCGGGCGACGTGGCGGCCCTGATCGGCGGCGCCGTCGGCGAAATGCACGTCGAGGTCGGCGACCGCGTCATTCGCGGCGACATCCTGACGGTGATCATGAGCGAGCGCCTGGAGGCCGAGCGCGACCGCGCGGCGGCGGTCGTCACCGAACGCCGCGCCATGGTGCAGACGGCCCAGGCCGAGCTTGAGAAGGCGAACCGCGAACTGCGCCGCATCCAGGGGCTGCAGCAGTCGGCCGCCCACAGCCAGGCGCGCTTTGACGACGCCTCGCAGGACGCCGCCATGCTGGAGGGCGAGCTGCTGGAGAGCCAGGCGCAGCTGCGCCAGGCCCAGGCCCAGCTGGAACTTGCGGCGATCGACGTCGCCAATAGCGAGGTCATGGCGCCCTACGACGGCGTCGTCTCCGACCGCCATGCCGAGGTCGGCGACTATGTCGGCATCGGCAGCCCGGTGGTCACGCTGGTCAACGACGAGGACATCGAGATCGAGGCCGAGGTGCCGACCGAACGCCTGGCCGGCCTGGAGAGCGGCATGCTGATGGACGTGACGCTGGACGACGGCACCAGCCACGCCGCCATCCTGCGCGCCATCGTGCCGGTGGAGAACCCGCGCACCCGCACCCGGCCCGTGCGCCTGGTGCCGGACTTCGGCCCGACGCTGAAGCCGCTGGCGCGCAACCAGAGCGTCACGGTGCACGTGCCCTCCGGCCCCAGCCGCGACGTCGTCACCGTGCACAAGGACGCCATCGTGCGGCGCGGCGGCAACGCCATCGTCTACGTGGTCGAGGACGGCGCGGCGCAGGTCCGCCCGGTGCAGCTGGGCGACGCCGTCGGTACGCGCTTCGCCGTCGCCCAGGGCCTGAAGCCCGGCGACATCGTCGTGGTGCGCGGCAACGAGGCGCTGCGCCCGGGTCAGCAAGTGCGGACGGCGGGAGGCTAGCTCCATGAACCTGATTCATGCGTCGATCCACCGGCCCATCGCCGTCGTCGCGGCGGTGCTGATGGTCGTGCTGTTCGGCTACGTCGCCCTGCAACGCATCCCGATCCAGATGGCGCCGGACGTGCGCCAGCCGGTGATCATCGTCAAGACGGTCTGGCCCGGCGCCGCGCCGGCCGAGGTCGAGCGCGAGATCATCAACCGCCAGGGAGAAGTGCTCAAGGGCCTGGAGGGCGTGCAGCAGATCGACAGCCGCGCGCGCACCGGCGACAGCCAGGTGACGCTGGAGTTCAGCCCCGGCGTCAATTTCGACCGCGCGCTGCTGCTGGTCGCCAACCGCCTGGACCGGGTCAACGGCTACCCCGACGAGGCGAGCGAGCCGACGCTGGAGACCTCGGGCACCGAGGACAACGCCATCGCCTGGTACGTGCTGACCCTGGCGCCCGGCAACGACCGCGAAATGCACACCTACGGCGACTTCCTGGAAGACGTCGTACAGGACCGCCTGGAGCGTGTCGACGGCGTCGCCGGGGTCAACATCTTCGGCGACACCGAACGCGAGATGCGCATCGAGATCGACCCGGCGAAGCTGGCGCGCTACGAGCTGACCGTCGGCGAGGTCGTCTCCCGCTTGCGCACCGCCAACGCCTCGATCACCGGCGGCGACGTGTCCGAGGGCAAGCGCCGCTACGTCGTGCGCACCGAAGGCGACCTGACGCTGCCGCAGCAGGTCGAGTCGATCGTGCTGCGCAGCGAATCCGGCAGCCAGTCGGGCCGCGTCAGCCGGGTCACCGTCGCCGACATCGCCACGGTCACGCTGACCTACAAGGAGCCGGGCGCCACGATCCGCCAGCTGGGCGCGCCGGCGATGGCGTTCAACATCACCCGCGAGCAGGGCGCCAACGTCATCGGGACCATGGCCGGCGTGCAGTCCGCCGTCGACGAGCTCGCCGCCGGGCCGCTGAGGCAAGTCGGGCTGGAGGTCGCCCAGGTCTACGACGAGACCGACTACATCAATTCCGCCATCAACCTGGTGCGCCAGAACATCATCATCGGCGGCATCCTGGCGGCGGCGACCCTGATGCTGTTCCTGCGCTCATGGCGGCCGACTCTGGTCGTCACGCTGTCGATCCCGGTCTCGGTGATCGGCTCGTTCGTCGCCATGGCGGTGCTCGGCCGCTCGCTCAACGTGATCAGCCTGGCCGGCATCGCCTTTGCCGTCGGCATGGTCGTCGACGCGGCGATTGTGGTGCTGGAGAACATCTACCGCCTGCGGCAGGAGGGCCATTCCCGCGTCGACGCCGCCTACCAGGGGGCGGCGCAGGTCTGGGGCGCGGTGCTGGTCTCGGCGCTGACCACGGTGATGGTGTTCATCCCGATCCTGGTCATGGAGCTGGAGGTCGGCCAGCTGTTCCGCGACATCGCGGTGGCGATCTCGGTCTCCGTGCTGCTGTCGCTGGTCGTCGCGGTGACGCTGATCCCGGCGCTGGCCAAGAGCCTGTTGCGCGGCCGCGTCGCCGATCCGTCGAAGCGCCTGCACATCCCGGTGGTCGACGACTTCGCGCGCGCCTTCGTCGCCTTCTGGCAGGGCTTCGCGCACCGCGTCACCCACAGCCGTACCACCGCGTTCGGCATCGTCGGCCTGATCATGGCCGCCGCGGTGGTCTTCGTCGTCGCCGTGCTGCCGAAGCTGGACTACCTGCCGACCGGCAACCGCAATTTCGTGTTCGGCTTCGTGCAGCCGCCGGCCGGCTACAACAAGGAGACGGTGGCCGGCATCGTGGCGCTGGTCGAGAACGCGACGCGACCGCTGTGGGTGAGCGAGACGGGGCCCGAGGAAGAACCCGGCAAGCCGCCGAAGATCGACCGCTTCTTCTACGCCGCCTTCGACGGCCGCGCCTTTATCGGCGCCAAGTCGATGAACGACGACCGCGCCGGCGAGCTGATCCCGGTGCTGCAGGGCCCGGTGTTCAGCGAGCCGGGGACCTTCGCCTTCGTCTTCCAGCCATCGCTGTTCGGCCGCTCGGTCGGCGGCGGCCGCTCGATCGACATCGACATCTCGGGACCGGAGCTGGAGACGTTGTTCGGCGTCGGCCAGCAGGCCTTCTTCCGCATCGTCCAGGCGATGCCGTTCTCCGACGGCCACCGCACGCGGCCGCTGCCGGCAATCACCATGGACGCGCCGGAGGTGCGGGTGCTGCCGGACCGCGTGCGCCTCGCCGACAACGGCCTGTCGGCGACCGATCTCGGCCAGGCGGTCGACGCCTTCAACGACGGCCTGCGCGTCGCCGAGATCACGGTCGAGGGCCGGCGCATCGACCTGACGCTGGCCGGCCCCGACAACGACATCGTCGCGACCCAGGGCATCGGCGCGCTGCCGGTGGTGACCTCGGACGGCCGCATCGTGCCCGTCGACAGCCTGGCCGACGTGGTGGTGACCACGGGGCCGACGGAAATCCGCCGCACCGAGCGCCAGCGCACGGTGACGATGCGGGTGACGCCGATGGGCGCCATGCCGCTGCAGCAGGCCATCGACATCATCGAGGAACAGGTGGTCGGACCGCTCAGGGAACAGGGCCTGCCACCCGGCGTCAGCCTCAATCTGAGCGGCACCGCCGACAAGCTGACCCAGACCCGGAACGAGATCGTGCTGGACCTGCTGCTGGCGCTGATCATCGTCTATCTGGTCATGGCGGTGCTGTTCGAGAGCTTCCTCTATCCGCTGATCATCATGCTCTCGGTGCCCGTCGCCGCGGCCTGCTGGGGCTGGCGCTGCTCAACACTTACGTGCGCCAGCCGCTCGACATGCTGACCATGCTCGGCTTCGTCATCCTGGTCGGCATCGTCGTCAACAACGCGATCCTGCTGGTCCACCAGACGCTCTACAACATCCGCGAAAAGGGCATGTCGGTCGCCGAGGCGATCCCCAAGGCGACCGAGAACCGCGTGCGGCCGATCTTCATGTCGACCCTGACCTCGGTGTTCGGCATGCTGCCGCTGGTGCTGTTCCCCGGCGCGGGGTCCGAGCTCTATCGCGGGCTCGGCTCGGTGGTGCTGGGCGGTCTGGCGCTCTCCGCCGTGCTGACGCTGGCGATTATCCCGCCGATGATGTCGATCTTCGTCGGCCTGCGCGAAGGCCGCGGCGCCGCGCCGCCGCTCGAGACGCCGCTGCCCGAAGCCGCGGAGTAGCGCGTTCAGTCGGCGCTCGGCGCCGCCGCGTCGGTCTTCTCGGCCTGGCCGCGGATAGTCCGGCGCGCACGGCCGGTCAGGCGGCTGGCGCGCAGCTCGCCGGCGGTCTCGAGGATCGGGTAGGCCACCGACGCCAGGTGCGAATCGATGCGCTTGAGGTCGCGCAGGACGTCGAGATGCAGGCCGCTCGTCTCGATCGTCTCGGGCACGGCGCTGCGCATGCGCGACAGGTGGCGCTCCCCCATCTCGCGCTCCAGGTCGCGGAGCTCCTCCTTCGCCGCGATCAGCTGACGCGCGACGCGCACGTCGGTCGAGACGAAGACGCTGAGCGCGAGCTTCAGGTTGGCGTGCACGCGCTCGAGCATGGCGTCGATCTCGTCCGCGCCGTCGTCGGAGAACTGCAGCTGGCGGCGCACCTTCTTGGCCGCCAGTTCCATCAGGTTCTTGTCGATGATGTCGCCGACGTGCTCCAGGTTCGTCGCGAAGCCCAGTACGTCGGCGCAGCGCCGGCTGTCGTCGTCGTTGAGTTGCTCGCGACTGATCTCCGTGCAGTACAGCTTGATCGCCAGGTAGAGCCCGTCGATCCAGTCGTCCATCTCGCTGATGCGGGCGATCTGCTTGCGGTCGTTGCGCCGGAACACTTCCGCGGTCTCGCGCAGCATGGTCTCGATGACGTCGCCCATGCGCAGCGTCTCGCGCGCCGCGTTGGCCAGCGCGACGCTGGGCGTATTCATCGCCGCCGGGTCCAGGTACTGCGGCTGGCTCGGTTCCGGCGCGTCCGGCCGGTCGGGCGCCAGGCGCGCGCACAGCACACCGACAGGACCGGTCAGCCCGATGAACACGGCCAGCAGCGCCAGGTTGAAGCCGATGTGCAGGTTGACGACCAGGTGCGCCGGCGTGTCGTCCAGCGCCACCAGCGGTCCGACGAGCCACGGCAACAGCGCGAACGCGAGCAGGCCGCCGACGACCCGGAACAGGCCGTTGCCCAGCGCGACGCGCCGCGCCAGCGCCGACTGGCCCAGCGTCCCGGTCAGCGCCGGCAGCGCCGCGCCGATATTGGCGCCGATCACCATCGTCAGCGCCAGGTCGACGGCCAGCATGCCGCTGCCGGCCAGCGAACTGAGCATCAGCACGACGGCCAGCCCGGAATGGGCGAGCCAGGTCAGCGCGGCGGCGATGAGCAGCGCCAGCGCCGGCTCGCCGCCCAGCGCGCGCAGCAGTTCCTGCATGCCCGGCGCGTCGCGCAGCGGCGCCGACGTCGCCACCAAGAGCTGGATCGACAGCAGCACCAGGCCGAGGCCGATCGCGGCGCGGCCCAGATCGCGCGCCCGCGTGCGCCGGCCGACATTGAAGGCGACGACGCCGGCGAAGATCAGACCCGGCGACAGCCAGCCGAGATCGAAGGTCAGGACGCGGGCGACCAGTGCCGTGCCCACGTCGGCACCGAGCATCACGGCGAGCGCCGCGCTGACCGGGACCAGGCCGTCGGCGGCGAACGACGCGATCATCAGGACAGTCGCGGTGCTGCTCTGCATCGCGGCGGTCACGCCGGCGCCGGTCAGCGCGGCGACGAATCGGTTGCGCGTGCCGGCACCCAGCGCCCGGCGCAGGTCGGCGCCGTAGGCGCGGGTCATGCCCGTGCGCACCATGCGCAGGCCCCAGATCAGCAGGGCTACCGCGCCGAGGAGGGTGACGAGGAGTTGCACGGTTGCACGGTCCTCGCGATTGGCCGCGGCGCCATCGCCGCGCCATGTCCGCGAAAGTCTGGGCCGGCGGAGTCTAGAGCACTATCCGCTCAGGCGGAAATGGCACCGGCCCCGCGTTCAGGCCGCGGCGCGGCTGCGCGCCATGTACTCGGCGACCGCGGCGCGCTGCTCCGCGCTCATGTGCAGGCCGGTCTTGGTGCGCCGCCACAATACGTCGTCGGCAGTGCGCGCCCATTCCTCCTGCATCAGCCAGTCGACCTCGCGCGCGGTGAGGCCGCCGCCGAACGCCGTGCCCAGGTCCTCCGGGTGCTCGGCGCTGTCCAGCAGCGCCGCCGTGTGCGTGCCGTGACGCCGCGCCAGCGCGTGCAGAAACGCGCGTTCGAAGCCCGGCCGCTCTCTGCCGAGGGCGTCGACATAGGCCTCGAAGTCGGCCGCCGGATTGCCGCGGCGCGGGATGTCGCCGCCCGGCAGCGTCGCGTCGACGGTCCAGGTCTGCCCCATCGCCGGAAAGAACGGCTTGAGGCGCTTCAGCACAGTTTCCGCCAAGCGGCGGTAGGTGGTGATCTTGCCGCCGTAGACCGAGAGCAGGGGTGCCGAGCCCTCGGTGGCGTCGAGCTCCAGCACGTAGTCGCGCGTAATCGCCGTCGGGTCGGTCTTGCCATCGTCGTAGAGCGGCCGCACGCCGGCAAAGGTCCAGACCACGTCTTTGCGCTCGATCGGTTTCGCCAGCCAGCGGTCCACGGCACGGCACAGGTAGTCGATCTCGCTCTCATCGATCGCCACCGGGCCCGGCTCGCCCTCCAGCGTCACCTCGGTCGTGCCGATCAGCGAGAAGTCTTGCTCGAAGGGGATGATGAAGACGACGCGCCGGTCGTCGTTCTGCAGGATGTAGGCGTGCTCGCCGGCGTGGATGCGCGGCACGACGATGTGGCTGCCCTTGACCAGGCGCACGGCGGCCGGGGCATTGAGCCCGGCGACGCCGGTCACGAACTGCTGCACCCACGGGCCGGCGACATTGACGATGGCACGGGTGCGCACCTCGCTGCGGCTGCCGTCCTCGCTCTCCAGGGTGGCCAGCCAGACGTCGCCCTCGCGCCGCGCCGAGACGCAGGCGGTGCGGGTCAAGACGTCGGCGCCGCGGTCGGCGGCGTGCGCGCGTTCAGCAGCACCAGCCGGGCATCGTCGACCCAGCAGTCGGAATAGGCGAAGCCCTTGCGCAGGCCCGACTTCAGCCCGGCGGCCCAGGGCGGCCCGGAGAGGTCGACGCCGCCCGAGCGCGGCAGCGACATGCGCCCGCCGATGGTGTCGTAGAGCAAGAGGCCGGCGCGGATCATCCAGGCCGGCCGCAGGCTCTTGTCGTGCGGCAGCACGAAGCGCATCGGCCAGACGATGTGGGGCGCCTGGCGCAGCACGACCTCGCGCTCCGACAGCGACTCGCGCACCAGACGGAACTCGTAGTACTCCAGATAGCGCAGGCCGCCGTGGATCAGCTTTGTGCTGGCCGACGACGTGGCGCCGCCCAGGTCGCCCATTTCGGTGAGCGTCACTGCGAGGCCGCGGCCCGCCGCGTCGCGGGCGATACCGACGCCGTTGATGCCGCCCCCGACGACCAAGAGATCCCGTACCGTCATGCCCGCCCACCCCGCTGCGCCTGCTGCCTCTCGCCTTTGTACGCGGGCGGCTGTACCATCGCAATCGCGCGACGGGGTGGAGCGGCAAGGTTACGGTTGGCTATGGCGGAAGCGGCCGAACATACGCTCGCGGGTATCCAGCTGTTGGAGTCGTTGAACGACGTGCAGCGGGCGGCGTTGGAGAAGCGCTGCAACTGGCACCGCTTCGCCTCGCACGAGCAGATCATCGACCGCGAGAGCGACACCCGCGACATCTATTTCATCGTCGAAGGCCGCGTGCGCGTCGTCAACTACTCGCTGGCGGGCCGCGAGATCACTTTCAACGAACACGGTGCCGGCGTCCATTTCGGCGAGCTGGCGGCGCTCGACGGCCAGCCGCGCTCGGCCAACGTGGTGGCGCTGACCAATACGCTGCTGGCCTCGATGCCGCCGCGCGCCTTCGAGCGGACGCTGATCGACCACCCGGAGATCGCGCTGCACATCATGCGCGACCTGACCAAGATGATCCGCGATTCGACCGACCGCATCATGGATCTCAGCACGCTGGGCGCGCACAACCGCGTCTATGCCGAGCTGGTGCGCCTGGCGCGCGACGCCGACGACAGCGACGGCGCCAACGAGGCCAGGATCTCGCCCGTGCCGGTGCACGGCGACATCGCCAGCCGCGTCAGCACCACGCGCGAGACCGTCGCACGCGTCTTCGGCGACCTGGCCAAGCAGGGCCTGATCGCGCGCGAGCGCAACACGCTCCTGGTGAGCGACATCGCGACGCTGGAAGACCTGGTCGAGCATTTCAGGAGCCACTAGGGCCGCGGCGCGCGGGCCACCCAAGTGCAGAGCTGAGTACGATGCAGCAGGCCGGCATGCCTCCGGGCCGCGGGCCTCGTCCTTCGACGATGCTCAGGATGAGGCCCTTGAGTTGGGCGACCCATCCTCACTCAGGCCCTCATGCTGAGCCTGTCGAAGCACGAGGGCGCGCCACAAGGCGAGGCTCAGTCCGTGTCGGCCCTCACCAGCCGCCGGTGCCGGGCGCGCCCTTGAACGGCCCGACGATCCGGGTGGTGACCCAGCCGCCGTAGAAGTCGCCGTCCTGGGCCATGACCTGCTCGCCGTCGACGAAGCAGGCGTCGACGCGCCCGGCGTAGAAGCTGAGATGGTCGCGGATCGGCGCGAAGGCGGGCGTCGGCGCGGGGTAGCTCCAGGCCACGTCGATGGCGACGCGGGAACGCACGCGCAGCGTCCAATATCGCGCCGCGCCCTTGAATTCGCAGACGGAGCCGGCCGTGCCGGGCCGCAACAGCTCGGTGCGCACGTCCGCGGGCGGGATGTAGTAGGTCGGCGGGTGGCTGGTCTCGAGCACGCGCCAGCCGCGGACCGTCTCGGCCACGACCTCGCCGTCGAACACGACGCGCAGCTCGGCCGCGCAGCGCTCCAGCCGCGGCGGCCGCGGATAGTCCCACACCGACTCCTGCCCCGGCGCCGGGCGCGCCGGGGTCGACCTCAACCAGCCAAGCACAAGACCCCCGTCCGTCACGATTGTGCAGCGCAACAGACACTAGACCGCCGGCCGGCGCCGGCAAGCCCCGCTACTTGGTGCCGAACAGCCGGTCGCCGGCGTCGCCCAGGCCGGGCATGATGTAGGCGTGCTCGTTGAGCTCGCGGTCCAGCGCCGCTGTGCAGATCGGCACATCCGGGTGCGCCTCCAGCATCACCTGGACCCCCTCCGGGGCCGAGACCAGGGCCAGGAAGCGGATGTCCTTGTCCGCGACGCCGTGCTTGTTCAGCACGTCGACCGCGGCGGCCGCCGAGTGGCCGGTCGCCAGCATCGGGTCGACGAGGATGAACGTGCGGCCCTCGACCTCCGGCAGCTTGACGTAGTACTCGACCGGCCGCTTGGTCTCGGGGTCGCGATAGAGCCCGACGTGCCCCTCGCGCGCCGCCGGCACCAACTCGTGCAGCGCGATCGACATGCCCAGGCCGGCGCGCAGGATCGAGACGATGGCCAGCTTCTTGCCCTCGATCACCGGCGCGTCGAGCGGCTCCAAGGGCGTCTCGATGCGCTTGGTGGTCAGCGGCAGATCGCGCGTGATCTCGTAGCCCATGAGCTGCGTGATCTCCTTCAGGAGCTGCCGGAACAGCACCGTCGGCGTGTCCTTGTCGCGCATGTAGGTCAGCTTGTGCACGATCAACGGGTGGTCCAGCACCCGCAAGTTGGGGAAGTCGCGCGGCTCGGTCATCCTGGTCTCTCGCTCCCGCTGCTCTTGGTTTTCTACAGGCCGTGGCGTGCCATGAGGGCGTCGCGCGCCTCGCGCGGCGCGAAGCCGGCCTCGATGGCGGTGCGCGTAACGTCCTTTGGCGCTCCGTCGTCGAGCCCGAAATGGCGCCGTGCCACATCATACTCGCGCCCGACGGAGGTGTGGAAATAGGGCGGATCGTCGGAGTTCAGCGTCACCCGGCAGCCGGCGTCGCGCAAGGCCACGAACGGATGGTGCGCGTAGTCGGCGAAGACGCCGGTCGCGACGTTGCTGGTGGGGCAGCATTCGAGCACGATGCCGCGGTCGGCCAGCTCGGCGACCAGGGCCGGATGCTCGGCCGCGCGCACGCCGTGGCCGAGGCGGCGCACCGGCAGGCTCGCCAGCGCCTCGCGGATGGCGGCGGGCGCACCGAACTCGCCGGCATGCACCGTGGTCGCCAGCCCCGCGTCGTGGGCGATGGCGAAGGCGCCGGCGAACTGGGCCGGCGGAAAGCCCAGCTCGTCGCCGCCCATGCCGAAGCCGATGACCCGCGCGTGTGGGTTGTCGACGACCTGGCGGGCCACCGCCTCGGCCTGCGCGACGCCGAAATGGCGCACGCAGGTGACGATCACGTAGCCCTCGATGCCATGCTCCGCGCGGGCGTCCTCGATGCCGGCGACGATGCCGTCCAGGTGTTGTTCGTAACTCATGCCGGCGGCGGCGTGGTCCGGCGAGGACATCAGCTCGGCGTAGACCACGCCCTCGGCGGCGCAGCGCGCCAGGTACTCGAAGGTGACGTCGCGGTAGTCTTCCGGCGTCTTGATGACGCCCGAAGCCATGTCGTAGACGGTGAGGAAGTGGCTGAAGTCGCGCCACTCGAAGCTGTCGTCGTCGCGGAACAGCTCCGGCGGCAGGTGGACGTCGTTGCGCGCCGCCAGGCGCCGCACGAGGTCCGGCGCCGCCGTGCCCTCCAAGTGCACGTGCAGCTCGGCCTTGGGCACGCCGTCCTTCACGCGGCGTCCTCCGGCCCCAGCCGTTGCGCCACGACGGGGCCGATCTCCGGCGGATCGCCGACGTGCATCGCCGCGCGCACCGCGGCCGCCGCCGCCGCGGCCGCGCCATCGTCGCGGGCGTGTACCACCGCCAGCGGCCGGTCGGGGCCGACCTCCGCGCCCAGTGCCGCGATCCCGGTCAGGCCGACGGCGTGATCGACCGCCTGGTCGGCCCGCGTGCGGCCGCCGCCCAGCGCCACCACCGCGACGCCGACGGCGCGCGTGTCGATGGCGCTGACGACGCCGGCGTCATCGGGCGCCACTGCGCGCACGACCGGCGCCGCCGGCAGGTATTTCTCCGGCCGCCCCATAAGGTCGCTGGGGCCGCCCAGCGCCGCGACCATCTGCGCGAAGCGCTCGGCTGCCGTGCCGCTGGTCAGGGCCATGCCAACCATTGCCCGACCGGCCTCCACGTCCTTGGCGAGGCCGCCGAGGGCCAGCAGTTCGGCGCACAGCTCGGTCGTCACCTCGATCAGCCGCGGGTCGCGCGCGGCGCCGGTCAGCGCGTCGATCGACTCGCGCACCTCGACGGCGTTGCCGGCGGTGGTGCCCAGCACCTGGTTCATGTCGGTCAAGAGCGCCGCGGTCTTCATGCCGGCGCCGTTGCCGACCGCGACGATACTGCGCGCCAAATCGATCGCCTCGTCCTGCTTGGCGACGAAGGCGCCGGAGCCGAACTTGACGTCCATGACCAGCGCGTCGAGCCCGGCGGCGAGCTTCTTCGACAGGATCGAGGCGGTGATCAGCGGGATCGACTCGACCGTCGCCGTGACGTCCCGGATGCCGTAGAAGCGCTTGTCGGCCGGCGCCAGGTCGGCGGTCTGGCCGATGATGGCGCAGCCGGCGTCGCCGACGACACGGCGGAAGGTGGCGACGTCGGGGGCGGTGTCGTAGCCGGGGATGCTGTCCAGCTTGTCGAGCGTGCCGCCGGTGTGGCCCAGGCCGCGGCCGGAGATCATCGGCACGAAACCGCCGCAGGCGGCGAGGATCGGCGCTAGCAGCAACGACACCTTGTCGCCGACGCCGCCGGTCGAATGCTTATCGATGACGGGCCCTGCGAAGCCCGCGCCCGACCAGTCGAGCACGGTGCCGCTGTCGCGCATGCCGAGCGTCAGCGCCACGCGCTCCGCCATGCTCATGCCGCGGAAGAAGATCGCCATGGCGAACGCGGCGACCTGGCCTTCGGAGATCGAGCCGTCGGCGATGCCGCGCACCATGAAGGCGATCTCGTCGTTCTCCAGCTGCAGGCCGTCGCGCTTCTTGCGAATGATCTCCTGCGGCAGGAACGCCCTACTCGCCATAGGGCACCCAGACGTTCTTCACCTGCGTCGCCCGGCGCAGGAAGTCGGGGCCCTCGGCGGCGAACCAGTCGCGGCGCTTACCGTTGTTGACCCAGGTGCGCTTGAGGTTGCCGACCGAGGCGTGTTCCACCGCGCCGCTGCCCTCGGCCGTGCCGACGTACCAGACGACGTCGACCTCGTCGTGCTCGGCCAGCACCTGGGCCAGCGCCTCCCGCTCGCCGGTGACGATGTTGATGACGCCGCCCGGCACGTCGGAGGTGTCGAGCACCTGGTAGAAGTCGGTGGCGGAGAGCGGGTGGCGCTCAGACGGGATCGCGACGACGCGGTTGCCCATGGCGACCAGCGGCGCCACCAGCGAGACGAAGGCCAAGAGCGGCGCCTCGTCGGGGCAGACCACGCCGGCGATGCCCAGCGGCTCGTTCATGGCGAGCGCCACGCCACGCAGGGGCGGGCTGTGCACGGCGCCGTCGTACTTGTCGGCCCAGGCGGCGTAGGCGAACAGGCGCGCGACCGCGGCATCGACCTCCTTCGCCGCGACGCTCTTGCGCGTACCGGTCATGTCCATCAGCCGGCCACGGAACTCCTCCGCCCGCGCCGCCAGGTTCTCCGCCACGTAGTAGAGGATCTGCGCCCGCGCGTGGCCGGTGGTGCGGCCCCAGGCCGCCGCCTTGCGCGCCGCCTCGACCGCGTCGCGGATGTCCTTGCGGTTGCCCTCGCCGGCCTCGGCGATCAGGCGGCCGTCGGGCGCCTGGACGGGGCGGCTGTAGCTGCCGTCGGGCCGCGCCTGCTTGCCGCCGATGTAGAGCTTGGCGGTGCGATCGATCAGCGGGAGTTCGTCGTCGCCGTACTTCACGGGCGGCAGCGGCGCTGGCGCTTCGATCTTCGCGGCCTTGGCTTCCCACGCAGGCTGCAGGTACTCGAACAGCCCCTCGCGGCCGCCCTCGCGCCCGAAGCCCGACTCCCGGTAGCCGCCGAAGCCGGCGGCGGCATCGAACTGGTTGGTCGTGTTGACCCAGACGACGCCGGCCTGGAGCTTCGGCGCCACGTCGAGCGCCAGGTTGACGCTCTCGGTCCAGACGCTGGCGGCGAGGCCGTAGCGGGTGTTGTTGGCAAGCGCCACCGCCTCCGCCGGCGTGCGGAAGGTCATCGACACCAGGACCGGGCCGAAGATCTCCTCCTGGGCGATCATCGAGGCCGGCTCGACGCCGGTGAACAGCGACGGCGGGTAGAAGCAGCCCTCGGTCGGGCAGGCCCAGGACGGCTGCCACAGCGTCGCGCCCTCGGCCGCGCCCTGCGCCACCAGCTCTTGGATGCGCTCGAGCTGCACGGGCGCGACGATGGCGCCGATGTCGATAGCCTTGTCGAGCGGGTCGCCGAGCCGCAGCGTCTCCATGCGCGCCTTCAGCTTGGCGACCATGGCGTCGGCGATGCCCTCCTGCAGCAGCAGGCGCGAGCCGGCGCAGCAGACCTGGCCCTGGTTGAACCAGATGGCGTCGACGACGCCTTCGACGGCGCTGTCCAGATCGGCGTCGTCGAAGACGATGAACGGCGACTTGCCGCCCAGCTCCAGCGTCAGCTTCTTGCCGCTGCCGGCGGTGGCGGTGCGGAGTAGCCGGCCGATCTCGGTCGAACCGGTGAACGCCACCTTGTCGACGTCGGGGTGGGTAACGATCGACTGACCGGTGGTCGGGCCGTCGCCGGTGACGATGTTGACCACGCCCGGCGGCAGCCCGGCCTCCTGGCACAGCTCGGCGAAGCGCAGCGCGGTCAGGCTGGTGAACTCGGCAGGCTTCAGCACAACCGTGTTGCCGCAGGCGATAGCGGGCGCGACCTTCCAGGCCAGCATCAACAGCGGGAAGTTCCAGGGGATCACCTGACCCGCGACGCCCAGCGGCACATGGCCCGGCAGCTCGGAGTCCAAGAGCTGGGCCCAGCCGGCGTGGTGATAGAAGTGGCGCGCCACCAGCGGCACGTCGATGTCGCGCGTCTCGCGGATCGGCTTGCCGTTGTCGAGGGACTCGAGCACGGCCAGCAGGCGGGCGTGCTTCTGAACACCCCGCGCAATGGCATAGAGGTGGCGGGCGCGGGCGTGGCCGTCGAGCCGGGCCCACGGCCCCTGTGCCTTGCGCGCGGCGCGTACCGCGGCGTCGACGTCCTCGACGCCGCCGTGCGCGATGTGCCCCAACTCCTTGCCGTTCGCCGGGTTGATCGTGGCGATGCGCCCGCCCTGCTTGGGCGCCACCCACTTGCCGCCGATGAACAGGTCGAAGCGCCGGTCATGCGCGTCGAGCCACGCTTGCGCCTCCCCCGCCGCCTCCGGCGCCGGCCCGTAGTCCATGGACTGAAAGATCTCGGCGACGCTCATGATTCTCCCTCGTCACACGCGCCCGCTCTTAGCACCGGCGCCGACTCCGCTCCAAGAACGGGTCAAGCCATCGGATGCCGGTAGCTGGCGGAGTAGCGGCCGGTCACGTGGTGCTCCAACTGCCGCTCGATGTCGGTCAGCAGGCTCGAGGCGCCGAAGCGGAAGAGCTCGGGTTCGAGCCAGGGGCGGCCGAGCTCCTCCTTCATCAGGATCAGGTAGGCGAGCGCGTCCTTCGCCGTCGAGATGCCGCCCGCCGGCTTGAAGCCGACCCGCGTGCCGGTACGCTCCAGGTAACTGCGGATCATGCGCACCATGACGAGGCTGACCGGCAGGGTCGCATTCACCGGCTCCTTGCCGGTCGAGGTCTTGATGAAGTCGCTGCCCGCCGTCATCGCCACCAGGGACGCCTTGGCGACGTTGCGCAGCGTGGCGAGCTCCCCCGTCGCCAGGATCGCCTTCATGTGGGCCGGGCCGCAGGCCGCGCGGAACGCCTTGACCTCGTCGTACAGCGCCGGCCAGTCGCGCGTCAGCACGTGGCGGCGGCTGATGACGATGTCGATCTCGCGGGCGCCCGCCGCGACCGAGGCCTCGATCTCCGCCAGCCGCTGCGGCATGGGCGAGAGGCCGGCCGGGAAGCCGGTGGAGACCGCGGCGACCGGGATGCCGCTGCCAGCGAGGGCCTCGACGGCGACGGGCACCATCTCGTGATAGACGCACACCGCGCCGGTCGTCAGGCCCAGTCCCGTGGCCCCCAGCGCCTCCAGCAAGTCGGCGCGCACAGGCTGCCGCGCCTTGGCGCACAGGCGGCGCACGCGGCCCGGCGTGTCGTCGCCGGCGAGCGTCGTGAGATCGATGCACGACACCGCCTTCAACAGCCAGGCGGCCTGCCAGTCCTTCTTGACCGTGCGGCGCTTGGTGAGCGTGGACGTGCGCCGCTCGACGGCGCTCAGGTTGACCCGCACGTCCTCCAGCCAGTCGAGCTCCAGTGCCGTGCCGGGATTACGTTCCTCATGGCCCGGCGTTGCCGTGGCCGGCCGGCCGGGCATGGGGTGCACGTTGCCGGCGGCGCCGCTCGACACGGAATCGGGCCCGCTCATGCCGATCCTCCCTGGTGCTTTTCTCGATTGGCCCCAGTGTGCCCGAAAGCGGCCGCGCGCGCGAGCGCCGGGCTAGGGACAGCCGGCAAACGCCCGCAGCGCCGCGAACAGCGCGGGGTCGGTGACGATCCGCGGCACCTTGTGCTGGCCGCCGAGCTGGCCGCGCCGCTTCATCCAGGCCGCGAAGGTGCCCGGCGGCACGGCGTGCACGTGCGGCGGTTTCAGGCGCTGGCCGGTGCGGTAGGTCCGGTAGTCCTCGTTGGTGGCGGTCAGTTGCCGGTCGAGCTCGGCTGCGAACGCGTCGACCCCTGCCGGGACGGTATCCGCGAACTCGACGACATAGAGGTGCTGGCCCAGGTCGCCAGGCCGCGCGGGCATCAGTGCGCCGACCGAATAGTCGACCACGTTGGCGCCGATCGCCGCGGCGGCGCCCGCAATGGCCGTCTCCAGCTCCTCGGCGATGAGATGCTCGCCGAAGGCCGAGAGCATGTAGGACGTACGGCCAGTGATGAGGATGCGCGGCGGCACCCGATCGACGAACCGCACGGTGTCGCCCAGCACATAGCCCCAGACGCCGGCACAGGAACTGACGACGACCGCGTAGTTCACGCCGGGCTCGACCGTCTTCAGCCAGTGGCGCGTCGGCGTCGGGGCATCGAGTTGCTCGAGCGGCACGAATTCGTAGAACAGGCCGTTGTCGGCGATGAGGCGCATGCCCTCGCCGTCGCCGCGGTCGGCGATGGCGATGAAGCCTTCGCTCGCGGCATAGACCTCGCGGGTTTCGGCGTGGGAGCCGTCCAGCAGCGCCGCAAATGTCTCCCGGTACGGCGCGAAGTTGACCGCGCCGTGCACGAGCAGTTCCAGGTTGGGGTAGAGGGAGACGAGGCGGCGGTCGCTGGCCCCGGCGGCTTCGGCCAGCCTGTCGAAGAACAGCAGCAGCCAGCTCGGCACGCCGCTGATGGTGCGGATGTCGGCGTCGAGCGACGCGGCCGCTAGTTGCGCGACCTTTCGCTCCCAGTCGGCGATACGTTCGAGATCGCGGGGCGGGAAGTAGCGCGGCCGCGCCCACCAGGGCACGACCGACGCGGCGATACCGCTCAGATCGCCACTGTAGATGCCGGGCGCCTCTTCCTTAAGGTCCGTGCTGCCGCCCAGCATGAAGTCGCGGCCGCCCAACAGCCGGCTGCGCGGCCGGTTCATCAGGTGATGGACCAGCAGGTCGATGGCGGCGCGCTCGTTCGCCTTGTTCATCTCGCGGGAGCACGGGATGTACTTGGTGGCGCCGCTGGTCGTGCCCGAGGTCAGCGCGAAGAACGGGATCGTGCCGGGCCACGTGACGTCGACCAGGCGCGGAAACGCCGCCTCCCAGTAGTCCCGCCAGAACGCCTCGTAGGTGCGCAGGGGCACCTGGGCCTGGAAGTCCTCGACGGACGCAATAGCGGCGAAGTCGTGGTCTCGGCCGAACCGCGTTTCGCGCGCCGCGGCGACGAGCTTCAGGAGCGTGCGCGCCTGTGCCGCGACCGCGTCCTCGCGCGCGAGCTGGCGCTGTCGGTAGCGGGCGTAGAGCCGCAGGATCGGCGTGGCGTCAAGCATCGCGGGGCCGCTCGGGCATTGGCCGCCCGACCATAGGGGCCGGCCCGGCTACAAGCGAGCGGCCATCATCAACGGCGCCCGCTCGTCCAGGCGCGCGAGGCCGCATCGCCGCGCGGCCGCGAACGCGTCGGCCATCTCGTCCTGTGTCGGCCGGCGGGCCAGCTCCGGGAAGTCGTCGGCGCGGTAGCACGGCCGGTACTGGCCCATGACGTTGAGGTAGGTGTCGGGCGAGATTTCCTCGGCGATGAACCGCAGCACGGCCTCGGTGCCGGCGATCTCGTTCGGCAGCACCAGGTGGCGGACGAGGAGGCCGCGCCGGGCGACACCCTCATCGTCGAGCACCAGGTCGCCGACCTGGCGGTGCATCTCTTTCACCGCCGCCCGGTTGACCGCGACATAGTCGCGGATCTTCGAGTACTTCAGCGCCAGCGTCGCGTCGCCGTACTTCATGTCCGGCATGTAGATGTCGACGACGCCGTCGAGCAGCGCCAGCGCCTCAAGGCTGTCGTAGCCGCCGGTGTTGTAGACCAGCGGGAGACGTGACCCCTGTTCCGCAGCCAGCGCAACGGCCTCCAGGATCTGCGCCACGACGTGGCTAGGGCTGACGACGTTGACGTTGTGGCAGCCCTGGCGCTCAAGCGACAGCATCATGCCGGCCAGCTCCTCGGCCCCGACCTCCCGACCCTCGCCCTTCTGGGAGATGTCCCAGTTCTGGCAGTAGACGCAGCGCAGGTTGCACCAGGAGAAGAAGATCGTGCCCGATCCGCGCGTGCCGCGCAGCGGGTCCTCTTCGCCGTGGTGCGGGCCGAACGTATGCACTACCGCATGCTCGCCCGTACGGCAGACCGCGCCCTTGACCGTCTTCAGCCGGTTCACCCGGCAGTGGTGGTCGCACAGGTCGCAATCCTCGAGGTGCGCGCGCGGCCAGTTCACCGGGCCGCAGCGTGAGGTAGGCAGGGACGAACGCCCCACAGTTCGCAACCATGGTGGAAGGGTATCACGTCAAGATCTCAGGCCGGGCGCAAGCGGGATCGCGAGCCGTGGACAACCCGAACAGCCGCGCAAAATGCGCTGAAACATCACCACCGCGAATAACCGCATCTGACAGAAGCACCCTTGGCGCCGCCTGCTGCTGCAAGCCAGCTCTACAGTTGGTCGAGGTCTTCCAAGATCGAGATAACCGGGGCTGAGAACGCAAAGCGGGTCAGATACAGCGCTTTGACTCCTCGTCTCGGTGAGCGGTCAGGGACAAGCCAAGCCTGGCAGCCTGTAGGAAGTGGCGGAGTTAGGAGTGCCCGATCGGCGTCTAGGGAGTGCTCCGCGCCCCATTCTCATGATGTCGAGGGCTTCAACTCGCCTAAATAGCCGTGACCCGACTTCACACACGCATTAATATACTTCGATCTAGTGGGATGCAGGTCCGGCAGATGAATTGGATCATTAGGCTCTTCGACATCTTCGAAACTGGTGGCGCGCGCAGCCGGCTGGCGGAATACGAAACAGTTGTAAAAAACAGTAGGGAGAGAGTAAATATATACCTTCAAATGCTTGAAGGTTTCAGCCCCGCCAAATTCGCCAAGAACACGCACCTATACAACTCTGCTGCGCTTGACGACTATATTGTTCAGACTAGAACTCAAGCACAAGAGAGCCTTGACATTGCCAAAAGGATCTGCATAGCGGGATTCTTTTTCATTGGCGTAGGTATTATTGCTGCAATAGCATACGCTTTCTATAAACCCGAAACACCGCCTTACGTTGCGATTATATCCAGCATTAGCGGTGTTTTAGTACAATTTGTTGGTGGCACGATCTTTATTTTGTACGGAAAAACACTTGATCAATTCAATTTGATTGTTGAAAAGATTATAGCCGCGCAAGGCGTCGCTTTTAAAGCAGTTCAGCGGGAATACTCTTCTCGCAATGAGTCTGACCGTCATGAACCACGACAGAGAACCAGTGGAGACTTCTAATCATGAAACACATCCTCTTGGTCTTCGTCATGAGCGTTTGTTTGCTCCTACCCACCTCGAACACCAGCGCAATTCAACACGATACGAAGGATGTCCATATAGTCGGTATAAAGGATCCCAGCTATATGAAATTCCATACTACTTTGAAAGATAATACTATGACTGTTGTAATTCGATTTCAGAGTGACTAGCACCTAGACAACTTCTTGTCGGAATTAGAGGAGGCGCAGATGGGTAGCATATATCGCGGATTGGTGTTCGACTTCGACCCTCCCTTTGATTGTGATGGAGAGCCCAGATTCCAGATCAGGAGCTCTGACGACGTTGTTGCAGGCCAAAACGGAATCTCAATTACCCTGAACAGAGAGTTTGACTGGAATGACTATCTAAGAACTCACAACTACAGAATGGACAACGTCATGCTGTACATTGACGAACTAGGCAGATTCAGGGACTGCTGAACTACGCTCAAGTGTCAATGCAATCTCTTCAGTCTATAGGTCTCACAGTTAGGCACTAGGCTCGACCCGTACCATACGGGGCGCGCCACTCTAGGCTCCGGACTCATAACCAGCAACAGACGATGGCGGCGAGGTAGACGGCGGCGGCGAAGTTGACCGCGAGGCGGTCGTATCGGGTGGCGATGCGGCGCCAGTCCTTGAGCCGGCAGATGG
>Ga0209678_1000148_pt1 | contig 27918 bp, 28 predicted proteins | sample WorMetilvaeELBA1_FD_187404 | JGI IMG/M metagenome (GOLD analysis project Ga0209678, IMG submission 187404) | Marine gutless worms symbiont microbial communities from Max Planck institute for Marine Microbiology, Germany - Olavius ilvae ELBA.1... ...
AAGATAACTACCGTTTACGAGTTTTTAATGCAAGTAAAAAATGCATTAAACTGGAAAATCTTCGTTTTCCTTTTATGCGATATTAATCAGCAATATCAAAGAGTTCTGGATACCCGTTCGAACACTATTTAGTCAAATATTACGGTGATCAATATGCGTTAGAGTTTGGAAAACAGAAGCCCGCCGCCCTCAAAAATGGTATGATAGATCGCTTGTGCCGCTACCATTGGCCGGGCAACGTAAGGGAGCTTCAAAACATACTCCGGCGCCTTATCATCCTCAAAGAGAACGAAGAGGTCCTCGACTCGATGATCGGAAATGAGCGTTCCGAGAGATCTACGATAACGTCTATCCGCCGCGAGCCGGCGCCTGACCTGGTGAACCTGTTGGGCCTCAACGGCAAAGAACCGGATCTAAATTCGTTATCTTTAAAGGAAATAGGGAAAAGAACCTCAGATTTCGTGGATCGGCAGGTAATTTCATACGTTCTCGATAGAACGGGCTGGAACCGCAGCCGTGCCAATAAAATCCTGGGAATCAGCTACAAAACCCTGCTTGCCAAAATCCAGGACCTGGAACTGAGCCCTCCCAAATATGATTGAAGCAGACTCAACCGGACACGAAGGCACAAAGAAGGAAACTGAAGGTGTCAGATTCCGTAACGGCTGAATTCTATATCCAAACTTCGTTGGTCGATGCCCATATTTTAGAATTTGGATTGCGGATTTTGGATTTAAGGTATTCTGTCTTTTTTATTTATAGATAGAGCGAAGCGATACCGCCGATCCAAAATCCAAAATCTAAATTCCAAAATTTACTTTAAGATATGAACAGCAGATAACGGGATTATATTTTGACCGCCATTATAGTAAGCGAACCGCCCATATCCCCTAAAATCAATCCAGTTTCAGAACGGCCCCCTCCGCCGCCGAAGAGGCCAGTTTCGAATAAAGACCCAGGTAACCGGCGGTTACTTTTCGGGCCGGCCTCTGCCAACGGGACAGGCGAGCGTTGAGCTCGTCGTTGTCGACCTCGAGGTGAAGGCTGCGGTTGTCAATATCAATGATAATGCGGTCGCCATCAAAAACAGCGGCGATCGGCCCTCCTTCAGCCGCCTCCGGTGAAATGTGGCCGACAAAACAACCATTGTTGGTCCCGGAAAACCGCCCGTCCGTGACCACGGCGGTTGTCAACGCCAACCCCCGTCCATAGAGCAGTTTCATGGCAGTCGCCATCTCCCGCATGCCCGGTCCGCCTTTGGGCCCCTCGTAACGAATCACCACCACGTCGCCGGGTTGAATATCGCCGGCCATGATGGCCTCGTTGGCAGCTTCTTCGGAGTCGAAGCATCTGGCCTTGCCCGCGAAACGGTGCATACCGGCATCAATTGCGGCCGGCTTGGTAACAGCCGTATCGGGCGCCAAATTACCGCGCAGGACCGCCAGGCCGCCCTCATTGCGCCACGGGTTTTCACGGGGCCGGATAACGGCCGGGTCGCCGGCAGGTATTTTTACCAGATTTTCGCCCAGTGTTTTGCCCGAGACAGTCAGGGCCTCGCCGTGCAGCAGGGGCAGAATCTCGCGCATGACGGCCGGCACCCCGCCGGCGTCATGAAAATCCGGTACGTTCGGTGCCGCGGCCGGATAAATCCGGGCGACTTGGGGGGTGCTGCGACACAGTTCGTCGAAGCGGTTCATGTCAACCGCGGCACCGGCCTCGTACCCAATCGCCGGCAAATGCAAGGCCACGTTGGTCGAGCCGCCGATGGCAGCGGTCACCCGAATGGCGTTTTCAATGCCCTTTTGGTTGATTACCCGCCGGGCTGAAACCCTCCGACGCACCAGGTCGACAATGCGCTGCCCGGCAAGTTGAGCCGCGCACAGCCGCCCGGCATGGGTCGCAGGGATTGTCGCGGTGCCCGGCAGACAGATACCCAAAGCTTCGGCCACACAGCCCATGGAATTGGCCGTGCCCAGGAAAGAGCAGGAGCCGCAGGTCGGCATGACACGGTCCTCGAGTTGGGAGTATCGCGCTTCGTCAATGCGACCCGCTTGGAGCATCCCCAGCCCCTCGGCAATGGAGGTGATATCGGCCCGGCGGCCGTCGAATTCGCAGCCGCCTTCAGCCGGGCCCCCCACGACATGAATCGCAGGCAGATCCAGCCTGGCGGCCGCCATCAGCATACCCGGCACAATCTTATCGCAGGACCCCAGCAGCACAACCCCGTCCAGCCGGTGGGCCTGGACCATGACTTCGATGCTGCTGGCAATGATTTCCCGGGACGGCAGGAGGTAATGCATGCCTTCATGGCCGTTGGCGATGCCGTCGCAGGCCGCGATGACGCCGAACTCCAGTGGTGTTCCCCCGGCCTGGAGAATACCCTGGGACACATATTCGGCGACTTGGCGCAGGTTGCTGTGGCCGGGAACAATGCGGTTCCAAGAGTTAGCTATCCCGATCAACGGTCGCGATAAGTCGTCGTCGCTGTATCCCATGGATTTGAAAAGAGCACGGACTTTTGACCACCGGGGCCGCTGCAGTATTTTCTGACTTCGTAATTTGACCATCAGAACTATTTTTTCTCCCTGCTCCGCTTAAATTCGCCAATAAACCCTCAAAGGATCAGGTTTCAGGTGTCAGGTGTCAGGTGTCAGCGCTGCCTCTGGCCGCGAGCGTCCAGTCAAAACTACCATTGATCCCTGGCGCCACTATAGATTGTGGGAGCGGTTTTCAACCGCGATTTACTCGGTCGTGCATCATTTACAAGTGTCTCGTACGAGCGCTGCCTCCGGCCAAAAAACGGCCAGTCTGATCAAAAAAAAGAAACTAATGAACGTCGAACATCGAACGTCCAACATCGAACGTCGAATAATGCATTCTATCTATTTTAAAACGACTGAGCGACCTGTCGGGTCGTAGCCGAAAGCGAAGCCTGAAGCGATTCCATTCCGCCTGCGGCGGATCAATCGACATTCGACATTCGTCATTTTAACTCCCCCCTGACACCCGAAACCTGACACCTGAAACCTATTTATCCGGAAAACCGTGCCGCAAGGCCAGCTTCTCAAACATCTGGCAAAGCCCGGTCCCCAGGGAGAATACGGACCCGATGGTAAGATTTTGATCGGCGGTGGTATCGAAAAACACATTCAGGCTGGAATCCAGGCCGTCTTCCGGCAGCCAGTAGCAGATCATGATAGGAACGCGCGGCAGGGGGCGCAGGACCATGGAAATATCCGATTCGAACTGCTTTTCCACCTGTATCCCGCCGAATAGGCGCACCAGATCGTCAAACAGATCCGTGTAAATATCCGCCACCTTTTTTAGCGGCGCTTCGCAGCGTTTTTGAAACAGCGGATAGCGTTCCTTGCCGTCTTTCAGTTCCCGAAATGAAAGCCAGCTTCCCGCAACCGGCAGCCCTTTCCCGTAGCGGATGTAGTCGAGAAACGGAATGGCCACCCAGGGATTGATATGGATGTCGGCCGCAAGTCTTCCCCTGGTATCGACGCTGAAATCCTTGCCGAGCACCTTGACTGTCAGCTTGCCGCCGGAAAATTCGGCTCCCACGCGCTCGGCTGCCGCAGCAAGATCGATGCTGCAAACTTCGGTTTGCAGCATCGCAAGATATTCATCGCGGCTGGGTTCAGCTGTATTTTGACTTTCAGAATTATCGCTGAACCGGCTAAGGGCGGCCTGATCCAGTTTGGGACAGCGCTGGATCTTTTTCTGGCCCTGGTAGACGGCACCGGCAAATGCCAGGCAGGTCTTTTCACCGCATTCCCGGCAATTCGACTTGTCGAGCAGCTTGAAAATTTCCATGGCATTTTTAGGCCGCGGCATGGGTCTCCTTTAAGGTATGGACGCCTGGAGGCCATCCGGCGGAGGGAAGTTTATGTCCGTGCTGCCGTATAGTTTTTCGTTTTCCTGGAACTCGACCTCCCACAGGAATGGCGTATGCGGCATGATGACGATTCGGTTATCATCCGTAAACTTGATTGCGACTTCCCTGATGCTGGTGTACATAATACCGACCTGTTGGCCGCTCGGGTCATTAATCCGAGCCGCATAGCGATAATAACCGGTGTCTTCCCACATCCAGGAGATTAGATCCTTAAATTGATCGGTATTGGGATCGACCTCGCGCCACATTCGTGAACCGGCATCATATTTTTTTTCGACACCGACAACGGCAATGGGATGACTTCCTGAATGATAGTAGTAGTAGCGGTAGTCTAACGGCACCCGGTTGTTGTCAAACGCCGCCATAAGATCAGCGTCCCGGTTGTAGTTGCCGTAATTTGCCATACATCCGCCAATCAATGCTAAAAAAAGAACGCCGGCCACCGCCTGCAACAGCCGGCTGCCCAACGATATCGGTGATTTCAGGTGTGATATCTGCATGATCCACCTCATTTGTAAATATTTGAGTCCAGATGGCCCGGTCGGACATTATTACCATAAGTTAGCAATGATTTCAGGCGAAACAACATCAACCCGTTCTCATTCGTTCCTAATTCTTCCGAATCCCTCAAAATTAGACTCCGGAAAAAAATGGAATACGACCGAACCTATGGTACTTGAAGGGTCAGGGTCAGAATTTTCTTGGCACGGATGATTTTAGCCTCCAAAGAACCTTTGGATTTTGCCATAATCGCCTTAGCAGATTTAACATCAGCTAGCGGTTGCCGATCAAATTCGATGATAATATCTCCGGTCCGAAGCCCGTCTTTTTCCGCCTGACTGCCGGGGCGCACGGCGGATGCCATCACACCGCGGCTGGATTCCAATGCCAGGTATTTGGCCATCTCCGCCGTTATATCCTGCATTTTCAGGCCATACTTCGGGCCGGCCTTCCGGGAATCCTCCAGGGGGACGGACATTGATTCAAATAGGTTTTTGTCGATAAATATCGGCGCATCGAACTTCAATGCCATGACGATGGAGTCACTGGGTCTGGCATCGATCTCAAAATAGGCATCATCCTTTTTGACAGCCAGGGTGGCATAGAAGATGTTGTCTTTGGAATGGGTAATGATGACGCGGTGGATGTTGCCACCGATTTGGCTGATTATCTTGGCCAGCAGATCGTGGGTGAGGGGACGGAAGTGCTCCGTTCCCTGAAGTTCCGAATGAATGGCGCGTGCTTCGGAAAGGCCGATCCAGATTGGAAAGGCCCGTTGCTCGGCCGAATCGGCAAGGGTAACGACAGGCTGCTGGCTGGCAGGATCAACGAACAGGCGGTAAATCTTGACCAGGACCAGCGCTTCACTCCCGGTTGGGTCTGCAGCCGACGTTTTAGCTGCCGACCCGGCCTGGGAACAGGTGGAGGCTGCAAGCCAGAGCCCGATAATGGCGATAGCGTGCCAAGTCTTGCGTTGAGTTAATTTGGTACCCATGGTCAAGGGGATACCAAAAAAAAAGGCATCCGGTCAAATCAAAAACTGAAATAATCGGATGCCGGGCTCAAATATCGAATCTGAAAGGGCAATTTATCCAGGCGGCCTACATGAGTCTCATGATCACCAGTACCAGAATGACTATGACCAGCACGGAAATCGCCAAGCCCAGGGCATCCCCACCCGCAGGAAGCTGATCGACTTGATCGGCCAGTCGAATTACCTCAGCGTCCGATAGACTATTAAGGCGGGCATCGGCTTCCAGGGGATCAACGCCCTGTGAAACTATGGCGGACCGGACATCTTCGCGTACCATAAATTGCTTTAAGGTTTCACGGGCCTCCTGGCCGCGGCTCATATCCAGCATGGTTTCAGTATCAACCAGGGCCGCGAAGGCCGCCTGGTAGGGAACCGAAAGCAGCATGGTTAAGACGATCATCAGCAATGCGACGGGGTGAGCTTTTTTGCGAATTTGGTGCATGTTCTTCCTCCTGGTAATTCGGTTGACTTTTAGTAATTAAAAAAATTCAGCGACTAGCGCCGGCCTGCCGGAGCCGGGCATAAATGTTATTGAACCGGTTTCGCGTTCGTCCGTTCGATCCGGATTTTCGCCGTATGCATTACTTGTAATCAGATCATAATTTTGCCAAAATTTCAACTATACTTTTATAACAATTTGAATTAATTGAATAACTTATAACTACAAAATCGGATACGGTTTTACGCCCGCAAGGCTTGCGCTGTGAAATAGCATAATGGAGGGAATGATGGGCGGATGAATAATTGGAGAAGTGATGCTAAAGCGTTATTTCAATAAATCATGAAATTTTTTGTTTAGATATGAACCGGGCCGTCGCCCGTGAATCCGTTCCACGATCTCGCCTTGTTTAACCAGCAGCATCATCGGTATCGCGAACAGTGCAAATTTTTCGACGGCTTTCTCGCCGTACCAGTAAACGGGAAAATCAATTTTCAATGCGTTGACACTGGGCTGCATGGCACCAACCCCATCCAGGTCGATGCTGATGCCGATAATTTCCAACCCCTGGCTTTTAAATTGCTTGTGAAGCTTATTCAGTGTCGGCAGTTCATCAATGCAGGGACCGCACCAGGCGGCCATGAAGACCACCGCCAAACGGTTTTTTTTGTCACTTATTTTAGCATCCAGCGCTGTTTCATGGATTTCAACAACGGTATTGGCGGCGGAAACTTTAGCGGAGAACCCGGCGAAAACAACCAACGTCAGAGTCAAAACGATCCCGATCAAGCCATATCTGCCCATAATCATGTTTATCGCCTTTTTACAGAAAACAGAGGTCAGAAGACAGAGGGATTCGATTGCGGATTTTGGAATGCGGATTTCGGAATGATAAAGCATCGCGCATGGGGCATAGTCTAAGGATGATATAAGTAGTGTCAAAAAGTCACCACGAGTCAATATTTTTATTCCTTTTTAATCAATCCGAAATCCGCAATCCGCATTCCGCAATAGTAAATACCGTAACCCGTCTCGCTATTTATTCATCTGCTCCAGCGATGTCGCACAGGACTCCAGGTCCGGTCGCTTGTTGATGTCGCTGACATGGATGTCACGGATAATGCCTTTTTTGTCGATATAAAAAAGGGCTCTTTCGGAGACGCCCTCGGAGCGCAGCACGCCGTAACGAGCGGCCACCGCGCCATGCGGCCAAAAGTCGGATAACACCGGAAACCATAGTTTGCCCATCTGTTTGGTCCAGGCATATAGCGTTGGAACATTGTCAACTGTTATTCCGAGCAGTACGGCATTGTTCATGTCAAATATTTCTTGGGCGATGTTGTAGCCGGGCCACTGATCTGAACAAACCGGCGTCCAGGCCGCCGGGACAAATGATAACACCACGTTTTTTTGCCCGTGATACCGGCTGAGGGTCACCTTCTCGCCGGAGACGGAGGGCAATGTAAAGTCTGGCGCCGGGTCCCCGATCTTCACCTTAAGTTCACTGTCGATCGGCTTGAGTTGCCCCGGATCATAAATGTTTTCCTGAAAAGCGGACGATGCCCCGAATACCCCGGGCACCAGTACGATAACCATCAAACCGACGCAGGTGATTGCTGCAAATGATGTTTTCATGGGCCTTACCCCCTTGCAAATGACGAATGTCGAATGAAGAATGAAGAATTATGGAATACTGTCAATTTTTATGTCTTATACCTGCCGGACAGTCGACCTTTCCTCTTTCAAGCGTCGGCTCTAATTTCCCGCATCCCACACCAACAGAATCGACCTAATCCTCAAACTTTGAGCTTTCAGCTTGCACCAATAGTGCATTCCCGAATCCTTCACCTAAAGCCGAACACCGAATGCCGAACGCCTGCTTGTCCACCCCGCAACCCGAATCCCGAATCCTTCACCTAAAGCCGAACACCGAATGCCGAACGCCTGCTTGTCCACCCCGCAACCCGAATCCTTCACCTAACGCCGTGCGCCGAACGCCGAATGCCGACTTGTTCACCCGCGCAACACGCACCACGTATCCCGCACCACGGAACCCGTAACCCGGAACCCGTCTACATCAATCCCGAATTCCGCAACAGCTTTTCCAACAGCTCATCGGCGCCCTTGGCCCCGCCGAGTTTAGAATAATATATCTGGTAGGATCCATCCTGCTGGATGCGGATGCCGATAAAATAAGGAGTTCTGACCTCCCCCAGTTTTTTGTGAATTTTAAAATCGCCGTCCGGAAAAAGCGGGAAAGGAATGTTATAGGTTTTTTTAAAATAACCGACTTCAAAGGCTGAGTTGCCAACACCGATCCCGATGAGTTTGACCTTGCCTCTTAACTTCTCGTCACTTTCAATTTTGCGGTACATGGCGTTTACAGAAGGAGCCTCCTTCTGACAGAAGGGTCAGTACATGCTGAAAATTTCAATCAGGACAACTTCCGCTTTTATTTCGGGTATGACGAAAGTCTGTTTCCCGCGGACACCCAAATACAGCTGCAATTCAGCGTCTTGAGGTGCGGCAAGCGTAATCTCGGGCAGCTTGCCCCCCACCGCCGGCGGTTGAGAGGCGGCGACGGCCGGTCCAACAGACAGTAAGAAACCCAATGCTGCGGCAAGCAAGATCTGCGTAGAAGATTTCATCGTATCAGCCCCCTTCCAAATTACCGTCTCGAATTTGTTAAGCCAAAAAATTGTTATAAAGATATAGATACCTGAATTTAGCTCAATAATCAGCGTACCCGGTCATTTGCAGTAGTTTGACCTTGAACTGCACTAAAAGCCATAAGGATGAAAAATTCAGGTATTAACATACGGCAACATCCGCGGCGGGTCAACTTAATAGCTGAGGTTTTGAGTCGAAATTTGGGCAAAAATAGCTTTTAAACAGAGACTTACTCTGCTAAGGTGCAGGCGTCTTATCCGCAACCAAGTTGAAAATGACATACGTTACCGCGAGGTTCCAGGTTCAGGGTCCAAGGTTCAAAGGTTACACAACCGAAGAACATCGCTTATTTCATTGCTCAAGATCCGTTTCCCCGACATACTCCGTTGGGTGAAACGGCTTTATTTACACGATGAACACAGAATTCTTTTATTGTGAGCTGTTTGGCGGTTTCTCAACCCGGAACGGTGAACCCTGCACCTCTCAACCTATGCTTACACAATGCACGCCAGATTTAGGGATTAATCAACGGTAAAGGGAACGGGCTTATGACACGGGTGATATTTTCTGTGACGGGTTTTGCAGCAGCACTCCTGGTATTTTCTGTTTTGGTTTTCGCCTCCGATAAATCAACCCCCAAACAACCGGAATTTAATCCGGCAGCGACCGATCATCAGACTAAAATCATCCTGGCCGCATCGTCAGGAAACGCAGCGGCCGGGTCTGATGCAGCCCAGGATAAGTCCGACGGGCACCCCGGTCAGGGTCATGCCGACCTCGGTAAAATTCTACCGCTGTGGAGTTGCATTCCGTTTGCCGGCATGCTTTTGTCAATCGCCCTGTGCCCATTGCTCATGCCTGATTTCTGGCATCATCACTTCGGCAAAATATCGGCCTTTTGGGCCACAATTCTCGGCATCCCGTTTCTGATCGTGTTCAAGGGCGATGCCTTGTATGAAGTGCTTCATATTATCCTGGCAGACTATGTGCCCTTTATAATTCTGCTGTGGTCATTGTACACCGTTTCCGGCGGCATCCTGCTGCGCGGCAAGCTGCGGGGGACGCCGCTAGTTAATTTGATCATACTTATTATCGGAACCCTCCTGGCTTCCTGGATGGGTACGACCGGTGCGGCCATGCTGCTGATACGTCCTTTCCTGCGGGCCAACAATTACCGCAAAAACAGAACCTTTATGGTGGTGTTTTTCATTTTTCTGGTTGCCAATGTCGGCGGATCGCTGACCCCGTTGGGAGACCCGCCGCTGTTCTTGGGATTTCTGCACGGAGTGTCATTTTTCTGGACGTTCAATATCCTGCCGCACATGCTGCTGGTTGCCATTTTGCTGCTGGTGATTTATTTTATTCTCGATACCTATCATTACCGCAAGGAGGGGGTTACGGCGCCCGACGACGATGACGTCAAACAGCCCTTGAAGCTGGAAGGGATTCACAATTTCATCTTTCTGGCAGGTGTAGTCGGCGCGGTGCTGATGAGCGGCATAGTGGACTGGGGCGAAGTGAATACCTTCGGCGTCCACCGTGCCGTGCAGGATTGGGTGCGAGATATCCTGCTGATCGTCATGGGGATTCTATCACTGGTGACGACCCGGGTCAGTCTGCGTGAAGACAATGACTTTACCTGGTTTCCCATCGTCGAGGTGGCGTATCTTTTCATCGGAATATTCATCACCATGATTCCCTGTTTGTTAATATTAAAGGCGGGATCCCAGGGTGCCCTGGCGTTTCTGGTCAACGGTGTCACCCAGCCGTTTCACTATTTCTGGGTAACCGGCACTTTATCAAGCTTTTTGGACAATGCTCCGACCTACCTCACATTTTTTAACACCGCCCTCGGCAGTTTTTATGCCGGCATGACGGAAGCCGAGGCGGTGCCTTTGTTGATGACGGAAAGCGCCATCTATCTCAAGGCAATTTCCGCCGGGGCGGTTTTTTTCGGAGCCTGCAGCTACATCGGCAATGCGCCGAATTTTATGGTGCGATCCATTTCCGAGGAGGCCGGAACACCGATGCCGAGCTTTTTCGGCTACATATTGAAATATTCGTTGGTATATTTAATCCCGACCTTTGTGGTGGTGCATCTGGTTTTCTTCTAGATTGATCTGTTCACAGCGTCATAGGAAATGGTGTGTCGCCCTTGGAAAGTGGGATGCTAAGTTTACAGAATTAGGTTTCAGGTGTCAGGTTTCGGGTGTCAGAAAATCGAGGTGCATAATCCTGACACCTGAACACTGACACCTGAAACCTAACCCGGGCAAGCCCTAATTAAAGATTGAATGTTTAATGTATTGGACACTGAGGATTCGGATTTTTACCATCACTCCAATACTCCATTACTCCATGGTTGCTCAAACCAGGCAACGCCTATCAGAAGGTGAACCAAGGTGATTGACGAGCTGCTGAAATCCAACATTGCTATTGTGGGCGGCGGGCGGTTTTGCAGAAATCTGCTCGAGTTGCTTTACAGTGAACATTTTGAAGAAGGACGCCCCTCGATTATAGGTGTGGCCGACCAGGATGATCAGGCTGAAGGACTCGTTTACGCAGCTGGCAAGGGGATTTACACCACCAGCGATTACAGGGAGCTTTTTAACCTGGAAAATTTACAGGTTCTCATGGAACTGACGGCCGATGATAAAGTGAGTGTAATCCTCAGCATGACAAAGCCTGACGCGGTAAGGCTGATCGATCATGTTGCATCCCGCACCGTCTGGACTTCGTTGCAGGTTGAAGCAGAAAAGCGAAAAGCATTAAAGGAGCTGAGTCAACACAAGGACAGCACCCAAGTTATTAACGTCCTGTTCGAGCAATTTGCCGACCGTCTGGGCGACGTGATCCGGCAGCGAAGCAATCGCTATGTCGAAATAGAGCGGGAACTCATCGAAAGTGAAATCGCCCTTTCGCAGATCATCGAGGGCAGCACCATACCAACCTTCGTCTTGAACCAGGATCATATCGTTACCCACTGGAATACGGCCATGCAAAGACTCACCGGCACGCCGGCGGCATCGATCGTTGGAACCACCCGGCCTTCGACGCCCTTTTGGGGGGAAGAGCGCCCCACCATGGCGGATGTAATCCTGGATCAAATCAGCGAAGATGAAATCCAGAAGTTGTATGGTGAGAAATGGCGCAAATCCGCCCTGATTGAAGAGGCCTACGAAGCAGAAGTGTTTTTTCCGCGATTAGGGGAAAGCGGCAAATGGTGCTGGTTTACAGCCGCCCCCATCAAAGGCCACGACGGCTCCATCGTCGGGGCCATTGAAACCCTCTGGGACAAAACCGAAGATAAAAAAGCCGAAGAAGAACGCGAACGCCACACCAAGGAGCTAAGTACCCTTTGCACCATATACAGCGCCTTGAATGCACCGACCGATTTGGAATCCAGAATCAATCAGGCCGTGGAGGAATTGTTAAATTTCCTGGCCGCCGACGGCATTTGCATCTACCTGCTGGACGATGACGGCAAATACTACCTGCGCTATTGCCGGGGATTGTCGGAGGATGCCTGCCGGGAGCTCAGCGTTCTTGATCAAAACAGCATCATCCACCGGGTTGCCCAAAGCAATGAGTACACCATCTATGAAGAATTGGCGGAAAGCTGTCCGGACGAAATCTGCAGCCTGGAGCGCGATGAAATCGCATCCATTGCCTATGTGCCCATCAGCAGCAAGGAAAAGAAAACCTTTGGCGTCATCCGCATCGGCAGCCGAACACCGATGTATTTCAACCATGAACAGAAAAACGTTCTGGAATTGATCGGCAATCGCATCGGGGTGGCCATCGAAAATGCGATGCTGCAGGAGCAGTACATCAAATCGGAAAAAAAATATCGCACCCTGTTTAACAATGACCCCCATCCGATTTTTATCCTTGACAGTCAGACCTTCGAAATTATGGATATGAATCAACGCGTTCAGGACAGCTACGGCTATTCAAGGACGGAGCTGCTGGGCAAGCCGTTTCTCGAAATCGGGGAAGAAGATGATGAAGAAATGGCCCAGGCGCTGAAAAATCTGGCAGAAGATCAATCCCTGCTGTTTACCAAAAAACGGCATTTCCGCAAAGGCCGCCAACCGTTTTACGTCAACATCAATATCAGCTTCGCCAAATACGGTGAGCGCAATGTAATTATAGTTTCAACCACCGATATCACGGAAGTCGTCGAAAAAGAGACGCAGCTGATCCAGGCCGGCAAAATGACCACCCTGGGGGTGATGGCCGCCGGCATGGCCCACGAAATCAACCAGCCGCTGAACGTCATCCAGGTCTGTGCCGACTTTTTTTTGAAAATGTTAAAGCGCGGCGCCCAGATTGACGACGAAGATATGCGCACCATGGCCCAGGATATCGTCGCCAATGTCGAACGTGCCACCGGCGTGATCAAACACGTGCGGGATTTTGCCAGGCAATCCGAATTGGTGCACAGCAAGGTCAACATCAACGACCCGATCAAGGACGTCTTCAAAGTCCTGGGGCATCAGCTCAAAGTTCACGATGTCGATGTTCAGCTCGATTTGGCACCGGAACTGCCGGATATTATCGCGGAGCACAATAGGCTGGAGCAGGTATTTATCAACCTGGTTTCCAATGCCATCGATGCCATGGATGAGAAAAACAGTCAGGCCGATGTCCAGGATGCAACCAAACAGCTGACCATAAAATCCTACCTGAGCGAGGACTGGGTCACGGTGCTGGTTTCCGATACAGGCACCGGGATGTCGGAAGAGGTAAAGAATAAAATTATCGAACCGTTTTTTACGACCAAAAAAGTCGGCAAGGGTACCGGGCTGGGGGTCAGCATCAGTTACGGCATCGTAAAAGACTACGGCGGCAGCATCGATATCGAAAGTGAAATCGGTCGCGGCACAACATTTAAGCTGACCTTTCCCGCGGTCGGCGCATAGCGCATGGCGCATGGCGCAAAGGGCATAGCGCAAAGCGTTGGGAACATAGGGTTGAAGGTAGAGGGTATAAGGTGTACGGTAAAGGGTAATGGGTAATGGGTATTGGGTATTCGGTATTGGGTATACGCTATCGGGTAATAGGTGCAGGGCAAATAGCAAATGTCGAATATCGAAGAAGGGAATCTTAAACCTTGAACCTCTTAACCTAGAACCTTAAACCCTGAACCTTGGAACCTTAAACCCTGAACCTTGGAACCTTGAACCCTGAACCTATGAACCTTGAACCCTGAACCTCTGAACCTTGAACCTGAACCTATGAACCTTGAACCTTGAACCTCTGAACCTTGAACCCTGAACCTCTGAACCTTGAACCTTGAACCTCTGAACCCAGAACCTTGAACCTCATTTAAACTTATGAACAAAATTCTTCTCATCGACGACGAACCCGATATTTTACGGGTGCTGGGCATATCGCTGAAAGCCGATGGCTATGAGGTTATCCCGGCCCTCAACGGGGCCGAAGGACTGGAGGCGTTCACCCGGGAAAAACCGCCCATTGTCATTACTGATATCAAAATGCCGGGTATGGATGGGATCGAGGTCCTGGAGAAAATTAAGGCGCTTGATGCCGATACGGAAGTCATTATCATCACCGGCCACGGCGATATTGACAACGCCATTGAATCTCTAAAATACGGTGCTTCGGATTTCATCAACAAACCCGTACGGGACGAAGCCCTGACGATCGCTCTGGCGCGGGCCAAGGAAAAACTTGACATCAAGCAGAAGCTTAAAGAGTATACGACGGATCTTGAAAAGAAAATCGAGGTTGCCACCAGTGAATTGAGGCGCCAAACCAATTTTCAGATCAGGCTGATCCGAAGCTCCAATGACGGCATTGTCGCCACCGACCGGGACCTGAAAATTTTAATTTATAATCCGGGTGCAGAGAGCGTATTCGGCTACACCCAGGCGGAAGTTATCTACAAAATGGCGATAACCGACCTTTTTCCGGCAGACATCGCCGACCAGTTTCAAAGTGCACTGGACCGGGATAACGGGATAAAGGATTTCGCCTGGCGCGAAACCTCAATCGTCTCACAGGATGGACAGACCATACCGGTCCGTTTTTCGGGCACGATATTGCAGGAAAACGGCCGGGAAATGGGAACCGTCGCGTTTTTTCAGGATCTTAGAGAAATCAAGCGGCTGGAAAAAGAGCTGGTTAAGTCCGAAAGGCTGGCTGCCGTCGGCCAAACGGTTGCCGGGTTGGCCCACGGCATAAAAAATATATTGCACGGGCTCAAGGGCGGCAGCTACCTGGTTGATATCGGGATCAAGCGCGATGACACCGAAAAGCTGAAAAAAGGCTGGGACACCATCAAGCGCAACATCGGCCGGACCTCCAACCTGGTGATGGATTTGTTGTCATACTCCAAAGAACGCGAGCCGGAATATGAAGCCTGCGAACCCAATCAGATAGTAAACGATGTTGCCGCATTGGTTGACGATAAAGCACGCGAACACCAGGTTGAAATCGCCCTGGAACTTGACGACACCATCGGCGAAGTAGTTATGGATCCCGCAAGTGTCCATGAAGTGTTGTTGAATCTGGCGTCAAACGCCGTTGATGCCTGCCTGTTTGATGAGGATTTGACCAAGCACTGGGTCGTTAAACTGACGACCGCAAAAGAGCCGGACAATATGATCAGGTTCGAGGTTTCCGATAACGGTGCCGGCATGAACGAAGAGGTTTTGCAAAAGCTCTTTACCTCTTTTTTTAGCACCAAGGGCCACCGGGGAACCGGCCTGGGCCTGATGGTAACCCGCAAACTCATCGAAGAGCACCAGGGTAAGATAGAGGTGACGTCCCGCTTGGATGTAGGGACCTGCTTCACCGTAAGGCTGCCTTATACGACGGCCGGCGAATGAATAATTTCGATTGAATTTTGGGTGAAATATTTAAGAAATCCAATTCATAGTACTTTCATAAGGAGAGTAAATCATGGCAAAAAAAGTACTGGTGGTAGATGATGATCCGGATGTTCGGTTATTCAGCGTGACGGTATTGGAGGAAAACGGTTATACGCCTTTGGAGGCGGCCAACGGTGAAGAAGGCCTTAAAATGATCAAGCAGGAGAAGCCGGAATTGATCCTCCTTGACGTACTGATGCCCCGCCAGAGCGGCATCCGGCTGTACCGGGAACTCAAAACAGACCGGTCTTTTAAAGATATTCCCATTATCATATTATCGGGAATAGCGAAAAAGACATTTTTACGCTCCCAGAAGGCTCTGACCGAATTCGGCGGCAAGGAAGTGCCGGAGCCCAAAGTATATCTGGAAAAACCCGTCGAACCGGAGGTTCTGGCCGGAGAAATCAACAAAATCCTGGCCTGATCCCATGTTGCGTGAATCCAATCATACGGCGTAGTTGGGCGCATGCATACTGGATTGCATTTAAAGCTTGAGGATAAGTAAAAGATTACAGCTGCTGATTATACATTATAATTTAGCAATACTATACGAAATGACTTGAATGAACAAAATTTAAACAAATGCGAAGCATTTAAATATTAATCCGCCGAACTTTCGAAAAACGACATTCTTCCGTTTTTTCAAGAATTATTTAAAGCCCTGAATATAGCATGGTTAGGGCGGATTAATGCGGATTAATGCGGAGTGACCAAAATCATGAATATTACAAGACTACTTTTTGTCACCAAGTTCGAGGAACTGGGTTTTGATGCTGTGCAGGCCCTGCTGAGCTTGACCAAAGCAGACTTGAACCACGTCGTCTTTATCAACGTCATCGAAAGGGATCGATTTGCCATGAGCCGGGTCGGCTACCGCAAAGGTGAAGAAATTCGCATGCGGGAAGCGGCCAATATCCGATTTATAGACTGGTCCGAAAACCTGTTCGAACAAGGTCTGGAGGTCGGTGTCTATATTGTGGTCGGTAGTCTGGTTTCCGAAGTCATCAAGGCCGCCAAAAAAGAAGAAACCGACCTGATCGTGATCGGGCGCTCGCACAAAGGTGTGCTCGAACATTTGTATTCGGGATCCGACGTTACGGAATTGCTGCGCAGGACGGCAACCCCCGTGCTGGTCTACAAGCATTTGTCGGAAACGGCGATCTCCATTGAAAAACCGTTTGAAAGGCCGCTGCTGGCCATGGACTGGTCACCGGCCAGCTTGAAAGCGGTCGAGTATTTAAAGGGACTCAAAGATGTCGTGCAGGAAGTGCGAGTCATGCACGTAGTCGCTGAAAAGGATTTGAAAGGCACCTCGGCCATGGGGATTCAAAAAACCCGCAAAGAAACCCGGGCCAAACTGGAGGAGATCTGTGACGTATTCGAAGCCGAGGGCATTGCGGCCCGCGAGCACGTTTACATCGGTGATCCGGACGAGGAAATTGAAAAAGCGGCCAGGGATTGTCAGGCGACCATGATTGTGTTAGGTTCCTCGGCGAAAACGGCTTGGGTCGAGAAATGGCTGGGCAGCACGCCGCGCTCGATTGCCGAAACGTCCGTGTACCCGACCCTGTTGATACCGCCGGAAAAGGGGTGAGGTCTTTCCCCATGCATTTTGGGTATCGTAAGTACTTTCATGCAAAAAAAATGATCATGAAAATGACTAAAATTGAAAAATGACTAAATTGATTAAAATTTAGGATTGTATCCCTTTTATAAAAAGAAAAAACAAAGTATTTTAATATTTTCATTTGCCGATTTCTGGTTAATCATGCTGAATATTCGAGGTGTTATAAAAAGAGCCGGAGCGAAGCGACACCACAATTTTAGTCATTTAAAATTTTAGATCATTTTAGCTCATTTTTTCCGGATTGTCCGAATTAAGCATTTACCAATTTAGATTTAATAATAAGGTTAAAAATAGACTGGGAGGCCTTAATGGCGGTTATCACGATATCTAGACAATTTGGTGCCGGCGGCAAAACCTTGGGCAAAATGATTGCCGATGAATTCGGCTACACCTTTGCCGACAGTGAAATTATCAAATCGGTCGCTGAAATGGCCAATGTCTCGACCCATTTTGTTGAAACGGTTGAAAAGGAAGCCGGAGGCAAATTTTCGAGATTTATTTCAAAAATGGTCTCCAAACCCTTGCTGGAAAGGGTCCTGAAAGATGAGCGCGGCTATATTGATGAAGAAATATACCTGGATTATCTGGTTTTGATTATCGCCCAAATGGCCGATGACGGTAATGTCGTCATCCTGGGGCGCGGCAGCCAGTACATTCTAAACGACCATCCCGACGCTTACCATGTTCTTTTGATTGACGAATTCGAAAATCGTGTCCATTTTATGAGAACGAACTACGACCTCTCCAAAAACCGGGCAACCCAGGTCGTACGGGCTGAGGACAAACGACGCAAGAATCTTTACCAGAAATTGGGCAAAACCGACTATGACAATCCTTTCCTTTACCACCAAGTGCTTAATATGAGCAAAATAAGTTTGGAACACGCGATGCAGCTGGTGTGCAAACTCGTGGATCCGGATAAAAAATAGTTGCGCCCTGTGATATTGTTGTGCTACCGTCGATCGACCAACACAATCCGTTGTCGAATAGGACGTCAGCTGAATTGAACGGCCAAGGAATGCCTGGCCTTTTGGGACCAGGCTCGCGCCAATCAGCCGACGGACCATAATCGAGTACGATGGGGTATTGGAATAATGGATGGTTGGTATGCTGAAAACCCGCGTTTGACGGAATGAGATTTATGCGGCATGGAGTTTCCCAATCAGCAATCAAACCGTCTGCGTCGGACCGCATCCCCACCCAATAATCCATTATTAGCGGCATTCCAAATTCCATTGGCTGAATTACGGCGGAAGCACTTGCGGGTTAAAAAAACAGCCTGTTGCCCGGACAGTGCCTCCCTACATGGCGAATTCTCAGAATAACAGCGTGTTGCATCATGGCCTGCAGTGACTGAGTTGAGAACTTCCGAATCAAGCTTCGAACAACATGAGGAGGGTTAAGCTATGACAGTCAAACTAAATCATTATTGGACGATTATTCATGACAAAAAACACGATTACGATAAATTTATTGTCAAAAAATTCATTCCAACGATTAACCAGTTGGGAATGCATACGGTGGCCGGATGGTCGGTGCTGGTTGGCGCCTACAGCGAGATAATATTTGAGACTGTCAGTGGTGATTTAGAACATCTTGAGAAAGCATTGCAGAGCAAAAAATACAAGGAGGCCAAGGCCGATCTGTTCAATTATGTAAAAGGCTATAAAACCAAAGTTTTGGTCAAAACCGGCAAAAAAGATTCCTATTCCACCGACATTCGCGAGGATACCGTTAAGTTCAACCAGATGTGGGATATTATGAGTGATAAGAAATCGGATTACGGCCGGTTCACTATCGATGAATTCTATCCGACCCTCGAGGAATTGGGCATTTCTATTGCCAGGGAATGGGAGGTTTTAATTGGTGAAGGACCCAGTGTCATTTGCGAAGGGCGAGCGACGGATATCAACAACCTAATACGGAATTTGCAAAGCAAAAAATTCCGCCATGCCAAACGGCTACTAAAGGAATACGTCGAAAACTATGAAAGCCGTATCCTGACGTTTCATATTCAAAAAATCAAAGGGTATAAATCAGCAAGTTATAACATATTATCCGACTAAAAGGGGGGCCCGGATTGGCTGTGCCTGAAGAAAAAACCTCTATCAGAAATCATGACCGGAAAAAACCCGGCAGCCGCTATTCGCGCAACCCCCCAAAAAAGAGATCCGCCATCGCGCCCTTTATCTTAACGTTTTTTATCATGGCGTTGTTTTGGATCCTTTTTTCCGGAAAATTCGACCCCTTCCACCTTGGTCTGGGATTGGCATCCTGCCTAATCGTTGCGGCAATCAGCAATGACCTGCTGTTTCCTTCGGGAATAAAGCCGCAGTTTTTTGTCTGCTGGGTGCGCTTCGTCGGCTATATCCCCTGGCTATTCTATCAAATATTTCTGGCCAATCTGCATGTACTCTACCTGGTGTTCCATCCCAGAATGATGGAGCTTATTGATCCAAAAATCATTGAATTTGACAGCCGGCTGAAAAGCGAAATTTCCCGCACGACCTTTGCCAATTCCATCACGCTTACCCCCGGAACGATTACGGTCAACGTCTCTGTACTCGGTAAATTTAGCGTGCACTGTATTGATGAAATATCGGGCCGATCCTTACCGGGTAACATGGAAGTAAGGATCGCCAAAGTATTCAACGAATAGTGGAACAGGTATTTACATATTCAGGCATATTTTTGGCTTTGTTAATGCTGTTGTCTCTATACCGGGCCGTTTTCGGACCGACGGTTCTGGACCGCTTGGTGGGCGTCAATGCCATTGGAAGCAAAACCACCACACTATTGATACTGATTGGGCTGATCTATCAGCGGGTTGACATGTTTGTGGATATCGCTCTGGCCTACGCCATGTTAAATTTCATCGCCGTACTGGCTGCTTCCCGATATTTCCAGAAGCAAAAAGGTCTGTATGATGAACGACCCAAAAAGTAGGCGGCCAATGACAAATGTCGAATGCCGAATGCCGGTTGCCGAATGTCGAGTGCTGAAGGTCGAATGTCGAATGGGGAGGGGGGTGTTTATAAAGCCGCCTTTTCGATTTGACTGGCCGCGAACGGGCTGACACCTGAAACCTGACACCTGAAACCATTCGTTTCTGACAACAAAACCGAATATGTGCCTCATGAGGAAGTAAGGTATGATCAACATCATTGTCACAACCCTCCTGATCTGCGGTTTGGTTTTTTTCGCCGGCGGTGCCGTGGGCATCATCCGATTTCCTGATTTTTACTCCCGACTGCATCCGGCTGGAAAGCTGGACACGGCCGGGTTGGCAACCACAATGGGCGCTCTGGCCCTGTACACCGCCGGTTCGCTTTCCTTGGGAAGCCTGATTACGGCCTCAAAAATCATCCTTATTTTCGTTTTCACTTTTATCACCAGCCCCACTGCTACCCATGCCCTGGTGGATGCCGGTGTCCGGGCACAATTGACGCCTTGGAGAAAGGAGACCGAAACAGACAAATGATCTGGCAGATTGAACTTATCATATTGGCCATTGTGATTATTTGCGGCATCAGTGCCCTGGCGGTGAAAGATCTTTTGAGCGCCGCCATCCTCTTTGGCGCGTATAGTTTTATGATGTGTCTTTTGTGGGCCATCATGGGCGCGGTCGACGTGGCTTTTACCGAAGCCTCCGTGGGCGCCGGCGTCAGCACGGTCCTGTTTGTCGCGGCCGTGTTTCGCACGTCCAGGAGGACCAAAGATTGAAAGCAATCGGATTCATTCTGGTAGCCTTTATGGGGGGGCTTTTGATTTATTGTTCCCTTGAGTTCCCAATATGGGGAGACCCGCACTCACCTGCCAGCACCCATGTGTCGCCCTATTACATTGAAAACACAATAAAAGACACCTCGGTTCCGAATATTGTCACGGCCGTTCTGGCCGACTACCGCAGCTATGACACCATGTTTGAAACCATCGTCATCTTTTCGGCCGGAATCGCCTGTATTTTTATACTGAGAACCTTTAAATCCGTCGAACCGGATATCCGGCTATATCGCCATATTCCCACCGGCATCACCCTGCGCATCGAAAAGGGAGGCAAGTTTCCCGAAGACTCGAGCGATTTTGAGCGCCTCGACACGGTTTGGGTCCCCTACGATTTGATCGTTAAGACCACATGCCGACTGATCATCCCATTTATACAGATTTTCGCCCTCTATGTCATCGCCCATGGACATTACAGCCCCGGGGGAGGATTTCAGGGGGGCGTCATTTTGGGCGCGTCGATGGTACTTTTTGCCATTGCGTTCGATTTGAGATCGGCCATCAGGCGCATGGGTGAACGGTTGACCACGTTTTTATGCGTCCTGGGGGTTTTTATCTACGCGGGAACCGGGGCCCTTAGCATGCTCTTCAAAAAGAACTATTTAGATTACAACACGCTGGCCAATATCCTTGGGGTTGATCCGGTGAGTGCCCGTTCTCACGGAATCCTGATTGTCGAAATTGGCGTCGGCATCGCCGTGATGGCCGTTATGGTAATCCTTTACTACATCCTGGCGTCTGCCGGTAAATACGACGAGGGGTTGTAGTGATGGATGGGGTGCTTGAAATTTTTATCTCACGAATCAACTACTGGGTATATATTGCCCTGATGATGATTGGGCTGTATGGAATCATCACCAAAAAAAACATCATGAAGAAAATCATCGGCCTGAGCATTTTGCAAACAGCCGTTATTCTGTTCTTTGTTTCCATCGGTGCCAAACGAGACGCCACCATACCGATTATTGCGAACGCTCACGAATCCAGCCACACGGTCGTCAGCGCCGCCGATTTCATCAATCCACTGCCCCACGTTCTGATGCTGACGGCGATCGTTGTGGCCGTCTCAACACTCGGGGTGGCTTTATCGATGGCCATAAAAATCTACAAAGAATACGAAACCTTGGAAGAAGACGAAATACTTCCGCAGTACAAAGAAGACGAACTAATAAATATTGAAGATTGAAGGATCAAGGATGATTTCCCGAGAAGATTTAAAACAAATCGTCATGCTGGGGTATCTTACCGATGAAATGCTAGATAAAATAGTCTCCATCACCGAGTTGCTGCATTTCGATGAGAGGGAATTGGTATTCCAACAAGGAGAAAAAGCCCGGCGTTTTTACATGTTGCAGGAGGGCAAAATAATTCTTGAACAGAGGATTACTGATAAAATCGCCGTATCGGTAAGCGCCATCAAACCGGGCTTTTCGTTTGGTTGGTCGGCAATGCTGGATGAGGAGCAATATACTATAGACGCAGTATGCGCAGCACCGAGCAAAGTATTCTCGTTTCGAGGCGAGAAAATAAAGTCGCTTTTCGAGAAAGATCATTCACTGGGGTTCATCATGAGCCAGCGCCTGCTTCACATCATAAAAAAACGGTATGACATTCGAACTGAGCAGTTTATTAAAACACTCCAGCATCACCCTGAAATCTCCGAACTGCTGTAGGCAGCGACTAGAAAAAATGGTTCAGCATTTACCGGTAATTATTGTTGTAGCGCCGCTGATAACTTCATTTGCGATCTTTTTTGCCGGCTGGCGGTACAAAAGGGTCGCCTACCCTCTGGCAGTTGCGGCGATGTCCATTTGCTTTTTATCCTCGGCAGGCATTCTGAAAACGGTCATCGACAAGGGAACCATTTCCTACTGGTTAGGCGGTTGGCAACCGCCCTGGGGTATCGAATATCGACTCGACCACCTCAACGCCGTTATGCTGGTTTTGGTCTCGGCGCTAAGCCTGGCGGCGGCCGTTCAGGCCCCAAAAAGTGTGGCCCGGGAACTACCGGAAAAAACAACTCTGTTCTGGTGTCTTTTCATTTTAATGATCACCGGTTTGTTGGGCATATGTATAACCGGCGACCTGTTCAATCTTTTTGTGCTGCTGGAAGTCGCATCTCTGTCAGGATATGCGCTCATTTCCATCGGAGAAAAAAAAGCCATATACTCCAGCTTCCGATATATCATTATCGGCACTATCGGCGCCAGCTTTTACCTTCTGGGGGTGGGCTATCTGTATATCACTACGGGCTCGTTGAACATGTCGGATCTTTCGCAATTGCTCCCCGGGCTTTATCACTCCAAAGCGGTATTGGCTGGATTTATTTTCATTGTAGTCGGCTTGGGCATAAAAATGGCGCTTTTCCCTCTACATGGATGGCTGCCGGATGCCTATACCTATGCGCCCTCCGCCGTCAGCGCTGCCGTCGCCCCTTTGGTGACGAAGGTGATGGCGTATGTCATCATCCGGATGATGTTCACGGTATTTGGAGCCGAATATTCCATCTCGGTGCTAAAAGTGACGGATGTTATGGTTTGGCTCGGGATCTTCGCTATATTATTCGGTGCTGTCATGGCTCTGTCCCAAAACGATTATAAACGCATGATGTCTTATGTCATCATCGCTGAAATCGGATATATTGTCGGCGGGATCGGTGTTGCGAACCCAACTGCCCTTAAGGGTGCTATTTTTCATATTGTAAACGACGCTTTGATGGTGGCTTGCCTTTTTTCGGTGGCCGGCATGGTCATGTACAAAACCGGTGGTCATCAAATTAAAGATTTTAGGGGTCTCTTCAAGACCATGCCACTCACGGCGTCTATTTTCACGGTGGGTGCGTTGGCGGTTATCGGAGTGCCGCCGACATGCGGTTTTTTCAGCAAATGGTATTTGCTTTTGGGCGGCATCCAGGCCCGTCAATGGACTTTCGTAATCGCTTTGCTGGTGTGCACCTTGATAAATGTAGCCTTATTTTTCAGGATTTTTGACAAAGGCCTTTATGTTCATGCGCAAAAAAAAATCCCGGAAGAAACAGTAACCTCGGAGACCCCTAATACCGGTGAAACCCCGCTCAGCATGTTGATTCCCGCATTTGTGCTGGCTCTTGCCATCTTGTTGACTGGTATTTTCAATCAGGTCATCGTGAATAAGGTGATTGCTTTTGCTGTTCCCTTGGGACTCTGAAGCGGTCACCATAATAAACGTTAAAGGGTGGGTAGATGTCGGACGTATATTCCATTGCTTATCGACCGGTTTGGACGGTAGTAATCCCGTCTGTCGTTGCCCTGTTGATATTATTTTCGGGGAAACGGCCGAATGCAAGGGAAAGCTGCACCCTTATCGGCAGCGCAGTCCTATGCTATACCGTGTTGTCCATGTCCCCTTTTGTTTTGAAATACGGCCCGATCCCATTCATCTGGTTTAATTTTCTACCCAACATAGACTTTGCATTTCGTGTAGATGGGCTGGGTCTGATTTTTGCCACGACCTCCTCATGTCTATGGATTTTAGTCTCCATATACTCCATCGGCTACATGCGGTCCTTGAATGAACACGCCCAGACGCGGTACTACTTCTGCTTTGCCATGGCATTAGCAGGGGCCATCGGTATTGCCTTCGCCGCCAATTTGGTAACGTTGTTCGTATTCTATGAGATATTGACTCTGTCAACTTACCCTTTGGTAGCGCATGACGAAACGCCGAAGGCCATGCATGGGGGCCACAAATACCTTGCCTATCTACTTTCCGGCGGTGTCTTCTTCCTTTTAGGGATATTAATAACCTATAATTTAGCGGGGACTACAGATTTTGCTCCAAAGGGGATATTGACACCGACATTTGATGCGACATCCAAACTCACCTTACAAATAGCATTCTTCTGCTTTATGTTGGGATTTATGAAGGCGGCCTGGATGCCTGTCCACTCTTGGCTCCCCACTGCAATGGTGGCCCCCACACCGGTCAGTGCACTTTTGCACGCAGTAGCAGTGGTAAAGGCAGGCGTCTTTGGAATCATCAGGACAGTATTCTATCTCTATGGAACAGATTTAATGCATGAACTGGGTCTTGGATTAACACTCGCTTGTATAGCCTCATTCACGATTATAGTTGCCAATCTTTATGCCATTGGGCAGGACAACCTCAAAAGACTGCTTGCATATTCTACCATTAATCAACTGTCTTTTATTATTTTAGGGGCTGCAATACTAAGCCCTAAGGCTGCCATCGGTGCCATGATACATATCACATACCATGGATTTATGAAGATAACCCTGTTTTTGTGTGCAGGTGCCATAATGGTAGTAACCGGAATAAAGCAAATAAGCCATATGGCAGGGATAGGCAGAGTAATGCCTATAACAATGATGGCATTTACCGTAGCTGCATTCGGTATGTCCAGCATCCCGCCGGTGGCGGGATTTATAAGTAAATGGTATTTCTGCTTGGGTACCATACAGGCAGACAAGATAGCCTTTTTACTTGTGGCCATCACAGCTTCTATACTGGATCTCGTCTATTTCTTTCCCATAGTAAGGACCGCATTTTTCGACCGATCAACACAAGCCAAGGGAAAAGAGACGGGACAACCTCTTTATCTTTTTATGGTTATTCCTTTAGCCATAACCGGAATTTTCTCTATCATATATTGTCTGTTCCCAAATACGTTCCATATATTTGACCTGGCGCAAATGGCAGCAAAAGATATCTTTGGAGGTATGTCGGAATGAAAATAACCAAAAATTTTCTATTGAAATTCTACTATATCGTTTTCGTTGGCGGAAGTCTTTTAGTAGGCTTTTTGCTGCTTTACTTTGATAAGCTTCATTACCACTTCGCGTTTCAATATATACCGGGATTTTTTGCCATTTGTGGATTTCTATTTTGTTCCATTTTGATTCTTGGAGCCAAATTACTGGGTATCTGGCTCGTGCGGCCGGTGGATTATTATGAAAAACGCAAAAGGAAATAGGTAAGATGGCTGAATGGATACATCCCGGGATTGTAATTATGCTTGGTGCTTTCCTGACACCATTTCTTATCGACAGAAAAGTCAAGCAAGTATATATAGTACTTCTCCCTGCAGTAGGTCTTTTAATCCTGCTACTAACATCAATTGGATTTTTTGGTTCTATTCCCGCTTACCCCGGTGCCCTTCATAAATGGCGTGTTCCATTTTTAAACTATACGCTGGAGCTGGGACGGATTGACAAAATGAGCATGATATTTGCGTATGTTTACGTGGTTATTGGGATCGCCATGCTTATATTCGCACTCCGGGAGAAGAATGATTGGGAGCATGTATCGGCATTGCTTCATATTGGAAGTTCGGTTTCGGCCATTTTTGCACGTGACCTCTTTACCTACATTTTCTTCGTTGAGATAGCAACCTGGTCAGCGGTGTTCCTGATTTGGTTTCGAGGGACAAAGACGTCAAGGGCCTCTGGATTCAGATATTTTCTATGGCACGTCATAGCCGGTGGGTTCCTTTTGGCCGGTAGCATTATCCATGTGCAAACCACAGGGTCAATTGATTTAGATCTCATGCCTTGGGGATTTGATTGGTCTTATATTGCCTATTACTTCATGATGATTGGGTTTCTAATAGACGCAGGCTCTTTCCCGGTCCATTCATGGTTGCCGGATGCCTATTCGACGGGTGGTGTTACCAGCGTGTTATATGTGACTGCGTTTAGTACCAAGACCGGGATTTATGGATTGATAAGATGCTTTCCCGGAGTGGAGCTACTGATGTGGATGGGGGTGATAACTGCCGTATTTGCACTTTTCCTGGCAGTGCTCGAAAATGACGCAAGAAGGCTCTGCGGCTATCACATCATCTCTCAGGATGGATATATGATATGTGGTGTGGGAATAGGAACTTATCTGGGAATACTTGGTTCTGTTTCTCATATTGTCTGTCATATAATTTACAGTTGTCTGCTTCTCATGGGTGCAAGTACGGTGTTGTCAGCAACCGGTACTTGCAAGTTTACGAACACGGGGGGCCTCTACAAATACATGCGCATCTCTTTCTGGATTTATTTGATTGGTGGGTTTTCCATTTCCGGAGTACCGCTTTTCAATGGATTTGTGAGCAAAAGCATGACCATAGAGGCTGCAGAATTGATCCATCAACCCATTGTATATCTACTTCTTGAAGGTGCGACGGTAGGGACTTTCTTGCATACTGCTATAAAACTACCCTATAATTTATGGTTTCAAGGTAGAAAGGAACCCCCAGCGGATATTAAGGTAAAACTGAAAGAGAGACGTGAAAATACGCCGATAAACATGTTAATTGGTATGAGCATCCCGGCGTTCCTTTGCGTTTTCATGGGAGTTTATCCATATTATCCATTTTACGAAATGCTTCCTTATCCGGTTGAATTTGTTCCATACACCGTTACGCGGGTTTTTTCAATTGCTCAAATGTTTGTATTCACCTTTTTGTCGGCCTGGCTTTTAAGAACACTAATTCGAGGAACACCAACGCTTACACTTGATACAGATTGGTTGGGAAGGGTACTTGGTAATGCACTCATTTCGTTTTGCAAGGAACCATTGTTAGCATTTGGATCCTTCCTTGACAAAAACATGTTAAGGATTGCCTATTTTGTAATTGCATCTTTCAGAAGGCCCATAATTGCAATGCGGATGACGCCGCCGGAAATCGGACCTGGGGTAACAATAATACTAATTATATTTACTTTGTTGGCTGCATTTTTATTGAACGGCATTTAATCCGGGCATAAACCCCAATCCGGATAAACCGGAATTGAATACTGAAGATTGAAGATTTAATGTTTTGCGCCTATTGCACAAAACTGAATTTGAAAAGGATATAACGATGAAAGGAAGGAAGTGTCGGAAGAATATTCATTATGGATCTAATGAGCGGTCAGCAAATATTCAGTCAGAGCGTAAAAATTGCTAACTAGTGTTCGAACGGGTATCCAGAACTCTTTGATATTGCTGATTAATATCGCATAAAAGGAAAACGAAGATTTTCCAGTTTAATGCATTTTTTACTTGCATTAAAAACTCGTAAACGGTAGTTATCTT
>Ga0209678_1000149_pt1 | contig 27840 bp, 20 predicted proteins | sample WorMetilvaeELBA1_FD_187404 | JGI IMG/M metagenome (GOLD analysis project Ga0209678, IMG submission 187404) | Marine gutless worms symbiont microbial communities from Max Planck institute for Marine Microbiology, Germany - Olavius ilvae ELBA.1... ...
AAGATAACTACCGTTTACGAGTTTTTAATGCAAGTAAAAAATGCATTAAACTGGAAAATCTTCGTTTTCCTTTTATGCGATATTAATCAGCAATATCAAAGAGTTCTGGATACCCGTTCGAACACTATTTAAAGGGTGATCTTGAAAAAGCTAAGAATTTTATTGAAAGGGGAATCAAGGTTCAGATGGATATAAATAGAAAGTCTATGTTGTCCTTCAACTATTTGCTCTTGGGAATGGTTGAATTTGATTCCAGGGACTTTAAAAGTGCTAAAAATTACGCTGAAAAATCCGTGTCGTTATCCCAAGAATGTGCTGAAAGACATTTCGAAGGGGTGTCAAAAATTTGGCTCGGAAAGATATTGCATACTGCAGAATCATCACAGAACGATAAAGCAGAAGAATATATTCTTCAAGGAATCAAACTATTAGAGAAACTAAAAATAATCCCCTACATTTCTGTGGGATACCTCTTTTTAGGAGAAATTTACGTATCTTCAGGTCAGAGAGAAAAGGCGGTAAAGAAATTGAATAACGCTAAATTAATGTTTCAAGAAATGGAGATGGACTATTGGCTCACTAAAACACGGGAGGTTTTAGGCAGGTTATAAGTTAATACTGCCGGTTTCCATATCTTGTTGACGCTCTAGTCAGGCAAAACCATGGGTAATGCTGAAATATCTTCACTCTTAAGTCAGGACTGAATATACAGATAATTCCAGGATCTATTAAGTTTCCGGGGGGTTGGAGTTTTTGGGATTTCATTTACTATCTATACATTATTGCGAATTTTCATACTTTTCAAACTGCTTAACAAATTAAAGGGAAAACAAAACTATGCAATGCCCGCAGTGTCAGTTTGAGAACCCGGAAGGAACTAAGTTTTGTGGCGAATGCGGTGCTAAGTTAGAAAGACTTTGCCCAGGTTGTAATTCTTCAAACCCTCCTAACTTTAGATTTTGTGGTGAGTGCGGTTATAATTTAATATTTGCTAAAGAAATTTCCGAGCAAAAATCAGAGGTTGGAAGCCTGGAACCTCACCCTTTCACAAAAAAATCCTCCAACGATGTTGCCTCTCTCGAAGGTGAACGCAAGCACGTCACGGTTCTTTTCTCCGATCTTACCGGATACACGGCCATGTCCGAAAAGCTGGACCCGGAAGAAGTCAAAGACCTTACCAGCCGGATCTTTGGCGAAGTTTCCAAAATTGTGGCCAATTACGATGGTTTCATCGAAAAGTATGCCGGCGATGCGGTGATGGCCATATTCGGTGTACCCCATGCGCATGAGGATGATCCGATCAGAGCCGTCAAAGCTGCCCGTGAGATCCATCAGTTGGTGGATGCGATCAGCCCTGAGATCGAAAACAAGATCGGGCAATCCATTTCGATGCACACGGGCATCAACACCGGTCTGGTGGTGACCGGTGAAGTGGACCTGGAGCGCGGGACCCATGGCATTGCCGGGGATACCATCAACCTGGCCTCACGCCTGAGCAGTCTTGCCAAACCCGGGGAAATTGTGGTCGAGGTGGATACCTGCCATCAGGTCGAAGGACAATTTGCATGTGAATACTTGGAAACAACTTCCGTCAAGGGCAAGGCCGATCCATTGGTGATTCATAAGGTGCTATCGCAAAGAGATAAACCGGTCACCATCCATCGGCTTTCCGGACTTAGGGCGGACCTGATCGGCCGAAATGTGGAGATGGCCGAGCTGTCCGAGGCGGTCGAAAATCTGCAGCAGGGCAAAGGCCGAATTTTTTCAATCTGCGGCGCGGCCGGTACGGGAAAAAGCAGACTGGCCGAGGAGTTCAAGGCCAAACTTGATCTTGAGCAAATTCAGTGGATTGAAGGACATGCCTATGCCTATTCTCAAAGCATACCCTATTTCCCGCTGGTTGATCTTTTAAATCGGGTTTTGAGTATTGAGGAAAACGATCCTCCGGAAGAAGTTAAGGAAAAAATCGAGTCCGGGATTCAATCTCTGGTCGCAAAGCAGGAAGATGCCATCCCATATGTGGCTGGTCTTTACTCGCTGAGTTACCCTGAGACAAAGGATGTCAGCCCCGAGTTCTGGAAATCCCGCCTGCAAACGGCAATCCTGGCGGTTTTTTCCGCTCTGGCTGCTAGAGCGCCGACCGTTTTTTTTCTTGAGGATTTGCATTGGGCCGACCCCTCCTTTGTAGAATTGGTGCGTCGTGCATGTTTGGAGCTCCGGCAACCGGCCATTGTGCTGTGTGCGTACCGGCCGACCTTCAGCCTTTTCACGGGCCACCAGTTAAGCAGCATCGGCAAATATTATCATGAAATCCAGCTGCAGAATCTGTCACTTTCAGTCGCCCGGAATATGCTGGCATCACTGCTCAAAACCGAAACCATCCCCCCCGATCTGAAACGCTGGGTAAACAACAAAGCCGAGGGGAATCCCTTTTACCTGGAAGAGCTGGTCAACTCCCTGATCGAATCCGACACGCTGACCCGGGATAACGGCAGCTGGAAACTCACCCGCTCCATTGCTGAATCGGATATCCCCTCTTCGCTGCATGGCCTGATTTCCGGCAGGCTCGATCGGCTGGACAAGCAGACCAAGCGCATTTTACAGGAGGCTTCTGTGATCGGCCGGGATTTTCTTTACGAAATTCTAAAAAGGATAACCGAGCTTGATAAGCGCATCGATGGGGAACTCAGCCGGCTCGAGCGACTCGACCTGATCAGAACCCGCTCTTTGCAACCGGATCTGGAGTATATGTTCAAGCACGCCCTGACCCAGGAGGTTGTTTACAATGGTCTGCTCAAAAAACAGCGCCGGGAGATCCATGAAAATATTGCGCTGGTGATGGAAAGTGTCTTCAAGGACAGGCTGGCAGAATTCAACGAGACCCTGGCCTATCATTTTGCCCGGGGTCAATCGACTGCCAAGGCAGTCGATTACCTGGTAAAGTCGGGGGAAAAGAGTCTGGCTAGATACGCGGTGGAAGAAGCCCATCAATATTTCAGTAAAGCGTATGACATCCTCGCATCAAAAGAAGAAATATCTGAAGCAGATAAAATCATCCTCATCGACATTCTAAACAGCTGGGCCTACGCCTATTATTACCTCGGCGAGTTTAAGCAGTTCATTGATATTTTCAGAACTCATGAGGCTTTGGCAGAATCCATGGACGACAAGGCAAGAGCCGGGATGTTCTATGCCTGGTTCGGCATTGCCCTTTATATGGTTGGAAAAACAAAGGCTTCCTATGATTACCTGTGCAAAGGACTGGAACTCGGCGAGCAGGCCGGCAACCAAAAAGTAGTGGGCTATGCCTGCACCTGGCTGACATTTACATGTGGGCAACTGGGGCTTTTTGATGAAGGTGTGAATTTTGGTGAAAGGGCCCAGAAGATAGCTGAGTCGTTTCCTTCCGACCAATATCTCTTTTTCAAATCCCTTTACGGACTTTGCGGCATTAACCAATACAAGGGGAACACGAACAGGGTTTTTGAGGACGCCATACGTCTTTTAGAATACGGTGAAAAAAACGCGAACAGCAGAAGCAAGGTGTTGGGACATCAGATGAAAGCAATTGGTCACCTGGTTGCCGGAGATATGAAGTCATCCCAAAAAAGTAGTAAAAAAGCTATGGAAGTCGCTTTGGACCCTTTCTATGCTCAATTCCCAAAATTCACATTAGGCGTAGCATATTTTCTCGCCGGCCAGCTTGAGGAAGCTGAAAATATTCTTCAATCCTACTTAAATTTCTGTGAGAAACGCGGTTTAGGACAATTCTCTGTATTAAGCCAGTTATACCTGGCTCTAATTTTGATTGCCAAAGGCCAGATGCAGCAAGGGACAGAGCTGTTGGCAGAAACCCGCAAGAACTTGATTAGCAACCAGAGCAGAAAGAATTTTGCCCTATCCGAGTACTTTCTTGGTAAAGTGAACTCACTAATAGCCACAGGGCCGAAACCTTCCTTATCGATCATGGCCAACGACATCGGCTTTTTGGCAAAAACCGTTCCATTTGCGTCCCAAAAAGCCGAAGAACACTTTAATAAGGCGATTGAATTATTTAAAGAAATAGGTATGAAAAGCTCTCTTGGACAAGCTTATCTGAGCCTGGGTCTGTTATACAAAGCGAGCAAGAGAACCGACCAGGCCAGGCAATCCATCCTGGAAGCTATCAATATCTTCCAGGAATGCGAGGCTGAAGTCTATCTTAAAAAAGCAAATGAGGCGCTTGATTCTTTAGTATGAAAGCGTTTCAAGAAATTCTTTATTCGACCGATTGCCAGGTATTTCATGGCATGGAATCTGAGTGTGTTTTGAACGCGATTCCAAAAATCAAGTGTCAAATCTTCATTATTGATCAATTATAGATAAACTAGCAATGAATGGAAAAAAAATTTTGGCACGAGCATGGTGGACTGTATATGAAAAAGTTCCAACACCTAAAATCACTAATGAAGATTTGAAATCATAGTTGCGGATTGCCAGGGTCCAGGTGGACCTGACCCAGGATGACCAAACCGTGGCGGAAATGTTTGAAATGGTATTTTTAAGGGATGGCAAAAACCAGGCAAGAGCGACGCAGAATCAACGTCGCATGTCGCCGGCAGCCAAAAAACGATTGTGGAAACTGAAGGCCTCGTCTAACAGATGGGGTTCGTGTCCGCCGACTTTCTTGACGGCCTGCTCGTAGTAATCCCATAGCAGATCCCGGTAGTTGGGGTGCGCACATTTCTTAATAATTTCAGCCGCCACCTGCCGCGGCGTCAGGGGGCGCGTATCCACCAGGCCATGTTCGGTGACCACCACATCTACGGAGTGCTCGTTGTGGTCGAAATGGGAAACCATGGGCACAATGGCGGAGATTTTGCCGCCTTTGGCAGTGCTTGGGGTGACGATGAAGGTCAGGGCGCCGGCGCGCAGGAAATCCCCCGAGCCGCCGATACCATTCATCATCTGGGAACCCATGACATGGGTGGAGTTCACATGACCATAAATGTCAACCTCGATGGCTGTGTTCACGGAGATAACACCCAGCCGCCGAATGACTTCCGGTGAATTCGATATCTCCACCGGCCGCAGAACGATTTTCTCTTTATAACGATATATTTCGTTAAAAAAACGCCGGCGCCCTTTGTGGGACAAGGTCAGGGCCGAGCCGGACGCGGCTCGGACAATGCCCAAATCGATCAGATCCAACACCGCATCCTGCAATACTTCCGAATAGATCTCAATATCCCGGAACGCACGATTTTCCATAAATCCGCCCAGCACGGCATTGGCAATATCCCCTACACCGGATTGCCAAGGCAGATTGGGCGGCATCCGCTCCTGTCGGATTTCGTGTTGAACAAAGTCCAAAATGTGTTCCGCGATACGACGGGAGACAACGTCAGGTTCGCTGAAAATGGGACAACTGTCTTCTTCGCCGCTGAATAAAATGGCGACAACCCGATCGGGGTCCATTTCAATAAACGGTTTGCCGATACGATCAGCCGTGCGATAAATCGGGATCGGCATACGGTAGGGCGGATCTTCCGGTATGAAGATATCATGGATACCTTCAATATCCATTGGGTCCGAGCTGATTTCCACGATAATTTTTTTGGCCTTGAGGACATAGGTCGGTGTGTTGCCGACCGACATGGTGGGGATGATGTGCCCCTTTTTGGTGATGGCCGCCGCTTCAACCACCGCCACATCGGCCCGGCCCCAGTTTCCCGCCCGGACCTGCTCTGATAGCCGGGATAAATGGTCGTCCTTAAAAAGGATCTGATTTTCATTTATTTTTTGGCGCATGCTGCGACTGCTCATATATGGCCGTCTCCAGCCGATTACACCGGCCTCGGCCATGATGCCGTCGACTTCATCCCCCGTGGAGGCGCCGGCAAACAGATTGACCTTGAACTGTTCGCCTGATGCGGAGCGGCGAGCCAATTCCAGCGGGATTAATTTAGGGTACCCCGCAGTAAAGCCGGAAATGAACAGATTGGTACCGTCGTTGATGTGTTGGGCGGCGGTGGCGGGGTCGGTAACTTTATCGCGCAACGCTTCGAGTCGGATTCTTTCTTTTAACATAGCGATTAGATTCAGCTCCCTTAATATGACAGTGCTAATTTTCTGGAACCAACTATTATCAGATAACGACGGCAGGGGTTATTGTCAATATTGTTATCACGTGAATTTTGTAAATGCCGGCATGATAATCCAGAGGAGATGGAACAAAAATCCAGGGATGGCGTCGATAATTTCTGGAGCGAACAACATAAAGAGGATGTAATTCGTACTATAGGAAAATTAGAACAGCTCGATAACATTAGGATGTTTACCGAACTGCTCCATCCTTATAAATGATATTTGACAACAGTGCCTGAACTGTGACACTAAAGAACCAATTAAGGAATGTCAATGTATTCTGTATGTCCTTCGTGACCTTCGTGCTCATTGTGGTGAGACAACCTGTGATCTGATTCGACTGGAACTTCCCGGATAACCACGTCCCTGGATATTTGAGCAACAACTAGTGTGCGATATCAATCGCGGCCTTTTGAACTCGAACTCAACCGCGGGCTATTTGCGCGCAAAATTCGGCTAACAATTTAAGCTATTAATCCGGCGATCTATATCGTCATCCCCTGATCAGGGCGTCGGGAAATCCAACGAAAGCCGCATAATGCTGATTCCCCGCCTTTGCAGGAGTTACTTGATGGTGATCCAAAATTACTTTATTTAACTGTCGGATTAATGCCAGGGAAAGGGGGTGAGATAAACGGGATATAGGAGGCGTTGAGGAACACGTTATTGACAAGAAAAAAAAGGGTAAAGAATCTTTTTGTAATTCAAAAACCAAACCTAAATGAAGCCGGAGCAATCTTTAACTTACTGCGAAAGGAGATCTTCATGAAAAAATTCCGCCTGCGCGCTGCATCTGTTGTATTCATCGGTTTTTTAATCGCAACGCCGCTAATTTGGGCGTCAGAGGTTGAAGTTGTTAAACCCGAAACGGTCGGCATGTCCGGAAAGGTATTAGCTGCAATCGACGAACTGGTCCAAGTGGGAATGAAATCAAACTATTTTAAAGGGGCGGTAGTTTTGGTCGCTCGCCATGGCAAGATATGTTACCTCAACGCCTATGGTCAAGCGAACCAAAATCAACCAATGCAGACGGACGCAATATTCCGCCTGGCCTCGATGACAAAACCGCAGGTCATGGCGGCCTTAATGCAATTCTATGATAGTGGTCATTTTAAACTCGACGATCCGGTTTCAAAGTTCATTCCTGAATTCAAAAATCTTAAGGTGGCTGAGGACGATGGGTCAGGCAACATCAGCCTGGTGCCAGCTAAACGAGAGGTTACGATGCATGATCTGATGAGCTACACATCGGGCTTTTCAAGCACCTTTTTTTATGGTGTGAATCCGGCCACATCTTATGTAACGAAATGCTATATCTATAATGGTGTGTATGATTTAATGGAAGACGACTATACACACTCGCTCGAGGATAACGTCAAAGCCATGGCCAAATGTCCGCTGGCATTTCAACCGGGTGAAGGCTGGACATATGCACACGCCTCACATGATATCATCGGGTATCTGGTGGAAACATTTTCAGGAATGCCCCTGGATCAGTACATGGCAAAATCATTATTTAAACCGTTAAAAATGAATGAAACCTGGTTCTACCCCCCGGAAAATGTATTCGCCAGAATACCCGAAGCCACTCAACCGGGCAATGCGGGTGCCCTTTACAACGAAGAGACACTTGTTTTGCTGCCCATTGACACGCAGTATACCTTTGGAAAAAACAAGACTTATTTTTCCGGCGGCGGGGGGTTGCACAGCACCGCTTATGACTACTTTCGATTTGGCCAGATGATGTTGAATATGGGGGAATTGGACGGAGTTCGCGTATTGAGCAGAAAAGCGGTTGAACTGATGACCCAGCCGATTCCCGGCGAACATAAGGAATCGTTTTTTACAGGGAATTTGTGGGTCTATGGTGTGGAGGTACAAGCAGACGATAGCCCAAGTGCCCCCGCTAATTGGTTAGGCGGCAAAGGCAGCTATGGTTGGCGAGGGATATGGAGCACGCTGTGGAATAATGATCCGGTTGACGGCACGGTGATTATCCTCATGACGCAAGTCGGAGCCGACGGAGCATTTCCGACTTTATACATGATCAATACCTTAGCGAGTGCAGCCGTGATTGATTGAAATTGCAATTGAGCGTGGATAGCTGGAGATGTCCATAAGGGCATCTCCATATCCGCGCGGTATTGATTTATTCGGACTAACTTAACGTCTCGGAAGTTAGCGGGTAAGGGTGATAAGGGAAATTCTAAAGAAAGATAAAGCGCTGGAAAAAATTCCATCACCTTAAATCACTAAAGAAGATTTGACAACATGGTTACAAAAAAGGATCGCTTTGATATCAAAGGCTGCCAAACAACCATGAAAGCGGTCGTTACAAACGGTAACGGCGGTTATGAGCAGCTCGAGTATCGGGATGTCCCGGTCCCGGCCCTTACCCCAGGAGAAGTTCTGCTGCAAGTCCTCGCGGCCGGCGTCAACAATACTGAAATCAATACCCGTCTCGGCTGGTACTCTTCTGCAGTCACAACCGGGACCGAAGCCTTGTCAGCCGGCGAGAGGGAAAAGGCCAAAGACAAAGCCGACGGCGGGTGGAACGAGGCGACGCCATTTCCGTTTATTCAGGGCACGGATTGCTGCGGGCGGGTTGTCGCGGTGGCTCCCGGTGGAGACGAACGCACCATTGGTTTGCGTGTGTTGGTGCGGCCATGCATTCGCAGTGCGGGCTGGGAGTCCCTGGAGAATATCTGGCTTGCTTCGGATTTCGACGGCGCCTTCGCGCAATTCGTAAAAGTGGGGGCCGGGGAGGTTTTCCCCGTGGACTGCGATTGGAGCGATGCCGAACTTGGCACCATCCCATGTGCCTATGGAACGGCTGAGAACATGGTCCACCGGTCGAATGTGTCGAAGGGCGAGCAGGTATTGGTCGCCGGCGCGTCGGGGGGAGTCGGATCAGCCGTTGTGCAGCTGGCGAAGCGTCGCGGGGCCATTGTGGCTGCTATTGCCGGGAAGGAGAAGCTTGCGCAGGTGCAGTCAATTGGAGCGGATCGCGTCATCGCCCGGGACGACGATATCGTTGCCTGTCTGGGTGAGAACGCGGTGGACGTCATCGTCGACAACGTGGCCGGGCCGGCTTTTGGTGGAATGTTAAAGGTGCTCAAACGAGGGGGGCGGTATGCGTCCTCGGGCGCCATCGGAGGGCCACTGGTGAACCTCGATATGCGTGATTTCTATCTAAAGGACCTGACGATGATCGGGTGCACTGCCTGGGATAAGCCTGTTTTCCCAAACCTGGTTTCCTATATCGAGAAGGGCGAGATTCGGCCGCTGCTTGCAAAAACGTTTCCACTGGAACGTATTGTGGAGGCCCAGCGCGCCTTAGCTGAGAAGAAACATGTGGGTAAATTTGTTTTAATTCCGCCGCCGTTGGATGGCTCACAGCCGGGATTTTCCGCAACTGAGCCTTGAGGCGCCTCCTATGTTGGTGAATATATACCAAATTTGCATTTACAAAATCATCCCGGTTTTATGCAATGTAACGTACAGATCGGAGGTACCATATGATAACGCGATTACTCACGATATTCATTTTTGCCCTTGCAGTAAACCTGTTTATCTTGCCGGTCGATGCAGCCGAGAAAAGACCCAACTTTCTCTTGGTCGTGGCTGACGATTTGGGTTGGACCGACCTGGGTAGCTTCGGCAGTGAGATCGAAACACCGAACCTCGATACCCTTGCCGAACAGGGCCTCATGTTCACTGACTTTCACGTTTCAGTGAGTTGCTCGCCTACTCGATCGATGTTGCTGTCAGGCAATGACAACCATGTTGCAGGTCTTGGGACCATGGCGGAACTGCTGGCTGAAAATCAGAAAGGAAAACCCGGCTACGAAGGCCATTTGAACAATCGGGTCGTTTCACTGGCCGAGGTTCTCCGTGCGAGCGGCTACCACACCTACATGGCCGGGAAATGGCACCTCGGGCATGCGGAAGGCACGCTGCCCTTCGACCGCGGATTCGAGAACACTTTTTCCATCCTGCCGGGGGGAGGAAGCCACTGGGCGGACATGCTCGGTATTCTGCCGATGGATGATCCGGCGAAGTATTCGCGGAACGGAAAGCACCTCGCAGAACTTCCGGCCGACTTCTATTCGAGCAGGAGCTACGCGGATTCAATGATGGAAGCAATTCGGGAAAACCGGGGAGACGGCCAACCGTTTTTTGCATATCTCGCTTTCACGGCCCCGCACGACCCCCTGCACGTTCCCGAACCCTGGTTATCGAAATATCACGGCAGGTACGATGAGGGTTACGAAGTCCTCAAGCAGCGGCGCTGGGAGGCGGCCAAGAAGCTGGGTATCGTGCCGCCGGGCGCTGCTCTCGCAGAGCCAAATCCCTTGATTAAGTCGTGGAAGGACCTCAGTGATGACGAACGGGCAATTGAGGCGCGCGGCATGGAGGTCTACGCCGGTATGGTGGAGGCCTTGGACCACCATTACGGCCGGGTCATAGATTTTCTCAGGGACATTGGAGAGTACGAGAATACCATCATTATTTTCCTCTCCGACAACGGGGCCAACCCCTGGTACTCCGAAGAATATCCGGGAGCCAAAGAACCCGAGTTCCGCAACAAGTTCGACAACAGATTGGAAAACATCGGGCACCCTCGTTCCAACTATGCCTATGGCATCGGATTTGCCAGCAGTTCCGGCGGACCGCTAGACAAGTTCAAAATGACGGTCGGTGAAGGCGGAATCCGGTCTCCCTTATTGATTTCCGGCCCGGGTGTCAAGGGAGGGCGGAGAATAGATGCCTTTGCTTACGTGACCGACGTCATGCCAACGATGTTGGAACTTGCCGGGTTGGACTACCCTGCAAATTTCAAGGGACGCGCGGTTGAGCCCATGCGCGGTCGCTCAATGGCCGGATTGCTGAACGGATCCCAAAAAACCATCTACGGCGCGGATGACTTTGTCGGAGGCGAGATGGGTGGCGGCAAGTGGATGCGTCAAGGCGCGTATAAAGCTATTATGGTTCCGAAGCCTTATGGAACGGGAGAATGGAAGCTCTTTGATGTGGTCAAGGACCCCGGTGAAGCAAAGGACCTGGCGGCAGCAATGCCGGACAAACTCGAAATCCTAAAGGCTACCTGGGACCGATACGCCAGGGAAGTGGGCGTGATTTTGCCCGAGTAGGAAAACGTTGGGATTACATAAAATAGGCAATACTTATAAGATTTAATGTCGAGCTTTCAAATCAGAACCCTGGTTTCCCCAACTGCCATCTTCCATAAGCGGTCTTCCGGGTACCCGGCAGTCAACCCGGCTTTCAGAAACCGGACCGGCGGTTCAAAAGGCGGTTCGTAGCTCAACACCAGGGCACCCCAATGCATGGGCACCAGGGTCTTGACTCCCAAGTCCCTCCCCAATCGGACGGCCTCTTCCGGGGTGGTGTGGGTGCTTTTCAAATTCGAGGCTCGCTTATAAGCTCCAATAGGCACCATCCCCAGGTCAAAGGGGCCATAGCGCCGGCCGAGCTCTTTGAATAAAGGGTGGTAGCCGGTATCCCCGCTAAAATAAACCCTGGTGTGTCCATCGCTGATGGAATATCCGGCCCACAGGGTCTCATTGCGGTCGAACAGGCTCCTGGACGAAAAGTGGACCGCCGGGATCGTGGTCACCGTGATGGAGCCGATCTTCTTTGAGTCGTACCAGTCCAGTTCGGTCACATCGCTGAAGCCCAGTTCGGCGATAAACTGCTTCAATTTGAGCGGCACGACGACCGGGATGCGGTCCTTGTTGGGCAGCGCCTCCAGGGTGGCCCGGTCCAGGTGGTCGTAGTGGTTGTGGGAGATAAGCAGAAGGTCGGTCCTCGGCAGCTTCTCCACCGGCAGTCCGGGCGGCGTATAGCGTTTGGGTCCGAAGGGCTGTACCGAGGTGGCGTAGTCGGACAAAAATGGGTCCAATAGAATGTTTCGGCCGCCCAAACGGAGGAGAAAAGAGGAGTGGCCCAGCCAGGTCAATTTGTTTCCGGAACCCGCTTCAGCAAGTGCCTTCGCGGCTACACTCTGATCCAGGAAGTGGCCGGCCGGAACCACGGGATCGTCCCCCCCGATTTCGCGCCAGATGTGTTTGATCCAGGCGGTCAAATCGTGTTTGTGGGCCGGGCTGCCGGGCGGGTTGCGGAATCCATCGGCAGTATGGTGATAGGGCCTGCCCGGCAAGACCTCGGTGTCGGCCGCACCCCACAGGCTGCCGTAAGAACCGCAGACGATCAACCCGCCCGTAAGCCCGGCCCGCCCTGTGAGCTTGATGAATTGCCTCCGGCTGACCGGACGCTCGATAATTCTGTGATCCTGTCTGTCGACGTGCTTGTCCATACTCTACCCTATGACTGATAGTAGCAGAGTCGGAAAAAAATGCAAAAAAAATATTTTAAGACGGAAAGCACTTGGCAAACGCCATCATCAACTTGGGAGAACCTTTGATTTTGATTTTGCGGGTCACCAGGGCTTTTACCAAATTGACTTCTTTTGACAAAAACTTGATCCAGGTTTGACTGTCGGCGGTTACATGCAAATCGTAATCACCTTCGAGACCTTCCTGAACCGCTACGGATTTATCCCGTATGACTACCGTCCCCTCCAACTGTTCAGCTCCGGTAAACGTAAAATGGTAAACCGTATCGAGGCCTTTTGATTGCCCCGGCTGGAAAACCAGGGGCAGGCTAGTTAAAAAATTTGCGGCCGAGTTGGGCCGAATGCCATTGTTGATAATTTTGGCCTGCTTGGCTGGAAAATTTGCTTGCACGTGCTGTTCAGCATCAGAGCCTTTAACCACATAGATCGTTTCGGCCAGGTCCCGGAACTTTTTCAGATATTGATCCGAATAGGCTTTGCGGTCATCAAGGTATTCACCGATGGCCGCCTCTCCGGCCGGGCAAACTGCCATGCACCGGTCGCAGCGGGTCTGCGCGCCGATAGCGAGATGCTGCCACATGGAAATGGTTTCTGCGTCGCTGACCCGGCGGCGGTAATCGGCGTGGCCTTTGCTGTCCGCGACCTGCTCCACCCAGTTCTGGAATCCCCCTAGCCGTTCACGGTAGTTATGGGAGTAGCAGGCCATAAAATTAAAATCATCCGTATTTTTAACGGCGCCCACCGGGCAGACCTTCAGGCACAGGCCGCACTCGATGCAGGGATTGAAATCCAGGGGACGGTCATATTGATCACAGGTACCAGCCAGCAGTATCGATCCCAAAATGACGCCGGCCCCAAGAGTGGGATGGAGAACCAGCCGGTTATAGCCCATATGGCCCAAGCCGGCTTCAATAGCAAACACCTTGTCGCAGGTCAGCCACATCTTACCGGGCCAACGGGTCGCTTCGTAGGGGAAGCCGGCCGGCATGTTCAATGCCTTGATCCCATTTTGCTGGAGTTCAACTACAAATTTTCGGGAGATGTGGTTGGCCTCCGTCCAAACCTGTTTGAATTCATAGTCGGCAACGGAGTGCGTCAGGCTTTTGAGATGGTTTTGGTTCACCCGAAACACCAATGTCATAACGCTTTGGGTGTCCGGCATCGCTCCCAGGAGATCCTGGCGGTAATCAGCCATCGCGTCCCGCGCCAGATCGACAAGCCCGGCATCATCCGCCCCGGCGGCCAGGGCCATTTTCTTTAAATGCGCCGATTCCAGAAAGGCGGGAGATTTGGGTGGACTGATTTTTCCTTCTCGATACGCTTTGACGGTCGGATGATCAGCTAGTTTCATGTAAGCACCTCCAATTTGTATATGCAATTTTTCAAATAAAAAAGAGTCCAAAGGATCCGGATTGATTCGCCCCAGAGGCCTATGCTTTGGCCCCTTAACGGAATAGTGGGATGATGGAATGATGGAATTTTGGGTATCAAAAGCGGATAATTATCTGATTTTTTCTTCTAATCCATGTCATCCTATTAAAATTAGATCCCATTCCGTTTAACCCAGTACTCCAACATTCCAATATTCCAATATTCCATCATTCCATGTGGCTCAAGCAACTCGAGAGTTGCCGAAAGCATCAAAATTCCAAAAAGTTATAGAAATTTCGAGATGTTACCTAGCGAGTCATCCCTCCCAGCAGATGCTTATTGCCGGAGGCAATAATCGTTTCGGCGGTTGAGTCTCCCAACGCCTCTGCAGCCTGGGCCTGGGCGCTTTGCCAATCCGGGTAAACGTCCTCTATTTTTTTAAAACCTTCCGGCGTGACTTCGACCTTCAATATTTTCCCTTCGCCGCTGGGATTAACTTGGAGCCAGGATTTTTTTTGCAGCCTCGTCACAGCGCGGCTGAAAGTCGATGGATCCATATGCAGTACCTGGCAAAGCTGCTGGCTGGTTGCCCGGCCAAAGGCCGACACCGTCACCAATATGTTAAGCTGACTGGCCTTGATGCCGTGAGGACGCAAGGCTTCATCATAGATAGCTCCGACCATGCGGTTCATTAAACGCAATCGCACCGAAAGACAGTTGGTGGCGATTGCGTTCACCATTTTTTGAGATGCTGCTGATGGTACCATACATATCCCTTGTAGTAATTTGTATATGCAATTTAATAGATTGTCAACCTATTTATAGCACTATTTTACTATTGGCGCCTCCGCCGACCGCAAGCGGCCAGTCAGTGATCGGGAAAGAAACTGAGCCAAACCGGCGTTTCTTGTTTGCTCATCCTTCGTTTCGCACTCGTCCTCGTCCTCGAAGCTTTTAAGCCGCTTTCAGTATCGAGGACGAGGACGAGTACGACGACGAGCACGATTTAAATACCCAGTATTGGGGCTGTTATAGATGCAGCTTCACACAAGCATTATCTTTGTCCGACCGGATAAATCGCGGTTAAAAACCGCTCCCACAACTTATAGCAGTGCTATCGCTTGATATAGTTAATTTTTCGATTTTAAATACGTCCTTCGAAACATCCAACCCAATACGGCCAGGGTGACTGCCGGCAGCCAGACCCATAGCATTTCGCTTTTCATCACGGTCAGGCCGCGCTGGCTGATAAATCTCCGAATCCCAATAGGGGAAACCTCGATGGGAGTCCACGGTAGAAAGTAGCGTTCGTTGATAAAGGGCGCCAACAGGGCAATGCCCCGCCCGCCATCGGTCATGGCATCCAGCAGGCCGTGACTGGCGCCCACGGCAAAGAAAAAGAGCAGGTAGGCCCACCACCCGCGGGACAAAATCCGCTCCTGCCGAAAAAAGAGGCTTACGGCTACCACACTGAACAAGGCGGCAAAGCAGGGAGAATGGAAAAAGCCCCGGTGGCCCAGAATGTGGCCGTAGGGAATGTAAAAATAATGGTAGCCGATGACATCCGCATCCGGCAGGACCGCGGCCATGATGCCCAACACCCAGAATCGCTTCGGGATGTCGGTCCCGCCAAGGGTGAATCCGGCGCAGACGGCAACAACGGAATGGGTCATGATCGTCGGCATGGGCTTTTCTCTGTTTCGTGCACCTTAATATGTCCAGCCGGTGATGCTCCAGTGCCGGTCAACATGCTTTAGGTGGAAGGTAAAAAGAAAACGGGCATCACCACGAGTCATGTAAATGCTCACATCAGCCGTGTTACCCGCCAGCATCATTTTGGGCTTTCCCAGGGCAATGGGCGGGTTGTCCTTCAAGCGGCGCGGAAGAACCTTGACGTATTCCGCTTTTGAAATCCCCTGACGATTCCGACCCACCGTGAGTGTCGCATCTTCGTGGATGAGGCCGGCCAATTTCGCGGCGTCCCGGCGGTTCACGCCATCCTGAAAATCCAGCAAAATGTTTTTCAGGGCTGCTTCCTGGTCCGAAGTAGGGATATATTCGGTAAGCGGCGTGTCCGTGTCGCAGGATATCACAGCACACACCAGCAGCACTGAAAACACAACGCCTTTCGTTGCAGATGTCAAAATGATCCCGTTCACCTTTCTTCAATTTCCGTGGTAAGCCCAACCCGGCCAGGCCGGTCGCCGCGCAGCGGTGATCCCGCTAGTTCGGGGAATTGAGTATTGAAGAGTGAAATGTGAAAATTGGTGGAATCGCTTCGCTCATTCGTTTTAAAATAGACCGATCGGCAAAAAAGCTCACGGCTGGCAGAATACATTATTCGATGTTCGATGTTGGACGTTCGATGTTCGACGTTCATTAGTTTCTTTTTTATGATTTGACTGGACGCTCGCGGCCAAAGGCAACGCTTGTATGAAACTTCACCTATTTAATCCCAACAAAGGGTGTTTAAATCGTCCTCGTCCTCGTACTCGAAACCGAAAGCGGTTCAAAAGCCTCGAGGACGAGAACGAGTACGAGTACGAAACGTCGGATGCGCCTATGTTAAGATTTGGCACAGTTTCTTTTTTCGATTTAACCGGTCGTTTTTTTGGGCCAGCGGCAACGCTGAACACTGACACCTGAAACCTTCATTATAAATCTCTAAAATCCATAATCGCCTGACGGTAGGCGTCGGGGACGCCGACGTCAAGGCGGCGCCCATGGACGATGTAGCCGCTGAAGCCGTCTTCCTGCCGCAGCCGGTCGAGACAGGAGGTCAGCTGAAACTCGCCTTTTTCCCTGAGGTTGTGGGTGATGTTTTCTGCAAGATATTTGAAGATGTCTGGTTTAAGTATGTTCACAGAAAACAGCTCTTATGTCAACATCATCAGGGCCGGGAATGACTTATCACTCACTGAGATTTACTTTGCCATTTTTCCTTATCCAATAACGCTTCCCTGCGATAGGTGATTTCTCCGGACTGATTTCGAGTTACTTCGTAGGATATGATTTTATTTGCATCGAATGTGTTCAAGGTGAGGTTAAGTCGTTTCACCAGATCGAGTTTAAAATCTGCTGCATCGAATTCTTCGGTCTGCAAAAATTTATAGATTGACATGTTTTTTATCAGGCGAACAATAAAGGTATTCAATATTTCTATCTCGGCCCGCAGGATTCTCTCTTTTCGGCGCTCATCACTGTTCTTAAAGACAAACCAACGCGCATGGGAATCCGGCATAATGAAACTTATTTGTATACGATCGTCTTCATGCCCATAAATCAATTCATCGAGATAACTGTGCCGGCCATCGACGTTTATAAATTTCAACTCATAGGCAATTTGAAACAGGACAAAATCAAAAACACTGACCGGGGCCTTCATGGCCTGCAGCATCGATTCACTTGGGGCGGCCAGGCATGTCCCGTAAGTGCCGATAACAATCAGCCCGACCACAATCATAATCGGTATAATTATCTTCATTTTTCCCCCTCATAGTTTATATGACCACTAATAAAGTGAAACCATTTAAGTGCTAGTTGTCGTCAACCTGTCTTTCACAAATTAAACATTAATAAGATCAACTGAAAGAGCTTAAATTGCATCCATGGTCAAAGATCAATTAGGATTCGTAATCCATCAGCCTTTTGATTCAAAATAAAAATTAATATTAAATAATCAGATCGAACAAATTACTTAATCTGTAAAGTCACAGTCGATAAATATTTACTAAATAAACTGTAATAACAAATAGATATAAACCCATCCATTATTTAAACCGATTTTACTCAATCTTTAAGAAATTGCTTGACATCAACTCGGTTTATAGTAAAAGTTTACTGAATAAATTAATTTCCGCTTATTATCTGAAAGTTTAATGCTCACAGTCTGCAATACCTGCAGCATTGGGATGTAACCGAAAGGGGGATTGTTATGAAATTCGGAATGAATCTGTTTCTCTGGTCCGACGATATTCATGATGACATGCTGCCTGTTATAGAAAAGATAAAAGAAATGGGCTTTGACGGTGTCGAAGTGCCGGTTTTCGATCTCGACTTGAAAAAATGGCAGACCTGGGCCGGCCGCCTGGATGACCTCGGCCTGGAGCGAACGGCGGTGTCCGTCTGTAATGAGGAAGCCAATCCGATCAGCCAGGATCCTGCGATTCGTTCCCGTGGCATTGATATGCTGAAGCAGACATTGGATTGCTGTCAGGCTCTCGGGGCATATTCGCTGAACGGCCCACTGCATTCCGGCCTGGGTATTTTCAGTGGCAAGGGGCCGACGGAGCAGGAATGGGAATGGGCCGTCGAAAGCCTGAAAAATGTTTCGGAGCACGCGGGCCATTGCGGTGTGAAACTGGGCATTGAATTTTTGAACCGTTTTGAAACCTATTTCCTCACCTGTGCCGCCGATGCCGTGAAGTTCGTTGACGCCGTCGATCATCCGAATTGTTGCCTGATGTATGATACGTTTCATGCCAACATTGAAGAAAAAGATGTCGCCGGTGCCATTCGTGCGTGCGCCGATCACCTTATCCTGGTTCACACCTCGGAGAACGATCGCAGCACGCCGGGAAGCGGCGGTGTGCGCTGGGATACCACCTTTGATACGTTGAAGGATATTGACTACGACGGCTGGCTGACCATCGAAGCCTTCGGTCAATCCCTGGAGGATCTGGCAGCCGCCACCAAGATATGGCGGCGCATGTACGACACCGAAGAGCAACTGGCCGAAGACGGCCTCAAATTTTTAAAGGCGGAAGTCGCCAAGCGCTGGTAAGAATCGATATTGATTTTGGATTTTGGAATGCGGATTTTGGATTTAAGGTACTCTGCCCATAGTGAGATTCCCTTCGAAAACGTAGGGGTAGAAAGCCTGTGCCGATAGACCTACTCTTTTATTAGACTTCGACTTGATTTACCAATAGACGGAGCGAAGCGATACCACCAATCCAAAATCCGAAATCTAAAATCCAAAATTCTCAATCTCATATAAGCCATGAACAGCAAAACGCTTTTCAACCGACTATTATAAAAAATAAACACACTCTATCCAAGTGGGGGGGTTCATAATGAATGAATTTTTTCCTGATATTCAACAGGCAATCCCGTTTGAAGGGCCTGACTCAAAAAATCCACTAACATTTAAATATTACAACGCGCAGCAGATGGTGGGCCAAAAAACCATGCAGGAACACCTGCGGTTTTCCGTCGCTTACTGGCACACGTTCAAAGCCAGCGGCATGGACCCTTTCGGTGCCCCGACATTCGTGCGTCCCTGGATCAAGGCTGCCACGCCGCTGGAGCAGGCGGATTATACCGTGCGGGCAGCCTTTGAATTTGCAAAGAAATTGGGGGCACCCTTTTATTGCTTTCATGACCGGGACCTGGCGCCCGAAGGCGAGACCTTTGCTGAATCCTGCAAAAATTTAGAGACTATGGTGGCCAAGGCCAAGGAGCTGCAGGTGGATACCGGCATCAAACTCCTTTGGGGAACGGCCAATCTTTTCGGACATCCGCGCTATGCCCACGGTGCCGCCTCCAATCCCGATGCCCATGTCTTTGCCCATGCCGCTGCCCAGGTGAAGCATGCGATTGCCGCAACCAAGGAACTCGGCGGCGTCAATTATGTTTTCTGGGGTGGCCGGGAAGGCTATGAAACCCTGCTGAATACGGACATGAAGCGTGAGCAGGAACAAATGGCCCGCTTCTTTCACATGGCGGTTGACTACGCCAGGCAAATCGGCTTTGAGGGCCAGTTTCTGATCGAACCGAAACCAAAGGAACCGACCAAGCACCAGTATGATTTCGATGCCGCCACCGTCCTCAGTTTCCTGCGGGCCTACGACCTCTTCGACCATTTTAAACTCAACATCGAGGCCAACCATGCCACCCTGGCCGGGCATACATTTGAGCATGATTTAACGGTCGCATCCATCGACGGCAAACTGGGCAGCATCGATGCCAACGTGGGTGATCCGCTGCTGGGATGGGACACCGACCAGTTTGCCACCGACCCGGCCAGTTGCACCCTGGCGATGCTGGTGGTGCTGAAACAGGGCGGTATCGGCAGCGGCGGGTTCAACTTCGATGCGAAGCCGCGCCGGGGGTCTTTTGACGAGATCGATTTATTTTACGCCCATATCAGCGGGATGGATACCTTCGCCCGCGGCCTGCTCGCCGCCCATCAAATTATCGAAGACGGGGTCCTGGATGATTTCATCAAAGCGCGCTATGCCAGCTACCAGGAAGGAATCGGCCAACGGACGATGAACGGCCAGGAAACCTTTGAATCTTTGGAGCAATATATCTTGCAGCAGGGGGATCCGGCTTTTAAAAGCGGCCGCCAGGAGATGCTGGAGAGTATTTTGCATTCATACGTGTAGGCTGGGAAGCTGGGAGGCTTGAAAGCCGGGACGGAGAGAACGAAAGAAGGTGAGAAATTGAGAAAGTAAGAAGGTAGGAAAGAAAGCGGGTGAGAAAATGAGAATATACAACGTTTGAGGACTGGAGAATTGGAAGCCTGGAAGCTTAGAGAATTCAATCAATTTAGGTCCGCTGGCCACATAGGAATAGCTTCCTTGCTTTCCACCCTCCAACCTTCTCATCTTCTTATCTTCCTATCTTCCTATCTTCTTGCTTTTCCGCTTCTTATCCTCCGACCTTCTCACCTTCTTATCTTCTCATCTTCTCTCCCCTACGCCACAAGCTTTGAATCTGCCATAAATTCGGGTAAAATGGAGAGGTGACAAGATGTCCAAAGACCAACTATTCATCGGAATCGACAGCGGTACCCAGGGCACCAAAGGCGTTGTTTTCAGCCGGGATGAAGGCCGGATCCTGGCTGAAGAATACAGCGACCATCAGCTGATCGAAAACATCGGCGGTCGGCGGGAACAGGAGCCCGCCTGGTGGATTGACGCCTGTTCGACGGTCATCGGCCGCTTACTTAAGCACAGCAGCGTGTCTAAAGACCGGATTTGTGCCATGGGGGTCTCCGGCCAGCAGCACGGCATGGTGCCGCTCGACGCCGATGGTCAGGTGATCCGGCCGGCCAAACTCTGGTGCGATACGGAAACTGCTCCCCAATGTGACCAGATCACTGAAGCCATCGGAAGCCCGGCGCAGGTCATCGAAACCATCGGCAACTCGGTTGCCGCCGGATTTACCGCTTCAAAAATACTCTGGCTGAAGCAGCATGAACCGGAAAACTATGACCGGCTGGCAACGGTTCTGCTGCCCCATGATTACATCAATTACTGGCTGACCGGGCAGCGTCGAACCGAATTCGGCGATGCATCCGGCACCGCCTATTTCGATGTCAAGACCCGCAGCTGGTCGGAGGCGATCCTGAATGCCATCGATGATAGCGGCAAGCTGCAACAATGTCTGCCTGAGTTGATCCCGTCGGACGCCCCGGCCGGCACCATCCGGCCGGAAATTGCCGAACAATTTGGACTCAAGCCGGAGGTGGCGGTGTCCTCCGGTGGCGGCGACAATATGATGGCGGCCATCGGCACCGGCAATGTATCGGCCGGTATCGTGACCACCAGCCTGGGCACCTCCGGTACCATCTACTCTTATTCCGATGAGCCGATTATCGATCCAAACGGCGAGTTGGCTGCATTTTGCTCCAGCAGCGGCGGCTGGCTGCCGCTGGTGTGCACGATGAACGTCACGGTATCGACCGAACTGACCCGGACCATGCTGGGACGCAGTTTGGCCGATTTGAATCAGCTGGCATCTTCGGCCCGGCCCGGAGCGGAGGGCATCTTGTTGCTTCCCTATTTTAATGGTGAGAGAACCCCGGCCCTGCCGAATGCCAGGGCCGGCTTTTTCGGATTGACGAGCACCAATTATACCGCCGCCAATATCGCCCGATCTTCCATGGAAGGCGCGACCCTGGGTTTGCGTTACGGTCTGGAGGTGCTGAAGCAGCAGGGGCTCACGCCGTCCGAAATACGCCTGGTCGGCGGCGGCGCCAAAAGTCCGCTGTGGCGTCAAATAGTGGCCGATGTGTTCAACTGCCCGGTCGTCTGTCCGGAAAGTTCTGAGGCCGGCGCGATGGGGGCCGCCCTGCAGGCCATGTGGTGTTATATCCGGCTGAGGGAAGGCGCTGCTGAGATCAGCGAGCTGACGGATCGCTATATTCGCTTGGACGAATCGACCCGGGCCGTTCCGGATACCTCAACAGCGGCGCAATATGATGAGATTTATCAGAGTTACCTGAAATTGAACGACGTCATGGGAAAGTTTTGGAATTGAAGATTGAAGATTTAAGGAAAAGGTTGACCGTGGACTCCGAATGGAATGATGGGATATTGGGACTCAACAACGGACGATGGTCTGATTTAAATCGCGGTTAAAAACCGCTCCCACTGTCCAGACCGAGTATTCTGAAATTTTCGGTAGACTTTAAAATCGACAGAATTCCTTCATTATTCACTAGTCATTAGAAAATAGTCATTTTTTAGATCACCGTTCTGGCCCGATCAAGCGGGGATTTGTATAACTCCTGCAACACCAGGCTGGCAGCACCGCGCGCCCAATCCGTATCCTGCCACTTTTGAATGACGATCTGCAGCGTCTCATACATTTCGGGTGTGGTATGGGACTTGATCATTCTTTGCATGGGTTCAAACAATAGCGATCCTGCCCGGACACCTTCACCGGCAATAATAATCTTTTCCGGATTAAAAACCTGAACCAAACCTGAAATGCCGAGGCCCAATATTTCGCCGCTGCGTTTAAATATTTTTCGCAGCGCCGGTTCGCCCTTTTTAGCAATGGCGGTAACCTCCTCGATGGTCAGAGAAGAGGTATTTTTGTACCGCCACTTCTTTGCTTTGCAGGCCTCGATTGCCGCACCCAGGACGCTGTAATCGGCAACATAGGACTCGATGCATCCGCGCTTGCCGCAGCGGCAGAGCGCTCCGCCGGGCTTGATAACCAAGTGCCCGAATTCGGCGCCGATTCCTTTCACGCCGCGATAAATCTGCCCATTGACCACTATGCCCATGCCGACACCGTGCTCAACCGTAACCATCAAAAAATTGTCAACCTCTCTTCCTTCGCCAAACCATTGCTGCGCCAGCGTCACGGTGTTGGCATCATTTTCGATATAGGTTTGGATATTGAGGCGTTTCTGGATCAGATTCCGCAGGGTTGTATTGCCTTTCCTGTACAAGGCCGACCAGTAGGTAATCCCTTTTTCGCTGTTGACAAGGCCGGGGATGCCGATGCCGATGCCGGAAATTTTGATCATGCTTATCATGGCTTCGGAAACACAGTGGCGAATGCCTTCCTCGATTAAGTCAGCCACAAATTCAACGGATTTTTTGCCGATGCGCACCGGTACGATCAGAGAGCTCAACACATCGGCCTGCATATTGGTGACGGCGAAACTGACCTGGAAGGCTGACAGCTTCACGCCGACGACATAGGCCGCCGTCGGGTTTAAGGCCAGCAGCACCCGCCGCCGGCCCCGGGATGAAGAAGTTTTGGTTTCTTTTTCAACGATGACTTTTTCTTTAAGCAGGCGCGCCGTAATATTGGTCACCGCGGCGCGGCTTTGCCCGGTTACCTCGGCAATTTCGACGCGTGAAATCAGACCGGCGCGCCGGATGGTATTTAAAATGTTGAACTGGTTGATCGTTTTTGTGAATTCCCGGTTTGAAACATCCATGGATAACCTCAGACCTCGTCATTCAGCTTGGGAAAATAGCTGTAACTCTTTACCTGTAGCGAAATTGCATGAAAATTGGACATGGGTCGAATTCAGGAATTCAGGAAATTAAATATTGAGGGATTGAGGAATTGAGGGATTCAGGAATTAAACGTGGAATAATTCCGATTTTAAATCCCTTAATTCGCAATTCCTAAATTCCTGAATTCTTAGATCCCTCAATCCCTCAATTCCTAAATCCCTCAATGTGGCGCAAATAGAAATCGATAATGTCTAAAAAAGTTGACTCATTTCAAAAGTAAGTTACGAGATCTCAACCTAGGACTTTTTTAATTCTATCATTAAATTAATTCGCGTCTATCAATTAGCTTTCTGTTCAAGCTGCGCCCAGTCAAAACAATCCGTTTTAGGCCAAAAAAGCTAAAAATATTAGCAAAACAGGTACAGCGCGGCTAAAATCAAAATCATCTTGACAAAAATTTAGCTTTGATGCAAGTTAAATCGAAATCAATTGGTTTACTGGATAAACTAAAAGGAAAGGATCGTTCATAGGAAAGGAAAGGCCATGGAACTCAATAGAAAATTAAAAATGGGAATGGTGGGTGGCGGCCGCGACGCCTTTATCGGGGCTGTGCATCGCAGCGCCGCATTAATGGACGGCAAGGTTGAATTGGTTGCCGGGGCTTTGTCTTCCGATCCGGAAAAAGCAAAGGCATCCGCCCGGGATCTACTGATCAGTGAAGAAAGATCCTATGGCAGCTGGGAAGAAATGGTGGATCAGGAATCCAAACTGTCTGAAGGCGACCGCATTGATTTTGTATCCATCGTGACGCCGAATTATATGCATTTTCCGATTGCCAAGGGCTTTGCGGAAGCCGGGTTTAATGTGATCTGCGACAAACCCATGACCTATACCTTACAGGAAGCGCAGGACCTGGTCGGAATTGTCAATCAATCCGGCGTCATTTTTGCCCTGACCCATAACTACACCGGCTATCCTCTGGTGAAACAAGCCCGCCACATGGTTCGCACCGGCGAGTTGGGCGATCTTTTAAAGATTGTGGTCGAATATCCCCAGGGATGGCTCATGACGGCGCTCGAAGAAGAAGGGCAGAAGCAGGCATCCTGGCGCACTGACCCCAACCGTTCGGGAATTTCCAACTGTATCGGGGACATAGGGTCCCATTGTGAAAACCTGGCGCATTATATCACCGGGCTGGAAATAACGGAGTTGTGTGCCGATTTAAAAAGTATCCTGGACCGTCCCCTGGACAATGACGGCAATATATTGCTGCACTATGAAAAAGATATCTGCGGCATTTTGTATGCTTCCCAGTTCTCGGCCGGCGAAGAAAATAATTTGAGGATCAGAGTTTACGGCACCCAAGGTGCCCTGGAGTGGCATCAGGAAGAGCCGAACTGCCTGTGGCACCGGACCAACGAAGGCCCCGCGCAACTCTACCGCAGGGGGAACGGCTACCTGTGCGAAGCCGCCCAGCGGGCAACCCGGCTGCCGCCGGGGCACCCGGAAGCCTTTATCGAAGCCTTCGCCAATGTCTATGCCAACGCAACCGATGCCATACGGGCCAAGATCCTCGGCCAGGAGCCCGACGAACTGGTATTGGATTTTCCCACGGTGGTTGACGGTGCCCGCGGGCTGGCATTTATCGAATCCGCGGTCGAAAGCAGCCGCAGCGATCAGAAGTGGTATCCGATGAAGAGCTTTAGGTGAAGAATGAATATTGACTAATGAATAATGACAAATTATGGAAGTCGCTTCGCTCCACCATTTTATATTTTATTTTTTCAGGTTATATAGAAAGAGCAAGTAAAAATTGCCACCAAGGCACTAAGACACAAAGTGAATCAATTGGTTTGTATTAATCTTCGTGTCTTTGTGTCTTAGTGGCGAAATTGTTTTATTTAAAAATTCAAAGATATTAAAGGAGGAAAAATCATGGCGAGACCTGTGACTTTATTTACCGGACAGTGGGCGGATTTGCCTTTGACGGAGCTGGCCCCAAAAGCCAGCGGTTGGGGCTATGACGGACTGGAACTGGCTTGCTGGGGTGATCATTTTGACCCGGCCCAGGGCGCGACCGACCCGGCCTATTGCGATAAACAAAAAAATATCCTCAAAGAAAACAATTTGAGTATCTATTCCATTTCTCATCACCTGGCGGGCCAGCTCGTCTGTGACCTGAACAATGATGCCAGATCCGACGGATTCGCACCCGCGGATTGTGCCGGCGATCCCGAAAAAAAGAGGGCCTGGGCCGTCGAAACCATGAAACAAACGGCGATTGCCGCCAAAAACATGGGGTTAAAAGTCGTCAACGGATTTACCGGATCTTCCATCTGGCATATGGTATATTCGTTTCCACCGAACAGCGAGGAAGATATCGCAGAGGGCTTTAAGTATTTCGCCGAGATGTGGCATCCCATTCTGGATGTATTTGACGAAAACGGCGTCAAATTCGCGCTGGAGGTACATCCCACTGAAATCGCCTTTGACACGGTCACGGCCCAACGGGCGCTGGAAGCCATCGACCGCCGTGAAGCGTTCGGGTTCAATTTCGACCCGAGCCACCTCGAATGGCAGGGGGTTGATCCGGCTAAATTCATCCGAGCCTTTCCGGACCGGATTTATCATGTTCACATGAAAGATGCGGCGGTTACCCTCGATGGCAGCTCGGGCATTCTCAGCAGCCATTTGAACTTCGGCCAGCCAGGACGGGGCTGGGATTTTCGGTCGCTCGGCCGGGGGCAGGTGGATTTTGAAGAAATCATTCGGGCCCTGAACGAAATCAAATACGACGGCCCCCTGTCGGTGGAGTGGGAAGATGCGGTCATGGATCGCGAAGCCGGTGCCAAAGAAGCCGCCGCATTTGTCAAGGAAGTGGATTTTGCCCCGTCGGATCGGGTGTTTGATGAAGCATTCACCAGTGATTAATCCGCTGATTAATCCGCCCCTTAACACCAGATATTATAAAAGGCGAACTGTTTTGAGTTGACAGAAGATTGCTGCAGAATTGATCGTTCGACGGATTAATCAGTGCATGCTGCGCATGGTTTTTAAATTATTTAATTTTTAACAATATCGGAGTATTGGAGTGCTGGAGTGTTGGAGTGCTGGCTGAAGGTTTGATGTCTTCCTTTAATACCCCAGTTCTCCAGCACTCCAATACTCCAACATCAAGACTTTTCAATATCTTCTTGTAATCTTAAAATTGCCTTTTAATTGGTTATAGGTGCAATAAATAATTATCTATACTCAACCCCCAACAGCGATATATCATCCTTGGGCGCGGCGCCGTTGCCGAATTCCATCAGCTCCTGAAACAGCGTATCGACGATATCGGATATCAGCCTGCCTTTGAGACGACTAAGAAGCCTTTGGAACCGCTCGTTGCCGTAAAATTCTCCCCGGCGGTTCTGATGCTCGAAAACCCCGTCAGTATACAACAGCAATTTATCGCCTGGATTTAGCCTTCTTTTTTCTTCCGGAAAGGTAATTTGCTCATCTACCAGTCGCAAATCCCTGGTGCCGATCGGCGGGCTACCGGAACTCATGATGTCCAGCGTGCCGTCCTGCCGGATAATGATGGGCGGCGGATGACCGGCACTACTACAGGTAAATCCCCCGGTTGCCGCGTTCAAAATGACATAATTGATGGTGAAAAAATTGTTGAAGCGATCAAAAGTGTATTCCAGATCGAGCTTTTCAAGGACTTTGGCAGGACCGCGAAAGGCCTGATTCCGCCGGGATTCGCCGGATTTCATTAGGATGCGCCCGGTCTGGGGATGAAGATTTTGGAATACGGATACCGCCACCATGGCGGCCGGCACGCCGTGCCCACTGACATCGAGCATGTAGATCCCCCAATGCTTGTCATCCAGTTGGGCCATATTAAAAATATCGCCCCCGATTTTATCGCAGGGTTTGAATTTCCAGGCCACGGCCAACCTATCAAAGGAATCGATTTTTTGCGGCAGCAGACTTCTTTGGATATCAGCGGCGGCCGCAAGATCCTCATCGATACGATCCTGCCGCCAGATCAGCTCTTGGTTGAGTGCTTTCAGTTTTTTTTCTGCCGCGGCGTAGTTAGTGTTCGAACGGGTATCCAGAACTCTTTGATATTGCTGATTAATGTCGCATAAAAGGAAAACGAAGATTTTCCAGTTTAATGCATTTTTTACTTGCATTAAAAACTCGTAAACGGTAGTTATCTTGTTGAATTAACATTAAATACCGATTTTCTACCCGAAAGTAGAAAAG
>Ga0209678_1000150_pt1 | contig 27824 bp, 29 predicted proteins | sample WorMetilvaeELBA1_FD_187404 | JGI IMG/M metagenome (GOLD analysis project Ga0209678, IMG submission 187404) | Marine gutless worms symbiont microbial communities from Max Planck institute for Marine Microbiology, Germany - Olavius ilvae ELBA.1... ...
CTGGCGCCGCATCGCCACCCGATACGACCGCCTCGCGGTCAACTTCGCCGCCGCCGTCTACCTCGCCGCCATCGTCTGTTGCTGGTTATGAGTCCGGAGCCTAGTTACACATACAGGCGTAGTTTGGAGCGTTCATAGAGATGAAACCGGCACAGGATCGAAGTTCAAAGTGTTGAGCCAATGGGGACAAGACGGCGAGTACATACATTGGGAAGGCGATGTACCAGATGTATATGGTGGAATCCGGCAATTCTATACCGATAGGCGCTAGATGACGGAAGTTCCGATGAGCATAGCCCAATTGTTTACGCAGCTAGAGTCAGCGGCCTACGATGCCGAAATCGGTCTTGCAAGCACCCCAAGGGCATTTGTCGCGCTTGTAAGGAAGAACCCTGCCTATCGGTCTCTGATTGAAGCGCTGAAGTCAGAGAATCACCTAGTAGATCGATTAGTAGAGCGCTGTCAGCTGGTCGCGCAAAACAACATTGACCGGCGGTACAGAAATCCGTTTGACGCAGCACTTGCAAGTTATGGTCTAGCGATCATAGAGCTGCGCCTAGACCTGGGCAGAATTGTTGCAGATACTATAGCAGCTGCTCCGAATCTCTGGTGGAGTGTTGTCGTTTCCAACTGGCTCCGGGAACCAGTTGCGCTAATTTCGGGAGCAGGTGAAACGCCGGTTGAAGGCGCGCAAGCGCGCTCAGTGCCGCGCCAGGCGACAGTCCGACCAATGTCAAGCGAACCCAGTCCAGTTGTGGTTTCGTTTGAGTCCCCAACTCGGCGAGCGCGCTATGCTGAGTCTGTCGGCGTCAGGCTGACAGCTTCGAATTCTCAATCCTCCACGATATTGGCGGTGCATGGAACTGATAGCCCAATGATGTTCAGAGATTTTCGAATTGACTCAGCTAGCAGGACAACATCAGAAATAGCAGCGTGAGGTAGGCGAATGGCCAGAGTCACCTGGGGACTGATTTGCACCAATTACTCAATTGATAAGGACAAAAACACAATTAGTCTGTTTGAGGTCATCGAGGAAGTCAGAATATCACCGGTTCCGAACATAGATGACGCCGAGGTGGTGTCGATTCCCTGGAATGCTACAATCGTGTTTACTGTAGAGCGAGATCAAGTTGATGAAGAAGAGATGGCAATATTTCGAATCACTCGCCTTGCGCCAAATGTTGATCCAGTATTAGGGCCGCAGATGGAGGTGGATCTTGGCGGGTTCGTACGACAAAGGCTGTTGGCAAGCCTTCAGAAGTTGGAGTATTCAGGTGATGGGAGCTATGATTTTGTCATTCAGCGGAACATAGGGGGTCCAGATGAATGGGAGGACGATTACAGAATATCATTCCTAGTGATTGCAGTGGATGAATAGTTGGTCAGTGAAGAATGTTTGTCAATTCGAGCTGTTAGTTATGGTGTTGACTCGTAAGTATTTTGACTTTTAGGTGGAGTGATGTGGAAGTGCACACTCTGGGATCACCGAAGCATTAGTAATACTTGTATAGGCCGTCTTGACTCTTTTCCATTCTCATAGGTTCTGGCTCAACGTCGGAAAGTCACTGATCAGTGCTATGGGGTTCTTAGGCGAATTGACCCGGCGGGTTGTTTTGATATCTGCCAACTAACGGCTGATTTGTTGGAGAAGAACCCCATGACCCGGAAGCACGCGCTGGTCACCGGCGGCGTCCGTGGCATCGGCCGGGGGGTGGCTGACGCGCTGGCGCCGGACTACACCGTCACCGTCACGGGTGTCACAGACGACGAGATGGCGGCGTTCGAGGGCGCCGACGGCCTCGACGCCGTGCGCCTCGACGTGCGCGACGGCGCCGCGGTGGAAGAATTGATTTCGGGCTTCGAACGGCTCGACGCGGTGGTCAACTGCGCCGGCACGATCCGGCGCCAGGCGGAGTACGACCCCGAGACCTTTGCCGACGTCGTCGACATCAACCTGACCGGCTCCATGCGCGTCGCCGTCGCCGCGCGCCCGTTGTTGGCGGAGGCGGGGGGCGCCATCGTCAACTTCGCCTCCATGTTCAGCTTCTTCGGCGGGCCGCTCGCGCCCGCCTACACCGCGTCCAAGGGCGGCATCGCCCAGCTCACCAGGGCGCTGGCCGTCGCCTGGGCGGCCGACGGCATCCGGGTGAATGCCGTGGCGCCGGGCTGGATCGCGACGGAGATGGCGCGCGGCGCCCGCGAGGACCCGGCGCGCAACGCCGCGATCCTGGCACGCACGCCGCTGGGCCGCTGGGGCGAACCGGCGGACGTCGCCGCGCCGGTCGCCTTCCTGCTGTCGCCGGCCGCGGCATTCGTCACCGGCGTCGTGCTGCCCGTCGACGGCGGGTATTCTGCCGCGTGAACCCCGCACGAGGACCGAGATGACCGCTCTCGATATGTCGACCCCAACGCACCCGCTGTCGCCGCCGGAGATCGTCGTTCCCGACGCCGTGCCCGACGACGAGCGCCTCTGGGTGCCCCAGGCGGAGAACGTCTGGTTCCGGCCGCTGATGCTCAACACGGTCAACGGCGGCTGGTGCAACCTCTTGCGCGTGCGCCGCGCGGGCGTGCTGAGCCGCCACCGCCATCCCGGCCCGGTGCACGGCTGGGTCATCAAGGGCTCGTGGCGCTATCTGGAGCACGAATGGGTGGCGACGGCGGGTTCGTACGTCTTCGAGCCGCCGGGCGAGACCCACACGCTCGTCGTCGACGCGGACGTCGAAGAGATGGTGACGTTCTTCAACATCTCCGGCTGCATGTACTACGTCGACGCGGAGGGCCGGAACACCGGCTTCGAGGACGTCTTCACCAAGATCGACATGTGCCGCGCGCACTACGCCGACGTCGGCCTGGGCGCCGACACCGTCGACCGGTTCATCCGCTAGCGACCGGCCATGGCGCGGATCACCTACCTGACGACGATCGACTTCGACCACGGGGCCGTGGCGGGCCTGCCCGACGCGCTGGCCGAGCTGGGCATCGCCCGGCCGTTGATCGTCTCCGACCGTGGCCTGGTCGACGCCGGTTTGGTCGACCGCGTGACGGCGACGCTGCCTGCCGACATGTCGGTCGAGGTGTTCGACGGCACGCCGGCGAACCCGACCGAGGCGGCGGCGCTGGAAGCCTGCGACCGCTACTTGGAGGGCGGCCGCGACGGGCTGGTCGCGGTCGGCGGCGGCTCGTCGATGGACCTCGCCAAGGCCGTCGCGGTGCTGACGACGCACCCCCAGCCGCTCGGCCAGTACGCCATGATCGAGGGCGGCGTCGCCCGCCTGACCGACGCGCTCGCGCCCGTCGTGGCGATCCCGACCACCGCCGGCACGGGCAGCGAGGTCGGCCGCGGCGCGCTGGTGACCCTGGCCGACGGTCGCAAGCTGGCGCTGATCAGCCCGTACCTGATCCCCAAGCGCGCGATCTGCGATCCCGAGCTGACGCTGGGCCTGCCGCCGGGCCTCACCGCCGCGACCGGCATGGACGCCCTGACCCATTGCGTCGAGACCTTCCTCTCGCCGCTGGTCAACCCGCCGGCGGAGGCGATCGCTATCGACGGCGCCGCCCGCGCGGCGTGCTGGATCGAGCGCGCGGTGACCCATGGCGACGACCGCGAGGCGCGCTGGCAGATGATGATGGCGGCGATGCAGGGCGGCATGACGTTCCAAAAAGGTTTGGGCGCCGTGCACGCCATGTCGCACCCGCTGGGCAGCCTGGCCGAGCCGACGCTGCACCACGGCACGCTGAACGCGGTGATCCTGCCGGCGGTGCTGCGCTTCAACGACGGGCATGTGGGCGACAAGTACGAGCGCCTGCGCGCCGCCTTGGGCGTTGGCGACGCCGACCTGGCCGGCCTGGGTCGAGGACCTCAACGCCCGCCTGGGCCTGCCAGCCCACCTGCGCGCCATGGGCGTGCCGGACGAGGCGATCCCGCGCATGGTCGAGGGCGCGCTGGCCGACCACTGCAGCGCGACCAACCCCCGGCCGGCGTCGGCCGCCGACTACCGCGCGCTGTTCGCCGAGGCGATGGGGTAGGGGGCAGGCGCCCTAAGGGCCAATGACGCGACGGCCGTCGTCGGTCAGTTTGCAGATCAGCCAGCCGGGCTTGATCGGGTTGTCGAACCAGGGTTCGGCCCAGCCCTGCTTGAGGCAGGCCCGCACCGTGCGGTCGCTGACCCGCTTGCCGGCGGCGTCGAACAGCGGCAGCTTGCCGCCCGGCTGCTCCAGGCCACGCGTCAGCCAGACGCGCTGGATGCGCGTCGGCTTGGGTCCCGATGCGCTGGGCTGCGGCGCGTCCTCGGGCGCAATCGCGGGCGGCCGCGGCGGCAACTCAACGACATTGCTGCGGCGGATCGCTTGATCGGCCATCCGGAAACCCTCCCATCGTCGGTGGCTGACGCTCGCGGAATCCTACGGTAGTTTGGCGAAATCGCCAAATCGTGTGGGACTTATGGTTAACTCCGGCGCCAGCTTCCTCTACGTGACCTGCGGCGATGCCGCGGAGGCCCGCCGCATCGGCCGTGTCCTGGTCGAGGAACGGCTCGCCGCCTGTGCCAACGTGCTGGATGGCATGGCCTCGGTCTACTGGTGGCAGGGTGCGGTCGAGGAGTCCGCGGAAGCGGTGCTGATCGCCAAGACGCGGGACGACCTGGTGCCGGCGCTGACGGCGCGGGTCAGGGCGCTGCACAGCTACGACGTGCCCTGCGTCGTGGCGCTGCCGATCGCGCAGGGCAATCCGGACTACCTCGACTGGATCGCGGCCGAGACCGCGCGGGAGGACGCATGATCGTCATGAGACGGGGCCTGTGGGGCCTGGCGATGGCCGCAGCGCTGCTGGCCGGGGCCTGCACGGAGAACGTCGCCGGCGGCGCGGCCGAGGGCGCCGGCCGCGGCGCCGCGGCCGGCGCCATTGGTGCCCTGGTCGTCGGGGTCATTTTTGACGACCCCAACATCGGCGAGCGCATGGCCCGCAGCGCCGTCGCCGGCGCCGCCATCGGCGGCACCGTGGGCGCGGCGCAGGGCGCCGACAAGGACGCCCGCGGGCGGCAGGCGGCCGCGGCGCAGGAGCAATTCGCCGCCAACGAGGCCGAACTGGCGGAGCTGCGGCGCGAGGTGGGCGACGAGGTCTACCTGGCGCTGCTCGACCTCGCGGCCTGCGACCGGGAACGCGCGGTGGCGGCGGCCGATCGCATCTATGCCGCCTCGGAAGACCGGACCAAGGTCTACGCGCTCTACGTCAAGGCCATCGCCGCGGCCGACGCCGGCGATACGCCCCGCGCCATGGCGCTCTATGCCGAGCTCGCCGTGCGCGACCCGGAGGCCGGCGACGCCGCCCACATTCGCCGGGACGTCGAGGAGATGGTCGCCTACATCCGCGCCGAGCGCGCGCGCTACGACGTCTCGCCGACCTGCGCCGCCTGACAGCCGGCATGGCTGCCATGCCGGATCGGGCGTTGGCCCGGCTGGGCGGAACCGCTATGCCTAGCGTTCCTTGCCTTTGACGGCCCCACGGGCCACTTTCCCGCCCATGCGCCTGACACCCGCCCGCTGGTCGCTGGCCTTCTCGTGCCTCGGCCACACCTACATGCACCTGTTCGCGGCGTTCTATTTCACCGTCGTGCTAGCGCTGGAGGACGCGTGGGCGCTGCCCTACGACGAGCTGCTGCAGCTCTGGACACCGGCGGCCCTGCTGGTCGGCGTGGCGGCGCTGCCCGCGGGCTGGCTGATGGGGCGCGTCGGAGCCATCCCGCTGATCGTCGCCATGTTCCTGGGCATGGGCATCATGTCGCTGGCTGCCGCCGCGTCGGGCTCGCCGTTCCTGCTGATGCTGGGATTGGCCGGCATCGGCCTGTTCGCGGCGATCTACCACCCGGTCGGCATCCCGTGGGTCATTCGCACCGCCGAGCGCGGCGCCGGGCGCGCGCTGGCGATCAACGGCATCTTCGGCAGCATCGGCGTCGCCGGCGGGGCGCTGGTGGCCGGCCTGCTGATCGACCTGGGCGGCTGGCGCACCGCCTTTCTGGTGCCCGGCGTCGTCAGTGTCGCGACCGGCATCGTCATGTGGGTCATGGCGGCGCGCGGGCGGCTGGTCGAGGCGACGCCCCAGTCGCCGCGCGCCGAGGCCCAGCAGGGCCGCGACGAGCGCATCCGGGTCTTCGTCATCCTGTTGTTCACGATGCTGATGTCGGGCGTGATCTTCCACGCCATGCAGACGGCGACGCCCAAGCTGTTCGACCTGCGCCTTGCCGACCTGCTGGGCGACGGCAAGCTGGGCGTCGGCCTGGCTGTCGGCGCGGTCTATCTGTTCGCCGGCGTCGGCCAGGTGGTCGGCGGCGTGCTGTCCGACCGGCTGCCGCTCAAGTCGGTCTACCTGGCGACGTGGCTGTTCCAGGTGCCGCTGTTCCTGCTGGCGGCCCAGGCCGGCGGCTTCGGGCTGATCCTGCTGATCGTGATGACGGCGACGTTCACCGCCAGCGCCCTGCCGGCGGAGAACCTGCTGTTGGCGGCCTGCGCGCCGGAGAAGCGGCACGGTCTGGCCTTCGGGCTCAAATTCGTCCTGGCGTTCGGCGCCGCGCCGGTGGCGCTGCTGTTCGTCGCCTATGTCGAGAACCTTACCGGTGAATTCGTCTGGCTGCTGGCGGCCGTCGGGGCAATGGCGGCGAGCGTGCTGCTGGCGATCGTCTTCCTGCCGACGCCGCGGCGCCTGCCGGCCGCGGTCGCCGTGCCGGCGGAGTAGGGACGTGGAGGTCGCGCGCCTGGACCACCTGGTGTTGACCGTGCGTGACGTGCACGCGACGGTCGAGTTCTACGGCCGGGTCTTGGGCATGGACGAGGTGGTGTTCGGCGAGGGCCGCCGCGCGCTGCATTTCGGCCAGCAGAAGATCAACCTTCACCCGGTCGAGAACAACCCGGTGCCGCTGGTCGCCGCCGCGCCGGTGCCGGGTTCCGCCGACCTGTGCCTGATCATGAAGACGCCGCTGGAAGAGGTCGCCGAGCACCTGGAAGCCTGCGACGTGGAGATCATCGAAGGGCCGATCGAGCGCACCGGGGCCGCCGGGCCGATCCTCTCGCTCTACTTCCGCGACCCCGACGGCAACCTGATCGAAGTCTCGAACCCGGTCTGAAGTGGAGCTAGCATGAGCCAAGAGACAATTCCCTGGCACGTCTACCTGTCGGGCGAGATCCACAGCGACTGGCGCGAGCGCATCGCGGCCGGCGTCGCGGCGCGGGGCCTGCCGGTGATCTTGGAATCGCCGGTCACCGACCACGCGACGAGCGACGACGCCGGCGCCGAGATCCTGGGTGCGGAGGAGCGGCCGTTCTGGCACGACCACAAGGGCGCCAAGCTGAACGCCATCCGCACGCGCACGTTGATCGAGCGCGCCGACGTGGTCGTGGTGCGCTTCGGCGAGCAGTACCGGCAGTGGAACGCGGCGTTCGACGCGGGCTACGCGGCGGCCCAGGGCACGCCCGTGATCGTGCTGCACCCGGCGGAGCTGAACCACGCGCTCAAGGAGATCGACGCCGCGGCCCTCGCCGTCGCCGAGACGCCCGAGCAGGTCGTCGAGGTGCTGGCCTACGCCATCACCGGCACGCTCGAGAGGAAGGCGGCGACGGCGGTGGCCTGACCGCAGCACGCGCTGCCGCCCGACGCACCGTCACGGCTTTTCGGCGGCTCAGCAACACCCCCCACCCTAACCCTCCCCCTCAAGGGGGGAGGGAAAGCCGTTGGCGTCCAAAAAGAAATCCCCCTCCCCCTTGAAGGGGGAGGGTTGGGGTGGGGGTGACTTCCGCCAGAGGCAGAGTGACGGCGGTCGCCTGACCGCCGCCGCCTTACCGCTACTCCGCCGCGGCCCTTGCCGAGAGTCCGCCCAGCGCCTGGTCCAGGTCGGCGATGATGTCGTCGACCGTCTCGATGCCGATCGACAGCCGCACCACGTCCGGCCCGGCGCCGGCGTCGACCTGCTGCTCTTCGGTGAGCTGCCGGTGGGTCGTCGAGGCCGGGTGGATGATCAGCGAGCGGGTGTCGCCGATGTTGGCCAGGTGGCTCAGCATCTCGACGCTCTCGACCAGCTTGATGCCGGCCGCGTAGCCGCCCTGCAGGCCGAAGGTCATCACCGCGCCCGCGCCCTTCGGCACGTACTTCTGCGCCAGCGCCCGGTAGGGCGAAGAGGCGAGGCCGGCATAGGACACCCAGGTCACCTCCGGGTGGCCCTCCAGGTACTCGGCCACGACTTGGGCGTTGGCGCAGTGGCGCTCCATGCGCAGCGGCAGCGTCTCGATGCCGTTCAGCGTCAGGAAGGCGTTCATCGGCGCCTGGCTGGGCCCCAGGTCGCGCAGGCCGATGGCGTGGCCGTAGATCGTGTAGGCCAGGTCGCCGAAGGACTCCGCGAAGCTCAGGCCGTGGTACTCGGGCGACGGCTGCGTCAGGCTCGGGAACTTGTCGTTCTGGAACCAGTCGAAGCCGCCGCCGTCGATCACCGCGCCGCCGATGGCGGTGCCGTTGCCCGACAGGAACTTGGTGGTCGAGTGCACGACGATGTCGGCGCCGAACTCCAGCGGCCGGCAGAGATACGGCGTCGCCATCGTATTGTCGACGATCAGCGGCACGCCGGCGTCGTGCGCGACGCGCGCGATGGCCTCGATGTCCATGACCAGGCCGCCGGGATTGGCGATGCTCTCGATGAACAGCGCCTTGGTCTTGTCCGTGATGGCGTTCGCGAAGTTCGCCGGGTCGTCGGGATCGACGAAGGTCGTCGTCCAGCCGAACTTCTTGTAGCTGTGGCCCATCTGGTTGATCGAGCCGCCGTAGAGCTTGGTCGCGGCGACGATCTCGTCGCCCGGGTGCATCAGCGGAAACAGCGCCAGGATCTGCGCCGAGTGGCCCGAGGCGGTGACCGTCGTGCCCTTGCCGCCCTCGAGCGCGGCCAGGCGCTCCTCCAGCACGGCGACCGTCGGGTTGGTCAGCCGCGAATAGATGAAGCCCAGCGCCTGCAGATTGAATAGCGATGCCGCGTGGTCGACGTCGTCGAAGACGTACGACGTCGTCTGATAGATCGGGGTCTGCCGGGCGCCGGTCGCCGGGTCGGGCGCCGCGCCCGCGTGCACCGCCAGGGTCTCGAACCCCGGCGTCTGATCCTCGTTCATGTCCCTACAGCCTCCGTCTTTTGCTTGAGATCACACCTGAATTGAAACCATGCCACGACAGCTCGCCGTTGAGCCGCGCGTATTCGATCTTGGGGCAGCGGTTCATCACCACCGTCAGGCCCGCCGCTTCGGCGCGCGCCGCCGCGCCGTCGTTGCGCACGCCGAGCTGCATCCACACGACCGGCGCGCCGACGGCGATGGCCTCGTCGACGATGGCCTCCGCCGCGGCCGCGTTGCGGAAGACGTCGACCATGTCGACGGGCTCGGGGATGTCGGCGAGGCTGGCACGGACCGTCTCGCCGAGGATTTCCTTCCCGGCCATGCCCGGATTGACCGGGATCGCCCGGAAGCCCTTGCCCTGCAGGTACTTCATGGCGAAATAACTCGGCCGGTTCCAGTTCGCCGAGGCGCCGACCATGGCGATGGTCTTCACGCGGTTCAGCACGCCGCGGATGTGGTCGTCCTCGTAGGCGTCGTGGTGCGGCAGGTACGGCTCGGCTTCGGCGACGCTCATCGGTGGCGCCACTCCGGGTCGCGCTTGTCGATGAAAGCGTCGATGCCTTCGGCGGCGTCTTCGAACATCATGTTGCAGGCCATCTCGCGCGCCGCCAGGTCGTAGGCGTCCGCGATCTCCATCTCGAGCTGGCGATAGAACACGCGCTTGCCGGCGGCGACGGCGGCGGACGACTTGGCCAGCAGGGCGCTCGCCAGTTCCTCGACCGCCTCGTCGAGGGTCTCGTCCGGCGCCACCCGGTTGACCAGGCCCAGAGATTGTGCCCGCGCGGCGGAGACGAACTCACCGGTGAACAGCATCTCGAAGGCGTCCTTGCGGCCGACGTTGCGCGACAGCGCCACCCCCGGCGTCATGCAGAACAGCCCGACGCCGATGCCGGAAGTGGCGAAGCGCGCGCTCTCCGCCGCGACGGCCAGGTCGCAGGTGGCGACCAGCTGGCAGCCGGCGGCGGTGGCCAGGCCGTGCACCCGGGCGATCACCGGCTGCGGCAGGCCGGTCAGCGTCTGCATCAGGCGCGAGCAGCGCCGGAACAGGTCCTCGTAGTAGGCCTGGTCGGGCGTGCTGCGCATTTCCTTGAGGTCGTGGCCGGCGGAGAACGCCTTGCCATTGCCGGCGATGACGACGACGCGGACGGAGCTGTCCTCGGCGATGCGGTCCAGCTCCGCCTGCAGCGCCGCCAGCATTGCCTCGGAGAGCGCGTTGTAGGCCTTCGGGCGGTTGAGCGTCAGCGTGGCGACCCCGCCGGCGTCGTGGCGCAGCAGGATGTCGGTGGTGGCGTCGGTCTCGGCGCTCATCGGCAGGTCCCCGGAAGTTCCGCCCCTTATGTGCCGTGGCGGCGGGTCTTAGGCAAGTCGCTTGCCCGCCGCGCCCGATCCGCTAGGCTCCCAGCCGGTGCGGGCGAGGGGAGCGGAAATGGCGAAGATCAGCGTCGAGGCCTACAACGCGCTGGCGGAGAAAGGGCTGCCGATGGCCGCCGTCTGGGGCTTCGCGGCCGAGGAAATCCGCCAGGACCGCGCCACCGCGCGCATGCCGTTCGACGACACCCACCTGCGCCCCGGCGGCACGGTCAGCGGCCCGTCGCTGATGGCGCTGGCCGACTACACCATGTACGCCGTGCTGATGGGCGCCATCGGCCCGGTCGAGCTGGCCGTCACCACCAACCTCAACATCAATTTCCTGCGCAAGCCCGGCCAGCACGACGTGCTCGCCGAGGGCAAGATGCTGAAGCTGGGCCGGCGCCTGGCGGTGATCGAAGTGGTGCTCTACTCCGAAGGCGAGGCCGAGCCCGTGGCGCACGTCACCGGGACCTATTCGATCCCGCCGGACGACGTCTGAACAACATAATACCGCACACCTAAGGCATTTCGCCATCACGCGTTTTTCCGTTTGACTTGCCGCTGAGGCCGGGATAAACCCCGCGGCGTCGCGCGCCGGACCCTCCGGCGCGCCGTTCGTTCCAGCGACGGGTCGAGACCGATGAAGACCTATTCCGCCAAGGCCGCGGACGTCGAGCGCAAGTGGCTGCTGGTCGATGCCGAGGACGTGGTTCTCGGCCGCCTGGCGTCCATCGTCGCCGACCGTCTGCGCGGCAAGCACAAGCCGATGTACACGCCGCACGTCGATTGCGGCGACCACGTCGTCGTCGTCAACGCCGAGAAGGTCAAGCTGACCGGCGACAAGCGGGCCCAGCGGGTGTTCCACTGGCACACCGGCTATCCCGGCGGCATCAAGGGCCGCACCACGGGCCAGATCCTCGAGGGCGCGCACCCCGAGCGTGTGGTCGAGAAGGCCGTCGAGCGCATGGTGCCGAAGACCAAGCTGGGCCGCCAGGTGCTGCGCAAGCTGAAGGTCTATGCCGGCACCGAGCACCCGCACGAGGCGCAGCAGCCCGAGACGCTGGACCTCGCCGCGATGAACCCGAAGAACAAGCGGAGCGCCTGACATGGCCGACACCGACGCCCAGCCGACGCTCGCCGACACGGACGCGGGCCAGGCGCTGGCCGCCGCCACGGGCTTGGCGCCCAAGGCCGCCGAGGCCGCGCTGCCCGAGCCCCAGATCGACGCGCAGGGCCGCACCTACGCCACCGGCAAGCGCAAGGATGCCGTCGCCCGGGTCTGGATCCGCCCCGGCTCCGGCAAGCTGACCGCCAACGGCCGCGAGGCCGAGGTCTACTTCGCGCGGCCGACGCTGCGCATGATCCTGGGCCAGCCGTTCCAGGTCTGCGACCGGGTCGCCCAGTACGACATCATCTGCACGGTCTCCGGCGGCGGCCTGTCGGGTCAGGCGGGCGCCGTGCGCCACGGGATTTCGAAGGCCCTGGCGCTGCGCGAGCCCGAGCTGCGGCCGATCCTCAAGAAGGCCGGCATGCTGACCCGCGATGCCCGCGTCGTCGAGCGCAAGAAGTACGGCAAGCCCAAGGCGCGCCGCAGCTTCCAGTTCTCGAAACGCTGACCCGCGGAACATACGGTGCTATCAAGAGGCGCCTCCCGCGGGGGGCGCCTCTTTCGTTTGAAAGGGCGGAGCGATGGACGCGCGCACGAACAACCGGGTGAAGATCGGGGTCCTGGGGGCCAGCGGCTACACGGGCGCGGAGCTGGTGCGCCTGCTGTCGCACCATCCGGCCGCGGAGTTCGCCTTCCTCACCGCCGACCGCCAGGCCGGCAAGCCCTACGGCGACGTCTTCCCGCACCTTGCGCGCCTCGATCTGCCGGACCTGATCGCGGTCGACGACGCCGACTGGGGCAGCGCCGACGTGGTGTTCTGCGGCCTGCCCCACGGCACCACCCAGAAGATCGTGGCGACGGTGCTGGAGGCCGCGCCGGCGACGCGCGTCGTCGACCTGTCGGCCGATTTCCGACTCAGCGACACCGACGCCTACGCCGAGTGGTACGGCCATCCCCACTGGGCGCCCGAGTGGCAGCCCGAGGCGGTCTACGGCCTGACCGAGGTGCATCGCGAGGCGATCCGGCGGGCGCGGCTGGTCGCCAATCCGGGCTGCTACACGACGACCTGCGAGCTGCCGCTGATCCCGCTGGTCACGACCGGATTGATCGACCCCGACACCATCATCATCGACGCCAAGTCGGGCGTCAGCGGCGCCGGGCGCGGCGAGAAGCTCGGCTCGCTGCACAGCGAGATGAGCGAGAGCGTGCAGGCCTATGGCCTCAAAGGCCATTTCCACGTGGCGGAGATGGAGCAGGAGCTGGGGAACGCCGCCGGGCATCCGGTGACGATCACCCTCACGCCGCACCTGATCCCCATGAACCGGGGGATCCTGGCGACCTGCTACGTGCGTCTCGCGGACGCCGGCGTCGACGACCTGCGCGCCTGCCTGGCGGAGGCTTACGCCGACGAGCCATTCGTGCATGTGCTGACCGAGGGCGTGGCGCCGGCGACGCGCGACGTGCGCGGCTCGAACCACTGCCGCATCGCCGTCTTCCCGGCGCGGCCGGCCGGCACCGCCATCGTGCTCTCGGTCACCGACAACCTGGTCAAGGGCGCCTCGGGGCAGGCGATCCAGAACATGAACGTCATGCTGGACCTGCCCGAGACCGCCGGCCTCGAGCAGGAAGCGCTGTTTCCGTGACCGCCAGACGCTGACGTGACCCGCTGGCTGCTGCTGGGCGCGGCGATCGGCGCCGTCGTTGGCTGGATCGCCGGCGACGTGGTGTTGGGCATCGGCCTCGGCATCCCGTTCGGCGCCGGGCTCAGTTTCTCGCGCCGGCTCTTCCCCCGTGCCCGCCGCCGGTAAGGGCCCCGCGCGCCACCGCGCGACCTTCCGCGTGGCGTACCACGAGGTCGGCCCCGGCGGCGCGGTCGGCCCAGTGGTGCTGGCCAACTGGCTGCAGCAGGCGGCGGGCGAACACGCCGCGGCCCTGGGCCTGTCGGCGCACGACCTGGCCAAGACCGGCGTCTCCTGGGTACTGTCGCGGCAGCTGATCGAAATCGCGCGGCTGCCGGGTGCGAACGAGCCAATCGCGGTCGAGACCTGGGCGGCGGGCTTTGACCGCTCCGTCTATCGGCGCGACTTTCGAGTGACGGACGGCGAGGGCCGGCCGGTGGCCGTTGCGACCAGTGCCTGGGTGACGTTCGATCTCGCCAACCGCCGGGCCATCCCGCCGGTCGACTCCCTGACCGCGCGCGTCCCGTGGCTCGACGAGCGCGCCGCCACATTCGCCCGGCGCACGGTGCCGGCGCTGCGCGACGCGACCGTCGAGCGCCGGCTCACGGCGCGGCTGAGCGACCTGGACATGAACGGCCATGTCAACAACGCCAACATGTTCGGCTGGTTTCTGGAGGCTTTGCCTCAAGACGCGTCATACGCGCGCCTCACGGAAATCGACGCCATCTTCCGCGCCGAGTGCCACCGCGGCGACGTCGTCATCAGCCGCGCCGCCCCCGACACCGACGGCTGGCGGCACAGCCTGGACCGCGACGGGACCGAGGTCGCCCGCGCGGCCACCGTCTGGGCGGAGCGGTAGGCGCCCGTATTCTTGAAACCTGTCACCCCTACCCCGACCCTCCCCCTTCGAGGGGGAGGGAGTAACTTGTTGAGTGTAAATAGAAATTCCCTCCCCCTTTGAGGGGGAGGGTTAGGGTGGGGGGTGTTGCGGCGCTGCGTGCGAAGCGGTCCGCGCCGCCGGCGCAGCCTTACGCCCCGTCGAGCGCCCCAATGTAAGGCAAGTCGCGGTAGCGTTGGGCGTAGTCGATGCCGTAGCCGACGACGAAGCGGTCGGGGATGGTGAAGCCGATCAGGTCGGCCTGCATCTCGACGACGCGGCGGTCCGGCTTGTCGAGCAGGACGCAGACCACCACCGGGTCGGCGCCACGCTCGATCAGCGCGTCCTTGGCCCAGCGCAGGGTGCGGCCGGTGTCCAGGATGTCGTCGATCAGCAGCACGGCCTGGCCGGCCAGGTTCTCCGGCAGGTCGTCCTTGATGTCGAGCGTGCCGGAACTGGTCGTCGCGTCGCCGTAGCTGGAGACGCGCACGAACTCGACGCGGCAGGTCAGGTCGTGGCGGTGCAGCGCGCGCAAGAGGTCCGCGGTGAACATGAAGCTGCCCTTCAAGAGGGCCAGCACCTCGATCTCGTGCGGCAGGCGCGCCGCCAGTTCGGTCGCCATCTCGTCGATGCGTTGGGCGATCGCCTCGGCCGTGAACAGTGTCTCGATCGCCGGCCGGTCGTGCGTCGCGGCTGCGGCGGGTGCCGCCATGGGGTCTCTCCGCAGGCTGGGTCAAAAGGCGGCGCACCGTAGTCGCGGGGCAGGCGGCGCGCAAGGACGTTGGAGCGGTCCGCGCGCGCATGCTAGAAGGCCCGCCGCGCGAGGGGGGAGGAGGCCCACGATGGCGGGCGTGATCCAGCCCTACAAGGGCGTCTGGCCGCAACTGGCCGACGACGTCTTCGTCGCCGCCACGGCCGCGGTGGTGGGCGACGTGCACGTCGGCGCGCGGTCCAGCCTCTGGTTCGGCGTCGTCGTGCGCGGCGACGTCAACGAGGTGCGCATCGGCGCCCGCACGAACATCCAGGACGGCACCATCGTGCACGTCTCCTCCAAGGGGCAGGGGACCTATGTCGGCGACGACGTGACGGTCGGCCACATGGCGATCCTGCACGCCTGCACGGTCGAGGACGCCGCCTTCATCGGCATGAAGGCCTGCGTCATGGACGACGCGGTGGTCGAGAGTGGCGCCATGGTCGCCGCCGGCGCGCTGGTCACGCCCGGCAAGCGGGTGCGCGGCGGCGAGCTGTGGGCCGGCGTGCCGGCCAAGCGGGTGCGCGAGCTGAGCGAGGACGAGCGGGCCTACATCGCCCACTCGGCGCCGCACTACGTCAGCATCGCGGCGACCTACCTGGAGGCGGGGCTGTGAGGCGCCGCAAGCGCAAGCGTCCACCCCGGCCGCGCAATCCCCACGCGCCGGTCGCGCGCAAGCTGGGCCTGCGGGTCAGGCCGTCGGCCAAGCTTTACAAGCGGCGCTCAAAGCACAAGACCTCCGCGCCCTAGGCCGACCTGTCCTCGCCGTTGGCGGCGGGGGAGATGCGCACCTTGACGTAGCTGCCCGGCGCGTCCTCCAGCGCCTTGAGCTTGCCGTCGCCCGGCACGCGCGCCGGGATCTGCGGCCCGGCGGTCTTCTTCAGCCACTTGTACCACTCCGGCCACCACGAGCCCGTGTGCTGCTTGGCACCGTCGAACCAGGCGTCCGGGTCCTTCGGATTGCGGCTGTTGGTCCAGTAGCAGTACTTGTTCGAGGCCGGCGGGTTGACGACGCCGGCGATATGGCCGGAGGCGGAGAGGCAGAAGCGGATCGGCCCGGCGTAGATGCCCGTCGCCGCGTAGGTCGACTTCCACGGCGCGATGTGGTCCTCGCGCGTCGACAGGATGAAAGTCGGCAGGTCGACCTTGCGCAGGTCGATGGTCTCGCCGCCCAGTTCGATGGCACCGGGCTGCACCAGCTTGTTCTCCTGGTACATGCGGCGCAGGTAGAAGCTGTGCATGTTCGCCGGCATGCGGGTGGAGTCCGAGTTCCAGTACAGCAGGTCGAAGGGGAACGGATCCTTGCCCAGCAGGTAGTTGTTGACGACGAAGGACCAGATCAGGTCGTTGGCGCGCAGCATATTGAAGGTCGACGCCATCGCCGTGCCTTCCAGGTAGCCGTGCTCGTTCATGCGCTCCTCGAGCGCCGCGAGCTGCTCCTCGTCGATGAACACCTCCAGTTCGCCGGACTCGGAGAAGTCGACCATGGTGGTGAAGAACGTCACGGACTTGACGCGGTCGTCGCCCTTGCTCGCCATCCAGGCCAGCATCGCCGCGGTCAGCGTGCCACCCAGGCAGTAGCCGATGAGGTTCGCCCGGCGCTCGCCGGTCGCCTGCTCGATGGCGTCGAGCGCGGCCAGCGGGCCGTTGAACATGTAGTCCTCGAACGACTTCTCCGCGAGCCTGTGGTCGGGGTTGACCCACGAGATCACGAACACCGTGAGACCCTGCTCGACCGCCCACTTGATGAACGAGTTCTTGGGCCGCAGGTCCAGGATGTAGAACTTGTTGATCCACGGCGGCACGATCAGCAGCGGCGTCGTGTGCACCGTCTCGGTCGCCGGCGCGTACTGCACCAGCTGCATCAGCTCGTTCTGGAACAGCACCTTGCCGGGGCTGACGGCGATGTTCTTGCCGACCTCGAAGGCTTCCTCGTCGGTCTGGCTGATCTTGCCGCGTTCCAGGTCGCCCAACAGGTTCTCGAGGCCGCGCACCAGGTTTTCGCCGCCCGACTCCAGCGTCTCGCGCAGCACCTCGGGGTTGGTCATGACGAAGTTCGACGGCGCCATCGCGTCGACGAACTGGCGCGTATAGAAGTCGACCTTGCGCGAGGTCTTGTCGTCCAGCCCCTCGACCTCGCCGACCGTCGACTGGATCCAGCGCGCGGACAGCAGGTAGGACTGCTTGACGAAGTCGAACAGGACGTTCTCGTCCCAGGCCTCGTCACGGAAGCGGCGGTCGTCGCGGCCCGGCTCGATGACAGGATCGGCCTCCTGGCCCATCATGCGCTGGGTCGTCGTCTGCCACAGCCGCAGATAGTCCTGCCACAGGCTCATCTGGGCCTGCATGAGCTGCGCCGGGTTGGTCATCATCCGGGCGGTCATCTCCATGAACGCCTGGCCGACGCTCATCGGGTCGGACATGCCCATGCCGTTGCGCGGATCCTGTTGGCGCGACAGGAACTCGCCGACCAGGCGCTGGCTCTGTTCGGCGATGCGCGCGACGGCGCGCGTCATGGCCACGGGGTCCGGTGCGTTCGGGGTCTCGCCCGGTTGATCGCTCATGAGACGTTCCTCTATAGTCCTCCGCGTCATCCGCGCTTTGCGACGGTGACGATCAGCCGCGAAGATGGCGCTGTGCGGCAGTCCCCCGGCCGCGGCTCCACTGGCACACTGGCCTGCGGGGAAGGCCGCGAGTATAACACGACGCCCAATATGTTGCATTGCAAAATTGGCCGCCCGGCCGCGGCGCGGCGGCCACATGGGAGCCCGTCTGAGATGAGATTTCGTGCGACACGGAGCGTTGCCGGCGCCGGCTTGGCCGTGGCGGCGCTGCTGTTGGCCTCGTGCACGTCGCTGAGCGAGCAGGCCGAGTCGCTGGACCCCGGCTTCCTGACCAGCGAGGTGCCGACGGCCAAGGATCAGGCCGCGGCGGACGTGCGCCGGCGCGGCGAGGAAGAGATGGACGCGGCCGACGAGTCGGGCATCCCCAACCTCGCCGAGGTACCCGAGCGCCCGTCCTACGGCGATTCGGCCGTGCGCGCACAGATCGCCACCGGCCTGCTGAACGACCGCCAGAGCGCGCGTTACACTGCCGAAGCACTGGCCGCGAACCAGCGGATCGGCGCGCCGATCGCGCCGACCAAGGAGTACTCGGCGACCGAGCGCGTGCGCGAGAGCAGCACCTCGACCGCCGTCTCGGCCAGCGTCTCGACCCAGGTGACGGAGACGCCGGGCAGCGGCCAGGGCGAAGGCCTGCCGCCGGACCCGCTCTATGCGGCGCCGGCGGCGGCGGCGGCGGCCTCGCCGCGACCCGACCTTTCCGAGGCGCCGGTCGCCGCGCCGCCGCCGCGCGCCGACCTCGCGGCCGCCCCAGTCGAGCCGGCACCGGCGCCCGCACCTGCTCCCGCCGCCGCGGCGCCGACGGACGGCGGCTCGGTCACCGTCGACACCAGCGTCCTGGGGGCGCCGGCATTGCCGACGGTCGCCGCCGGTCAGACCCTGCTGGCGACGATCTACTTCGCCCACGGCTCGACCGGGCTCGTCCAGGGCGACGCCGATGTCATCGCGCAAATCGCGGAAATCCAGCGCCGACGGGGCGGCCGGCTGATCGTGGTCGGCCATTCGTCCGGCCGCACGGGACAGCTCGACCTGGCGCAGCACGAACAGGTCAACGTCAACGTCTCGCTCAAGCGCGCCAACGCGGTCGCGTCGGAACTGACGCGGCAGGGCCTCTCGGCCGACCTGATCACCGTCCAGGGCGCCGGGGCCAGCCAGCCGATCTACCAGGAGACCATGCCGACCGGCGAAGCCGGCAACCGCCGGGTCGAGATCTTTCTGACCCAATAGCGCCGCCGGCCGGCAGGCGACGGCGCCGCGACACCACGTCGCGTCGGGCCGCGCGCGCCGGCGCCGTCGCGGATCAGCAGCGATGAAGCACGATTTCTACCGGATAAAGCGGCTGCCGCCGTACGTGTTCGCCGAAGTCAACGCCATGAAGGCGAAGGCGCGGGCGGCCGGCGACGACATCATCGACTTCGGCATGGGCAACCCGGATTCGGCGACACCACCGCACATCGTCGCCAAGCTGGTCGAGACGGTGCACGACCCGCGCACCCACCGCTATTCCAACTCGCGCGGCATCCCGGGGCTCAGGCGGGCGCTGGTCGCCTACTACAAGCGCCGCTTCGGCGTCGCGCTGGACCCGGAGCGCGAGGCCATCGTCACGCTGGGCTCGAAGGAGGGCCTGGCCAACCTGGCGCAGGCGATCACCAGCCCCGGCGACGTCATCCTGGTGCCGAACCCGTCCTATCCGATCCACCAGTTCGGCTTCATCATCGCCGGCGGCACCGTGCGCTACGTGCCCGTGACGCCGGACGACGGTATGCTGGCGGCGCTGGAGCGCGCGGTCGTGCACTCCGTGCCGAAGCCGGTGGCGCTGGTTCTGAACTACCCCTCGAACCCCACCGCCTTGACCGCCGACCGCGAGTTCTACGCCCGCATCGTCGCCTTCTGCCGCGCGCATGAGATCTACGTGCTCTCGGACCTGGCCTACGCGGAGGTCTATTTCGACGAGACGCCGCCGCCGTCGATCCTGGAGGTGCCGGGCGCGCGCGACATCGCTGTCGAATTCACCTCCATGAGCAAGACCTACTCGATGCCCGGCTGGCGCATCGGCTTCGCGGCGGGCAACGCGGACCTCATCGCCGCCTTGGCGCGGGTCAAGAGCTACCTCGACTACGGCGCCTTCACGCCGATCCAGGTGGCGGCGGCGGCGGCGCTGAACGGTCCGCAGGACTGCGTCGACGAGATCCGCACGCTCTACCGCGAACGCCGCGACGTGCTGATCGAGGGGCTGAACCGCGCCGGCTGGCAGGTGCCCAGTCCGGCCGCGACGATGTTCGCCTGGGCGCCGATCCCGGACCCGTTCAAGCCGCTCGGCAGCCTGGAGTTCTCCAAGCTGCTGCTGGCGCACGCGCACGTCGCGGTGTCGCCCGGCGTCGGCTTCGGCGAGCACGGCGAGGGCTTCGTGCGCATCAGCCTCGTCGAGAACAAGCAGCGCATCCGCCAGGCGATCCGCAACATCCGCCAGTTCCTCGGCAACGCCGACGAGATATTGGCCGGCTATCAGGGCGCGGCGCCGCTGCGCGAAGTGTCGGGCTCGTGAGCGCGCCACTGCGTCTCGCGGTCGCCGGCCTGGGCACGGTCGGCGCCGGCGTCGCCCGCCTGTTGGCCGACAACCGCGAGGTGCTGACCCGGCGCTGCGGCCGGCCGCTGGAGTTGGTGGCGGTCAGCGCCCACGACCGCACCCGCGACCGCGGCGTGCCGCTGGACGGCATCGCCTGGTACGACGACGCGGTGGGGATGGCGCGGGAAGCGCCGGCCGACGTGGTCGTCGAGCTGATCGGCGGCCCCAACGGCCCCGCCAAGGCGGTCTGCGAGGCGGCGATCGCCGCCGGCCGCCACGTCGTCACCGCCAACAAGGCGCTCTTGGCGCACCACGGCAACGACCTGGCCGAGGCCGCGGAGGCCGCGGGCCTCAGCCTCAACTACGAGGCCGCGGTCGCCGGCGGCATCCCCATCGTCAAGGCGCTGCGCGAAGGCCTGGCCGGCAACGGCATCAGCCGCGTCTACGGCATCCTGAACGGCACCTGCAACTACATCCTGACGACCATGCGCGAGACCGGGCGGCCGTTCGCGGACGTGCTGGCCGAGGCGCAGGAGCTGGGCTACGCCGAGGCCGATCCCTCGACCGACGTCGACGGCGTCGACGCGGCGCACAAGCTGGCGCTGCTCTCCAGCCTGGCGTTCGGCTGCCGCGTCGATTTCGCGCACGTCTACACGCAAGGCATCCGCCACGTCTCGCCGCTGGACATCGAGTTCGCGGAGGAACTGGGCTATCGCATCAAGTTGCTGGGCAGCGCGCGCATCACCGAGCACGGCCTGGAGCAGCGCGTGCACCCCTGCATGGTCCGGCGCGACACGGCGATCGCCAAGGTCGAGGGCGTGACCAACGCGGTCGTCGCGCGCGGCAACTTCGTCGGCGACACGGTGTACGAGGGCAGCGGCGCCGGTGCCGGCCCGACCGCTTCCGCCGTCGTCGCCGACCTGGTCGACGTCGCCCGCGACCGCCGCGCGCCGACCTTCGCGGTGCCGGCGCCGGAGCTGGCGGCGCTGCCGCCGGCGCCGATGGAGCGGCACCAGGGCGACTACTACATCCGCCTCTCGGTGCTCGATCAGCCGGGCGTCATCGCCGACATCGCCGCCGCCTTCCGCGACGAGCGCGTCTCCATCGAGGCCATGCTGCAGCGGGCGCGCTCGGAGACGGAGGCGGTGCCGGTGGTGCTGACCACGCACCGGGTCGAGGAAGCGGCGCTGCAGCGCGCCGTCGCGCGCATCGATCGGTTGGATACCGTGGTCGAAGAAACGCGTATGATCCGCATCGAAGCGCTGTAGGGAGGCTCCCATGAGCACGGCACAACCGACGGCGGTGGCCGCCGTTCCCCCCCAGATGGACCGCAACCTGGCGCTCGAGGCGGTGCGCGTCACCGAGGCGGCGGCGCTCAGCGCCTCGCGCCTGATGGGCCGCGGCGACGAGAAGGCGGCCGACGAGGCGGCGGTCAACGCCATGCGCACCCAGCTCAACGGCCTCGCCATCGACGGCACCGTGGTGATCGGCGAGGGCGAGCGCGACGAGGCGCCGATGCTGTTCATCGGCGAGACCGTCGGCGCCGGCGGCCCGGAGCTCGACATCGCGCTCGACCCGCTGGAAGGCACCACGATCACCGCCAAAGGCGGCTCGAACGCCATGGCCGTCATCGCCATGGCCGCCAAGGGCGGGTTCCTGAACGCGCCCGACGTCTACATGGACAAGATCGCCGTCGGCAGCGGCCTGCCGGACCAGTTGATCCACCTCGACGAGAAGCCGCGCACGAACCTGAAGTCGCTGGCCCTGGCCAAGGGCGTGGAGATCGCCGACCTGGTGGTCTGCGTGCTCGACCGGCCGCGCCACCAGCAGCTCATCGCCGAGATCCGCGAGGCCGGCGCGCGCATCATGCAGATCTCCGACGGCGACGTCGGCGGCGTCATCGCCACCTCGCAGGCGCAGAGCGGCATCGACATGTACATCGGCATCGGCGGCGCGCCCGAGGGCGTCCTGGCCGCGGCGGCGCTGCGCTGCATCGGCGGCCAGTTCCAAGGGCGGCTGGTGTTCCGCAACGACGAGGAGCGTGAGCGCGCCCGGCGCTGCGGCATCGAAGACTTCGACCTCATCTACGACCTCTACGACCTGGCGCAAGGCAGCGTGATGTTCGCCGCCACCGGCGTCACCGACGGCCAGATGCTGCGCGGCGTCCGGCGTTATCGCGGCGGCGCCCAGACCCACTCCATGGTGATGCGCTCGAAGAGCGGCACCGTGCGGGTCATCGAGGCGACCCACAACTTCTCCCGCAAGCGCGACTTCGAGAGCCTGTGAGCGTCTCGGCGGCCGCCGCGCCCGCGGAGGCCGAGACGACGGTCCTGGACGTCACGGCGTCGCTGAGCGGCCGGCGCTGGCGGTCGCGCGACGGCGACGCGCGCGCCGGCCTGGCGCTGGCCCAGCGTCTGGCGCTGCCCGAGCTGGTCGGGCGCCTGCTCGCCGCACGCGGCGTCGGGCTCGACGAGGCGGCGGCGTTCCTCGACCCCCGGCTGCGCGACGCGCTGCCCGACCCGCAGCAGTTCAAGGACATGGACGCGGCGGTCGAGCGGCTGGTCGCGGCGCTGGAGAACGCCGAGCCGATCGCCGTGTTCGGCGACTACGACGTCGACGGCGCCACCTCGGCCGCGGTGCTGGCGCACTATTTCGCGGCCGTCGGCTGTCCCCTGCGCATCTACGTGCCCGACCGGCTGACCGAGGGCTACGGCCCCAACGCGCCGGCGCTCTTGCGCCTGCGCGCCGAGGGCATCCGGGTCGTCATCACCGTCGACTGCGGCACGCTGGCCTTCGAAGCCCTCGAGGAGGCGGCGGCGGCCGGCGTCGACGTCATCGTCGTCGACCACCACGCGGCGGAACCGCGGCTGCCGGCGGCCTGCGCCGTGGTCAACCCGAACCGGCTCGACGACGCCAGCCCGCACGGCCAGCTCGCCGCCGTCGGCGTCACTTTCCTGCTCGCCGTGGCGCTCAACAGCGCCCTGCGCGACCGCGGCCGCTTCGCCGAGCGCGCCGAGCCCGACCTCATGGCGCTGCTCGACATGGTGGCGCTGGGCACCGTCGCCGACGTGGTGCCGCTGACCGGCGCCAACCGCGCGCTGGTCGCCCAGGGGCTGAAAGTGCTGGCGCAGCGCCGCAATGTCGGCCTCGCGGCGCTGGCCGACGTGGCCGGCGTCAGCGAACGCCCGACCGCCTACCACCTGGGCTTCGTGCTGGGACCGCGCATCAATGCCGGCGGCCGCGTCGGCGAGGCGGACATGGGGGCGCGGCTGCTGACCGCACGCGACGCCGGCGAGGCGCGCACGCTGGCCGAGCGCCTCGACGCCTACAACCGCGAGCGCCGCGAGCTCGAGGCCGTGGTGCTGGAGGAGGCGCTGGCACAGGCGGAGACACGGTCGGGTGCGGCGCTGGTCGTCGCCGACGACGGCTGGCACCCCGGCGTCATCGGCATCGTCGCCAGTCGCCTGAAGGACCGCTACCAGCGGCCGACCTGCGTCGTGGCCCTGGAGGGCGATATCGGCAAGGGCTCGGGCCGCTCGGTCGCCGGCGTCGACCTGGGCGCCGCGGTCATCGCCGCGCGCCAGGCCGGGATCCTGGAGGCCGGCGGCGGCCACAAGATGGCGGCGGGCTTTACGGTCCGGCGCGATCGGCTGGACGAGTTGCGCGCCTTCCTCGACGCCCGCGTCGCCGACGTGGCGCAGTCCGGCGCCCTGGTGCCGACGCTCAACGTCGACGGCGTGGTTGCGGTGCGCGGCGCCGACACTGACCTCGTCGCGGCGCTCGACCGCCTGGCGCCCTACGGCGCCGGCAACCCCGAGCCGCGCCTGGCGCTGGCGCGCTGTCACGTCGTGCGCGCCGACGTGGTCGGCGCCGACCACGTGCGCTGCGTGCTGAGCGATGCGAACGGCGGCAGCCTGAAGGCCATCGCCTTCCGCCAGGCGGCGGAGCCGCTGGGTCAGGCGTTGTTGGGCGCCCGCGGCCGCGCGCTCAACGTCGCCGGCCACCTGCGCGCCGACACTTGGCAGGGCCGCGAGGGCGTGCAGCTGATCGTCGACGACGCGGCCTGGGCGTAGTCGCGCCTCAGGCGTCGTTCTCGATGCGCTCCGGCGGCAGCGTCACGGTCACGCACGTGCCGTGGCCGGGCTGGCTCTCGACGCATAGCCGGCCGCCGTGCAGCTCGACGAGCCCGCGGCTGATCGAGAGCCCCAGCCCGGAACTGTGCTCGCCCGGGTGCGGCGACGACCCCGAGCGACCGAAGGGCTGCTGCACCACCGCCAGGTCCGCCGCCGGGATGCCGACGCCGGTGTCCGAGACGGTGAGGGCGAGGCAGCCGTCGGCGTGGCGTTCGCTCGTCACCTCCACCCGCCCGCCGGCAGGCGTGAACTTGACGGCGTTGCCGATCAGGTTGGTGATGATCTGGCGCAGCCGGACGCGGTCGGCGCGCAGGCGCGTCCTGTCGCCGCGCGTGCGGTCGACGATCGTCACGCCCAGCCGGTCGGCGTGTACCGCCAGGAGACCGCAGACCTCTGCCGTCACGTCCGACAGGCGCAGCGGCGCGTCGTCGATGGCCAGGTGGCCCGTGTCGAGTTCCGCCTGTTCGAGCAAGTTGTGGACCAGGTCGATCATGTGCGTGGTTGCGCTGTTGATGCGCGCCGCGTAGCCGCTGGTTTCGCGGTCGGGCGACGCTTCGATCAATTCGGCAAATCCGACGATCGCGCTCAGCGGCGAGCACAGCTCGTGCGCCATCGTCGTCAGCAGCTCGTCGCGCCGCCCGTTGGCCGCATCGAGCCGCGCATTGGCTTCGCGCAAGCCCGCCTCGCAGTGCTCGCGCAGGACCAGCTCGTCCAGCAATTCCCGCGTCGCCCGACGCAACTCCAGCTGGTCGACGGCGAGCGCGGCGAGGTCGTTGAGGATGCGCATTTCGGCGTCGTCGAGCATCGGTCGCGGCTGTCGGTCGATCACGCACAGGGTGCCGAGCCGGAAGCCGTCATGCGTCAACAGCGGCGCGCCGGCGTAGAAGCGGATCTGCGGTTCGTCGGTGACCAGCGGGTTGTCGACGAAGCGTGCGTCGGCCTGCGTGTCGCAGACGACCAGGTTGTCGTGGTTCAGGATGGCGTGGGCGCAGAAGGCCCATTCGCGGGTCGTTTCGACGGTGTCCAGGCCGTGGCGGGACTTGAACCACTGGCGCGCCTCGTCGACCAGGCTGACGAGCGCGATGGGCGAGCGCAGCAGCGTCGCCGCCATCCGCGTCAGCCGGTCGAAGGCCTCCTCCGGCGGCGTGTCGAGGACGCGGTAGCGGCGCAGGGCCGCGAGCCGTTCCGTCTCATTCGGGGGGACTGGCGCGGGGATCACGTCTGGGCTGTCGTCGATAGTGCTGTTCAAATGGTGGCGTCGACCTACCGTAGGTAAGATGTCATGTTTATACAATGTGTGCGCGCAAACGTGATCGCACGCCTCACACGGCGCTCGTGAGGCCAAGCCGCCGCCAGCCGCCCAGGCACGGGCCGCGAGGTTGATTTCCCGGCCCGGCCCCGCTAAATGCACCTCGCATTGCGTCCCCATCGTCTAGAGGCCTAGGACACCAGCCTTTCACGCTGGAGACGCGGGTTCGAAACCCGCTGGGGACGCCAGCCTCCGCAACCTCCGATGCACGTTCGGCACCGCCGCTCTTCGCGCGGTGCGCGATGTGTTGCGAAAATGGCACATATCGAAGTCGGATCGCACCATCGGCGACGGCGCGCTGTGCTATCAAAATATTTGCGGGTAGATTCATATGGCCTGGTCTGAATTTGATACTGGGCGGTCAGGGGGCGTGGGGGTCGGATGCGCGGGACTGTTGCCAAGTTGCCACTCGCTGCGAGCGTGGTCGCGGCGCTTGCCTTGTCCGGCACCGCCGCCCACGCGCGCAATGGCACACTGCGCGATGCCGGCGACGTGCTGCAGTACGCGTTGCCGCTGAGCGCGCTGGGCAGTTCGTGGCTGGTCGGCGACCCCGAAGGTCGCGCCATGTTCGCGAAATCGTTCGCGGGCTCATGGACGACCGTGCAGGTCTTGAAGAACACCGTCCGCAAGCTGCGGCCCAGCCGCGCCAGTCGCACGTCCTGGCCGTCGGGCCATACGCAGGCGGCGTTTTCCGGTGCAGCGTACCTGGGCACCCGCTACGGCCCTTGGATCGGCATCCCGGCATACGCGGCCGCGGGAGTCACCGGCTGGAGCCGGCAGTGGGCCGACGCGCACTTCATCGACGACGTGGTAGCCGGCGCCTCGATCACGATGCTCTACAACTTCGCGTTCGTCAACCCGTACTCGGAGAGCACGATCATCACGCCGACGCGCATCGGCGACGGCTATGGCGTGCGGCTGCGGGTCACGGACCTCGCCGGCGAGGACAAGAAATCGGGGCCCGACGTCATCAACGAATTCATTTCGGACTTCAAGTTCGATTTCTCCTCGGGTGCGGCGTGGATGGTCAACAATACGTTCAAGGTGCCGAGCAGCGGCACCCGCGTCGACCTGCGGCATCTCGACCAGCGTGGTGACCCGACGCAGACATCGGTCGTAACGCTCGAGTACTTCATCGACGACCGGCAGTCGATCCGCGGTTTCTTCGCGCCGTTCGAGGCGCGCGACGAGGGCTCGTTCGACTTCGATGTCAGCTTCGCGGGCGCCTTCTTCCCGGCCAACACGCCGATCTTCTCGGAATGGCGCAACGACGACTACCGCCTGCTCTACAACTACAAGCTCGTCGACAACGGCACCTGGGACGCCACGCTGGGCGGCGGCGCCGCGCTGCTGTACACCTTCATCAAGTTGCAGGATCAGGCGGACACGATCGATCGCAGCCAGTCGGACATGGCGTTCCTGCCGGTCATCCGCGGTGAGTTCGGCTATGGCCTGACCGACGAGTTCCGACTGTTCGGCCAGGCCTACGGCGGCGCCACCACCAACGACACCATGTTCGATCTGGCTGCCGGCCTGGAATGGCACTGGAACGAGCGCTGGAACGCGGCGGCGGGGTACGCTTATTTCGATCGCGACGTCGAGTACGGCGACTTCGACAACAAGTGGGAATACCAGGCGCTGTTCGTCAACTTCGGCTACAAGTTCTGACGGCAGGGGACGAGACCAATGAAGCACCTGCTGAAGTTTGTCGTCCTCGCGGCTGCGGTCCTCGCCCTGATCGGCTGCGAGGCCGGCGCCCACAAGGTCGGCGTCGGTGACGAGCACCGCTGGACCGGCGCCAAGCTCGACAGCGGCATGCGCTCGATCTTGAGCGCGCACCGGTTGAAGCCGGAAGAACTGGATGAGCGGTTCGCACCGGGCATTGCGCTGGAAATGAAGTGGCGCGGCGACAACACCGGCAGCCTCAAGCTCAACGCCGACAATTCGGCGCAGCTGACGATCGGCGACCAGAGCTTCGACGGCACCTGGCGCCTCGCCGAGGGCGGCTACTGCACCACCTTCACGGCCGGCGACGAGCGCTGCTTCTACGCCTACGACCGCGGCGGCTTCTACCGCATCTTCACCGCGCCCAACGGCGCCTACCACGCCGACGCCACGCCGATCTAGAGCGGGATTCCCGTAGGCGGAATCATTTTGGGGTTTCCGCGCGGGCGAGGTTCTGATTCAAGATGTGTGCTGGATGAGGAGGCCAGCATGCATGGCACGACCTCTGTCGAACGATCTTCGTGAGCGTGTTGTGGCTCGCCATGAGGCGGGCGAGAGCATTCGGGC
>Ga0209678_1000152_pt1 | contig 27695 bp, 24 predicted proteins | sample WorMetilvaeELBA1_FD_187404 | JGI IMG/M metagenome (GOLD analysis project Ga0209678, IMG submission 187404) | Marine gutless worms symbiont microbial communities from Max Planck institute for Marine Microbiology, Germany - Olavius ilvae ELBA.1... ...
TAAAATCTGAGATTGCAATGATTGACTCTGGTTAATTGAATTTTCAAAGAACCGGCTCGGATCGGACCCGTGGAGTGTTGCCTAAAAAAAATTGAAATTTTTTGCTTGACTTCTTCTTGGTGCTCTGCGTTAAAAGCGAACCGCAGAATATTAAATATCGAATGTCGAAGGGTGGAATCGCTTCGCTATATCTATTTTAAAATAGATAGAGTACATTATTCGATGTTGGACGTTGGACGTTCGATGTTCAATGTTCATAAGTTTTTTATTTGATTTGACTGGACGCTCGCGGCCAGCGGCGGCGCTCCTATGGCACACGCTGCAATCCATTCCCCCCGCCTACCCGCACCGCACCCCGCACCTCGCACCCCGCACCCCGCACCTCATCCACGATCTGTACCACATCACTATAATATAGAAAAGGGGAGAAAGGAAAAACCCTTCTCCCCTGTTATTTCATTGCCTGAACTGCTTTAGCTACCCTAGGGCTGAAATCGCCCGGTTAACGGGGCGGAACATTTTTCGCAGTGCCGCCTGCCGTGTGATACCGTGATTGCGCACGGAGGCCACGGCATGTTCATGATACAGGTTGGGATCCAAACCTACCAGGTAAATCGTTCTGACATCGTCCGGATCCAGCAGCATGGCCTTGGGATATTTCTTTTTGGCCATGTCCAGGTGTTTTTGAGCCAGGTCCATAATTTCAGCCCGGTCCCCGAAATTCATCGCACCGGTCGGACACACCTTGACGCAGGCCGGCGCCAGCCCGTTTTCCACCCGGTCGTTGCACATATCGCACTTGGCCAAAGTATCGTCGTCGGCCTTGCGCGGGATGTCATAGGGGCAGGATTCGATGATTTCAGCGGCGTCCAACGCCTTGGTGTTGGCCGTGTATATCACGGCCCCGTATGCCGCATTGGTGAAAATGGCGGTCGGATCGCCGGCGGTTTCCTCGCAGGGCGCTTCCACACAATGCCGGCACTGGTCCGGAAAGAACAGCCAGTTCAGTTTGCCGTCGACCACCTTTTCACTCATGCGCACCAACTTATAGGTGTCGAAGGAGAGATCGGCAGGGTTCTGGTATGATCCTCGATTGACGGTTTCTTCGGCCGGCAGATCATGCCATTGCTTGCATGCTACCTGGCATCCCCGGCAGGCCGTGCACAGGGTCGTATCTACTAAAAAGGATTTACTCATTGCGATCACCTCCTTCTATGCTTTGGCGACATTAACCATGAATGCCTTGGTTTCCGGAATCCGGGTGTTGGGGTCACCGGCGGCCGGCGTGAGCAGATTGGCACTTTCCTCCATGCCGTTGGTCGGCATGCGCCAGCCATAATGCCACGGCAAGCCGACCTGATGCACGACGGCACCGCCGATATTAAAAGGCTGCAGGCGAGCGGTCACAATCGCAGTGGCTTCCAGAGCGCCGCGCGGTGAGGAAACCTTGACGCGTTGACCGTTGTCAATGCCCTTTAATTTGGCAAGTTCTTTGCTCATTTCCACGAACACCTGGGGCTGCATCTCCAGCAGCCATGGCTGCCAGCGGGTCATCACGCCGGTCTGCCAGTGCTCCACCACCCGATACGTAGTGGCCACATAGGGATACCTGGGGTCGCAGGAGGCCCATTCATCGGCCTTGGTTTTGTATATCGGCGCAGTGGGATTAATACGCTGGGCGTTCATAGGATTTTTTTCAATGGGACATTCCAGGGGCTCATAGTGTTCCGGCAAGGGCCCGTCCGCACGACCCGGACCAAAAATCTGGCCGTGGCCATGCTTGCGCATGATAAAGGCATGTTTGGTATCTTTGCGCATGCTGCCGTCCGGGTTTTGCATGGGATACCAGCCCCCGTCGGGCACGTCACCGACCCATTTTTTGGAGATGTACTTGCCGTTGGCCGTATTGCCGGCGAATGCAATGACCGGATGCTCCTTATCCCAGGGCCGGCCCTTGAGGTCCACCGAAGCTCGGTTGTAAATGATCCGGCGATTGACCGGCCAGCACCAGGCAAATTGAGGATACAGCCCGATGTTGTTGGGCGCATCTTTCTGACCGCGGCGGGTCGCCATGTTGCCCTTTTCGGTGTAGCTGTTACAGTAAAGCCAGTTGCCCGACGAGGTGGAACCATCGGCCTGGAGAAAGGCAAAACTCGGCACCAGCGTGCCCTTTTTGTAGGTCTTGCCCTTGATGGTGACATTTTTCACGAAGTAGCCGTTGATTTCCTTGGCCACCTTGTGAGGATCGTATTCGCCATGGGTCAGGTAGTCCCATTTGAGGTTTGCAATCGGTTCCGGGAACGTGCCGCCTTTTTGGTATTCGGCCTTGAGTCGATTGCCCAGTTCCATGATTATCTGGCCGTCCGGCAGACTGTTGCCCAGCGGTTTGGGGCCCTGGTAGCGCCATTGACTCCAGCGGCCGCTGTTGGTGATGCTGCCTTCTTTTTCCACCGCTGCCGCCGCCGGCAGAAAAAAGACCTCGGTCTTGATGCTGGCGGCATCCACCCCCGGAGCCTGCCAGAAAGAGCCGGTCTCATTGTCGAAAAGATTGACATTGACCATCCAGTCCAGTTCGGCAAAGGCTTTGCGGTTTTTGCCGGCATTGGCGCCGCTGCAGGCCGGATTTTGGCCCCAGGCAAAAAACCCTTTGAAGGTGCCCTTGTACATTTCATCAAAAAGCGACAGCCAGGAGTAGTCCTTGCCGTCATCTACCTTCGGCAGCCAGTCGTAGCCGAAATCATTGGCGGCCGTGGCCTTTTCACCAAAAAATGATTTGAGCATGCTGACGGAATACTTGGGGTAGTTTTGCCACCAGTTGGCGCTCAGGGCATCGCTGCTTTTAGGCGTCCATTTGCCGTTGTAGGCTGCCAGCGACACGTTCGAGGCGCGGGGGGTTTTTAAGTAACCGGGCCAGATGTGCCACAGCAGACAGTGATCGGTGGATCCCTGGACGTTAGATTCACCGCGCAGGGCATTGACCCCGCCGCCGGCTACTCCCATGTTGCCTAACAGCAGCTGGATGATGGCCATGGTGCGGATATTCTGCACGCCAGTGGTATGCTGGGTCCAACCCATGGCATACATGATCGTGCCGGCCTGGCCGCGGGCGCCGGTGGCTGCATACGTTTTGTAGATTTCAAGCAGTGACTCCTTGGGGGTGCCGGTGATCGCCGACACCAGCTCGGGGGTGTAGCGGGAAAAGTGCTTTTTGAGCAGCTGGAAAACCGTGCGCTCGTTTTGCAGCGTACGGTCCATTTTGGGAACCCCGTCGGCGTCCGTTTCAAAGGCCCATTTGCTCTTGTCGTATTTGCGGGTATCCGGGTTGTAGCCCGAGAACAGGCCGTCTTTAAAATCGAAATCCGGGCCCACAATAAAGGGCGCGTTGGTATAGCTGGCGACGTATTCCTCGAAATGCAGATTGTTGTCCAGAATATATTTGATCATTCCCCCTAAAAATGCGATGTCCGTACCGGACCGGATGGGGGCATAAATATCCGCCTTGGAGGAGGTTCGGGTAAAGCGTGGGTCAACGCTGATCAGCTGGGCCCCTTTTTGCTGGGCTTCGGTGACGAATTTAAAGGATATGGGATGGTTTTCGGCAGCATTGCTGCCCATGATCAAAATACAATCACTGTTTTTGATGTCGATCCAATGATTGGTCATCGCGCCGCGTCCGAACGACTCTGCCAGAGCCGCAACAGTGGCGCTATGTCAGATACGGGCCTGATGTTCGATATAGGTGACTCCCATGGCCCGGATCAATGCCTGGTAAATCCAGCATTCCTCATTGTCCAGGGCGGCACTGCCCACCGACGCGATGCCGCCGGCGCGATTGACGACCTGCCCCTTGGTGTTTTTGGCTTCAAAGCTCGCATCGCGGGTACTTTTGACACGCTTGGCAATTTCAGTCAGCGCCCAGTTCCAGGAAACCTTTTGCCACTTCTTGGAATAGGGTGCCCGGTACATCGGGTCGGTAATACGCTCGCTGTTTTCCACCAGCTGGACCAGGGCGGCGCCTTTGGAACACAATGAGCCCCGGTTAATGACATGATCCGGATCGCCCTCAATGTTGATGACCCGTCCATCACCTTTTTTACTGGTGTGCACGATGGCGCCGCAGCCCACAGCGCAATAGCAGCAGATCGTTGTGGTTTCTTTGGCATAGCGGGTCTTGAGCATCTGGGCATGGGCTTTGACCGGGCGCATGTCAAATCCCAGGCCACTGACAGCAAGCCCGGCGGCGGTTGCCCCGGTGATCTGGATAAACTCCCGTCGGTCTACTTTCATAGTGCCTCCTCCTTTTTTGGGGTTGGTGTATATTGGCATCATTGAAAATGGAATCGTAAAGTAAAATTCAACAAACTTGTTTATTGCAAAAACTTGAAGGAAGGTCTGTCAATTTACTGGTTGAAGATGGCAAACGTTATGTCTGGACGTGAAGTCAAATAGAATGAATGATTAATCTTTCAGTAGTAATAGTGAACCCTAGTGCTCATTGGCTGAGAAAAAAAGGATTCTGAGGATTGAGTGCTCCCCACCACTCATATTTCGCTCTAATCAATTATCCATACTTGATCGATCTGCGGGAAAAAATGGGGTGAATCATGTATTTCCCAATAATAAACACTGTATTTTGGTTAGTATCGGTTATTTTAAGTTTTAAGATCTGAGCTCAGAGGTTCAGGGCATTTTAAAAGCGAACCGCAGAACCGCAGAATGTCGAATGTCGAATGTCGAAGGACGGAATCGCTTCGCTCAGTCTTTTTTAAAATAGACAGAATGCCTTACTTCGACATTCGAAATTCATTATTCGATATTCGATATTTATCCGACTGTTGACATATCTTGACAGTTGACTTAAAATTCATTGTTTTATAAAGATACTTCCGCTAGCGCCTGTTTTGTGACTATCGAGTGAGCATCATATCCGCTTACCTCGCCTAAAATCCCAAATCAATCGGCAAGTGAAGAAAATACCAGGGGTTTCAATCCATCTGGAAGAAGGAGACATTTTATGGAAAGATATTTTTTTACATCCGAGTCCGTAACCGAAGGCCATCCGGATAAGGTCGCAGATGCCATTTCCGACTCGGTTTTAGACAACATCATGGCCCAGGATAAAAATTGCCGGGTTGCCTGTGAGACGCTGGTTACCACCGGCCTGGCATTTATTTCCGGCGAAATTACAACGGACTGCTACGTCGATATGCCGCTAATCGTGCGCGATACCATTCGTGAGATTGGATACTCTTCTTCACTGATGGGATTTGACTATCAAACCTGCTCGGTCATTACGAGTATCGATCGCCAATCCCCCGATATCGCCCAGGGCGTCAATGAGGGGGAAGGGCTTTACAAAGACCAGGGCGCCGGAGATCAGGGCTTGATGTTCGGCTTTGCATCGGATGAAACCCCGGAGTTAATGCCGATGCCGATAACCTATGCGCATAAACTCTGCCGTCGGTTGACCACGGTTCGCAAGAATGGTTCGCTTGACTTTTTGAGGCCTGACGGAAAATCACAGGTCACCATCGAATATGAAAACGGAACACCCAAACGGGTTGATGCCGTAGTCGTTTCGGCCCAGCATAGAGACGATGTAAGCTATGAGGATTTGAAAGAATCGATTATTGAAGAGGTGATCAAGAAAGTCATTCCTGCGAATATGACCGATGGCGACACCCGCTATTACATTAATCCCACGGGCAGGTTCGTTGTCGGCGGTCCTATGGGTGACTGCGGCCTGACCGGCCGCAAGATCATTGTCGACACCTATGGCGGCCAGGGAAGTCACGGCGGAGGATGTTTCTCCGGCAAAGATCCTTCCAAAGTGGATCGCAGCGCGTCTTACATGGGAAGACATATTGCCAAAAATATCGTCGCCGCGGGAGTCGCCAAAAAATGCGAGATACAGATTGCGTATGCCATCGGCGTGGCCCAACCCGTGTCGGTGATGGTCGATCTGATGGGCACCGGTGCCGTTCCCAAGCAGCGGGTCGAGGAAATTGTTAAAGAAGTCTTCGACCTGAGGCCCAGGGCCATTATTGAATACCTGGATTTGTTGCGTCCCATTTACAAGATGACTTCTGCATACGGCCACTTCGGCCGCAGCGAACCCGAGCTAAATTGGGAGCACACGAACAAGGTCGACATTATAAAAGAACTGGCCGGCCTGTAGCGATAATTTAGGGATTGAGGGATCCAGGGATTGAGGGATTCAGGGATTGAGGGATTGAGGGATTGAGGAATTAAGGGATTGAGGGATTTAGGAATTGAGGGATTCAGGGATTCAGGGATTGAGAGATTGGAGAAGCTAGGGATTAGATAGACAGAATACCTTCAATTTCTAAAATGGTACCCTGTCCATTTTTGATTGCAATCCTTATATAACAACGGACAACTTACAACTGACGCGCATATATTAAGTTCGATTCAGTCGAAATATACCCTTATATACTATATACTTACGATTTTTACTGCAAAGGAGATAATGCGAATATGAAGCATGACGTTAAGGACATCAAACTTGCCAAAGAGGGTGCGCTGCGCATCGAATGGGCCAATCAGAACATGCCGGTGTTAAACCGCATCCGCAGCCGTTTTCAGAAGGAAAAACCGCTAAAAGGACTGCGGCTCGCCGCCTGCCTGCATGTCACCACCGAAACGGCATCTTTGATGCAGACGCTCAAAGCCGGTGGTGCCAAAGTCTCCCTGTGCGCCTCCAACCCGCTGAGCACCCAGGACGACGTGGCCTCGTCACTGGTCAAAAACGACAAAATACCGGTGTTCGCCATCAAAGGCGAAAATCACAAAACCTATTACTCACACATCAATGCCGTGCTCGACACCAAACCGCACTATACCATGGATGACGGAGCGGATCTGGTTTCGGTTTTGCACACCAAGCGAACCGAACTCATTGACGGGGTACGGGGCGGCACGGAAGAGACGACCACCGGCATTATTCGACTGAGAAGCATGGCTGCCGACGGTGTCCTGCGCTACCCCATCGTGGCCGTCAATGACGCCCAGACCAAACATTTTTTCGATAATCGCTACGGCACCGGGCAAAGCACCATCGACGGAATCATCCGGGCGACCAATCGTTTGATTGCCGGCACTAATTTTGTAGTCTGCGGCTATGGGTGGTGCGGCCGGGGGCTTGCCATGCGGGCCCGGGGAATGGGGGCCAATGTGATCGTCACCGAAGTCGACCCGCTGCCGGCCCTTGAGGCTATCATGGATGGATTCAGCGTCATGCCGATTCGCAAAGCGGCCCGGATCGGTGATTTTTTCTGCACCTTGACCGGGGATATCAACGTCATTCGCAAGGAGCATTTTCAGATCATGAAAGATGGTGCGATCGTGTCGAATTCCGGCCATTTTAATGTTGAGCTGGACCTGGACGGCTTAAAGACGATCGCCAAATCAAGGCGCTATATCCGGGAATTCGTTGAAGAGTATGTGCTCAAAGACGGGCGCCGGATCAATATCCTGGGCGAGGGACGGCTGATCAACCTGGCAGCGGCCGAAGGGCACCCCTCCAGCGTGATGGACATGAGTTTCGCCAACCAGGCCCTCAGCATCGAATACATGGTGAAGCTTAAAAAGCCGCTGGAAAACAACGTCTACCCAGTGCCGGAAAAGATCGACAGTATGATTGCCAAAGAAAAACTGGCCGCCATGGGGATCACCATCGACAAGCTGACGGCGGAGCAGAAAAAGTATTTGGCCTCGTGGCAGTTGGGGACGTGATGGGGCAGAGGTCAGATGACAGATGTCAGAGGACAGGGGACAGAGGTCAGATGACAGAGGACAGATGACAGAGGACAGATGTCAGATGACAGAGGTCAGATGACAGATATCAGAGGACAGATGACAGACGTCAGAGGACAGAGGACAGAGGCCAGATGACGGAGGTCGGATGGGAGAAGTCAGAGGACAGAAGTCAGAATTGGATTGCGGAATTCAGAAAAAAAGAGACACATAGAGCAGAGCGCATAGGGCAGAGCGTTTTAAATTCGATATTGGGAATTTGTTATTCGAAAAATAGGAACGTAAAGCAGTTCTTTATGGCTGCCTGAAATTGCTCAAACCACTAAAAAAACCGGCGTCAGTATCGCCGGTTTTTTTTATGCTCTTTAGACTAATTCTTCTAATATATGGAACACAAGCCGTGTCAAATGGAACTCAATATATTGTGGTTAACCGGAATACTGCGTGAGTGATGATATCAGAGGGGAAAACCAGATATTATCCAAATTCCGACTTCCGACTTCTGGGTGTCCTCTGTCTTCTGACCTCTGTCATCTGTCCTCTGATTTCCGACCTCCGACCTCTGCCCTCACAACGGATCCAACACAATGATCACCTTGCATTCTCTCAAAAAAAGCAGGTGCTCCGAGGCACTGCGCAGTTTGTCGGCATCCGAATTGCTGATAATAAAATCGCAGCGACCCGGCCAGATGGTTTTCAAGGCTTTGACGACGATGGGATTGTCGGCGACCCGGAGATCAAATTTGGCCTGCCAGATATTGGTCGTATAGCGCACCACACCCTGTTGAACGGCAAATTCACGGCTGGCATAGGTCGGCCCGAAAACCTCCTCCAGGTTCTCATCCAAAATTCGGGGTGCTATCACGGGAATTGCCTGGATACCCCTTGCGTCGACCACCATGCCGGTATAGATTTGCGTGGATCGCGAACTGGTTTGAACCTGCTTGGAATTCTTAGCGGGCCTGACCTGCTTAATGGATTCGATCTGCCTGATTTCCGGGGGCAGGATGAGTTGGGTAAAGCCGCCGTTGAGCTTCATGCGGGACCAAACTTCCACCGTGCCGTCGTACTGATAGCGCCTCAAATTATCGATTTCCGGGGCCTGGTAGGTCATGGCCCTGAGTTGAGACATTACGGAAGGATAATTTTCGACGATATCGATCACCCGGTGTTCGGTGTTGATCCGGAGGCCGACAATGGTTTCCAGGAGGTTGTGCCGGGCCTTGTTGATGGCTTCGGATAGAGTTTGTTCGTGCTGTTTCCGGGATTTACTGTAATAGCTATAGGTCGTGGGATCTGCGAGACCTCTGGCCGTGACAATACCCTTGGTCCAATCGATGGTGCCTTTGTCCCTGAATTCGATTAGTGAATGGCCGTCCGCCGCATACCCGGCACCGGTTGCAATAAAGAGTGTTATTAAATATGATATGACCAGCGGCCCTTTCATCTTATCTCCCCAACACCGATGAATGAGCTCTCTTATCATGCTCTTGAAATTTTCATACTTCCCAATATGGTTGACCATTAAGTTATATATATTGTAAGAGTTGGCGTAAGTCAACCATCGGAATCAAAATCCAACGGCCAGGTCGATTCGTATAATACAGAAAATTCTTAAAGATCAAACGGATGAAACAATGAAAGTCGCGAAATGGTATAACAACAAGGATATCCGCATCGAGGAAGTATCGACACCCGCCCCGGGTCCCCATGAGATGCTGGTCAAAGTCATGTCATGCGGCATCTGCGGCAGTGACATCGTTGAATGGTATCGATTGCCCCGGGCACCGCTGGTGCAGGGGCATGAAATCGGGGCCGAGGTGGTTGGAGTCGGGGAATCGCTGGAAAAATTAAAAATCGGCGATCGGGTGTTCATTGCACCCAAAGTTCCCTGCCTGAAATGCGACTATTGTAAAAAAGGGCATTACCCGGTGTGCTCAACCATCAAGGGCAGGCTGCCAGGCGGATTTGCCGAGTATGTTTTAGTACCCCAAGCGCTTGTCGAACACGGCACCTATCAGCTGGCGGAAAATATCTCCTATGATCAAAGCACGTTTATCGAACCCCTGGCCTGTGTCGTCCGGGCCCAGCGGCTGGCCGAAGTACAGCAGGGCCGGAACATCCTGGTGATTGGCAGCGGGATGTCGGGCCTGCTGCATGTCAAGTTGGCCAGGGCCGGGAATTGCAATGTGATTGCCGTGGATATAAATCCCTCAAGACTGGAATTTGCCAAAAGCCTCGGAGCGATACTTACCATTAACGCCGCCGAGGAAAATGTTGCAAAACGGCTATTGGCTGAAATCGGTAAGCCGGCTGACGTCGTTATTCTGTGCGCTTCGGCCCTGTCCGCCGTCGAGCAGGCCTGGCAGTGTGTGGACAAGGGCGGTGTCGTTGTTTTTTTCACCGTGCCCGGCCCCGACAAACAGGTTTGCCTGCCCATCAATGATTTCTGGACCCGGGAAATCAGGATTATCACGTCCTATTATTGCGGACCGCCGGATATTGCCGAAGCAATCAAGCTGATCGGCACCGGCAGCATCGTTGTGGATGATATGATTACCCACCGGCTGCCTTTGAAGGATATCGCCCGGGGTTTTCAATTGGTGTTAGATGGCAGTGAGTCGATCAAGGTGATAATTAAACCAAGCTTATGATTGCGGAATTCGGATTGCGGAAAATTGTAAATACCATATCAGTTGCTTGAAAATAATAAAATAAATAAATCTCAAATCTCAAGCATCAAAATACAAACAAATTCCAAAACTCAATATCCAATGACCAAAACCTTCACTACCTTTGAGTCGCATCGTTGCACAAGGTTGGGCTTGCCGATAATGATACTGCTGGTCGATATTGTAAGTGTTTTCATTGTTAAGAATTTTGAATTTTGGTAATTGGGATTTATTTGAAATTTGTTTTTTGGTGATTGGATTTTTCTATGGGAGGCGTTGATGCAATTAAAACATGCTGGACTGGCTTGCAGCACGGAAGACAAAGCCGACAGATTCTATCGGGATCTTTTGGGTTTGAAAAAATCGGAGCCTAAATTACTGTCTGCTGATCTTTCCAAAGCCATATTCGATCTTGAATCCGATTTGCAAGTGATCAACTATACAGATGACAACACTCATTTCGAGATATTTGTCACCGAACAATGCAACCCCTCTCCAGTGCCGATTGAACACCTGTGTCTTGCCGTCGATGATCTACCCGGTTTCATTAAAAAATGCCGCAGCCTGCAGGTGGCGGTCGCCCGAATTCCCAAAGGCGATAGGACCTTGACATTCATCCGGGATTTCGACGGGAATTTATTTGAATTAATTCAGAAACCGGCTTAAAGTTTTCGAGGACGAGGACGAGGACGAGGACGAAACGAGGATTAGCTCCTAAGAATTACACTGGATCGACGCAGTTTCTTTTTCCAATAACGATTAACCAGTAACAAATAACCCCCAAACTGGACGCTTTAACCTTTGACCTTTAACCTTTGACCTTTGAGCTATGAGCTATGAGCCATGAGCCATGAGCCATGAGCTACGAGCCATGAGCTATCAGCTCTTAAACTCTCCCTCCCGACCACCTCAATTTGGCTTTCAGAACATCGAAATAATGCTGACCGGGCAGGGTGATCATGTTGAGCGCCTGGGATGCTTTGCGGACGATAATGGTGTCGCGGTCATCGATATCCAGACCCACCTGACCGTCAAACGTCAGTTTGATGTCAGACGCGCCTTTGGCGAGTTTGAGGGTGATCATGATCGATTCCGGCACTATCAACGGGCGGTTGGTCAGGGTAAAGGGGCAAATTGGTGTGATAATGATACCGGGAACATCGGGATGGATGACCGGCCCGCCGGCGGCCAATGAATAGGCGGTCGAACCCGTGGGGGTTGCGACGATCAGACCGTCCGACCTGAATGTCGTCAGATAATGATCATCGATGTGGGTTTCGACGTCAGCCAGCCGGGCCAGGGCGCCCCGGTTAATTACAAGGTCATTCAAAACGGTTTCACTGACGATTCTTTTATTTTCCCGCACGACATCGACCTTTAAACGCATGCGACGTCTGATCGTAAAATCGTTGTCGATGATTTTTTCGGCAGCTGAGATCAGGTCTTTGGCGGCTGTTTCAGCCAGAAAACCGATATTGCCGAATTTAATGCCCAAAACCGGTACATTGAGGTCGTCGATCCAGCGGGCCGCGCTTAAAAAGGTGCCGTCACCGCCCAGGACAAACAGGCAAAATAGATCCGGCGGTGCGAAAACCTTGTTATCGGCGGACGAGTGCAGACCCGGTGCCGTGCTTTCCCTGCGGATCACGTCGATTTTCCTGTTTTTAAGCCAGGTTTCAAACTCGTCGGCTTTCTGGCCGGCCTTTTTGTCTTTTTTTACAAACAACCCTACTTTACGCAAAATGATGCTCCCAATACCCGGTGCGATGACCGAACGCACCGCCCAGAATTGAATCCCGACTGATAAATGGACCCGCGGGACATTCCGTGCCCTGCGCTGGGTATGTAACAAGGATTAATATTGATCAGGTCCAAGGTGGTTGCGACCCAAGTGCTTGCATTTCCCGGACGGGGTTATTCATACAAGCATCGCCTAGGAACAGCAAGCTATTTTCCTGTTGCTTTCTTCAATTTATTGCCGCTGTTCGTACAATCAAATACCCGCTACGAAGCCGCCAAGATCATCTAATCCCAATAAAATCCGATAACAACTTAATATCATTGAGATTATAGTTTTGACTGGCTGTTCAATCAGCCAAATTCAATTTGAACCTTGACTCTCTTCTTTCATTTTATTATAAAAATGTGTTCTCGAGCGAAAGTGCTCATTATTATTAAAGACCAGAGAAGGAGGGAAAGTCTATCATGAAAAGCATTTTTAGAAAACTGGTTGTTCTGTCTATCGTTGGGTTGTTTATTGCGGGGCCTGCTATGGCGGCGGATACGATTAAATTAGGGGTTGCCGGACCCCATAGCGGCGACCTGGCATCTTATGGGATTCCGACCATTAAAGCCGCCGAACTCGTTGTCAAAGATATCAATGCCAAAGGCGGCGTTCTCGGCAAAAAGGTTGAACTCGTGGTTGAAGATGATGTCTGCCAGCCCCAGGTATCGACCAATGTCGCCACCAAGCTGATATCCAAGAAGGTTGACGTGGTATTGGGACATATCTGCAGCGGCGCCACCAAGGCCGCCCTTGGAATTTACAAAGATTCTAAAATTATTGCCATGTCCCCCTCGGCCACCAACCCGGCCTTGACCCAGAGCGGTGAATATCCCAATTTTTACCGGACCATCGCTTCCGACGATGCCCAGGCCAAACTTGAAGTGGACTTCGCGCTGGACGTTCTGAAGCTGAAAAAAATTGCTGTGCTGCACGACAAGGGCGACTACGGCAAAGGCTTGGCCGAATTCGCCAAAGGATTCCTGGAAGCTGACTCGCGCTCCGAGGTGGTCCTCTATGAAGGCATTACCCCCGGTGCGGTTGACTATTCCGCTGTGGTCCAGAAGATCAAGCGTTCCGGCGCCGAAGCCGTCATTTTCGGTGGCTATCATCCCGAAGCATCCAAAATCGTCAGCCAGATGCGCAAAAAACGGATGAAAACCATATTCATTTCCGATGACGGCGTTAAAGACGACACTTTTATCAAGGTCGCCAAAAAGTACGCTGAAGGCGTGTATGCCACCGGACCGATGGATGTTTCGAAAAATGCCATGGCCAAAGCCGCGAACGCAGCCCACAAAAAAGCCTACGGCGCCGATCCCGGTGCATTTTTCTTGAATGCCTATGCCGCAGCCCTGGCCCTGTTGAATGGTATCGAGCAGGCCGGTTCCACGGACTACGAGGCCGTGTCCAAGGCACTGAGAAGCAAAGATGTGGCCACGCCCCTGGGGAGCATCCGTTTTGACGAACGTGGCGATGCCACCGGCGTCGGCTTCTCCATGTACCAGGTTAAAGACGGCGTTTATGTTGAACTGAAGTAATAAAAGTTAAAGTAGAAATGGGGGCAAGTTCTTTGCTAGGGCTTGCCCCCTGATTTATGCTTGCCTGAGTAAAAATTTTTGAGGCTTTTGTAAAAAATTGCTTTTTGCTTGGCCGGTCGTATCATAAATACTCAGCCGGAATTTAGGTTCAATGGGAACCGCACTTAGGTTTGGACGACGCTGCACTCCAAAGTTAAGTCCCGCGATACTGAACTGTGGGATAAGCGCTTGAGAAAAAATGATCGAATACAGCGAGCCTAGCCTGCTGTCCAGCACGTTTAAAACAGCTTTTTGTAAAGGCCTTCTGCCGGGAGTGATATAAAATTAAATGGAATATTTCCTTGAACTCTTACTAAGCGGTCTGACCCGGGGAAGTATCTATGCCCTGATTGCCCTGGGCTATACCATGGTGTACGGCATCATCCAACTGATCAACTTTGCCCACGGTGAGGTTTACATGATCGGGGCCTTCACCGCCCTGATTGTCGCCAGCATTCTGACTATCCTCGGCTGGAACGAGATTGCCATTCTTTTCATCGCCTCGGTCGTGGCCGTTGTGTATTCAATGGCTTATGGGTATACCCTGGAGAAGGTGGCCTATAAGCCGTTGCGCCATGCACCGCGCCTGTCGGCCTTAATCAGCGCCATCGGGATGTCATTGTTTTTGCAAAACTATGTACTGCTGGCCCAAACCTCTGATTTTATGCCTTTTCCCAGCCTTATCCCGGACCTTGAATTTCTGGAGCCCATCGCTCATATGATCAGTACACCGGAAGTTATCATTATCCTGACCACATCTGTTGTGATGGTATTGCTGACATTTATGATTAAATTCACCCGGGTCGGCAAAGCCATGCGGGCAACCGCCCAGGATCGGGAAATGGCCATGCTGGTGGGAGTGGACGTCAATCGGGTGATTTCCACTACGTTTATCGTCGGGTCTGCCACGGCCGCCCTCGGGGGTATATTGATTGCCTCTCATATCGGCCAGATTAATTTTTACATTGGATTTATTGCCGGCATCAAAGCCTTTGTGGCTGCCGTTCTCGGCGGCATCGGCAGCATGCCGGGCGCTGTTCTGGGAAGTTTGGTGCTGGGCTGTGCCGAATCGTTATTCACCGGATTTGTTTCCAGTGACTACGAAGACGTTTTTGCCTTTGTCATTCTGGTGTTGATCCTGATTTTCAGGCCGGCCGGAATCCTGGGACGTTCCGATACGCAGAAGGTGTGATCGTTTATTATTATTTGTTATTCGTTAATGGGAATTGTTTATGGAACGCCTTCATTCGATGAAATTTAATTTCCTATAAATTAATAATTTATATTTTTATTCCAGGTATAGAAGTGGACTCTCTTGCAGAAATAAAAAAATCGTTTTTAGCCTCAATGTGGTTTATGTTTTTGACCTTTCCGATCATGGTCATTCGGGTCAACACCGTTGAAAATATAGTCGAATGGCGCTGGGAACGAATGTTTATGGTCGGCATCGGCAGTTTTTTCCTATCCTTTCTATGGCGATTTTTGCTGAAACGCAAGGAACGCGGAATAAAGGAGGCCGATACCGGTGAGGTCGAGAGTATTCCCTGGAATGTCAGGATTATACAGGATCGTCGATTTTCGGTTCCGGGCCTGATCGCCTTATCTGTTTTTGTCCTGGCCTTTCCATTTTTGTTCTCGCTGTATCAAACCAATATTATGATCACGGCCTTGATTTATGTGATCACCGGCCTGGGATTGAACATCGTGGTCGGATTGGCGGGTTTGCTGGATCTGGGCTACGTCGCTTTTTATGCCGTGGGGGCATACAGCTACGCGCTGTTGAACTACCATTTCGGACTCGGGTTCTGGACGGTGCTGCCGATCGGTGCCGGACTGGGCCTGATATTCGGTATTCTTTTAGGATTTCCCGTGCTGCGCTTAAGGGGTGATTATCTGGCCATTGTGACCCTCGGCTTCGGGGAGATTATCCGCCTGATCCTGGAAAACTGGAATGAATTTTCATTCGGCCCCAGCGGCATCGCCAATATTCCCCGCCCGGGATTGTTCGGGCTCCAGATGTCGCTGCACCAGGCAACCGTTTACCTGTATTTTCTAATGATTTGTCTGGTGCTGTTAACGATTTTCGTTGTACGGCGTTTGCAGGACTCCCGGATCGGCCGCGCCTGGATTGCGTTGCGGGAAGATGAAGTGGCCTGCCAGGCCATGGGGATCGACAAAACCAGGACCAAGCTGAGCGCCTTTGCCATGGGCGCTACCTGGGCGGGCATGGCCGGCGTGGTGTTTGCCGCCAAGACGACGTTTATCAACCCGGCCAGTTTTACACTCTGGGAATCCATCATCATCCTGTGCGTGGTGGTTCTGGGGGGGATGGGCTCGGTTATGGGCGTAATTTTCGGTGCCCTGATCCTGATCCTGCTGCCGGAGTATTTGCGGGCCTTTTCCGAATATCGGCTGTTGATTTTTGGGGCCGTCCTGGCCGTGATGATGGTTTTTCGTCCGGGCGGTATCGTCGCGGAAGCGCGCCGTACATATCAGTTTAAGACCAATCGCCGGGCGCCGGATAAACCAGAGCCTGAGGCGATTACACCGGGCTAAACATTATTCAGGGATTTAGGGATTGAGGAATTCAGGGATTTAGGGATTTTCCGAAAGTGGGGCTTTAAATATTCAAAATCATTAAGTGATAGCGAAAAAAATTCTATGCTTCGCAAATGATGGAGTTTAAAAATACAAATTAAGACCGCTCATGGCAGTAAAATTAGGACATGGAACCAATACTGGAAGTGAATGAATTGACAATGGATTTTGGCGGTCTGCGGGCCCTGGATCATGTGGGTCTGGAGATTAAGCAGGGGGAAATCGTGGCCCTGATCGGTCCCAACGGCGCCGGCAAAACGACTTTTTTCAACTGTCTTACCGGTATCTACCCCCCAACCGAAGGCAGCATGCTGGTTCGGCCGCCCGGCAAAAAATCTCGTAAACTCAACGGCTTAAAACCGAATCATGTAACGGAGAACGGGTTGGCGCGGACCTTTCAAAACATCCGCCTGTTTCAGAACATGACCGTGCTGGAAAATGTCATGATCGGCCGCCATTGCCGCACTTCCTCCGGTATTGTCGGGGCCATCCTGAAAGGCAAATCCAACCGGCAGGAAGAGGAACAAATCGTTGCGGATAGTTATGAAGTCCTTGAAAAGATAGGTCTCGAAGGATTTGTCAATGAATTTGCCAAAAATCTGCCTTACGGCGCTCAGCGCCGACTTGAAATCGCCCGGGCCATGGCCACCGACCCCTTTTTGCTGCTGCTCGATGAGCCGGCGGCCGGCATGAACCCCCTCGAAACCAAGGAGCTCGACGACCTGATCGTTAAAATTCGTGATCAGGAGGGAATCTCCATCCTGTTGATCGAACATGACATGAAACTGGTGATGAGTTTATCGGATCGGATCTACGTTGTGGATTACGGCAAGAAAATTGCCCAGGGACCTCCCGAGCGCATTAAAAACGATCCTGCGGTAATCAAGGCCTATCTCGGAGAAGAAGTCGATGCTTGAGCTTAAAAACATAAAAACCTATTACGGCAACATCCAGGCCTTGAAAGAGGTTAACATTAAAATCGCCGAAGGCGAAATCATTACCCTGATCGGTGCCAATGGGGCCGGCAAATCCACGACGCTGATGTCAATTTGCGGGATCGTTCCGCCCCGGTCCGGTGAAATTCATTTCCTGGGCCAGCCCATTCAGGACATGGCACCCAACAACATCGTCTCCCTGGGAATCTGCCAGGTACCGGAAGGCCGCCGCATTTTTCCATTCCTGACCGTGGCCGAAAACCTGGACATGGGAGCATTTTTAAGGTCCGATAAAGATGAAATCAAGCGCGATATTGAATATATCTACGATCTTTTCCCCATTCTGGCGGAACGTCGCAATCAAGCCGGTGGAACGCTGAGCGGCGGCGAGCAGCAGATGCTGGCCATATCCCGGGCGTTGATGGCCAGACCACGCCTGCTGCTGTTGGATGAACCTTCCCTGGGCCTGGCACCCATCATTGTCAAACAGATATTCGACATCATCCGAAAAATAAACACCGAGAGCAAAACCACCATTTTCCTGGTGGAGCAAAACGCCAACCTGGCCCTGAAGGTCGCCCACCGGGGCTACGTCATGGAAACCGGCCGGGTAACCTTCTCGGATACGGCCGAGAACCTGTTGGCCAATGATGAGGTCCGGAGAGCTTATCTGGGAGTGTAGGAAGATTTTGGATTTTCGATTTCGGATTGCGGAATGATGACGCACAACGAATAGGGCACAGGGCATAGCGCAAAGGGCATGGGGCATAGCGGATTGACGTCCGGCCGTTTACTCTCCATTAACTCAATCAACATCTACTGCGAGCAACCCTCAAATAAGCCTCAACTTTGCCTCAAAGTACAATGTTGGATCCGCCGGAGGCGGATTCGATGTTCATTAGGCCCTAAGGGCCTTTTATCTGACAACATGTTGTAGGAAACAGAAGGTTCAGGTGTCGGGACTTAGCATTTCGGCTTCCTGACACCCGAAACCTGACACCTGAAACCTCAAACCAATGAACTGCGCCATTGCTGCCCCCACTGAGGCCACTTTTTCCGATCTCAGTATAGGAAAAAGCCTACGATCTTAGCGACATCACATCAGCTCTTTTTTGACGTTACGGTCTGAAAAGAAGATATTTGTTGCTTGACGTCTTTGTTCTCGCACTGCGGACATTGATAGTCCTTCTTCTCATATTCTGAAATTGATATTATAACCGTAAAGGTTTCTTGGCATTTTTCACAAAGGAATTCATAGGTTGGCATATCAAACCTCCTTGTTAGAAAATCCAAAGGTTGAGGTTTTTCCATTCCTTATGATCGAGCCGAAACGCCGGTTCTGGACAGCATCAGAAAGATATTGAGTCAGGACAGCGGGAGATCTGTTTGTGGAATTTCAATTGACCATAGCATGTCCTGGATTACGGAACAAGCCAAATGAGCGATTTGATGACAGAAATTGCACCGGTAGATATATGCAGTACCTGAACCACTTATCCCGCTAGTCATCGATAATTCTCCTGCCTCGTAGCACTGAATTTATACCTCTCTTTTTTCTTGACTTAAGGCCTGCTTTGTAGTTTAAAAGATGAATCAATCATTGAATTTCATTCAGGATCTATGCCGTGCTTAAGCAGACTGTAAAGAGCTCAAAATGACCTGAGTTTCCAAACGGTGCTTGATGGACGTTCTTCAGATTCTCCTCCGAAGTCGGATTATCTGCTTTCCACCTGTGCTCCCGAAACCTGACATCTAATGCGAAACTACAGCGTTTATCACAAAACTGTAGTAGCGCGGGCCGACGTGCCGACCATCGGTAAGTCCGGTTGGCTGCTTTTATTTCATGCATATACGGGAGGATTCCATGCTTGAAGTGCATGGTGTCGAAAAAAGTTTCGGAGGCCTTAAGGCAGTCGATGACTGCTCGCTTGAAGTAAAAGAGGGCACCATCACCGGTCTCATAGGGCCCAATGGTGCCGGCAAGACCACCCTTTTCAATATAATTACAGGCCACACCAAACCCGACGACGGCCAAATCCTCTTTCAGGGGCAATCCATCGAAGGCCTGTCTCCCCACCAAATATTCCGGAAAAAAATCTATCGGACTTTTCAGATAACCCGCGAATTTTCCCACATGACAGTACTTGAAAATTTAATGATCATGCCCGGATGCCAGGTTGGAGAAAGAATTTGGAACACCTGGATCAGGTCGGCTGCGGTGCGGCACCAGGAAAAACAAATTATGCAAAAGGCCCTGGAAGTTCTTGAATTCGTTGAGCTGATCGATCTTAAGGATGATTATGCCGCCTCGTTATCGGGTGGGCAAAAAAAGCTTTTAGAGATTGCCAGAAGTATGATGGCGGATCCGATCATGGTTCTACTGGACGAACCGGGGGCAGGCGTTAACCCGACCTTAATGAAGAAGCTGATCACCAATATAAAAACATTATGCCAGGAAAAAGGAATCACCTTTATGCTCATTGAACACGACATGGATCTGGTTATGAACCTGTGCGATCCCGTTATCGTGATGAGCGAAGGAAAAAAATTAGCCGAAGGGACTTCTGAAGAAATCAAATCGGATGAGCGGGTCTTTGAGGCATATCTGGGCGGGCAGTACCGATGATTATATTAGAAGCCAATGGGGTTACGGCCGGATATTCTGAGATCGATATCCTGCACGATGCCGCTATCAGGGTAGACTCCAATCAAATTGTATCGGTTATCGGGCCCAACGGGGCCGGCAAGTCGACCATGCTAAAAACCATTTTTGGCATTCTAAAGCCGAAACAAGGTAACATCCTGTTGAGAGAAGTCGATATTACCGGCCTAAAGCCCGACAAGATTGCGCGCCGCGGAATCAGCTATGTGCCCCAGGTGGACAACGTGTTTCCATCCATGACCATTCAGGAGAATCTGGAAATGGGGGCCTTTATACGCAGTGATGATTACAGCCAAAGAATTGAAGAAATCTACGAGCTGTTTCCGGTTCTGGGTGAACGGCGTAAGCAAAAAGCCGGCCAGCTTTCCGGCGGGCAAAGGCAGATGGTGGCGATGGGCAGAGCCCTGATGCTGGACCCGCAGCTACTGTTGCTGGATGAGCCGTCTGCCGGGTTGGCCCCAAATCTTGTGGAAATGATATTTGATAAAATCAAGGAGATTAATGCCACTGGAGTCGCCATTGTCATCGTGGAACAGAACGCCAGGGAAGCTCTGAAAATGGCCGATTACGGATATGTGCTGGCCATGGGACGCAACGTTCTGGATGACAGCGGCGAAGCGCTGCTTGCCAATGAAGAAGTTGGCAAGCTGTATCTGGGTGGATGACCCTGCAGCATATTCATTATGAACAAGCAGGCACGATAAGTTGAGATAAATCTGATGATCTAAAATGCGAAAATAGAAGGGCGATGTTTTTGGGAGTTATCGGATGCTTGAGCTCTTAGTATACGGTATTGTCTTCGGGAGCATCATTTCCCTGGGGGCAATTGGCCTCACGCTGGTATTCGGCATTATTCGCTTTGCCAATTTCGCCCATGGTGATTTGATGTCTTCCGGCGCATATATTGCGTTATTCCTTGTGACCGGTTTCCTGGCGTGGATCGGGGTACCCGACACTACCTTTGGCTCACTGTCCTTTGGTTGGCGCATGCTTATCGCGTTTCCATTGTCGATGTTCAGCGTGGGGTGTTTGGCCATTGCAGCTGACCGGATCCTTTACCGGAAACTGCGCTCAAAAAAAAGCAGTGCCGCGATTATGGCCATTTCATCCCTGGGGGCGGCATTTGTAATTCGGATGCTGATCCTCATATTCTGGGGAGCAGACTCCCTGTTTTACCGGCCGGGAATGATGCGGCCGGCCCTGGAGCTGCCCCAGGGAGTCAAAATCAGGCCGGATCAGATTTTGATTCTCATTGTCGTGTTTAGCCTGGTCTTTTTGCTGCATCTTTTTTTGCAAAAATCAAAGATGGGTAAAGCCATGCGGGCTACGGCAGATAACATGGAGCTGGCATTGGTCTCCGGTATTGATACGGAGCGGGTGATTATTTTGACCTGGGGCATTGGCGGGGCTTTGGCGGCTGCCGGTGGTATTCTTTATGGGATCGATGTTCAACTGCATCCTTACATGGGCTGGAATTTTTTAATTCCGCTTTTTGCCGCCACAATTCTGGGCACCATCGGTAACATGTGGGGAGCGCTGGTTGGTGGTTTGGTTATCGGGGTGGCACAGCAGGTCTCCACCGCTTTTCTGATGCCCACTTATAAACCTGCGGTGGCCTTCATCCTGATGATCCTAATATTATTAATCCGACCAAAAGGTATATTCGGAGGAAAACGGGAATAATGGAACTCAGCGGCATTCTTGCATATCTGGTTTCCCTGGCAATCATGGCCGGTATCTATGCCGTATTTTGTTTGGGTCTAAATATTCAGTGGGGCTACACGGGGTTGTTTAACATCGGCATTGCCGGATTTTTCTGTATTGGTGCTTATACCACTGCCATGATTACTACACCGCAACCCACAGGTGTCTACGCCCAGTATGTCCATCAGATTTTCGGCCTCAATCTGCCGTTTGTTTTTGGATTGTGCGGAGCTGCTCTTGTCTGCGGAATTATTGCTTTTTTGATCGGAATTCCGACCCTCAGGCTGGGGGAAGATTACTTGGCGATCTCCACACTTGGAATTGCCGAAACCATTCGCCTGATTTTCAATAATGAGCACTGGCTGGCCAATGGTCCGCGCGGATTGATGGGGCTGCCACAGCCATTGCAAGGCCTGGTTGACCCCAGTCATTACAATTATATCTATCTGGCCATCATCATCTTCATTATGACGGTTATCTATTTTTTAATCGAACGGGGTATTCGATCCCCATGGGGACGGGTGCTGCGGGCTGTTCGTGAAGATGAAGTTTCTGCTGCCATGAGCGGGAAAAATATCTTTAACTTTAAAATGCAGTCCCTGGTCTTTGGTGCCATGGTCATGGGCATCGGAGGAGCCCTTTATGCCCATTATACCAAAGCCATATCGCCGGATGTGTTCACACCGCTTTACGGCACCTTCATCATCTGGGTCATGCTGATGGCCGGCGGCAGCGGCAACAATAAAGGCGCTATTCTGGGAGCCTATGTCATCTGGGGAATCTGGATCGGCACGAAGTTTATGACCGATCTGCTGCCCTATACGCTGAAAGCCAGAGCCCCGTATATTCGCTTTTTGCTAATCGGAATACTACTGGAGATAATTTTGATCTACAAACCGCAGGGGCTTCTGGGAGAGGAGAAGGAGGTGTCGAAACTCATTGAATGAGTTTGAAGTAGAGCCCATTGTCTGCCGGAATCCCTAATCCGGACAAGCCGGAATTGAAGATTTAAGATTGAAATTTCTTATTACTGAAGCCCGAACACTGACACCTGAAACCATCAGTTAATTAAAACATGTTGTCAGAAAAAATACCCTTAGGGCATAAAGGTAGGGGGCCTAAATCAGCCCCCCTTTTTTGTTCGCGATGTTTACTGGTTCACACTTACTGCGGGATTTGGTGCTCGATGCGGACGGTAACGATATCGCCTTTGCTATCGTATTTCCAAACTTCGATGGGGGTTACGACATCGCCGTTTTGATCGAAATCAACGGAGCCGGCTGCCCCTTCATAGTTAATGGATTTGCCGTTCTCCAACAAGCCAAAGGCTTTTTTAAATTCACCGGGTTTGATGATCTCACCGGGCGGGTTGGCAACGTTGCGCAAGTTGTCTCTGATGTTTTCGGATGTTAAAGGCAATCTTTTGACCTTGGTCGCGTAGGCTGCCAGACCGACGACCGCCGTGCCGTCATAAGCATTGGTAATAAACGGCAGGGGCGGTAGTTTGCCGAATTCCATCCGGTAGTCGGAACTAAAAATAACATAAGGCTCCCCGCCGGCTGAACCGGGGGCGGTACCCATTTGATTGGCAACATTTCCGGGCCCCAGGGCCTTGACGATATCCTGTGATTTGGTACCGTCACAGAACAGGAAGCTTTTGTACTTGAAGAACTCGATGGCCTCCTTAAGGTAGATTTTTGCATGCTCAGGGTAGCTGAATACCGCCAGTCGATCGGGTTTTCCAGCCAGGGCCCTTTTCAACTCTGCGTTGTATGATTCGGCGGCCTTTTCATCATGGGGCACCATAGCCAGCACCTTACCGCCAATGCTTTCAAATGACCGCTTGAATTGCTCGGCCAGTCCCTGTCCGTAAGGGTTGTTCACATACATTACTGAAAAAGTTTTATTGTAGCTGGCTGCCAGGCGGCCGGCAACGACGCCCTGCAGTGCATCGGACGGACAGGTCCGGAACAGATAGTCTTTGTTCTGGTCTGCCGGCAGCACCGTAATTAGCGGAGAAGTGGATGCGGGTGAGATCATGATTACATTGTTGGGGCTGGTAACCGACTCTGCCACCGGTACGGTGACACCGCTGGCCAGGGCACCGATGATGGCTACCACATTATCCACCTCCACCAGTTTCCTGGCGGCATTGGTGGCTGGAATGGCGGAAGTCTCACTGTCTTCGTGTATCAATTCGATCTCAAAACCGGCAGCGGCCATTTGTTTGGCTGCCAGGACAGCGCCGTTTTGAATGTTAGGGCCGAATTCTTTTAACGGTCCGGTGTGGGACAGGAGCGTTCCGACTTTTATCTCTGCGGCCGGTGCCCCAGATATGAAAGCCAGCAGGATGATTAAAGCGCTTGAAAAAATGAGTATTTTTTTCATATTGCCCTCCTTTGGTTGGTGTTTCAGTTCAGTTTTGGTCGATTACCCGTCTGTTTCATTCACCTCCTTTTTGGGGTAAGACCGGCTAGTTGCTGAACGAAAATAATTCCCAGTGAATATGTTTGTCCCAATAGAGATCGGATACCTTGTGAACTCAAGATTTCAGCAGGTGGAGGAGTGAGCGCTGTCCCGCGCGACAATTCCGCAGTAGGGAAACGGTCTGGTAAGATGTTGACGAATCAACGTCGGATACAGGATGAGAAATAGAATGATCTAAATATAGGAATATCAGCCTGGAGTGTCAAACAAAAAATTAAATTTCAAACCGGACTTCACCAGATGTATCTCTGTACCCGCCGAATTTATGAATTCGAAAGCCCGGCCTTGTAAATCTTCCGTATTTTCCTTGCGAAATCTTTTTTTATCATCTGTTTCTCTGTTTTTTCCAGATTCTGTTTTAGCGCCTCCCATTCTTTGCTATCGAACTACCATCTTATTTCAGCCGGTGTTGCGCAACGCGGGCATTGTGCGTATATTTTTAAAAACACCAGGAGGGCTAATCGATATGGCAAAAGAATTTGGTGACCCTAAGGTCGAGGCGGCATTTAATAAATATTCTCCTGAGGTGCGTAAAAAGCTCATGCGGCTTCGCAGGTTAATATTTGAGGTGGCGGGTAAAACAGAAGGCGTGGGCGAATTGGAGGAAACACTCAAATGGGGACAGCCCAGCTACCTGACGAGCAAATCAAAAAGTGGCAGTACTATTCGAATCGGCCGGGAAAAAAAGACCCAAGGCGATTACGCTATGTATTTCAAATGCCAATCGTCGCTCGTGGCTGCTTTCAGGGAACTCTACCCCAGCGAATTTCGATATGAGGGTAATCGAGCCATTCTTTTTCGTCTGAACGATAACATTCCGGTCCGTGAACTGAGCCGCTGTATTGAATTGGCGCTTATTTACCATCTGAGAAAAAAGAAGCCAAGCAAGCGGCGAGCCAAAAAGACATAATCAGGGCATTCAACAGTTACCGCGCCACGCGTGGACTGATGATGCGAGCACAAAGACTGAACATTTGAATGAGCAAAAAAAGGAGAACAGCCATGGGTGAGAAAGAACTTTCCAGCGGCAACACCGGGGTGATCGTCGTAGATGTACAGGCCGATTTTACCGAGTTGAAATCCGGCACTCTGGCGGTTTCGGGCACGGGTGCCGAATACATTGACGCTGTACAGACGGCGACCCACCGGCTTTATGAGCTTGGGCTGCCGATTTATTTCACCCAGGATTGGCATCCAGAGGGTCATGTCAGCTTCTTCACCAGCAATCCCGGCACCGAAGCTTTCCAGGAAATTGAGATCGAAGCGGGACGAACTCAGGTAATGTGGCCGCCGCACTGCGTCCAAAACACACCCGGCGCTGAAATTCTAATACAGGTCGAGAAGCACTCGGGGATTATTCAGACTGGATCGAATCCAAAATATGATTCCTATTCCGGTTTCGTTGATGATGGTGGCAATGAAACCGACCTCGGGCGACTTTTGCACGGGGCCGATATTAAAAATCTCATCATTTATGGTCTTGCAACGGATTATTGTGTCAAGGCAACCGCTATCTATGCCGTAGAAGCCGGGTTCAAGGTTACCGTCATCGAAGGGTTGTGCAAAGGTGTGGCTCCCGAAACGACCACCCAGGCGCTGGAAGACATGCAAGCCAAGGGGATCATTATTAAATCAGAATTGGATAGGTAACACCGCCAGAGTCGACCATAAATTTTACATCAGGGGCTTCGCTCGAACCTGTTAAGAGCCGCTATGCCGTGCGTTTGGAATGGTGGAATGCCGGAATATTGGAAAACTGGGTCTTGGAATACTGCAATAATGGGAAAATGGTTCGCTCAAGGCGGAACGATAAAGTTTGAAAGGGATCATATCCTTTAAATTTTTTTTTATCAGTAAGTTGTGGAAATTCGACAACGTCAAATTATTTATAAACGGCAGAACTCTTGCGGGTTCTGGTTTTTTATTCCAATATTCCATTTTTCCACCATTCCATTACGCCACTGATTGACTAACGGTAAACACCTCCCCTCTGGAATGAAATCGAAGTCGGGCCCTCTCTTCTCCAAGAATTCTATATTTTTTGCTTGACATGCCCAAACTGTCTATTGTAGACAATATACAATTTTTGATGATGATGTCAACTTACGATCTATTCCAGTTCAGTTAATCCACGCTTCATTTCTTATCATTATTGATGGTTATGGTGATATTCATAATGCTGTCAAATAAGGCTCGCAAATTTTTTTTCCCATCAACCCCCAAAGGAGGACGTCATGCAAAGGAAAATGTTTTTTATCTCATCGGTTTTGGTTTTTACGATTTTTATTGCCCTGCTAAGCCCGATACCCGGTTTCTGCGCGGACAAGAAGGTCTATAAATTCAAATTCGCCTGGAATGATATCTGGGGCCCCAAATTCAGGGCCTCTCAGATCTACCGGCCCGGCGGGGAAATGCAAAGACTGCTCTATGAGCGCAGCAACGGAAGAATCCAGCTGGAGATTATTTCACGGATGTTTTCGACCGGTGATTTGTTTGCAGCGGTGGCCAAGGGCAAGGCCGACATGGCCGATGTGGCCATGCCGTGGCTGTCCGGAACGTATCCCATCTGGAGCTGGGGCGAAATTCCGGGAATCGTCAACGAAGACCCGGTGCAAGGGCTGGCCGAAGAATTGGCGATCTACAGTGACGGCGATGTCATGAAGGTTTATGACGAAACCATGAAAAAATACAACCTCAAATTCTGGTTTGCCACCCAATGGGACGCCGCCAACGGGATCTGGAGCAAAAAAGAAATTACCAAACTGGAAGATTTGAAAGGGATGAAAATCAGGGTCGGCGGTTATTTGCCGACTCAGGGCATCAAGGCGCTGGGAGCCAGCCCGGTAACCATTGCCGGTTCTGAATTGGCTCCTGCCATGATGGCCGGGACCATCGATGCCGTGCTGACCAGCCTGGGATACGGCTATTCCATCGGTCTGGCCAAGGTCTCCAAAAGCTTTACCCTGACGCCGCTGTCTCCGACCTGGTCGGCCGTGACCGTCATGAACTTGAAAAAGTTCAACTCCCTGCCGCCGGATCTTCAAAAAGTGGTGATCGAAGTCGGCCAGGAACTGCAGCGAATGGTGAGCCTTTCGACGACAGCAGAATACATCATGAGCCTGGACACCGTCGATCTGTCCGGTGTCAAACGTACCCGCTTTTCAAAGGAAGAAATGGCTGAGGCCGTCAAGGCCTGTAAAGTTGTCGAGGACGCCTGGCTGAATATGGACGGTCCCTGGAAATCGAAAAGACAGGAACTGCTTTCCGCGGCTGAAGCTGCAGTCACCAAGTACCGGGGGTTTAGCGGAAAATAGGGGCTGGGTATTCGGTATTCGGTATTAGGTATTGGGTATTGGGTATTGGGTATTAGATAGTGCCTGAACGAAAAGTGGCCGTTTTTCCAGTTAGCCCGGCCGCTAATTATCACTCATTAAATTACTGCCGTTCAAAACGATGGCGAACAATAGCAAATCAATATTTAGCAGCGTTTTCTCTAAA
>Ga0209678_1000153_pt1 | contig 27639 bp, 31 predicted proteins | sample WorMetilvaeELBA1_FD_187404 | JGI IMG/M metagenome (GOLD analysis project Ga0209678, IMG submission 187404) | Marine gutless worms symbiont microbial communities from Max Planck institute for Marine Microbiology, Germany - Olavius ilvae ELBA.1... ...
CGCAGCCGCGCGAACTGAGCGTCCGAAAGCCAGAAACAGTGCTCAGACATGGCAAACCCCCAAACAGTTGGGAGCTTGAATCATGCTTCGCCCGAAAAGGGAATCCCCTTTATGGGTCCGGACCCTAGGGGGGCGTCGAACGCCCGGTGCCGGCGCGCCGCTCGTCTCAGAACCGCCTGAGCAACCGGTCGATGTAGTCGAGCTCGGGCGTCGGGCGTTGGCGTTCGCCGGCGCGGCGGCGCAGCTCGTTGAGGATTTCGCGGGCGCGCTGCAGGTCGGCCTCCTCGGGAATCGCCCCGTTGCCGTCGTCCCAAGCGCCGGTGTTGTCGAGCGGCCGGCCCAGGGGATCGGTGTTGCGCTGCTGCTGGGTGAAGCGGCCGAACTGGTTGCCCCGGCCCTCGCCCGGCTGCTGCGCCAGCATCTGCTGCAGCATCTGCTGGGCGCCCTGCTGCAGCTGGTCGAGCGCGTTGGTCTGCGGCCCGATGGACTCGCCCGGCTGGCCCTGGCCGAGCGCCTCGCGGGAATCGCGCATGAAACGCTCGGCCCGCCCCAGCTCGTCCGGGATCTCCCCTGTCATCTCGCCCAACTGGCGCATCAGCTCGCCTAGCATGCGGCGCAGCGCCTCCTGCTCGGCCGCGCCCATCTCGCCGAACTCGCCGGGCTGCTGGCCGGGCTGACGTTGGCCAGGTTGCGGCATGCCCTGCTGCGGCATGCCTTGCTGGGGCATGCCCTGCTGGCGCTGCCCTTGCGACTCCCGGAAGGTCTGGTCGAGCAGCTCCTGCTGGCGGCGCATCAGCTCCTGCAGGTCGCTCAGCATCTGGGCGGCCTGGCTCTGCTGCTGCTGGCGCATCGCCTGCATCGGCGCGCTGCGCAGGTTTTCGAGCAACTCCTGCAGCTGGCTCAGCATTTGCCGCGCGGCGTCGCGGGCGCCCATGCGCATCATCTCGCGCATGCGGTCCAGCATTTCCTGCAGGTCCTGCTGCTGCAGCAGCTGGGCGTTGGGCGGCAGGTCCATGGGCTCGACGCCCTGTTCCAGCTGGCGCTGCAGCTGCTCGTTCAGCGCCTGCATGAACTCCTCCAGCGCCTTCTGCAGCTCGTCCAAGATGCGCTCGAGCTCGGCGTCCGGCGCGTCGTTGTTGAGCGCCTCCATCAGCTCGCGCTGCAGCTCGCGCAGGCGCCGCTCGGCCATCGAGACGCGGCCTTCCTCGACGCGCAGCGCGGTCTCCCACAACAGACCCTGGACCTCGGGCACGGCGGTGTCGGTGTCGTCGTGCACCAAGCGCGAGCGCGACGTCATCAGCGACAGGTAGACCACCAGGTCGTGGTCGTAGCGCTGGGGCACGATGCCGATCTTGGCGATCTCGCGGGCGATGTCGAGGCGCTGGTCCGGCTCGACCGTCAGGCGCTTGCGCTGGGCGATGATGGCGCGCGCGACGGGGTGGGTGAAAACCCGCTCCGGCAGCGCCATGGCGAGCGGCTCCGAGCGGCCGACCTGGCCGGGGCCGTCGGTCGCCTCCAGCACGATCTCGACGTCGAGGCCCGCCCAGGGGTGCGCGGTCAGGTCGTGATAGCTGGTGGCGCGCGCCTCCTTGAGGCCGCGGCCGGGCAGGGGCAGGACGATGGCGTCGTCGGGTTCCTCGGGCCGCACGATGCGCGCGGCGACGCTGTCCAGGCCGTGGTCGTCGAGAGCGGCGTAGACCAGGCGCAGGGCCGTGCGCTGGGTCTCCTCCGGCGGCTCGGCGAAGGCGATCTCCGGCGCCCGGTCCGGCACCACGGCGACCGGCCAGGCGCCCAGGGTCGCCTCGCCCTGGCTGACGCTCAGCAGGCGCTGCACGGTGTCGGCGCCCTCGGCCTTCAGCGTCACCTCGGCGCGCCAGGTGCGGTCGTCGACCGCGGCCATGGCCGTCGCGGCCTCACCGAAAGAAACCGCCGGCTGGCCCTGGCCGTCGTGCACCTGGGCCAGCACGACGCTGCCGCCGGGCACGACCACGTCGTCGCGCTCGGCGGCGCCGGTCAGCAGCACGGGCGGCAGCGCGGTGTACTCGGGCGGCGTCACCCAGACCTCCAGCGTCGGCGGCACGACGGGCGCGCCGACGCTGAGCGTCGGGCTCAGCGCGCGGGCGACGTTCTCGGGTGCCGCGCCGCCGGCGGCGATCACCGCCGCGACCAGGCCGGTGCCCAACGCGATGCGCAGCGCCAACCGGTCGTGCCGCGCCAGGCCCGGGCGCGGCAGGGTGACGCGCAGGCGCTTCAGCGCGGCAAGGGCGCGGGCGCGGTGGTGCTGCCACAGCGCCGCCGCGGCCGGGTCCTCGGTGCCGGCCGCGAGGTCGTCATCGAGGGCGGTCAGCGGCCGGTGTTCGAGGCCGCTGTCGCGCTCCAGCCGGCGCTGGGCCGCCGCCGCGTCCGGCAGGCGCAGGCGGCGCGCGCCATGCAGCCCGGCGCGGACCAGCCCGGCGGCGAGGCCGACGAGGATCAGCGCATGCAGCCAGCCCGGCAGCAGGGGCAGCACGTCGGCGAGCGCCAGCACCAGGAACAGCCCGACGACGCCGGCCGCGGGCCACAGCGCCGGCCACAGGGCCTCCCAGGCGAGCGCCAGCCAGGCGAGGCGCAGCCGCCGGCGCGCGAACGTGCGGGCGCTGCGTTCGGCGCTCACGCCGCCCCCCGCGTGCGGTCGGACGTCTCGGGCGCCAGCCACGCGGGCAGCACGTCGCGTTCGAGCATGGCGTCGTAGCTCTCCCGCGCGCGCACGACGGCGAAGTCGCCGCCGTGCACCAGCACCTCCGGCGGCGTCGGCCGCGCGTTGTAGGTGGAGGCCATCACCGCGCCGTAGGCACCGGCGCTGTCGAACACCAGCAGCTCGTCGGCGGCGATGGGCGGCAGGGCGCGGTCGCGGGCGAAGGTGTCGCCCGACTCGCACACCGGGCCGACGACGTCGACCGGCTCGATCGCGGCGTTAGCCGCCGCCTCGCGCACCGGGCGGATGTCGTGCCAGCCGTCGTACATGGCCGGCCGCACCAGGTCGTTCATCGCCGCGTCGACAACCAGGAAGTCGCGGCCGTCGCCCGGCTTGACGTAGACGACGCGGCTCAACAGCACGCCGGCCTGGCCGACCAGCATGCGCCCGGGCTCGAACACCAGCGCGCAGCCCAGATCGCCGACGGTGTCGCGCACGATCTGCGCGTAGGCCATCGCATCGGGCGGGGTGCCGCCGTCATAGGCGATGCCCAGGCCGCCGCCCAGGTCCAGCCGGTCGATGGTCAGGCCGTCGGCGCGCAGGGCGTGGGTCAGCTCGGCGACGCAGGCGAAGGCCTCGGCGAAGGGCGTCAGCTCGGTCAACTGGCTGCCGATGTGGACGGCGATGGCGTCGGGTTCGATGCCGGGCAGCTTGGCCGCTTGGGCATAGAGGTCGCGGGCATGGGCCAGCGGCACGCCGAACTTGTTCTCGCGCTTGCCGGTGGTGATCTTGGCGTGGGTGCGGGCGTCCACGTCCGGGTTGACGCGCAGGGCGATGTGCGCCGTGCGGCCGCGCGCGCTCGCCACCTCTGACAGTGCCGCGAGCTCCGGCGCGGACTCGACGTTGAACTGCAGGATGCCCGCGTCCAGCGCCGCCGCCATCTCGGCGCGGGTCTTGCCGACGCCGGCGAAGACGATGCGCGTCGGCGGCACGCCGGCGGCGAGGGCGCGCCGCAGCTCACCCTCCGAGACCACGTCGGCGCCGGCGCCCAGCTCGGCCAGCGTGCGCACCACGGCCAGGTTGTCGTTGGCCTTCAGCGCGTAGCAGATCGTCGCGTCCAGGCCCGCGAGTGCGGCCGCGAAGCCGTTGTAGGCGTCGGCGATGGCGGCCGAGGAATAGACGTACGCCGGGGTGCCGACGGCGGCGGCGGTCGCCGTGAGCGGCACCGTTTCGGCGTGCAGAACGCCGTTTCGGTAAGCGAAATGGCTCATTTCGAGGGGTATTGCCTCGGGTAGCTGGCGCCCTCGCCCGCCGGCGGGATGGGCGAGCCCTTCTTGCCGCAGGCCGCCAGCGACGGCGCCACCAGCATGGCTAGAAATAGGACGGCAAGAAGGCGTTTCACCCGCATCGGCCCGATTCCGCTCACAAAAACCGTTCCCGCGCCGCCTTCACCGCCGCGCGGACGTTGTCGGGCGCGGTGCCGCCGTGGCTCGTGCGGCTGGCGACCGACGCCTCGACCGAGAGCACATCATACACGTCCTGGCTGATGCGCGGCTCGATCTCCTGCATTTGTTCCAATGACAACTCCGCGAGGCCGACACCCGCCGCCTCGGCCGCCGCCACGATGCGGCCGGTGATTTGGTGCGCCTCGCGGAAGGGCAGGCCCAGGACCCGCACCAGCCAGTCGGCCAGGTCCGTCGCCGTCGGGAACCCCGCTTCGGCCGCGGCGCGCAGGGCGCCGGGCTGCGGCGCCAAATCCCGCACCATGCCGGCGGTGGCGGCGAGGCACAGAGCCAGGCTGTCGGCGACGTCGAACACCGGCTCCTTGTCCTCCTGCATGTCCTTGCCGTAGGCCAGCGGCAGGCCCTTGAGGACGACCAGGAGCGCCTGTAGCGACCCCAGGATGCGCCCCGCCTTGCCGCGCACCAGCTCCGCCGCATCCGGGTTGCGCTTCTGCGGCATGATCGAGCTGCCGGTGGTAAAGGCGTCGCTCAGCGTGACGAAGGCGAAGCCCTGGCTGCACCACAGCACGATCTCCTCGGCGAAGCGCGACAGGTGCACCGCCGTCAGCGCCGCGGCGGCCAGGTACTCGACCGCGAAGTCCCGGTCGGCGACGGCGTCGAGGGAGTTGGCCGCCGGCCGGTCGAAGCCCAGCGCCGCCGCCGTCGCATCGCGGTCGATGGGGAATGACGTGCCGGCCAGTGCCGCCGCCCCCAGCGGGCTCTCGTTGAGCCGCGCCCGCGCGTCGGCGAAGCGGCCGCGGTCGCGCCCGAACATCTCGACATAGGCCAGCATGTGGTGGCCGAAGGTCACCGGCTGCGCGGTCTGCAGGTGCGTGAAGCCGGGCATGATCGTCGCCGCGTGCGCTTCGGCCTGGTCGATCAGCGCCGCCTGCAGGTCCTTCAAGTGCGCCTCGGCCTCGTCGATGACCACGCGCACCCACAACTTGAAGTCGGTCGCCACCTGGTCGTTGCGCGAGCGGCCGGTGCGGAGCCGCCCGGCGCCCTCGCCGATCAGCTCGGCCAGCCGCGCCTCGACATTCATGTGGATGTCCTCGAGCGCCGTCGAGAAGGCGAACGTGCCCGCCTCGATCTCCCGCCGAATTGTCTCTAGACCGTCGCGGATCGACTCCCCATCTTCCGGGCTCAGCACGCCCTGCCGCACCAGCATCGCGGCATGGGCCTGGCTGCCGGCGATGTCCTGGGCGTAGAGCCGCCGGTCGAAGTCGATCGAGGCGTTGATGCGCGCCATGATCTCCGCCGGGCCGGAGGCGAAGCGGCCGCCCCATTGCGGGTTGGCACCGGGCGTGTCTTTCTTGTCGTGGGCCATATGAGGGGTCTTGCGGGTATGAGAGTTCGGAAAGCCGTTGCAGGCGCGCTGGTGGGTCTGGCGCTCGTCGCCGCGATGGCGCCGGCCGGCGCGCAGCCGCCGATTCAGGGTGCGGTGCAGCACTTTACGCCGGTCGAGCCGCCGCAGCCAGCGCCCGAGGTGGTCTTCACCACGCTCTTGGGCGCGCCGGCGACGCTGAAGGCCCAGCGCGGCAAGGTCGTGCTGCTCAACTTCTGGGCCACGTGGTGCGCACCGTGCATCCGCGAGCTACCGACACTCGACCGCCTGCAGGCCTGGCTCGGCGGCCGCGACTTCACCGTCGTGCTGGCCAGCATCGACCGCGGCGGCGCCCACCAGGTCTCGAAGTTCCTGAAAAACCGGCCGCTCTTGGAGAAACTCGAGAGCCACCTGGACCCCAAGATGCAGCTCGCCCGCGCGCTCAACGTGCGGCAGATGCCGACGACGGTGCTGATCGACAAGACCGGCCAGGTCGTCGGCCGCCTGGACGGCGTCGCCGAGTGGGACACCCCGGATGCGGAAGCGCTGATCCGCTACTACATCCGCGAAGGGACGGAGGGGTAGGAGCTCGTCGGGGGCGTCCGCGCCTCGGCGCGTGCCGCTGTCCCCCCCACCCCAACCCTCCCCCTCCAAGGGGGAGGGGGTTTCTTCTTTGGTGCCAATGAGTTCCCTCCCCCCTTGAGGGGGAGGGTTAGGGTGGGGGGTGTTCGGTTGCCGCCGGCTGCCGGCGTTCGCGTGTCGAGCGCCGACTACCGCGTCGGCACCGGCGTCTCGCCGGAGTAGTCGTAGAACCCGCGGCCGGTCTTGCGGCCGAGCCAGCCGGCCTCGACGTACTTCACCAACAGCGGGCAGGGCCGGTACTTGGAGTCCGCGAGGCCGTCGTAGAGCACCTGCATCACGGCGAGGCAGGTGTCGAGGCCGATGAAGTCGGCGAGCTGCAGCGGGCCCATCGGGTGGTTGGCGCCGAGCTTGAGCGCCGTGTCGATCGCGTCGACCGAGCCGACGCCCTCGTAGAGCGTGTAGACTGCCTCGTTGATCATCGGCAACAGGATGCGGTTGACGATGAAGGCCGGGAAGTCCTCCGACACCGCGACCGTCTTGCCCAGGGTCTCGGCCATCGCCTTGACCGTCTGGTAGGTCTCCTCGTCGGTCGCCAGCCCCCGGATCAGCTCGACCAGCTGCATCAGCGGCACCGGGTTCATGAAGTGCATGCCGATGAACTTCGCGGGCCGATCGGTCGCGGCCGCGAGGCGGGTGATCGAGATCGACGAGGTGTTGCTGGCGATCAGCGCCTCGGGCTTGAGGCTCTCGCACAGCTCCCTGAACAGCGCCGTCTTGACGCGCTCGTTCTCGGTTGCCGCCTCGACGACGAAGTCGCAGTCCTTCAGCGAGGTTATCGCCGTTTCGACCGCGATGCGGTCCAGCGCCGCGTCCCTCGCCGCCTCGTCGATGCGGCCCTTGGCGACCTGGCGCTCCAGGTTCGCCGCGATGGTGGTCTTCGCCTTGTCGAGCTGCTCCTGGCTGATGTCCACGAGCCGCACGTCGAAGCCGGCAAGCGCCGCCACATGGGCGATGCCGTTGCCCATCTGGCCGGCGCCGATGACACCGATCGACTTGATCATGAGCTGGGGCGTCCTGGGCTGTTCGGGGTGGGATTGGGCGCTGTCGGGCATGACTACACTACCTTGTCGAGTTCGGCGTCGAGGTCGGGCAGCACGTCGAACAGGTCGGCGACCAGACCGTAGTCGGCGACCTGGAAGATCGGCGCTTCCTCGTCCTTGTTGATGGCCACGATGACCTTGGAGTCCTTCATGCCGGCCAGGTGCTGGATGGCGCCCGAGATGCCGACGGCGATGTAGAGGTCGGGTGCGACCACCTTGCCGGTCTGGCCGACCTGCCAGTCGTTGGGCGCGAAGCCGGCGTCGACCGCGGCGCGGCTGGCGCCGACGGCGGCGCCCAGCTTGTCGGCGATGGGCTCCAGCAGCGCGAAGTTCTCGCTGGCGGCCATGCCGCGGCCGCCGGAGATCACCACGCGGGCGGAAGTCAGCTCCGGCCGGTCGCCGCCCGACGCCGCCATGGCGACGAAGCGCGACTGGCCGGCGTCGCCCGTGGCGTCCACGGTCTCGACCGTGGCCGAGCCGCCGTCGGCCGCGGCGGGCTCGAAGGAGGTGCCGCGCACGGTGATCAGCTTCCTGGCGTCCGCCGACTTGACCGTCGCCATGGCGTTGCCGGCGTAGATCGGCCGCACGAAGGTGTCGGCGTCGACGACGGCGGAGATTTCCGAGATCTGCTGCACGTCCAGGAGCGCCGCGGCGCGCGGCAGCACGTTCTTGCCGAAGGTCGTGGCCGGCGCCAGCACGTAGTCATAGGCCGCCGCGAGGCGGACCAGCAACCGCCCCAGGCTCTCCGCCTGGGCGTGCGCCAGGGCGGGTGCGTCGGCATGCAGCACCTTGGCGACGCCATTGAGTTTCGCGGCCTCTTCGGCGACCGCGGCGCAGTCGGCGCCGGCGACCAGCACGTGGACGTCGCCGCCGGCGTGGCCGGCGATCTCCGCCGCCGCGGTCAGCGTGTTGAGCGTGACCGGCTTCAGCGCGGCGTTGTCGTGTTCGGCGACGACCAGCAGCATCAGATCACCTTCGCCTCGGCCTTCAGCTTGCCGACCAGCTCGGCGACGTCGGCGACCATCTCGCCGGCCTCGCGCCTGGCCGGCTCCTCGACGTTCAGCGTCGCCAGGCGCGGGCCGACGTCGACGCCAAGGTCCTCCGGCGTCGCCTGGTCGATGGGCTTCTTCTTGGCCTTCATGATGTTGGGCAGAGAGGCGTAGCGCGGCTCGTTGAGGCGCAAATCGGTGGTCACCACCGCCGGCAGATCGATCGCCAGGGTCTCGAGGCCGCCGTCGACCTCGCGCACCACCTCGGCGCCGCCGTCGCTGAGCGTCATCTGCGAGACGAAGGTGCCCTGCGGCCAGCCCAATAGCGCCGCCAGCATCTGCCCGGTCTGGTTGGCGTCGTCGTCGATCGCCTGCTTGCCCATGATGACCAGGCCCGGCGCTTCCTTGTCGACCAGCGCCTTCAGGAGCTTGGCCACGGCCAATGGCTCCAGCGTCGCCTCGCTCAGCACGTGGATGCCGCGGTCGGCCCCCATGGCGAGCGCCGTGCGGATGGTCTCCTGGCACTGCTGCACGCCCAGCGAGACGGCGACGATCTCCTCGACGGTACCCGCCTCCTTGAGGCGCACGGCCTCCTCGACGGCGATCTCGTCGAACGGGTTCATCGACATCTTGACGTTGGCCAGCTCGACGCCGCTGCGATCCGCCTTGACGCGGATCTTCACGTTGTAGTCGACGACGCGCTTGACCGGGACGAGGACCTTCATGGGGCGCGCGAAATCTGCTTGGTGGAGGGTCCAGCCTTGAATCTCGGGGGACTCAGCCGCTCGGCCGGCTCGTGTTGCACTGCACAATAGGCAGGTGACGTTTAGGTGTCAATCAGGGGGGCAGGCCAACGGTTTCGCGCCGTTCCGGCCTAGCGGTTGGCCCCCGGAACCCACAGCACGTCGGCCGTGCCGCGGTCGTTGACGTGGCGTGAGAGCACGAACAGGTGGTCGCTCAGGCGGTTCACGTAACGCAGCGCAGCATCGCCGACCGCCTCGCGGGTCTTGAGCTCCGTCATCAGCCGCTCGGCCCGGCGCACGACGGTGCGGGCCAGGTGCAGATGGGCGGCGGCCGGCGTGCCGCCGGGCAGCACGAAGGAGCTGAGCGGCGCCAGGTCCGCGTTCAGGGCGTCGATCTCGGCCTCCAGGCGCTCGACCTGGGCCTCGACGATGCGCAGCGCGCCGTCGCCCCGCTCGCCCCCCTCGGGCGTGCACAGATCGGCGCCGAGATCGAACAGGTCGTTCTGGATGCGCGCCAGCATGGCGTCCGTCGCGGCGTCGCCGCCGGTGTGGAGGCGCGCCAGGCCGATGGCGGCGTTGGCCTCGTCGACCGTGCCGTAGGCGGCGACGCGCAGGTCGTGCTTGGCGACGCGCGCGCCGGAGCCCAGCGACGTCTCGCCCGCGTCGCCGCCGCGCGTGTAGATCTTGGTGAGCTGGACCATATCGTTATCCGCTGGACAACAGCACGAGCGCGAAGACCAGCACCGCCGCGAGCTGCAGCATCACGCGCCAGCGCATCAGCTTGTTGCCGTGCCGCTTGTTGAATTCGCCGCCGCGCAGCATGCCCAGGACGCCGGTCAGCAGCACGCCCAAGACGGCGGCCATCAGCAGCACCATGACGACGACGAAGAAGGCGTTCATGGCCGCGACATATAGACCGCGCCGCGCCGCAAGGCGAGGGACCGGTCGCGCTGTGGCAAGATGCGCGCGCCCGACTCGCGCATAGCTGGAGACGATTGCCCGTGACCGCGATCCCGATCGACCCTGCGCTGCAGGCCTCCGTCGTGCCCTTCGTGACGGCGCTGGTGCTGACCTTCGTGCTGCGCCTGGCCGGCGACGCCGGGCCGGCGCTGGCGGGTGCGGCGATCGGCTGCGGCGTGTTCGCGACCTACGTGGTGATCCTCGGCTTGCCGCCCCTGCCGCCGGTGACGGCGACTCACAAAATCGGGGCCATAATCGTCGCCGGCGTGGTCGTCGGCGTCGCGCTGGAACTGTACATGAGCGGCAGCGGGCGGCGGGCGGCGGCGGTGCTGCTGCTGGCCGGCCTGGCGATTATCTGGATCGGCTGGCGCGGCGTCTTCGGCATGCAGAAGCTGGAGGCGCTGATCGTCTCGGGCGGCTGGGCCGCGGCCGCGGTGGCACTGCCGCAGCTCAAGGCCGACGAGAGCGAGGCGACCGAGAGCGCCGCCATCCTGCTGGTCGCCGGCGCCGCGCTCGCCATCGTCGCGGTCATTGGCGCGGTCGCCTCGCTGGGCCAGCTCGCTGGCGCCGTGGCCGCGGCCTCCGGCGGCTTCGCGCTGGTCAACTGGCTGTGGCCGCGCCACCCCTTCGGCGCCGCGGCACAGCTCGGCGGCGGCCTCGTGCTGTTCGTGCTGGCGACGGCGATCGCGCTGTTCAGCGACGCCGAGCCCCTCGCCATCGCGTTGATCCTGCCGGCGTTCTTCGCCCGCCCGGTGGCGCGCCTGCTGCCGCTGGGCCGCGGCAACATGGTCCGCTACGTGCGGCCGGTCGCGGTCGCCGCCATCGCCGCGATCCCCGCCCTCGCCGCGGTCGGCGCCGCGGTGATCCTGGGCGACGGCCAGCGGCCGTACGGGTATTAGCCGCTCCTTGACCGTCTTGCCGTCCACGGCTAGCGTGCCGGCATGACGCAGCTCCGCAGTCGGCGAATTAGCGCCCCGGCGCCCATTGGGCGGCCGGGTCCTTGCGCTTTTTCGTCGAACCGTCCTGCGGAGGCTGTGTCCCATGCCTGTACCTGATCACATCGTCGCCTGTTTCTCCGTCCACGCCGCGGTCGAGCCCGGCGTGATGCCGCGCGTGCTCGAAACCATCGCCAAGCGCGGCCTGGTGCCGACGCGCTGGCATAGCGCGGTGGTGCCGCGCGTCGCCGGCCCCGGCCGCCCGGCGCTGGGCGAGGAGTTGGCGATCGACATCGAGCTCGCCGGCGCCGACCGCCGGCTCGCCGAATTGCTGGCCGCCGCCATGCGCCAGGTCGCCGAGGTCGAGCTGGTGCTGACGACGGAGAAGCGCGCCGCGCTTAGCGCCTGAAGCCGGAGGCGCGCGCACCGGAGGGCCCCGAGATCGCCTCCCCATCGGGCTATCTGCGCCACGTGCGCGCCTGCAGCCGCTTCGACCCCGCCGACTACCGACCGCTCATGATCGGCACAACGCCCGTCGGCTGGCTGAAGCCGGCCCTGGCGCGGCGGCTCGTCAATTTCCCGGATGCCTTCGAGCGCGCCGGCGACGGCGTCGGGTTTGCCGCGCGGTTAGATACCGCCGACGACCGCACCGCCGCCTTGGCCGAGACGTGCGAACGCCTGGCCGAGGCCGGCGACCTGAAGCCGGCGAGGGGCGAGGTCTACCCCGTCGCCCGCACTTGGGGTGCGCCGCTGGCGCTGGTCGACCGCGCCTGGGTGCCGGCGCTGGGCCTGCGCGCCTGGGGCCTGCACGTCAACGGGATCGTGACGGGGCCGGACGGCCTGCGCCTGTGGATCGGCCGCCGCGCCCGCGACCGGGCCATGGCACCGGGCAAGCTCGACAACCTCGTCGCCGGCGGCCAGCCGCACGGGCTCTCGTTCACCGAGAACCTGGTCAAGGAGGCCGCCGAGGAGGCCGACCTGCCGGAAGCGTTGGCGCTCAGCGCCCGCCCGGTCGGTGCCGTGACATATGTCGGCGAACGGCCCGACGGCCTGCGCGACGATGTGCTGTTCTGCTACGACCTGGACCTGCCGCAGGACTTCGTCCCGCGCAACACCGACGGCGAAGTCGAAGAATTCGAACTGCGCCCTGCCGCCGACGTGCTGGCGCAGGTGCGCGAGACCGACGACTTCAAGTTCAACGTCAGCCTGGTGCTGATCGACTTCGCCATCCGCCACGGCCTGATCGGCCCAGACGCGCCAGACTACGAGGCGCTGTGCCGCGGCCTGCGCGGCGGCGCGTGAGGTTAGAGGCCGACCAGCGCGTGCTCGGGGGCGACGTTGCGTTCGGCCATGGCGCGCACGTCCTCCGGGGCGTGGCCGGCCTCACGCAGCGCGCGCAGGGTCAGCGAGCGGTCGCGCTTGGCGAAGCGCTTGCCGTCGGCGCCGGTCAAGAGCGGGTGGTGCAGCCAGTCCGGCACCGCGAGGTCCAACAGCGCCTGCAAGAGCCGGTGGATGTGGGTCGCCGGCAACAAGTCCTCGCCGCGCGTCACCAACGTGACGCCCTGCAGCGCGTCGTCGACGGTGACCGCCAGGTGGTAGCTGGTCGCCACGTCCTTGCGCGCCAGCACCACGTCGCCGAACAGCTCCGGCCGGGCCAGTTGGGTCCCGCGGGCGCGGTCGCGCCAAGTCAGGCGGCCGGCGCGCTCGCTTGCGCGCGTCATGTCGAGGCGTAGGGCGTGCGGCGTGTCCGCGTCCAGCCGCGCCTGGCGCTCGGCCTTGTCCAGGCGGCGGCAGGCCCCCGGATAGACCGGGCCGTCGGGGCCGTGATGGCGCAGGTGGGGCGCGCGGCCGGCGCGCTGGATCTCCTCGCGGATGTCCTTGCGCGTGCAGAAGCAGGGGTAGAGCAGGCCTTGCGCGTCGAGGTCCGCCAGCGCCGCCGCGTAGTCGGCCATGTGCGCCGACTGGCGGCGCACCGGCGCCTCCCAGTCGAGGCCCAGCCAGCCAAGGTCGTCGTGGATCGCCGTCTCGAACTCGGGCCGGCAGCGGCCGAAGTCGATGTCCTCGATGCGCAGCAGCAGGCGGCCGCCCGCCTCGCGCGCCTGCTCGGCCGCGAACACGGCGGAGTAGGCGTGGCCCAGGTGCAGTTCGCCCGTCGGGCTCGGCGCAAAGCGCGTGACCGTGGTGCCGGCGTCGATGCGCGCCGACGGCGATGTCGCGGACGCGGCCATTCCGGTGGCAGACTTGGCTTTCCTCGCGGGGACGCTGGATGACGATGATAACGATAGGCAGTGTCACGGCGCTAGAGGCGGCCATGGCCGAACTGGCGGCGCTCGACCCGCGCATGGCCGATCTGTGGCGGCGCGCCGGCACGCCCGACCTGCGCTTCCGGGAGCCCGGCTTCGCCACGCTCCTGCGCGTCATCGTCGGCCAGCAGCTCTCGGTCAAGGCGGCGGCGACGATCTGGGACCGCCTGGAGGCCGCCTGCGACCCGCTGACGCCCGCGGGGTTCCGGGCCCTCGACGACGAAACCCTGCGCGCCATCGGCTTCAGCCGGCAGAAGACGGCGTACGGTCGCGGGCTCGCCGAGGCGCTTGGCGACGGCGCGCTCGATCTCGACCGCGTCGGCACCGCGCCCGACGAAGACGCCATCGCCGAGCTGGTCGCGTTCAAGGGCCTGGGCCGCTGGACGGCGGAGTGCTACCTGCTGTTCGCGCACGGCCGGCCCGACGTCTGGCCGGCCGACGACCTGGCGCTGGCGACCGCGGCCGGGCGCCTGTTGGGCCACGAGGCCCGGCCCGCCGGCAAGGCGATGCGCGAACTGGGCGAGGCCTGGCGGCCCCTGCGCAGCGCCGCCGCGCGCCTGCTGTGGCACGCCTACGGCCGCGCCGCGATCTGAGACCGTCCCCGCAACGGAGCCCGACGCCATGACCGAAGCACTCCTCGACGGCCCGTCGCGGCCGGCGGCGTCGGGCACGACGCGCCAGCTGATCGTGCTGCTGCACGGCCTGGGCGCCGACGGCAACGACCTGATCGGCCTCGCCGAACCGCTGGCCGAGGACCTGCCGGACACGGCGTTCGTCGCGCCCGACGCGCCGTTCGCCTGCGACATGGCGCCCGTGGGCCGCCAGTGGTTCAGCTTGCAGGAGGCCACGCCCACGGCGCTGTTGGCCGGCGCGCGCGCCGCGGCCGGCGCGCTCGACGGCTTCCTCGACGCGCAGCTGCAGGCCCACAGCATGGGCGACGGATCGCTGGCGATGATCGGCTTCAGCCAGGGCGGCATGATGGCGCTGCACGTCGGCCTGCGCCGCGCCGTGCCCTGCGCCTCGATCTGCGGCTTCTCCACCCTCCTGGTCGGCGCCGAGACGCTGGCCGAGGAAATCCGGGCGCGGCCGCCGGTGCTGCTGGTGCACGGCGAGATGGACCCGGTGGTGCCATTTGCGGCGATGGGCGCGGCGGCCGAGGCGCTGGCCGCCAACGAGGTGCCGGTCGCCGTGCTAGCGCGGCCGGGCCTGGCCCACGGCATCGACCCGCCGGGCCTTGGCGCCTGCCTGAAGCACCTCGGCAAGGCGTTCGGGATCGAGATTCCGACGGCGTGAGGCGCGGGCCGCGCCGCCCTACAACGTGCCGCGGATCGGGTAGTCGTTCGCCTGGATGAACTTGAGGCCGTTCACCAGCCCCTCGAGATCCGGCCGGCTGAACGGCGCGTTCGAGATGTCGACGACCTGCACCTGGCCCGCCGGGTTGACCGCAAACACGCCGGGCTCGGCGAATGGACGGTCGGTCTCCTGCGGGCTGCGCGGCGCGCTGACGTAGAGGCCCAGGGTGCGCGCCTGCTCCGGCGTCAGGCCGTAGGCGACCGAGAACGTCCAGCCCTGCTCGGCGACGTCGGCGACGGCCTTTTCCTCGGGATCGCACGACACGGTCACCAGCGCGGCGACCTCGGCGACCGCGTCCTGCAGCCTCTCCAGCGTCGCCAGGTACTGCTTGCACTTCGGGCAGTGCTTGCCGCGATAGACCACGACCAACTGCCAGCCGTCGCGGGCGCCGCCGATCTGTGCGGTGCCGCCGCCGACCAGCGGCAGCTCGAGCTCCGGCATCGCCGTGCCGGCGTCGATCTTCGTTCCCATTGGGGCCCCACCTTGCGTTTCGCCAGGCGTGCGGGTCGGTTCCCGGCGCCCCGATGGCAAGGGCCGCCCCCCGGCGGCAACGCAGATGTGACCGCCCATGCCCGGGGTCGCGTGCCATGGCACTTAAGTGACAACATATTGTGTCTTAAGCAAAATTCCTTGCGTCGCGGCACAATATCTATGAATATCCGGCCAGCCGCGAGGGAGACGACACGTGACCGCTGCCCTGGCCGACAGCCCTGCGCTGGTCCTCAACGCCGATTTCCGGCCGTTGAGCTACCTCCCGCTATCGCTGTGGCCGTGGCAGGAGGCGATCAAGGCGACCTTCCTCGACCGGGTCAACGTGGTCGCGGAGTACGACCGGGTCGTGCACTCGCCCAGCATCGAGATGCGGCTGCCCAGCGTGATCGCGCTGAAGGAGTACGTCGCGCCGGCCAAGCGGCCGGCGTTCACGCGATTCAACGTCTTCCTGCGTGACCGCTTCGCCTGCCAGTACTGCGGCGGCCGCTACCCGACGGAGGATCTGACCTTCGACCACGTGGTGCCGCGCAGCCGCGGCGGCCACACGGTGTGGGAGAACATCGTCACGGCTTGCACCGGCTGCAATACGCGCAAGGGCAACCGGCTGCCGCGCGAATGCCACATGCCGCCGGTGCGCGAGCCGACGCCGCCGACGACCTGGGTCCTGCAGGAGAACGGCCGCGCCTTCCCGCCGAACTACCTGCACGAGAGCTGGCGCGACTATCTCTACTGGGACACGGAGCTGGAAACGGCTTGAGCGCCGGCCCCGGCCGCCCCATCTATGGCGCGGCCCCACCCAGGATGTTGCGATTGACTTCCCGCGTGGCTTGTGGGAAGTGCAGCGCCGGTTTCTTCGAGAGGCAGCGACATGCCCGCCACCCGACTGCGACGACGATGGACACGCGCCCAGCGCGCGCCTGTCCGCGCCCGACCGGGGACCGACTGAACCACAGCCCGTCCTCGGCCCGGTGACCCCCATCGTCCCCGTCGAGGTCCCTCTGCCATGTACACACTCTCCGCTCCCCGGCCGGCCGATAGCGCCGCCATCGAGACGCTCTTGGACGCCAGCTTCGGCGCCGACCGGCACGCAAAGACCTCCTACCGCTTCCGCGAGGGCGTCGCGCCCGTCGCCGAGCTGAGCTTGCTCGCGCGCGAGGGCGCGCACCTCGTCGGCAGCATCGCCTACTGGCCCGTGACGGTGGGCGAGGCGTCGGCGCTGCTGCTGGGGCCGCTGGGCATCGCCCCGGACCGGCAGGGCCGCGGCATCGGCCGCCTGCTGATGGGCACCAGCCTGCGCCGCGCCCGGGCGCTGGGGCACGGCGTCGTGCTGCTGGTCGGCGGCGAGGACTATTATGGCCGCTTCGGCTTCGTGCCGGCGCTGGCCCACGGCATCGTCATGGCCGGCGAGCCGATGCGTCTTCTGGCGCGCGAGCTGCTGCCCGGGGCGCTCGACCTCTGCCGCGGCGCGGTACGGCCCCGGAGGCACGTTCGCCCCGCCGCCTGAGGCGGCGGCCGGGCCAGGTCGCCCGCAACGAGAACACCCCCCACCCTAACTCTCCCCCGCAAGGGGGGAGGGAAGAGCCGCGCGTAACATCAGGCGCCAAACCAAATCCCCCTCCCTCCTGGAGGGGGAGGGCCGGGTGGGGGGGACCTCCGCCAGAGGCAAAGCGAGCCGCGCTAAATCCGTGTCGACAGCCAGATGGCGGCCCGTGACCCGGCCTTGATGGCGGTGCTGAGCGCCTTGTAGCCGGGCGCCTTCTCGGCGCCGTGGGCGAGGCCGGTGTCGCGGTGGGCGCGTTCGTCGGCGCGGAAGTCCTCGATGGTGGCGCGCAGCGCCGGCTCCTCGCCGCCGAGCGTCTCGGCCTGCCGGGCGTAGTGCTCGTCGATCACCTCCTCGACCGCGACGGTGCAGGCCATCGCCGCGCGCTCGCCCAACAGCGCCGTCGCGGCGCCCAGCGCAAAGCCCGCCGCGTGCCACACGGGGGACAGCGCGGTCGGCCGCACCCGGCGCTCGACGATCAGCCGGTCGAAGGTGTCCAGGTGCCGCTTTTCCTGGTCGCGCATCTTGCGGATCACGGCGCCGCTGGGGCGGTTGCCCAAGACGGCCAGCTGGCCGTCGTAGATGCGCGCCGCGCCGTATTCGCCGGCGTGGTCGACGCGGATCATGCGGGCGATGCGCTCGCGGGCGTCGGGCTCGCCGGGCAGCCAGGCGGGGCCGGCCGGCGGCGGCTTCAGGCGGGTCGGATCGCTCATCGCTCGGCTCCGGCCAGTCGCTGCGCCGCCCAGGCACTGGCCGCGGCCAGGCCCAGCGAGGCCAGCAGGTTGTAGCCGGCCAGCGATATGCCGAACAGTGCCCACGGCACCTCGTCGCAGCGCACCACCGGCTGCGCCAGCAGCTGCGCCTTGAGGTCGTCGAGGCTGAGGTCGCCGCCGATGGCGCCGCCGCAGGCCGCGGTCCCCTGCCACCAGCCCTGCTCGACGCCGACGTGAAACCCGGCGATGCCGGCGCCGGCGAGAAAGGCCAGGCCGCAGAGGCGCATAAGAAAAGACAGCCCGCGGCCGCTCAGCCGGCCCGCCAGGGCGGCACCGGCGAGACCCAGCGCGATCGTCGCCACATAGGGCCAGCGCTGGTAGAGGCAGAGGACGCAGGGCTGCAGCCCGCCGACGTACTGGAACAGCAGCGCCCCGCCCAACAACGCGCCGCTGACCAGCGTGATCGAGAACGGCACGAGGCGGAAACCGGCGCGGGCGGCGCTGCGTGAGAAGGGGCGTTGGGCGATGGTCATGGCGCTCAATATGGCGTGGGAAACGCGCGATTACAGCACGTAGCGGACCAGCACGAAGCCGCCGACCAAGAGCGCGAAGCCGCCGGCCGCGACCCAGCCCAGGTACTGCTCGATGAAACGGCGCAGCGGCGGGCCGAAATGCCACAGCAGCGCCGCCTCGATGAAGAACCGGGCGCCGCGGGAGAGCGTCGAGGCGACGCCGAAAACCAGGGGGTCCAACTCCGTCACGCCGCTGGCGATGGTGATGACCTTGTAGGGGAACGGCGTCAGGCCGGCGCCGGCGACGATCCAGGCACCCCACTCGTTGTAGGCCTGGGCGAAGGCGGCGAAGGTCTCGCTCTGGCCGTAGAACTCCAGGATCGGTCGGCCGACCTGCTCGAACAGCAAATATCCGATGCCGTAGCCGGCGAAGCCGCCGACCACCGAGGCCACGGTGCAGACGCCGGCGATCAGCCAGGCGCGGTCGCGCGCCGCCAGCACCATGGGGATCAACAGGACGTCGGGCGGGACGGGGAAGAACGAGCTCTCGGCGAAGGCGATCAGCGCCAGCGCCGCGAGCGCATAGCGCCCGCTGCCCTGTCGCATCGTCCAGTCGTAGAGAGAACGCAGCATCGCCGCCCCGCCGATCGCCCCCGTGGGGCGCGCGGGCGGTGTATCAGGCGCGCGAATCCGCCGCAACGGGCGGCTTCAGCACCGGCGGTCCCGCGTCGCGCGGGACGGCCCTAGTACCGCCGCAGCTCGCGGATGTAGGCGACGAAGCGGCCTTCGTCGTCGCGGATCGTGACCCATGAGCCGTCGAACGCATAGACCGCCGGCGACTCGGGGATCTCGACAGGGTCCGTATCGGGCGCGGCAACGGCCATACCGACCAGCGCTGTCGCCCAGACCAACAGGCCTGCCGCGATGTTCTTGCCAACGTCGAGCATCATCCCGACCTCCTGCGCCATGTTGGCCAGATGGGGCGTCGGGCGCAGTGATGCCAGTCACACGGGTGTGACGCGGTTGGAAAAGCTCAAGAAAGTTGCGGAAAGTCGCGCCGCCCGGCGCTTGCGCGCCGATCGCGGGCGGCTATAGTGCCGCGCCCAAGGCGCGCCTGTGGCGGAATTGGTAGACGCGGCAGACTCAAAATCTGCTTTCCGCAAGGAAGTGGGGGTTCGAGTCCCTCCAGGCGCACCATCGCGCGGCCTCTCCCCAAGAGCATGGATCGCAGCGTTCCTCGCCATTGGCCAGACTGCGCCTTGCTCGATCTCGCTGATTGACTCTCGCTCTTCGGATTACCTTAGGTCGGTCCGGGTCGGACGGACCTTGCCGCCTCGAACGACACGACGCAGCCAGTGTGGACGTGTGCCCGTCGGATTGCGACACTCTCGCGTTTGCGAACATTGCCCGGGGCCGTCTTGTGTTGCAGCAACCAGATGCAATTGACGAAAGCGACGCGTCCGGGCAGTCGACGGTTGTCTCCCAGAAAGAGCGGGCCCTGCGCGAGGTCCTCGAGGCGATCAGTCGATCACGCGAGGACGAGACGCTCGTCTTCGATACCATTCTCGAGAACGCATCGCGGCTGTGCGAAGCGCCGCTCGCCTTCCTCTCTCTCGCGAACGCAGAGCGCACGCATGTCACCATACCGGCGCATCGCGGCGCCCGCCCGGCGTTCGGCGCGGTCTTCGACGCGTTTCGAGAACCGATCGATCGCACCGAGCTCATTGCCGTGCGACCGGTCACCGAGGGCAAGGTCATCCGCATGGACGACGTTGCGGACGATGACCTCTATCGCCAACGCGTGCCGCGCCGGGTCCAGTTGGTCGAGGACGAGGGCGTTCGCTCAATCCTGGTTGTACCATTGTTGCGGGACGGCAACGGCATCGGGACGATCACGCTCTATCGACGAGAGATCGCCCCGTTTTCGGACGATGACGTTACGTTGATCCAATCATTCGCCGCGCAGGCAGTCATCGCCATCGAAAACGGCCGCCTGTTCCGCGAGTTGCAGACCCGGCTGGAGCGCGAGGCGGCGACGAGCGAGATCCTGCAGGTCATCAGCCAGAGCCGCGCGGACGACAGACCGGTCTTCAACGCAATACTTGAGAATGCCCAGCAGCTGTGCGGTGCGCCTTACGGCAACTTGAACATGGTGACCGAGGATGGTGCGCGCCTGGAGATCGTGGCGGATGGTATCGAACCCTTCGAGCCGTTTCGCCCGGGTTGGAGCTGGCCCATCGAAAGCGGTCTCCTGGTTGCCCGCACCGTTCGGGAATGCAAGGTGCTGCAGCTGGAAGATGCTGCGCTGGATCCACTCTACGCACAGGGGGACAAGGACCGGGTGACGGTAGTCGAGGCTGGGGTCCGTACGGTCTTGACCGTTCCGTTGATCAGCGGTGGCCGTGGAGTCGGTTCGATCGGCCTCTACCGTCGCGAGAAACGGCCCTTCACGCCGGACGAGATTGCACTGGTTCAGGGCTTCGCCGCCCAGGCGGTGATCGCGATCGAGAACGTGCGCCAGTTCAAGGCGCTTGCGGCGCGCACCGAGGAAGTCCAAGCGTTGAACGCCTCGCTGGAGGCCCGAGTTGAGGCGCAGGTCGGCGAGATCGAGCGGATGGGCCGGCTGAAGCGCTTCCTGTCGCCCCAGGTGGCAGAAACGGTCGTCTCTTCCGGCGACGAGAAGATGCTGTCGAGCCACCGCGCCTTGATCGGTGTGCTGTTTTGCGACATTCGCGGCTTCACTGCATTCTGCGAGACCGCGGAGCCGGAAGAGACCATCGAGGTTCTTCAGACCTATCACGAGGAGATGGGGCAGTTGATCGCTGACCATGGCGCCGGGGTCGATCACCGCTCCGGCGACGGCATCATGGTGATCTTCAACGACCCGTTGCCGTGCGATGACCCGGCGGGCGACGCGGTGCGATTGGCGCTTGCCATGCGCGACAGGATGGCCGCGCTGTGCGCAGGCTGGCGCAAGTTGGGCCACCGTCTAGGCTTCGGGACCGGCATCACGCTGGGCTACGCGACCGTAGGTATGGTCGGCTCTGCAGGTCGCTTTGAATACACGGCCTCCGGCACCGCTGTGAACCTCGCGGCCCGGCTCTGCGACGAGGCCAGCGACGGCGAGATCCTGCTGAGCACGCGCGCCTATGCGGCGGTCGAGGACGATTTCGAAGCGGAAGCGCACGGCGCGCTGAATCTCAAGGGCATCCAGGCGCCGGTCGAGGTCTATCGCGTCTCGCGCGCAAAGGGCGCCTAGGGGTCTCAAGCGCTTGAAGGCCGGGCCGATGTCGTCGGTTACAGCGCCCGCGTCCGCGCGGACGAGGAGACCGCCGTGCGGGCTGTCCGGGGCCACCTGGACGCCCTGGAGCAGGTGATCGGACTGCACCGCGGCCGGGTCATCAGGACGCTGGGCGACGGCCTGCTCGTCGAATTCGCCTCCGTGGTCGATGCCGTGTCCTGCGCGACGGCGATGCAGGCGCGCATGACAGAGCGCAACCGCGACCTGGCCGAGGCGGAGCCCTACCGGATCAGGGTCGGCGTGCACGCCGGCGACATCATATTTGCCGATGACGACATCCTGGGCGACGGCGTCAACGTCGCCGCGCGTATCGAGGCCAAGGCGCCGCCCGGCGGGGTCGCCGTCTCGTCGCGGGTCTACGAGGACGTGGTCGACAAGCTCGATCTGTCGTTTGCCGACATGGGCGAGCACGAACTCAAGAACATCGACCGGCCGGTCAGGCTGTTCGAGGTCCGTGCCGACGCGCCCGCGCCGGCTGCCCCGCCGGTGCGACGGTCGTTGCCCGACAAGCCGTCCCTGGCGGTGCTGCCGCTCACGAACCTGTCGCCGGATGCGGCGGACGAGTACTTCGCCGACGGCCTGACGGAAGACCTCATCACGGCCCTGGCCTACGTGCCGTGGATCGCGAATGGGAAACGCTCCTCAAGGCCGGGTTGCCGGAATGACCGCTTCGTGGTCAGGTTCGCGCCTGGCCGACAGGACCTCGACTCGCCGCCCATGAGCACACCGACTCACACGGTCAACGCTGACGTCGTCCTGCGACCGGCCGAGGCGGCCGACCTCGAGGCGCTGGTGGCGCTGTTGGCCGACGACGAGCTGGGCATCAGGCGCGAGCGGGTCGAGGATCCGGTCGCGGCGTGCTACCGCGACGCGTTCGCGGCCATCGAGGCCGATCCGAACACCGAGTTCGTCGTCGCCGAAGCGGACGGCCGGATCGTCGGCTGTGTGCACCTGACGGTCATCGCCACGCTGTCGCGGCAGGGGGCCACGCGCGCGCTGATCGAGAACGTGCGCGTCGCCAGCGACCGCCGCAACGCCGGTATCGGGCAACAGCTCGTGGAGTGGGCGGTGGAGCGGGCCCGCGAACAGGGCTGCCGCCTGGTGCAGCTCACCTCCGACAAGCGTCGCGACCGGGCGATCGCGTTCTACGAACGCCTGGGATTCGTGGCCAGCCACGCAGGGCTGAAACTGGAGTTGTAGGGGCGGCGCTGCGCGGCTACTCGATGAACACCAACCCGCGGTCCTTGCGCCAGGCCTCGAGCGCAGTGCGGGTGTTGGCGCCCAGGCGGCCGTCGGCGGGGCCGGGGTCCTGGCCCAGCGCCTTCACCAGCTCCTGCGCCTGGCGCACCACTTCGGCCCGGGTCGGCAGGTGCAGGGCGGCGAACGACAGGTCGTCGAGGGCGGCGGGCCGGTCGCCCTGGCTCAGGCGCACGAGGCCGCGGCGGTAGTAGGCTTCGGCCAGCGACGGCTCGAGCTCGATGGCGCGGGAGAAGTCCTCGGCGCCGCGCTCGCGCTGGCCGAGGCTGACAAGCACTGCGCCGCGATAGATGTAGTGGCGCGAGTTGTCGGGCTCGAGCGCGGCGGCGCGGTCGAAGTCGGCCAGCGCCGCGGCGTCGTCGTGGACCTGCAGGTACACGCTGCCGCGGCGCAGATAGGCGTAGGCGTTGTTGGGGTCCAGCGCGATGGCCCGGTCGTGGTCGGCCAGCGCCATGGCGAAATCGCCTTTGCGGACATAGGCCTCGGCGCGGAAGGTGTAGAGGTTGCGCAGGCCGTTGCCGCTGAGGCCGGCGCTCTGCTCGCACTCGTCGTATTTGGCGATCGCGACGTCCAGGTCCTGGGCGTTGGCCGCGGAGACGCCGCGGAAGCAGATGTCGCGGCCCTCCTGCGCCGCCGCGGGCGCCACGGCCAGAAGCGCGACCAGCGCCGGAAAAAGTGTGCGAACCAGGCTCATGGCGCTCCCTCGTCTGTGCTGCCGTCACCAGCCCCAGTGCACCGGCTCGGCGCCGGCGACCGGGCTGTCGAAACAGTGGATGCGGTCGTCCAGCAGGTTACCGAGATAGATCGTACGCCGATCCGCACCCCCGAAGGCCAGCGATGAAATGTTGCGCAGGCGCCGGGCCTTCAGCGTGTCGAGGTGGGGCCGGCCCATAGTGCCGGCCCGGTACGCCGCCTCGACTTCCGCCACCCAGCCGTCGTCGGCGCCATCGAGCACGACGTGCTGGGTGCCGTCGGGCGCGACGCGGATCAGGCGGTTGGAGACGATGCAGGTGACCCAGACGCAGCCTTCCTCGTCGAGCGCCAGGCCGTCGGGAAAGTCGCCGGCGCCGTACTCGGTGACCACCTCGCGGGCCTTGAGCGTGCCGTCGGCGGCGACGCGGAAGCGCACCGTGCGCCGGGCAAAGGTCTCGTTGACGTAGAGCCAGTCGCCCGCGGGGTCCAGGATCGCCTCGTTCGTAAACCCCAGGCCGTCGCCGACGATGCGCGCGCCGCGCTCGTCGGCCAATACGACGAAGCCGTCGGCGACCTGGGCGTTGAACGCCTGCTCGCGCGGCTCGATGCGCGTCGACACGGTGATCCAGGTGCGCCACTGGCGGTCGATCGTGACGAAGTTGCACGGCGTCAGCGGCACGCCCTCGACCTCGGCGAGCTCCAGCCGCAGCGTGCCGTCGCGCTGCAAGAGGTAGAGGCCGCCGGGGTAGGCGACGTTGGCCAACAGGAAGCTGCCGTCGCGCAGCATGGCGATGCCGTTGGCCTTCGGCGCCGTGTCGCCGGCGGCGAGGACGTGGCCGACCGTGCCGTCGGGCGCGATGTGGCTGACGCCGCCGCCGCCGTGGCTGACGTAGAGGTCGCCCGCGGCCGTCGCCAGCACGCACTCGGGCCGCACGAAGCCGTGGCCGACTTCCTGCAATGCCTCCGGGGCGATCGTGAACGGGGCCGCCATGTCCATCAGACCGAGTCCATCAGAACGCCACCCGGTCGCCGCCCTTGAGGGCCAGCATCTCGCGCGCCTCGGCGGGCGAGGCGATCTCCAGCGACAGGTCGGCCAAAATCCCGCGGATCTTGGTGACCTGCTCGGCGTTGTTCTTCGCCAGCTCGCCCTTGGCGATGTAGATCGAGTCCTCCAGGCCGACGCGCACGTTGCCGCCCATCGCCGCGCCCATGGTGGCCAGCGGCATCTGGTGTCGGCCTGCGGCCAGGATCGACCACTGATAGGCGTCGCCGAACAGCTTGTCGGCGATGCGCCGCATGTGCATCAGGTTCTCCGGGTCGGCGCCGATGCCGCCCAGGATGCCGAAGATCGTCTGCACGAACAGCGGCGGCTGCACCAGGCCACGGTCGAGGAAGTGGGCGAGCGTGTAGAGGTGGCCGACGTCGTAGCATTCGAACTCGAAGCGCGTGCCGCAACCCTCGCCCAGGCGTTTGAGCACCTGCTCGATGTCGGCGAAGGTGTTGCGGAAGATGAAGTCGCGCGAGCCCTCCAGGTGCTTCCGCTCCCAGTCGAATTTGAACTCGGACATCTTGTCGAGAATCGGAAACAGGCCGAAATTCATCGAACCCATGTTGAGCGAGCACATCTCCGGCTCGGCCCTGAGCGGCGCCGCCAGCCGCTCGTCGAGCGTCATGCCGTGGCCGCCGCCGGTCGTAACGTTGACGACGGCGTCCGTCGCCTGCTTGATGCGCGGCAGGAACTGCATGAACACGTCCGGGTCCGGCGTCGGTCGGCCGGTCTCGGGGTCGCGCGCGTGCAGGTGGATGATGGCGGCGCCGGCCTCCCAGGCCGCGATCGCGTTCTCGGCGATCTCGTCGGGCGTGATCGGCAGATAGGGCGTCATCGACGGCGTGTGGATGGAACCGGTGACGGCACAGGTGACGATGACTTTGCGGCTTTGCGCCATGGCGCCCTCCCTTGCGGCCCAGTTTAACCCGGCCTTGCCGCCGCAGGTGAGGCCGCAATGAGACTCGAGATTCCGGTCTGGCAGTTCGTGCGCGTCATGGTCGCGCTGGAGGACGCTGACGCCAAGCGCGGCCTCTACGACGAGTGGCGCGGCGCCTGGCAGGAGGTCGACCGCGAGCTTGAACGCCTGCGCATCGAGGACCCGGAAGGCTTCGCCGAGCTGATGATGGAGCAGCAGGTCGTGCTGGAGGTCGCCGACGAGACCATGCTGGGTCAGGTCGACACGGCCCTCGGCCGGGTCATCGCCGACATGGACCGGGTGCTCAAGGACAAGAAGACCGAGACGCCGCAGCGCGACGACATGGCGTTCGAACGCGCCGAACTGGCGCGCCTGCGCGAGACGCTCGCGACCGGCCAGTGATGCCAACCGGCCAGTGATGCCAACCGGCCAATGATGCCAACCGGCCAATGATGCCAACCGGCCAATGATGCCAACCGGCCAGGGAGTGCGCCAACCTGTCGCCCATGGCCCCCCGCCGCCTGTTCACAGCCCTGACCTGTCTGGCGACGTGCCTTGCCGTGTCCGCGCCTGGGCCCGCTGGCGCGGCGGATCGGGCGGTCGACCTGGAACTGGTGCTGGCGGTCGACATCTCCGGCTCGATCGACCCGGACGAGGCAACGCTGCAGCGCGCCGGTTACGTTTCCGCCTTCCGCAGTCCTGAGCTGATCGCCGCCGTCGAGGGCGGCCTGCTCGGCCGGCTGGCCGTCGTCTACATGGAATGGGCCGGGCACGGCACGCACGAGGTGCTGGTCGACTGGACCGAGTTCGCGGGCGCGCGCGAGGCTCACGCCTTCGCCGACGCGCTGGCCGCGATGCCGGTGCTGACGGCGCGCCGCACCTCGATCAGCGAGGCCATCGATTATGCCGTGACGCTGTTCGATGCCAACGGCTTCGAGGGCACGCGCCGGGTCATCGACGTCTCCGGCGACGGGCCCAACAACTACGGCCGCCTGGTGGTCGACGCGCGCGACGACGCGCTGGCGCGCGGCCTGACCATCAACGGCCTGCCGATCGTCGCCGAGCGGGCGAGCCGCTGGGGCTGGCCGCCGATGCCGAACCTGGACCTGTTCTACCGCGACTGCGTCATCGGCGGCCCCGGCGCCTTCCTGGTGGCGGTGCGCGACTACGACCATTTCGGCGACGCCATCCGCAAGAAGCTGGTGCTGGAGATCGCCGGCCGCGCGCCCGTGCCGCGGGCCCGGCTGTGGCGCGTCGCCGAGGTGCGCGAGGCGCCGCCGTGCGACATCGGCGAGCTCATGTGGCGCCGGCTGGTCGAGGACTGGTGACGCGCCCGCGGACACTCGCAACAGTGTTGCTGGCGCTCCTGCTGGCCGCGGCGCCGGCACGGGCCGACACCGCCGTCGACCTAGAGCTGGTGCTCGCCGTCGACGTCTCGGGCTCCATCGACCCGGTCGAAGCGCGGCTGCAGCGGCGCGGCTACCTGGCGGCGCTGACCAGTCAGGAAGTCTTGAACGCCATCACCGGCGGCTTTCTGGGGCGCGTCGCCATCGCCTATTTCGAATGGGCCGGCGCCGGCTACAAGGCCAACTGCGTCGACTGGCACATCGTCGAGACGCTGGACGACGCCCGGCGCCTGGCCAAGGCGATCGACGCGGCGCCGCCGTCGCGTGAGCGCCGTACGTCGATCAGCGCCGCCATCGAGTACGCCATGCCGCTGTTCGAGGCGAACGGCATCGAGGGCACGCGGCGCGTCATCGACGTCTCCGGCGACGGCCCCAACAACGGCGGCCGGCTGGTCACCGACGCCCGCGACTGGGCGGTGGCGCTAGGCGTGACGATCAACGGCCTGCCGATCGTCAACGACCGCCCCAACCGCTTCGGCATTCCGAACCTGAAGGACCTGGACCGCTACTACGTGAACTGCGTCACGGGCGGGCCCGGCGCCTTCGTCGTGGTGGCCGAGGACTTCCACGACTTCGCCCGCGCCATCCGCAAGAAGCTGGTGCTGGAGATCGCCGGCGCGCAACCCCGGCTGCACCCGGCCAGCGCCTTCGTCGAGCCCTACGCCAGCGGCTGCGACATCGGCGAGCGCATGCTGGAGGACTACATGCGCGGCTACCACGACTGGCCGTGAGGGCGGCCGGGACCGGTTCCGGCCCCCGACCCGAGCGGCCCTGCGTGGGGCTCAGCAACACCCCCCACCCTGACCCTCCCCCTCAAGGGGAGGGATACTCGTTGCCGCCGCAAACACTTATCCCCTCCCCGTCGAGGGCAGGGCTATCGTCTATGGCCGGTCAGGGTACTGTCGCCCTGATTTGACGTGACGTCACGTCCGGTGGCCCGCCAGCGTCGCCCGCCGGAACGGGCCACTCCGCCACTCTCTGTGCCTCTGTGCCTCTGTGGTTCGACCTTGTTGGTTCACCACAGAGGCACAGAGGCACAGAGAACCTTCAAGGACGGTCGCACACGACCGCCATTTCGCGTCGCCTGCGCCAGTCGGCGAGGGAGTAACCTGTTGAGCGCGCACGGAAATCCCCTCCCCCCTTGAGGGGCAGGGTCAGGGTGGGGGGTGCTGCGGCGGCGCCGAGCGCACCCGTTCGGTCCTTTGTCTCTGACCGAGTCACCCCCACCCCGGCCCTCCCCCGTCAAGGGCGAGGGAGTTCTTTGGCGGGCCACGCCGGGGCGACGTCACGTCGCGG
>Ga0209678_1000154_pt1 | contig 27609 bp, 24 predicted proteins | sample WorMetilvaeELBA1_FD_187404 | JGI IMG/M metagenome (GOLD analysis project Ga0209678, IMG submission 187404) | Marine gutless worms symbiont microbial communities from Max Planck institute for Marine Microbiology, Germany - Olavius ilvae ELBA.1... ...
TAGACGCTTTACGGAAACTGTTATCAGCCGAGATCTGCCGTTGCCAATAGCAGCATAGCTGCCATGCTTTGTTTGTGAATTTTAAATTGCCAAATTTAGCGACAAAACTTGTGAGACATCGCACTAGTTTAATTTTCTGACAGGATCAACTGGATATAGCTGTAAGTAAAATATATCCTGTAAATCCTGTTATTCCCGTCTAAATTATTGATTCATACAAGATGTCGGCTTAATGTTTTCGATTTGGGAGTTATTTTATTCCGCAATCCGCAATCCCAAATCCGAAATCGGATTACTCCGTCACTAGGCGATCGACAGAATCGGTCATCTCGGGCCTATCCCGCAATTGTCCCAATGGGCTTATAAAGTCGTATCCTTCAGATAGTATCTATCGTCTTCCACAAGACCGACAATATTGTCAAAGACCAGGTGATCTACCGCCAACGGAAGGTGGTCTCGAATGCCCATTTTTGCAACGCTTCGGCGGGCATAAGGAAGCTTTACAGCCGATTCGGCGTCTAAAGCCTTTTGGCTTTTGAGATCTTCAATGATAAATCTGTAGGCCCGTTTAATCCGCCAGGCGTGGAAGCGCCGGGTCAGGGCGATAATGGCCAGCAGAGCAGCAATTCCGATAATTAGTTCAACGGTTTCCGGCATTATCTCACCAGCACACCGGCCAACCAGGTTATCGTCGAGGGCCAGACCACAACGATGACCAGACCTATCTCCATGAGGCGCCAGAATGGAAAAGCTCCCCAGTAAATATCACCGGTGGTGACTTCGGGCGGCGCGACCCCCCTGAGATAAAATAAGGCATAGCCGAAAGGCGGCGTCAGAAAGGAATCCTGCAGCATGACCGCCATGGTGACGACAAACCAGACCTTGTCAAAGCCCAACTCCCGGGCAATGGGCAGAAAAATCGGAAAGGTAATCATGATGATGCCGATCCAGTCGATGAACATTCCGAGAAAAAACAAAATGATCATCATCACGATGAAGGTTCCCCATTTTCCGAATCCGATCCCGAAAATAAAATTTTTAACCACTTCACCGCCGCCGGAGCCCATGAAGATGCTCGAAAAACAGGCGGCACCGACCAGGATGATAATTACCATGGAAGTGGTCTTGGCGGTGTTGAAAACAGCGGCTTTAAGACCGCTGAAGGTAAACTTGCCGTACGCTATGGTCATGGCAAAGGCCAGCACAGCCCCCACGCCGGCGGCCTCCGTGGGGGTGGCGATGCCGGCAAAAATGGACCCCAACACGCCAAAGATGAGAATCATCGGGGGGATCATGGTTTTGATGATCATTTTGGCTAGTTTCGCTTTCGAAACCGCCTGCCGTTCTTCCAGGCTCAGGGCCGGGCCGTCCTGGGGTCTGATCCAGCACCGAATCAATATGTAGCCGATATAAAGTCCGGAAAGAATGAGCCCGGGAACGACGGCCCCGGCAAACAGTTTGCCCACGGACAAGGCACCCTGGTCGGCCATCACCACCAGCATGATGCTGGGCGGTATCAAAATCCCCAGCGAACCGCCGGCACAGATAGCACCGGAGGCCAGTCGTTTATTGTAGTTATACTTCAGCATGACGGGCATGCTGAGCAGTCCCATGGTAACCACCGAGGCCCCGATGATGCCGGTACAGGCGCCAAACAGGGTGGACACCACCACGACTGCAATGGCAAGCCCGCCCCGAATCGGTCCGAACACATAAAGCATGGTATTGAACAGCTCTTCGGCGACACCGGATTGATCCAGCAACTGGGCCATGAGGATAAAAAGCGGGATGCACACCAGGATATAATTGTCCATGATGCCCCAGGTCTGGTTTAAAAACATGTAAAAGCTGGTTGGGCCCCAGCCGAGATACCCGAAAATGACCGCCAGTCCGCCTAAAACAAAGGCAAGGTGATGCCCCATGAAAAGACCGATCAACAGGCCCACAAACATTCCGATCGTAATGAATTCCGGACTCATATTTCTTTTCCTCTAACAACGAGTACGATGCTGCGAATAAAATTAGCCAACCCCTGAATCAAAAGCAATGCGAATGTCACCGGGATAACCGTCTTGATCAGCGGGACGACGGTCAAGGCCGCCGAGTCACTGGTTTCACCGATTGACCACGATGTCTGGGCAAATACGATGCCCTGCACAAAAACAATCGAGCAAAAGGGGAAAAAGAAAATCAGATGGGTAATAATGTCCAGGATACCCCGGGTTCTCGCGGAAAACTTGGCGTAGATGACGTCGATTCTCACATGCGCCTGATGCAGCAATGTGTAAGCGGCAACCAGCATAAAGTAGGGGCCGTAAACAAAATCGATAACTTCCAAAGACCAAATATGGGGGGCATTAAAAAACCGCCTGGAAATAACCTCGAAAACAACAAGACCGGTGAGCGGAATGACCAGCCAAACGAATATTCTGCCGGACCACTCGGCGAACTGATCCATTCCCTGTACAATTTTCTTAATCTGCATTTAACAACCTTCCTTATGGACCCTGCCTGGATTGGAAATCTGCAAAAAATGAGGCCTTTGGGCTGAATCAGCCTCAAAGGCCTCCAGCTTGGAAATTATTTGACGCCCATTTTGTCGAGTTCAGCCAATACCTTATCCACATAGGTGGGCGTTCGGCCGTGGCCGAATCTGCCGGCCATATCACGCCAGTCTTTATATTCTTTCAAATAGGTCATCTGGGACTTCAACATCCTGGCATAGAATTCAGACTTTTTGGCCTGTATCAGACAATACTCGCCCGCCAGTTCCTCCAGTTTTACCAGGCTGGCTTCGTCCAGTTTGACAATTTCCGTGCCTTTTTCGATAAACCGCTCGATGGCCCGGCCGGACTCAGCTTCATAAAAGGCCGTGGCTTTAATGGCTGCAGCCTGGGCGGCATACTTGAGGATGGCCTTATACTCGTCGGACAGGGAGTTATAAGCTTCCAGGTTCACCATGACACCCAATTGGGATGAGGGCTGGAACCAGCAGGGGACACTCCAGTACTTGGTGATCTCGCCAAAACCCATCTCCCAGTCGATGCCCGGACTGCTGAACTCGGCGCCGTCCAGTGTGCCTCTTTCAACTGCCAGATAGATCTCACCACCGGCCATTCTAACCGGCGAGCCGCCGATCTGCTGCATGATCCAGATGGTGGCCCGGGACGGGGTTCTCAGTTTTTTGCCTTTGTAGTCGGCCAATGTTTTGATGGGACCGGTTTTGGCGGTAGTACGGAAGCCGGATTCCATGGGAGTTGCTCCCAGCGAGAAATAGGTCATGCCGTACTTTCCGTAAAGCTCCTGCATCAATTCGAGACCGCCCCAATCATACATCCAGGTGATGTAATCCATGTTGTCAAATCCGAATGGGAAAGATCCCAGGAAGTCAAAGGCCGGATCTTTGCTGGCCCAATAGCTGGGCCAGTCGCCGGACATTTGAACGACCCCTTTACTGGTGGCATCAAAGTATTCAAAGGCTTTCATTAAAGAGCCGGAGGGGAACCAGTCAATCTTGAAATTTCCCCCGGTCATTTCATCGACATATTTGATCATGGTTTTTTCACCCACGTAAAGGTTTATCGCAGGTGTCCAGGTAGTGCCCATGCGCCATTTCACCTTATCAGCAGCTAAAGCCTGGGATCCGAAAACCAAAACCATTGCAACGCAACATATAAATATGAACAATCCGACTTTTTTCATTTTTTCCTCCTTTTTGATGAGTTAAAGATTTACCGGTTTGACTTTTAGCTAACGATGTGGACCCGGAATATCACCCCCTTCCCAGCCCGGACAAGCCGGAATTGAAAATTGAAGATTGAGGATTGAAGAATAATCCGCCGGCCTGCGACGAGCTCAGTCGAGTCGAGGCGGAGTGGATATCGCTTAGCTCTGTCATTTTTAAATTCGAATCCTTCATCTAATCTCAATCATTATTGATAATGTCAAGCTCAAATCAAATGGGTTCTAATTTCTAAATTGCATTTTATTCATAAACACCCTTCAGCCCCTCCGGGGTTTATCGCACCTCCATCAATAATTCGTTCACCGAATCCATTTTTTCCGACTTTGTCTCGCCTGAGCTCGTCGAAGGCCACATTCCCACTTCAGACCTCTGTTTTCTGCCCTCCGTCCTCTGACTTCTGTCATCTGTCACTGCCCTCTGCCTCTGTCCCCTGACCTCTGTCCTCTGTCCTCTGTTCTCTGACCTCTGCCCTCTGTCCTCTGACCTCTGACTTCTGTCATCTGACCTCTGATAATTAATACGTCAACACCACCCCCCCATCAAACAGCAGATCACCGCCGATCAGGTACCGGGCGTGCTTTGAAAACCCGAAAATAAAAAGGTTGGCCACTTCTAACGGCGACATCATCTCTTTGATGCGCGAGGCACCCATCATAACATCTCTGACGACCTCCTGTTGGCTGATGCCGCGCTGCTCGGCCTGGGCCGGAATCTGATTAAGAGCTAACGGGGTTTTGACGAACCCCGTACTGATCGTAAAGGATCGGATCTTCCCCTCTCCTTCCGCTGATATGGATTGGCTCAGGGCTTTCAAGCCGAATTTGGTGATATTGTAGACCGGTTTGTTTTTGGTGCAAATATGGGCATGAATGGAAGCCATGTGACCGATGGCGCCAATGCCATCACGGCTTTGCTTCATGTGGTGGATAGCCAGCTGGGAAAGGAAAAACGGTGCCCGCAGCATCAGCCGCTGCATCAGGTCATATTTTTCCATGGGAAAATTTTCCACCGGATCGATATGCTGAATGCCGGCGATGTTGGCCAGGTATTTGATGGCTCCCAGTTTGGCAGCTTCCGTTATGGCGTTTTCAATGTCCTCATCCCGGGTCAGGTCGGTTTTAATAAAAATCATCTGCCCGCCCAGCTCGCGGGCCAAATTCTGGGTTTTTTTACCTTCTTCCTCATTGATATCCAGCCCCACGGTCATTAGCTTATTGGCAGCCGCTGCAATGGCAGTCGCCCGACCAATCCCGGTGCCCGCCCCGGTCACCACACATACTTTGTCATGATTAAAATTAGCGTCCTGAAGAAACAGGATGTCTTCCCGGTGGATATCCGGTTCATTTGTGTCAGATGGTTTGCGGGTTTCCATAGCTTGATTCCTGCAGTATGACGTTAATTACTGGATTGTTGGAAAATTAGGATGGATTAGCAGAATTTGGAATTGGCGATTGCAATTATCAGACCACCCATGAGTGATCGATGTGTAGCCATAATCCAACATACCGCGAAACATTATAAACTTCTAATATAATTTATAATTTTGTTTTAATTTGCAAATTTTAATTATATTTTTCTCGCCAGAGCCAATTACACCGGGTATGCGTATAATGTATCAAAAACAATACATGCTGTTTTTTTGATACAAAAATCCGACATGGTAAACCATAACAACCAAAAAAACCGTGGCCTATGGAGGCAGCGACGGTTCATCCCAATGATGAAACCCGCCCCATGCGGTCGTTAAAATGACTTTTTACAATTTTATCAATCTTCAATCTTTTATTTTTTCTTCTTTGCCGCCTTAGGCGGACTGACCAGGGCTTCTCCGTCCACCACGGTCGTATTCTCCTGATTGACGCAATAGGTTTTGAGACGAACCCTTTTTTTGTCGGCCATGATTTCTACCACCTCGACAATGGCGGTGACCGTATCTCCGAATTTGACCGGTGCCAGAAAAAGGACCTCCTGCCCCATGTAGATGGTTCCGGGTCCCGGCAGCATGGTGCCGATAACGGTCGATATAAAGCTGGCCGACAACATCCCGTGAGCGATACGGGTCTTGAAAAACGTGTTTTTGGCATAATCTTCATTAACGTGCGCCGGATTAAGATCGCCGGTTACCCCGGCGAATAAATAGACATCGGACTCGGAAATCGTTTTAGAAAATTTTGCCGTGTCCCCCAACTGAAGTTCTTCAATTGTCTTTCCAATCATGGCTTTTCCTCCTAGTTGGAATTATTGAGTTGGTGCGTGAATCTTAAAAGTAACTTCCTCTATTTAACCCCAAAACAGGGTATTTAAATCGTGCTCGTCGTCGTACTCGTCCTCGTACTCGATAATGAAAGCGGTTCAAAAGCTTCGAGGACGAGGACGAGCACGAGTACGAGTACGAAACAGAAGAACGTGCTCATCAGAAACTACGCCGGTTTGGCACAGTTTCTTTATAGATTTGACTGGCCGGTTGCGGCCAGCGGCGACGCTCGTGTGAAATTACTGCGAACGTGCGCGAAGCCCCAAAGGTGAATACCAATGCTTGAGAGAATTATGACAGTGGAGCCCAAAATAAAACGTTGGGTGCCAAAAATTCATACATGAATTAACCTTTTTTTGTCAAATCATTGGATTGGAATGCCGCGCGGCCTCGCTCTAATAAAATATTTTCTTTAATAATTAAAAATAGTTATACACTATTTCCCATTCGGTTTTACTCTGGCATCTTTCTTGCTCACTTCATACGGATCAATGAAAATGCTTTCGTATGGCAGATAAGTGGCGGGCTGCTTTTGCACGCCATTTACTTCAATCATTCAGATAAAGGAGCAAAAAAACCCATGCCAGCTTCCGTCATGACGTTATTTCCCCATGCACTCTTCAGCCTTGAAGCAATGAAGCTTCCCCTTCAAGCCACTTTGGCACTCAATCAGCTGCAGATGCAATCGGTGGCCGCGAGCGCCGATCTATTCAAAAATACCCAGGATATGGCCCTTAGCTGGGCGCAGCAATTTTCACAGCTCCTGCCTCCCGGCCCCCTTCAAAACGGTGACAAGCTGTTGAAGATTTATCAAGACGGAGCGAATTCACTGCTGAACGTGTTTAAGGAAAATTGGACAAACCAGCTGAATCGCTTTCAACAACAGCGCACAGGGGAACTGGAATTTCTCAATTTATTGACCGATCAATACAAACCCCAGGAGTGGGGCCTGGAACGCGATCAGATGAAAATTTTGCTCGACCTGCCCGGAATGAGGGTCATCGACATTTCCGCGGATGTCAGGCACCGGATCCACAACTATGCCGTCGTTTTTGCCCCGCGAGCGGGCCACCACTCCAATATTGCCGAACGCGTGGCGCTTTTTTTAAGAGATCACGGATTGACACGTATGGCGGTGGTGGAGCAAAAATGCGCCGAAGATATCCCATTGAATGTCGACGGTCATCGTCATCAGGAGAATTTTGAAGGCCAGGTCGACCAATATCGTCAGGTGCTGGAGCTGCTGAAACAGCGCACCGGGCATGCCCCGCATTTGATCGCCATATGTCAACCCGGCCCCTTGCTGCTGAGTACCCTCATTTTGCATCCGGAGCTTGGTAAAACTTTCGGATCGGCCGGATCCCCCATGCATACCGAAGCCGAAAAGGGATTTTTAACGGAATTTGCCCGCGCAGCCGGGGAAAGCTATATCGACGGGATGCTGACATTTTTCGGCCACACCATTGGTGAAAACCACCCCGGCGCCGGACGCCGGACTTACGACGGCCGGCTGCAGGTGCTGGGTTTTTATCTGCTGGCCTGGGATCAACATTTCAAGAATTACAAAAATCTTCTCAATGACATGAAAAAGGGAAATGGTGACGCCACCCGGCGTCAAAAGGCATTTTATCAGTGGTACAATACCGTGCACCATTTTCCGGCCGGCTTTATCCGGGACACGTATAAAAAAATATTTGTCCAAAACGCACTGATCCGCGGTAACCTCGAAATTGGCGATCAAAAAGTGAATATTGAAAACTACCCGGTTCAGACGCCCATTTGGGCCCTGGGCGGCACGGCGGATCATATTGCCCCGCCCATGCAGGCGGTGGGTCACATGGATTTGATGCCCGAAATGCCGGCTCAAAAACAACTGCGTCTTCTATGCGACGCCGGCCACATGGGGCTTTTCCGTTCCAGTCGGGTTCTAGATGACTACTACACCCGGATTGCCGAATTTCTGATGACTCACAGCGACTACGCCTGTCGCAAGTTCATTTACTAGGCCGGACAGCCGTAGGAATTGAAGATTGAAGATTTATGGATTTCAATCGATTAAATCCAATGGCCTAATTTGTTGCCTGTCTTTCTTAACGGCGAATTAGGCGCTTAGAGCCTTTTTTCTGACAACATGTTGTAAGAAACCGAAGGTTTCAGGTGTCAGTTCTCAGAAGTCAAGATTTAGCACCTAGGCTCGCTGACACCCGAAACTTGACACCTGACACCCACGATTCCACAACCTGATTCATGCTTTTATGAAGCTAGACGTGAAATAAAATCGATCCGCAAAGCGGACCACAAATCTTCAATCTTCATTATTCATTCTCCTCATTCCCTTCGCCCTTTTTCGATCCATGAAATTGGTCGAAAATAGCCTGAAAGGGATTGAGTCGGTTCATTGAGTGCTGCGCCATTTCCGAAAGATCCATCCCCACTTCCAACCATTTTTTGAAATGTTCGTCAGCCTCTCTTTTATACGACACGTAGGCGTTAATCGTCTGTTCGAGGTAATTTTCAAAAAATTCATGCAGGACATTTTCGCCGTATCGAATAATGATATGGAGCAGGGGCACCGGTAGCAATGCGTTGTTATTCTTGGCCTCCTCTAAAACAATCTGCGTCAAAACAAAGGCCGTCACGTCCTCTTTGGTTTTGGCATCAAACGCACTGACGGTTTTACCCTCCCGAATGCAGTCGGCCACTTCGCTCAGCGTCACATAAGCACTTTTTTGCGTATCGTACAGACGCCGGTTGGCATATTTTTTTAACACGATCGTTTCGGTCATGGCGGTCCTCGCGGTTCTGGGTACGGATTACTTTGGCTTATCGCAACAAAAACAAGAAACTTTAAATAAATTATTTAATAAATGGAATCAATATAAAAATCAATATAACTACTATTTGTAGTAATTATGGAGCACTATAGTAATTTAAGATTCAAAAAGCAACCTTTATGCAAAAAAAAAGAATTTTTGTGCAACGCAACATTTTACTTGACAAGAATTGGATACCGGTTATATTACCCTCATGATCGAATCCGGCCGAATTCAATCTATGAAATGATAATCTTAAGATGTTTACCGCAACAAAACGCAAACCATAATCTGGGAGGTAAAAAATGATGGAACCCAATGTCATGCTCAAACAAATGATGGATTTTAACAAAACCGCCTTCGACAACAGCTTTAATGCGATGTTGACGATTCAGGAGCAAAATTCAAAAATGGTCAACACCTTTTTGGAGCAAGCCGCCTGGATGCCTGAGGAAGGTAAAAAGCTCATTCGGAACTGGGTTGACACTTACAAAAAAGGATGTGAAGACTTTAAAAAAGCGGCCGATGAAAATTATCAAAAAGTGGATGACTTTTTCGCAAGCCAAAAATCCGAATAACCAGTGATGTTGTCGGCACCGGGGATGGCGAAAGGAAAACGGATATGAACGCTGATATCAACGACGCGACTGTAAATTTTTGGCAGAATCTTCCGGAATACCATCTTATGATGTTTCAACTTGCTGCAGCCCAATTGCGAACCGGCGTGGCCTACAGCAGCGCGCTGGTCAAGTATCACCAGGAATTCATGCAGCCCTTTTGGATCGCACTGGATGCATTCTTAACCACGGAAAAAGAAAAATTCCTGCGTCATCCTCCCGCCGATAGTATGAGAGACTATTTTGAACTGCTGCAGTTCAACCTTCAAGTGGCTGAGCAGAGCGCAAACAGCGGTCTGCAGGCCATGCTGGGGTATCACGTCGACAGAGCCGATAGAGCTATGCAGGCCTGGCTGAATACCCTCTTCAAGCGCGATGGTGAGACGATCGTCGATTTTACCGAAAATGAAGCCCGGCTGCTGGAAACGATCTTACACACCTATCCTGAAGCCATTCGTGCCATAAAACCCGAATTCGGTTTCCACTTCGAAGATGGCGGATACGTCAAAGCCGGTGAAACGGACAGCTTTCTGTTATATCAGGTGTTGCCGACCAACAGCGAGGCTGTCAGAGAAAACGGCAAACCGGTTCTCATTTTGCCGCCCTATGTTCTGGGGGCCAACATCCTGGCATTTTTACCCGGTGAAAACAAAAGCTATGTTCATGCCTACGCCAACCAGGGAATACCCACCTACATTCGCATCCTCAAGGATATCGCGGCGACGCCGGCCGTCCAAACCCTCACAGGGGAACAGGATGCGCTGGATACCCGCACTTTTTGTGAGATTCTCAAAAAACGACACGGGCAACCCGTTACCCTAAACGGCTTTTGCCAGGGCGGGCTTGTCGCCATGACCGGCCTGCTGTCCGGTGAGTTGGACGGTCTGGCCGATGCCTTGATTAACTGTGTGGCGCCCATGGACGGCACCCGCAGCAAAGCCCTGGTGGAGTACATGCAGCACCTGCCGGCCCGATTCAGGGATTTGGGCTATGCCGTCAAACCTTTGTCCAACGGCAATCGCGTTGTGGACGGCAAGGTGATGAGCTGGGTCTACAAGCTGAAAAGTATGGAGAAAGAAGCGCCGCTGTATACCCTGTATCGCGACCTGAAAATTTTCGGCAACAGCAATGGCGCCGTAAAAATCAGCAAAACCGCCGCTGCTATCAATCATTGGTTACTTTACGATCGCAATGACCTGCCTGAAGCGATAACCAAAATGAGTTTCGATTCCTATACCGTCCCGGTGGATCGCGACGGCAACCTACCCGTCAAACTATTCGAGCGGAGCCTGAATTTCAAACGTTTGCAGGAAAAAAATATCCCGCTTCTCATTTGCTATGGTGGCGAAGACGATCTGGTGGACAAGGAAGCCGCCCTGGCGCCGTTGGATTACATCCCGGCCGAAGTGACCTGTTTTCCCAAAGGCCATGGCGCAATTGCGACTTCCTGGTCAAACCCGAATTCCGCCTGTGCGCTGCACAGCCGATTTGGCGACAACTACCGTGGTCCGGTACGCTTTCATTTGGACCTTGAAAACGACCGGCAGGGAGAATAAGGAACTCGAACCCCGGTATCCAGGCTTTGGGCTGCCCTTGAGGGGGGCTCTGGCGCAACAAAAGGGAGTACTGGAGTATTGGAGTGGTGGAGTATTGGAAGTGGACAGCAAATTCTTAGAATTCTGGGGAAACTATCTGCTGGCGGCCGCAAAGGGACAAAAGCAGCTGGAGGATCTGAATAAATGGATGCGCCAGGGGTTTAGCGGATTTGAGGAATTGACCGCTATGTTTAAAAAGTTCTATGGCTTCGAGCATCCTCCACGCAAAGAAGAATCCGGTTCGACCCAGGCGTGGCAGAATGCAGCCGCCGACTTTCGCAGCTCCTTCAATGCCTATTTAAATCTGATGGGGATGGTCCCCAAAGAGGAATATCAGGCGTTGGAGCAAAAGTATGCCGCACTGCAAAAAAAGGTCGCTGATCAGCAGGACACCATCAACGTTCTGCGAACGCTGCTGGCCGAGGAGGGAACCTATCAGGGACAGGCAGCCAAGGTATTGCAAGACCTGGTCAATAAGCAGGCCGAAGCCTTTGAGACGCTCATGCGAGGGATTGCGGCCGCGGCAGAGGAAGAATAAGCTCGTAAGGTGGTGAGCTGTTGAGCTGGTAAGCTCTTAAGCTGGTAAGCCCGTAAGCTCGTAAGCTCGTAAGCTCGTATGCTCGTATGCTAATAAGGTGGTGAGCTCACGAACTGAGCAACTTACGAACTTATGAGCTAACCAACTCACGAACTCACCAACTCACCCGCTCTTCTCAAAACCACGACCGATGACTCCAGATATCGTCTTTTAGCTCCTTCATGTCATCCTGCAGCGCCATATACAGTGAGGCATTCTGGATGGCCAGGCCGCCGGTCTGGGCCAGGGCATTGACCAGCAAGATGATATCTTCGGGATAATCCCGTTTGACGGCACTGCAAAGCCGCATAATACCGATCACGTCGTCCTTGACCTTGATGGGAACCACCAGCATGGACACGATACCCTCCTGGATGGCTTCCTCCCGGTACTGGATGCGCTCGTCATTTTCAACATCATCGATGACGACCGTTTCGCCTTTCATTGCTTGGGTAACGGACTTCTCAGCCGACACCGGACCCTTGTTTAAAAAGGCTTCGCTCAAGCCGTGGCTGGCCACCAGTTGCAGATTGCCGGTTTCCTTGTTCAATAGGCGAATGATGACCCCTTTCATGCCCAAGGCCTCGCTGATGTCCACCGTCAGGTTGTGTAAAACTTTTTTAACATCTAGTGTAGAGTTGATGTTGGAAGCCAGATCCAAAAACAGCATGGAGTTTTTCTGAATACGTTCCAGCAGCCGGGCACGTTGAATGGCCATGCCGCCCTGCTCGGCCAGAGCGGTCAGAAATTCGATATCCTCGGCGGAAAAATCCCGCACGGTTGCCGTATACAGCGCCAACAGGCCGATAACCTTGTCTCTGACCATCACGGGAACGTCCAAGATGGAGGCGATGCCCTCGGCCTTTTTAGCGTCGTGGTTTTCAACGCGCGGATCCGTGGTGGCATCACGGACGGCAAGATAACCGCCTTTTAAGACGGCCTGTACGATGGACTTGGCCTGCAGTGGTTTGGCGTGCAGGTAATCGTCCGAAAGGCCCTTCTGAACCGTCGGAACGAATACATCGCGTTTCTCATCAGCCAAAAACAGGCAGGCCGCTTTGGCTTCCATGGTTTCAATGGCACTTTCGACAATCAGATCCAGTAAGGCTTCTTTGCCAAGGGTAGTGCCAAAGGCCTTGCTGACCTTACAAAAGGTTTTAAAGTAATCCCTCTTTTCAGCCATTATGAACTCCTCGCGCTAACGATTTTTAAGATATTTAGCAACTTGTCGCGGCTCCGTCATTACCATACAGCATACCATAATTATCTATATTTGAGAGCATTTAAAAAATACGGCGTGCCTCTTGCGCCGAAAGCCGAATACCGAATGCCGAATACCATTTGCTTTTAGACCAAGAATTCGGTGGGTAGCATGGTCAGATGTTGCGTCTCCTTCACCAAGGCCCTCTCCGTACACCTACTCCCCGTCCCTCTCCTTGAGCCATTGCACGATTTGGGGGGCAAACTCCCGCTGGCATTTGGAGCTGACATAGATGCCGATATGACCGGTGTCCAGGCAGACATCCCGCGTGTCCTGGCTGCCGACTTTCTGCGTTAACAATTCGCAGGCTTCCGGAGGCACCAGATGATCGAACTTGCCATAGAAGTTCAGCAACGGCATGGCGATGTTTTTCAAATCCACCGTTCTACCCCCGACTTCCATTTTATTTTGGATCAGTAGATTCTTTTGGTAGCAGTCCTTGAGAAACTGGCGAAAGGTTTCTCCGGGTACGTCAGGACTGTCAAATATCCATTTTTCCATGCGCACAAAATTCTCGACGAAAGCTTTGTTGTCGATGTTCTCAAAAAAACCGACGTACTTGTCGATCATCAGTCGCGCCGGATTCAGCAGCAGGAAGCCGAAGTTCATGAAGTCGCCCGGCAGGTTCCCGAAGGTGTCCACCATTCGGTCCGCATTCACCGCTTTCATCCAAATGTGCAGCAATCCCTGGTCTGTATCGAAATTGGTAGGCGTAACGGTGGTCACCAGATTTTTCAATTTTTCGGGATGCAGGGCCGCATAGATAACGCTGAACGTACCGCCCATGCATATTCCCATCAAGTTAATCCGGTCGACATTGTGTTTTTCACGAATAAAATCCACTGCATTATCCATATAGCCGTTGACATGGTCATCGATGGTCAGATACCTGTCCTTGCGGGTCGGATAGCCCCAATCGACCATATACAGATCGATACCGGCATCCTGAAATGTTTTGACGACGCTGCGACCCGGCTGCAAATCCAGCATGGTTTCCCGATTGATCAAGGCGTACACCACTAGAAGCGGCCGCTTCAATTGCACCGCCTCCGTCGGTTGGTAGTATTTCAGTTTGACACGATCTTCCTCATAAACGATATCATACGGCGTTTGAGCGATTCCGGTTTCGAGCTCCTGCAGTAGAACATCGGATGCTTTCTGGGCCCGGGTCTGAGCTTTTTCGGCGTCTTCGGCCAGTTTGGTTAGAATTAAATCAACGGGAATTTTGGGTTTTTCCATTTTATTCCCCCTTTCCCTGTCAAGCCGGGGTCGGCTTGGGTATATTGTTCGATTTCTTATCCTTTTCCAGGATTTTTATCCGTTTCTTTAGATGGTACATCTCTTTGTAAAGCTCATCCAGATCAGTTTGGGTCGGCATTGACATGGCCTTTAAAAAATCCTGGGTGATGGCATCGCGTGTTGCCACAAAATCTTCAAGGGCATCAAGGGTTTTATTCATGGCCTCGACATAGTCGGGGGATTTGAACAACTCCATGTAATGGCCTTCCAGAATTTTTATAAACAACTTGTAATAGTCATTCGAATTTTCAGGCATTTTCCCTTCGCGGGCCATTTCTGAAATTTGCTGCTGCAATACCGTGAAGGATTTCTCGACCGGCAGCAGGATCAGATTCATAAACTCCGCATACTGGGACTGAAAGCGATTGTGTTTATCCAGCGCTTGACTGAATTTTTCCTGGTAAAATCGAGTGAGTCCGAGCTGAGGGATGTTAAAAAACTGCCGGAACTCCTTTTCGTAGATCTCCGTCCAGGCTTTGACCACCTCTTTATCCAGGTTGTCAAAGGAAAAGGCAGGGGTAGATTGACCAATTCTGCCGATCTTTTCTATCCACTGCTGCTGGAGATGAAAATAGCCTTTCCAACTGGCCTGAACCATATGCTGGAGCATATCCGGCATCGTACGGCCCAAATTGGAAAACGCTTCCATGGCACCGGGATCCGCGGCGACTGAAGACAGTGTCTGCCAGGATTTAAAGACCGTTTGAAAGGATTCCTGGGTACGGCTTGTTTCACCGGTTGCTGAATCGTCACCGACCCCATCGTCGGTCGTCCAATTCTGAAGCATAGAACCCCAAAAGTCCGCAGCGGTTTTGATCCAGGCCGACAGCAGGGTATCGGCGGTTTGATTGCCTTTATGTGAATCCATGAGAGTTAACCTTAATGTGAGCTGTTGGTAATGTGTTGCCCGCGTGTTCCGACGGTGTGTAGATGATTGGCTCGGCTGCCTGGCGCGACGGAACTCAAAGGCGTGCCAATTGAAAAGTGACCAGAAATTAAAACAAATGATTGGATCTAACGAATTGCTAATCTATATCGAAGTTTAAATCGCGGCTCGCTGTCAGGACTCAACTGAAAAAAACGATATCCCAATTGGGTTAAAAACCAATTGGAAGTTATTAATTATTCGTTATTCGTTATTCGTTAATGGTTTAAAATGAATGAAATCTATGTTTAAATCTCACTGATGGTACAAATATAGGAGCAGGTCCTCAGCGAATTCTAATAACGATTAACAAACAACAAATAGCTCCTGAATAAACGCTTTTCGCTCATTTAGGGTGCTACTATTCAGATAATCTAAGCTTACCGGATTGTCAACCGTGATTATCCAAGCAGCGGGGTAAAGTTAAAGTATTTGGACAGTTCATTATCCACCCAAAATAACACCCCGCAAAGCCGCAAAATCATTAAGACTTCTCATTTAATCTTTGCGTCTTGGCGTGTTTGCGTAAAAATTCAATAAGTTCTTCCAAAGAAAGTGATATCAGGGACATGCTCAAAAAATGACTTATCCTGAGCGAGGAAGCTCTCAAAATTCAACAACTGCTACAAATATAATTCAGAAACACAAAAAAGCACGCCTGGAACTCTTGAATTAATGCACGAGATGATGCATGTATAAGTTAGACGATCACAGATGCAGTGACGATTTAATACGAAATCGGCAATCAATAGAAGATCCAAAAGGAGACATCATGATATCAGCAGAAGAACGGTATACCAAAAAGAAAGCATCGGTTCTGGGATACAATATGGCCTATGTGGATGAAGGCGCCGGTGATCCGATCGTCCTGCTCCACGGCAATCCCACATCATCTTACCTGTGGCGCAATATTATCCCTCATATCAGTGATCTGGGCCGCTGTGTGGCCCCGGACCTGATCGGAATGGGGGACTCGGACAAACTCAAAACCAGCGGTCCGGATGCCTATACATTCGTTGAACACCGCCAATATTTAGATGCCTTGATGGAAGAAATCGGGGTATCCGAAAACATTACCTTCGTGATACATGACTGGGGCTCGGCCCTGGGCTTTGACTGGGCCTATCGCCACCCGGACAAGGTCAAGGGCATAGCCTACATGGAGGCGATTATAACTCATTATGAATGGAGCGATTGGCCGGATGATGCCCGCAAAATTTTTCAAGGCTTTCGCTCGCCGGCGGGCGAGGAAATGGTGCTCGACAAAAACTACTTTGTCGAGTTGGTGCTGCCGGCATCGGTGATTCGTAAAATGACGGAAACAGAAATGAACGTCTATCGCCGCCCCTTTGCCAATCCCGGCGAAGATCGACGCCCCACCCTGTCGTGGCCGCGCCAGATTCCCATCGAAGGACAGCCTGCCGATGTGGTCGATATCGTTGCGGCATATGGCCCGTGGCTGGCCGCCTCGGACATTCCCAAGCTGTTTATCAATGCTGAGCCCGGCGCGATTTTAAAGGGCAAAGCGCTTGATTTCTGTCGCACCTGGGCCAATCAGAAGGAGGTCACGGCGCAGGGCAAGCATTTCATCCAGGAGGATTCGCCGGACGAAATCGGCCGGGCCGTCGCGGACTTTATTCGTGAGATAGATCGTAGTTGAGAAAATGAGCTAAAATTTAAAATGACTAAAATGATCTAAAATTGTTGTATGCTGCCGGTTTTATAAAAAGAGGCAGAGCGAAGCGTCTCTTTAATTTTAGTCATTTTAGTCAATTTAGTTCATTTTAGACATTTTTTAACTACTCTATATATGAGAAAGTAGCGTTAACCATGCCTCTGAAGGAAATAATTCGAGAAAAAGCCCTGGAGCTCGGCTTCGAAGATGCCGGGTTCACCGGTGTGGAACCGCTGGATGACTACATCCGCGAAATCGATTCGCGTCCGCCGGAGATGTATGGTTGGGTGCAGACCGAAAAATTCAATACCCGGCGCGGTGCGACCGTCGGTCAAAAGCACCCATGGGCCAAATCGCTGGTGGTTTTGATCCGCAATTACTACCGCCGCGCCTTTCCACCGCAAATGGTCGGCATTATCGGACGCTGCTATCAGGTTGACGAAAGACGCGAGCATGGCTTGGAGCATCAGAGAGTGGTGGATTTTTTGAATTTTCTCAAAGCTCACGGTATCCGGGCCTGGTTCGACGAAGAGCTGCCGGCCCGCATGTCCGCGGCCCGGGCCGGCATCGCAAACTACGGCAAAAACTGTTTTGCCTACGCCCGCAACTGCATACGCGGGGCCTCCTGGCTGGAAAGCATCCCGCTGCTCCTTGATGCCGAGCTGGAACCGGACGAATCCAGTATCGAATTGGACTGTCCCAAGTGGTGCAAAAACGCCTGCATGGCTGCCTGCCCAACCGGCGCCCTTTACGCACCCAAAAAAATGAACCCCTTGCGCTGTATTGCCTTCAACTCTTATTATACCAGCGGCATTACCCCGCTGGAATTGCGGGAGCCCATGGGCACATGGGTTTACGGTTGCGACCGCTGTCAGGAGGTATGCCCGCGCAACCAGCCCTGGCTGAATCAGGACCTGCCCGAAAACGGTCCGCTTAAACGGCGGGCGCCGGATTTCGCGCTGGAAACCCTGCTGTCCATGGATGAACGCCACTACGTCGATAAAGTCTGGCCCCTGGCATTTTACATCTCCCGCAAACTGGCGGCCAAGTGGCAGATGAATGCCGCGCGCGCCCTGGGCAACCTGGGCGACCCGGCCAAGGCTCCCTTTCTGATTCAATCCCTGAAAGAAAATCCCCATGAGATCGTCCGCGGCATGAGTGCCTGGTCCTTGGGTCAATTGGGCGGCAAGCGCTCCCGAGCAGGCCTGGAGGCTCGCCGATCCGGGGAAGAAGGTCCTGTCCGGCAGGAAATCGAACAGGCCCTCCAAATAAGTTAAGGGTTCAACCGGTTTGCGCATCATATACCGAGTTGGAGCCAAAGTCCCCGGCGTTGGTTCATCCCGGAGATTTCTTGTTCGATATTCTGCGGTTTGCTTTTAAACTGATGAAGTTTCATCCAAGGTGTCAGGTGTCGGGTGTCAGCAACTGAAGTCGACCCGCTGGATGGCAATCGTTCATGATTTTGATTCTCTTTCACCGCTGGTGACTTTTGACCTCTAACCAATCAGGATTCAGGACTCAGAATTCGTTATTTACTGACACCTGAAACTTGACACCTGAAACCATAAATGACTTAGACAGATGGCGCAGCCGATTGTCTGCCCCCCCGGCAACGGGATCAACGACCGGCCCGGAGAACCAGGTTTTCTGCGACAAAATAACAATTTGACATTGGGTTCTGATTTTGCCAGAATTGTGACCAGTCGCACTGCTTCCCGTTGCACCGGTCCCGCAGATTCTGCTCGATTCATGCTCATTTTGCTTCCGCGCCGACTCATCTGATTAGCCGCCGTTGAATTCGGATTTTCAGGTTATTTTTTCGATTTGTAATTTGCCAATTGACCGCCGGTTATTAAGATTTAGTTTATACTTAGCCAAACATTCGCTCTGCCTGACAAAAAAGGATCAGCTGAACACTGAAAGGAGAACATTATGAGAAACCTGCAGCTTAACTATGAGACGCTCATCAAGATCACCAAATCCCTGTCAAAATCAAAAGACCCCGAAGAAATTATCAGAATGACGGTAGAAAGTATTCAATCATCGCTGGGAATTAAAGGCTGTGCCCTGTTTCTGATCAACACTCAAACCAAGGACTTGGAAGTGGCGGCCTCCGCCGGTTTAAGCGATGAATATTTGAACAAGGGAACGGTCAGCGCGTTGCGTTCCATTGCCGATTCCCTCAAGGATGGGCCGGTAGCGGTTTATGATGTCAGCGATGATCCGAGAATCCAATATCCGGAAGCTGCCAAAAAAGAGGGAATTTCCTCCATCCTTTCCGTGCCGATCATGGTCGGTGAAGAGTCCATTGGCGCCATCCGGGCCTATACGGCCGAAAAGTGGGAATTTACCCTGGATGACGTCAATTTCGTTCAGGCCCTGGCCCAGATTGCAGGCATTCTGATCGAGATGGCGCGCCTGTATCAGGGACAGAGCGAGCACATCGAGGCCTTGGCCACGATGTGTGAGTCTCCTAATTTGTAATCCTAATTGAGCGAAAAGCGCTCAATTAGGGGTTAATGGTTATTTGTTAATCGTTATTGGAATTGGCTGAAAGACGGTTTTTATAATGTGACTACCGGCAACATATTAAAATAGATATCAATTCTTTTAAACTAATATCCGCCGGAGGCGGATAACGCCTACATGATTTTTTTTTAACTCAAATGTTGTGAAAGTCGATATCAGGGCCCTAAAAAAACAGCTTTGATTCATCCCGAGGGGGTGAATTGGGTGATGGCCAAACTAGCTGCAAATAATTGGCAGTCAGCCGTCGTTGAGCCGGAGACGGCGATTGAAAAAATAAAGCCCGGCATGAGTATTTTCCTGGGCACGGGCGTGGCCGAACCGCGCACCATGGTTCGGCATTTGATGACCTCTAATGCCAAAAACCTGGAAGATCTCGAACTGATTCAACTCGTCAGTGTCGGCGATGCCGTGTCACTGCAAACCCTTCAATCCCAGAATTTTCGACTGAAAACGTTCTTTCACGGTTGGGTGGCGGACGAGGCCATCGAGGAAGGCCGAGTGGATTTGATTCCCAGCCGGTTTGTCAAGATCCCCCAGCTGATTGAATCCCTCTTGCGACCGATTGACGTGGCCATAGTCCAGGTTACGCCCCCCAACGAGGCCGGGTTCTGCAGTCTGGGAATTGCGGTAGACGTGGCACGCGAAGCCCTGGAGCAAGCCGGTATTTGTATTGGTGAGATCAACACCCAGGTTCCGCGCACCTTTGGCGACACTTTCGTTCAAGCGACGGAATTCGATTTTCTGGTCCGGGCCACCGATCCCCCGATCTATTTTGACCGCTGGAATATCGATGGTACCTGGGACGAGGTGGCCAAGCATGTGGCCACGCTGATTGAAGACGGCAGTTGCCTGGCGTTTTCCATCGGTCCCTTATACGAAGCGCTCGCAAAAAGGCTGGCGGGCAAGCGCCATTTGGGCATCCACTCCCCGATTTTCACGGACCCCTTGATGGATCTGATGACCGGCGGCGCGGCCACCAACCGGCGCAAGGAAATCAATCGCGGCAAAGCGTTGACGTCCTATGCCATCGGTACCGAAATATTAATGGCCTGGCTGGACAACAATCCGCTGGTTGAATTCCAGCGCATCAGCCGGGTATTCAACCCCCTGGCCATCGGCAGCAATCCGCACTTTGTCACCGTGGTTGCGGCCCGCAAAGTGGATCTGTATGGTCGCATCGGGCTGTACATCGGTAAAGGCAATGTGGCTGCCGGACCAGCCGAGGTCATGGATTTCTTAAACGGCGCTGAACTGTCCGATGGCGGACGCTCTATTTTCGCCCTGACCAGCCGGGATCCTGCCGGAGAACCGAACATTTTGCTTTCCATTGCCGATCTGCCAAACCAATTCAGCTCCATCGAATCCGTGGGGGCGGTGGTGACTGAATACGGCATCGCCTTTCTGGAGGGCCGGACTCTCCGTGAACGGGCCCAGGCCCTGATCGACATCGCCCACCCGGATGACCGGGCCGCCTTGGTCGAGGCCGCCAAAGACAACAAGATTTTATATCGCGATCAGATCTTTTTGGCCGACAGCGCGCGCCTTTACCCGACCGATATTGCTGCTGTCCAAACCATCAAGGACGATCTCGAAGCGAGGTATCGCGCCATCCGGCCCTCGGATGAAGAGGGCATGCGCAACCTGTTTTACCGGTTTTCGGATGAGGCCGTCTACGCGCGTTATTTTCACTCCATCAGCAGCATGCCGCATGCCAAAATGCAGGAATACGTCAACGTAGACTGGACCCAGGTAATGTCCATTGTCGGATTGATCGGCGAGGAAGGCCGGGGCCGCATTATCGCCGAAGCACGCTATATCAAGATACCCGCCGGCCCCTACGCCGAGATCGTTTTTGTGGTGGATGAAGCCTATCAACGCATGGGGATTGCTACATTTCTGTATAAAATGTTAGTCGGGTTGGCCCTGGAAAGAGGAATCAAAGGGTTTACGGCCGAAGTGCTGTTTTCCAATATCGGCATCATGAAGGTATTTCGCAAGGGCGATCTGCCGGTCAAAGCGCATCTGGAAAGCGGTGTCTATCATCTGGAAATACCTTTTGACAGGCAAAATAAGATATAAGTTGTCAAAGTCAGATGACAGAGGACCCGTCTTCGCTCTCCGAACTTGGGGCTTCGCCCTTCGGGCTACGACCCCACAAGACGCCGCGGCACGCAGATGACAGATGACAGATGACAGACGACAGAGAGCAGAAAATTAAGGGGAAAGACCGAATTTACGGGAATTAAGTCAACATTGCCGATAGACTGCACGGATCGGCTTGATTGAGCGGCATCAGCATCTCTAAAACCGTTATCGATCGAATGGGAAAATGAACAGGCTCATCGAAACGGCTTTAGTCAAAGAACATTCTGAAATTTATTGCATAATATCATCTGTATTGTTAAAAATGAAAGAGCTCAATAATTATGCAAGAAGCCTTGATCCAGTGATTAAGGAAATATCAATAAAATTTCTATGGGTGCCCTATGAAAATCATGAACGAAGAGCTGAAAAAACGTTATGGTGTTTTAGCTGATGATCAAATCATGGACCTGTATCTTGATGGTGGCCTTACTGAGGATGCCAAGTCAATCCTTGAAGCTGAAATTGAAAAAAGGGGACTAACTTCTGAAAACATAGCCAAACGAAAAGATCAAAAGGACATTGAAGAGGGCCTGGCCGAACCGGAGATCAAAATCGACCAGTTTAAACTTCAGCAGCTGGTGCAAGAGTTTGAAGCCAACCAGAACCTGTTAAGTGGCATTATCGGAGGAATAATCGGCGCTGCATTAGGCGCTGTAGTGTGGGGTGCCGTTACTTTTGGATCAGGATATCAATTTGGCTTCGTCGCTATCGGCGTCGGCGCTATCGTCGGCTACTCTGCCAGGATTGCCGGAAAAGGCATTAGCCCCATTTTTGGTATTATTGGTGCTGTCCTGGCGCTGGTGAGTTGCCTGGCCGGCAACATTTCTGGCGCATGTGCATTTTATGCCAAAGAGAATGGCATTCCAATTTTAACCATTATTTCCCATTTAAATCCTAAAATCATCGCAGAAATCCTTTCCGACACATTCAGCGCGATGGATTTACTGTTTTATGCCATCGCAATTTATGCCGGGTATCGTATCTCATTTAGAAACATTACGGAAAAAGACTTAGAACGTATCACGTCGGACAAAACAACACCAGTTGAACCGATAAGGTAAGAACGGTCCATTTGGAGCAGACATAAAGCCGTTGCTATTGTTGTATTTTTTTTTAGATTCAATGATAATTATCCTATTCTTGAATCCAAGATAACTTGAATATCTCACCAATACCAAATTTATACTTAATTCAAGCAATGCATGGATGCTATTGTCGAACATATAGTTTGCTTGGCCCCAACCCGGACAAGCCGGAATTGAAAATTGAAGATTTGAGGTTCGCCTCGACTCGACTGAGCTCGTCGCAGGTCGGCGGATCTATTTTATTCTGTTTCCACCGTCAAAACAGTTTAAATCAGATCAACAGTTACCCAGCCGGGACAAGCTGGTATCACATAATTAGTGATATGAAAGCCCGCTTTATCTCAGCCCGCGAATAAAATCTCCAACCGCCTCAGTCCCGTCTTTTTCCATCACCCGAATAGTCTGGGAGCCGATAACGGCGATATCGGCTTTGCCTTTTAAAAAATCGATATCCGCTTTTTCCTTGACTCCAAAGCCCACGGCCAGCGGCAATTCGGTGCCCTGGCGACATCGATTCAGATAGGCTTCCAGCTCATTTGAAAAGCTCGTCTGCTGGCCGGTGACGCCTTTTCTGGCGACACAGTATATAAACCCGGCGGCGAAAGAGGCAATGTACTGCATGCGCGCCAGTGAGGATGTCGGCGCATATATCAGGATCGGCGCCAAATCGCGCTGCTGCATGGCCTCCAGATACTCCCGGCCTTCTTCCGGCGGAATATCGGGTATAATGGCCCCCTGCAGGCCACCGTCCGCCAAATTCGCTACAAAACGGCTTAAGCCGTATTTGTAGGGGACATTGTAGTAACTCATGATGAGAAACGGGATATCAAATCGGCGGGCAGCCGCACCCGCAAATTCAAGGCACTTTTCCACGCTGACACCATCCTCCAGGGCTCTCTGGTTGGCCCGGGCGATCACCGGACCGTCGGCAGTGGGCTCGGAAAAAGGGATCTGCAGTTCCATCAGGTCGGCACCGGCCGCCACCATGGCTTCGATGATTTTAGAGCTGGCTTCAAATGACGGATAACCCAGAACGATGTGCGTCATCAGCAAAATTTCCTTTTCGGCCAGTCTGTCTCTAAGATATGTGTTCAGCACAGTATCCCTCCGCTTTCTTCTGAATAAACCTGCTCCACTGTTGATCTGAAAAGGCGTCGGCCACCGTGAAAATATCCTTGTCTCCCCGGCCCGACTGGTTGATCACGATAATATCATCGGCTGCCAGGTCAGGTGCCTCCTGGAAGGCCCGGGCAAAGGCATGGGCTGACTCCAGGGCCGGAATCAGCCCCTCTTTTTGCATGGTCAGGGTGAATGCCTCCAGGACCTCCTGGTCGGTTGCCGCTTCAAACCGAATATCGCCTGCCTGCCAGAGGTCGGCCAGAATAGGTGAGACGCCGACATAATCCAGCCCGGCCGCCACACTGTGAGTATCCTGCATCTGGCCTTCAGCATTTTGCAGAAAATAGGTCTTGTAGCCCTGGGCAATGCCGGGGGTACCGTCGTTGGAGGCCAGTCGGGATGCATGCCGGCCGGATTCCAGACCCTGCCCCCCCGCCTCGACACCGACCAGTTCCGTGGGATCATCGTAAAAGCCGCTGAAGATCCCCAGGGCATTGGACCCCCCTCCGACACAAGCGTAAACCCGCGTGGGCAGCCGGCCCTCCCGCTGCAAAATCTGCCGCCGGGCCTCCTGGCCGATGATGGATTGAAAATAGGACACCATCTCGGGAAACGGGTGAGCGCCGCAGGCGGTCCCCAGAACATAATGGGTATCGTCCATGTTGCCGGCCCAGTCCCGCAGGGCGTCATTGATGGCGTCTTTTAATATTCTGGAGCCGTCACGCACCGGCACGACCTGCGCGCCCAAACGTTCCATCCAGAACACATTGGGCCGCTGACGGGCCACGTCCAACTCGCCCATGTATATTGTACAGCTGAATCCGAATTTGGCGGCCATGGTGGCCGTGGCCACACCGTGCTGACCGGCGCCGGTCTCGGCGATCACGCGGCATTTTCCCATCCGTTTCACCAGCAGCCCCTGCCCCATCACATTGTTGGCCTTGTGGGCCCCGGTGTGATTCAGGTCTTCACGTTTGATATAGATGCGCGGCCCGCCAAAATATTCGCTTAAGTTCTCGGCGAAGGTCAATGGTGTCGGCCGGCAGGAGTAGGTGGACATCAGATTTTTATAGCCCTCCCAGAACCCGGGATCCTCCTTGGCTTCCTGAAACGCGGCAGCGAGTTCTTCGAAAGTTGAAACCAGTATTTCCGGTAGATAGGCACCGCCGAATTCTCCGTAATAGCGTGCTTCTAACATAGCATAATCCTCATTAATTATGGTCGTTGGTTATTAGTTGGAATAGCTTGATGCTGGAAGGCCCTGCGGCTGGAAAGCTTGAAGGCTTGGATGCTGGAAGATCCAGAGGCTGGGAAGCTGGGAGGCTTGAATGCTTGAAAGCTCAACTGCCCAGTAGTTTTTGAGTCCCAGGGTCAGGCTTTCCTGCCTCCCTGCTTCCCGGCCTCCCAGCCTCCCAGCTTCCTGGCTTCCCTGCCTCCCAGCTTCCTGGCTTCCCTGCCTCCCAGCTTCCTGGCCTCCCAGCCTCCCAGCTTCCTGGCTTCCCAGCCTTCCAGCTTCCTGGCTTCCCAGCCTCCCTGCCTCCCAGCTTCCTGGCTTCCCGGCCTCCCAGCTTCCCGGCCTCCCAGCCCAAAGATTCTCACAAACCGCTAACTGACAAGCTTTCATCCAAAGATGAGGTTGATAAACCAGATTTCCTAACTTTTTCGATCAATTGCTGCATTAGGCCGTAGCTCTTCTTCCCCGGACGTTCTTCCACCCCGCTGTTCACATCGACCGCGTAGGGCTGGACCCGGCAGATGGCTTCGGCGATATTGGCAGGACCGAGCCCGCCGGAGAGGATCAGGGGTATCCCGCATTCCTTGACTTTGACTGCCAGCTGCCAGTCAAAGGTCTGACCGGTGCCGCCGGCCTTATCCTTGACGTAGGTATCGAGGAGAAAGGCCCTGACGCTGTTCCGGTATTCCCGGGCCATCGGCAGATTCGAGTCGTCTTTTATCCTGAAGGCCTTAATCGTGTAAGGCATCAGTCCGCGGCAAAATGCCGGGGACTCATTCCCATGAAGCTGCACCAGATCAAGGCCGCAGTAATTCATGTGCTCTCTTATTTTACCGGCTTCTTCATCGACGAATACACCCACGGTCTTTACGAAAGGAGGAATTGCATTGATAATAGAACGTGCCATATCCATGGATATCTGTCGTGGACTGGGGGCGAAAATAAATCCCAGGGCGTCGGCCCCGAGTTCAACTGCCCGTAAGGCATCCTCTGTTTCAGTTATGCCGCAGATTTTTACTTTCAACGAGTTCACCTAATTTGAATAATCCCCCCTAACCCCCCGTTAAAAAGAGGGGAATAGGTCATCCCGCGAAGCTTATCCATGTTTAGGCTGGACTGAGAACCTTCCCCCTTTTAAAAAGGGGGATCGAGGGGGATTATTCCCTTCCCTTTTATAGCTGAAACGGTTAGAATTTAGGCATTGATTCCAGCCTGAACCAATTCAATCGTTTTGCCCGCCAAATCATCACTTTTCATCAACGCAGAGCCCACCAGCACCGACTGAATCCCGGTATTTGTCAAAGACCGAATGTCCGCTTCCGCGGCCAGTCCGCTTTCACTGACGACAACCCGATCATCCGGCACCAGGGGTGCAAGCTCATAGGTGGTGTTGATATCAACGGAAAAGGTATCCAGGTCGCGGTTGTTGATGCCGATTATATCGGCACCGGAATCCAGTGCCTTCGCCAGGTCTTCCCGGTCATGCACTTCAGTCAACGGATGCACGCCCAACTCCCGGCAGGCCGCAATCAATTCAGTCAATTGGGCTTGTGACAGGATCCGCGCAATCAGCAGAATCGCATCGGCACCATAGGCCGATGCCTCCCGTACCTGCACCGCATCGATAATAAAATCCTTGCGCAAAACCGGCAGGGCAACGGCTTTTTTCAGACGCGGCAAGTAATTCAGATCGCCCTGAAAAAAGCGTTTGTCCGTCAGCAGGGATATAGCCGCAGCGCCGGCATCTTCATAGATTTTGCCAATCGACTCCGGGTCGGTCCTGGGACGAATGCGCCCCGCCGAAGGAGAAGCAAACTTGATCTCAGCGATCAGGTTGATCCGCCCGGGCGTCGATATAGCCGCTTTGAAATCGCGTATCGGCGGCAAATTATCATCAATTTCAGATGGTATCGACTTTTTCAGCCGGGCCACCTCATTTTTCTTTTCTGCCAGTATTTCCGCCAGCCGTTGATGCATTTTTCTAACCTATCCGTCGATCCGTTATTAAGTCATATTTTCACGCTGCTATGGGGTAGATGCTGGATACTCGATACTGGATACTCGATACTGGATACTCGATACTGGATACTCGTTATTTGCGTCTCTGTCTCTTATGGGTCGGATGAGCTCCTTACAATAAATAGAGCTACCCAAGTTGATCGGTTCCAGGTTCAGAGTCCAGAAGCCAGAAGACAGAAGACAGATGTCAGATGACAGAAGCCGGATAACTGAGCTCGAAAGGGGAATCCGGCGTCGTCCCGCAAGTGGCTGAAACATGCCGCGGCCAGCGCAATGCCAAATTCGGAAAAGTTAGGTGGCAACGCTTCGCTCTGCTTCTTATTCTCTATATTATCGCGTAAACTTCCTTCATTCGCCATTCGTCAATCGACATTTCTGACTCCTTCCACCCTATACCCTATACCTTACACCTCAAGCGTTATGCCTTCTGTCTGCCAATCTTCTCAACTTCCTAACTTCTCACCTTCTTTTCCTCTATCCCGGCCGTGGGCCGAATGCCGAAGGCCTGTTCTATTTTCCAGTATCCATCATTCCCCGCAACACGTAACCCGCAATCCGCGTCGCATCCAGTATCCAATAACCAATAATCACCTAACCCGGACAAGCCGGAACCAAACAGGTTGATATAACCATTTTGCCTGTATTTAACAGCTTCGGTTCGCCAGCAAATGCCTAAAATGCCTAAAGTGCCTAAAATGCCTAAAATTAAAGTGTTCC
>Ga0209678_1000155_pt1 | contig 27542 bp, 27 predicted proteins | sample WorMetilvaeELBA1_FD_187404 | JGI IMG/M metagenome (GOLD analysis project Ga0209678, IMG submission 187404) | Marine gutless worms symbiont microbial communities from Max Planck institute for Marine Microbiology, Germany - Olavius ilvae ELBA.1... ...
GGATACTGGCGTTGGGTGGCCGGGCGGGGGTGCGGGCCGGCGATGCAACCTTAATCGATAATGCTCTAGACGAAGAACACCAGCGTCACCAACGCGAAGAGCGGCAGCAGCAGCAGGCCTGACCAGACCATGTAGCCGAAGAAGCTGGGCATCTTGATGCCGCGCTCCTCGGCGATGGCGCGCACCATGAAGTTGGGCGCGTTGCCGATATAGGTGTTCGCGCCCATGAACACCGCGCCGGCGGAGATCGCCAGGAGCGTCGAGCCGAGCGGCCCCATCAGCACCTCTGCGTCGCCGCCGGCCGTGTTGAAGAACACGAGATAGGTCGGCGCGTTGTCGAGGAAGCTCGACAGGATACCGGTGGCCCAGAAGTACATGGCGTCGATGGGCGTGCCATCGGGCCGCGACACGGCGTTGATCACCGCGCTGAGGGCGCCCGCCGGCCTGGCCTTGAGGATCGCGATGGCCGGGATGATGGTCAGGAAGATGGCGGCGAACAGCTTCGCCACCTCGACGATGGGGAACCAGGTGAAGCCGTTGGCGATGCGGCTCTCGCGGCTGGTCAGCACCAGCGACAGGCCGGCGATGCCAAGCAGCAGCAGGTCGCGCGTCATGTTCTGCAGCTCGACATGCACGTGGAAGACCGTGACCTCGACGTGCGGGTCCCAGACGCCGCTCATCAGCACCGCCGCGACGACGCCGGCAAGCAGCAGGATGTTGATGCCGCCCTCCAGGCCCAGCTTCTCGCCGCCGCCCCCCTCTTCCGGCGGCGGCGCCGTCTCCTTGCGCATCAGGTAGGTATCGAGGCCGAAATAGAGCGCCAGCAGGATGATCGCGACCAGCAGCATCGGCACGAACATGTTGGTCGTCGGCCAGAAGAAATCGACGCCCTTGAGGAAGCCCAGGAACAGCGGCGGGTCGCCCAACGGCGTCAGCGAGCCGCCGATATTGGCGACCAGGAAGATGAAGAAGACGATCGTGTGCACCTGGTGGCGGCGCCAGGAATTGGCCCGGATGATCGGGCGGATCAGCAGCATCGCCGCCCCGGTCGTGCCCATCCAACTGGCGATCGCCGTGCCCAGGGCGAGGATGCCGGTATTGACCAGCGGCGTGCCGCGCAGGGACCCGGTCACGCGCACGCCGCCGGCGACAGTAAACAGGGACAACAGGAGGATGATGAACGGCAGGTATTCCAGCAGCACGACATGCAGCACCTCGAACAGCGCCAGCTGCCAGCCGAACAACAGCGTGAACGGCACCAGGAAGGCCAGCGCCCAGAACGCTGAAATGCGCCCGAAGTTGCCGTGCCAGAAGGTCGGCGCGATCACCGGGAAGACGGCGATCGACAGCAGCATACCGGCGAACGGCACGACCCAGATGTGGCCCAGCTCGGCCCCGTCGAGGTGCGGCGCCCCAGTCTCCGCCGCCAGTGTCGGCCCCGCCAGCAGCGCCAGACCGAGCGCGACCGTGCCGCCGACGACCGGCCGAACCGTGGCTAACGCCATCCCGTGCCTCCCGCGATCGGCGGCAGTCCGGCCGGCGCGGATGCCGCCGCCCGGCCCCGCCGTGAAACGCGCGGCAGTATGCCGGATGCGCCCGGCCAGTCAAACGGCGGTGCGCCGCCGCAGGTCCGTTAACCATGCTGCTCGAATCGGTGTCGGCTTCCGGCCCGATATGCTAACTTCCCGGCCAAGTCCACGCACGTGACCGCGGTCGATATGGCCCCGTAATAAGAGGCCGTCGGGTCGCAAGACAGGGAGGAATACTGAAGACATGCGCGTCTTACTGACAACCGTGCTCGCCGCCGGCGTCGCGTTGGCCGCCGGGCCCGCCGCCGCCAAGGTCGAGGGCGACACCATCGTGCTTGGCTCGGCGATCTCGCTGACCGGCAAGTACTCGACCAACGGCTATCACGCGCAGAACGGCTACGAGTTCGCCGTCAAGCGCATCAACGAGACCGGCGGTGTCACCGTCGACGGAACGACGTACAAGCTGAAGGTCATCTACTACGACGACGAGTCGACGCCGGCCCGCGGTGCCCAGCTGGCCGAGCGCCTGATCAGCCAGGACGGCGTGCAATACATGCTTGGCCCGTACAGCTCGGGCCTGACCAAGGCCATCGCGCCGGTCACCGAGAAGTACCAGATCCCCATGGTGGAGGCCGAGGGCGCCTCGCGCTCGCTGTTCACCCAGGGCTACCGGTACCTGTTCGCGGTGCTCTCGACGTCCGAGCAGTACCTGGCCAGCGCCATCGATCTCGCGGCCGAGGTCGCCAAGAAGGAGGGCAAGGAACCCTCCAGCGTGCGCATCGCCATGGCGTTCGAGAACGACCCGTTCTCGCTCGACGTGCGCGCCGGCGTGGTCGCCGACGCCGAGAAGTACGGCATGCAGATCGTCATCGACGACAAGCTGCCGCGCGACCTGTCGGACATGAGCGCCACGCTGACCAAGGTGAAGGCGCTGAAGCCCGACCTCCTGGTCGTCTCCGGCCACTCCAAGGGCGCGGCGACCGCGGCGCGGCAGATCGGCGAGATGAACATCGACGTGCCGATGATCGCCATGACGCACTGCGAGGCGGCCGACGTATACGGCAAGTTCGGCGCCACGGCGAACGGCTTCCTGTGCCCGACGCAGTGGGCCGAGACGCTGTCCTACGAGGACGAGCTGTTCGGCTCCGCGGCACAGTACGACAGCGAGTTCAAGGCGATGTTCACGGACTACGCGGACAAGCAGGTGCCGTACCAGGCAGCGCAGGCGACCGCCGCGGTCTATGTCTGGAAGGACGCCTTCGAACGCGCCCAGTCGCTCGACAAGGACGCGGTGCGCGATGCCATCGCCGCGACCGACCTGACGACGTTTTACGGCGGCGTCCGGTTCTCTGACGCCGGCAACAACATCGCCAAGCCGATGGTGCTGCGCCAGATCCAGGACGGCACCTACAACGTGGTCGCCCCGTCCGACTTTGCCTCGCACGAGCTGCAGTGGCCGCGCAAGGCGCCGGGCATGTAGGTGAGCGCGTAACGAACGTGCAGGGACCGGCTGGCCTCAGGCTGGCCGGTCCCGTTTCTTTTCCCGCTGTCGACCGGCCTCCGACGGGTCGGCTGCCGGACGCGCGCGATGTCGCAGATCCTCGGTAACATCTCGATCCTGGTCGAGGCGCCGGTCTTCAATCTGGCGCTGCTGATCGACGGCCTCTTGATCGGCTCGGTCTTCGCGCTTGCGGCCTACGGCCTGGCGCTGGTCTGGGGCGTCATGAACGTCAAGAACCTGGCCCAGGGCGACTTCGTCATCATGGGCGGCTACATCGCCTGGACGCTGGGCCAGTGGGGCATCCATCCGCTGTTCGGCGTGCCGGTGGCCTTCGTCTTCCTGTGGGGCTTCGGCTGGCTGGTCTACCGCCTGGTGATCTACCGCGTCGTCGACCAGGACCTCTTCACCTCGCTGCTCGCCACGTTCGGCATCGCCATCGTCATCGAGCAGTTGCTGAACCTGATCTTCGGCTCCGACACCCAGACGGCCAACGCCGGCTTCCATTCGTGGTCGCTGTTCGGCGGCATGGTGACGCTGCCGCAGGTGCGTTTGATCGCTTTCGTGCTGGCGGGGCTTTTGGCGGCGGGCGTCATCCTGTTCATGAAGAACAGCCGCATGGGCCAGGCGATCCGCGCCACGGCCCAGGACCCGCGCGCGGCGCGCGTGCTGGGCATCGACACCGACCGCGTCTACGCCTTCACCTTCTCGCTCAATGCCGCGATCTGCGGTGCCGCGGGCGCCCTGATCTCGATGATCTGGGTGATCCAGCCCTATTTCGGCATCACCCACTCGATCCGCTCGTTCGTCATCGTCACCGCGGCCGGCTTCGGCAACCTGCCGGGCGTGATCGCCGCGGGTCTGGGCATGGGCATCGTCGAGCAGTTCGGCGGTTTCGTGCTCGGCGCCGAGTTCCAGCAGGCGCTGGTCGTCGGCCTGCTCGTCCTGGTGCTGGTGCTGCGCCAGATTCAGCAGGCCCGCGTCCGCCAGGTCGTGCGATGAGCCCGACCGGCCGCCGCGTCCTGCTCTACGGCGGCGTGCTGGCGCTCGGTATCCTGGCGCCGATCGTCCTGCCCGCCTACACGAACCAGTTCGCGCTGCTGTGGCTGATGGTCGTGTTCGCCATGACCTGGGACATCATGGGCGGCCAGATGGGCTACAACTCGCTGGGCAACATCTTCTTTTTCGGCGCCGGCATGTACGCGTCGGCCGTCACCCAGATCGGCCTGTTCTTCGACGTCGGCGAGTACACGGCGCATTTCGGCGCGGTCAAAGTCGACTTCACGGTGGCGCAGTACTTCACCGGGTTGATCGTCGGCATGGGCGTCGCCGCGGTGCTGTCGGCGCTGTTCGCCATCGTCTTCGGCCGCATCGTCTTCGGCCTGCGCGGGCCCTATTTCGCCATCGGCACGCTGGGCGTCGCCATCGCCGCGGGCGAGCTGGTCGGCGCCTGGGACTGGGTCGGCGGCGGCGGCGGCATCTCGCTGCCCACCTACCCGGGTGCGCCGGACTCGGCCAAGTACTTCTTCTATTTGCTAAATTTCGGCCTGGCCGTGGCCGTCTTCGGTTTCCTGAAGTGGCTCTATGGCACCCGCTTCGGCCTCGCCATCAACGCCATCCGCGACGACGAGGAGAAGGCCGAGGGCATGGGCATCCGCACCCTGCGCTACAAGACCGTGGCGTGGTCGATCGCGGCGTTCTTCCTGGGCATCTCCGGCGCCATCTTCGGCAACATGACCGGGTTCATCGAACCCCTGGAGGTCGCCTTCCCGACCACGACGTTCGGCATCTTCATGGTCTTGATGGTGCTGTTGGGCGGCAAGGGCACGATCTGGGGGCCGGTCCTGGGCGCGGCGCTGTTCCACGTCATCAAGGAGGTCACCTGGACCTACCTCCTGGGCTGGCAGTGGGTGGCGCTGGGGCTCCTGATCGTCGTCATCGTCGTCTACTTCCAGCAGGGCATCCTGGGCTGGCTGATGGCGCGGCGACCCGAGTGGTTCGGCATCCGCGTCGAGCGCGCGCCCGGCGACCGCCGCCCGGAGGCCGCGGAATGACCGCGCCGATCATCGAGATCGAGGGCGTCACCAAGACCTTCGGCGGCGTCGTCGCCAACAGCAACGTCTCGCTGACCGTCAGGCAGGGTGCCATCACCGGCCTGATCGGGCCGAACGGCTCGGGCAAGACGACGCTGTTCAACTCGATCGTCGGCTACCACCCGATCGACGAGGGCTCGATCCGCTTCGACGGCCGGGAAATCTCGACGCTGCGCGTGCAGTCGATCGCCCGCCTGGGCCTGCTGCGCACCTTCCAGCAGACGCGCATCTACACGAAGATGAACTGCGTCGACAACATGCTGATCTCGATCCCGCAGCGCCATGCGGGCCTCTTCGAGATGTTCGGCCACTACGACCGCGCCGACCAGGACAAGGCCGAGCGACTGCTGGAGTTCGTCGGGCTCTACGAGAAACGCTACCTGCGCTCGGGCGACCTCTCGTTCGGCCAGCAGAAGCTCTTGGAGTTCGCCATGGCGCTGATGAACGAGCCCGAGGTGCTGCTCCTCGACGAGCCGACGGCGGGCATCAACCCGACGCTGATCAACGGCCTGATCGACCGCCTGCGCCGTGCCAACACCGAGCTCGGCATCACGCTCCTGGTCATCGAGCACAACATGCGCGTCATCATGAACCTGGCCGAGCACATCTACTGCCTGGCGCACGGCGAACTGCTCGCCGAGGGCTCGCCCGACGACATCCGCAACGACCAGCGCGTCATCGACGCCTATCTGGGCGCGCACTGATGACCGAGGCCGAGGGCCCGCGCCGCAGCGGCGGCTACCACGACGGCGACGTCGACAGCGTCATCTCCGTCGACGAGGTGACGCGGCGCGTCGCCGAGATCGCCCAGCAGGTCTCCGTCGACGACCTCAAGGCGCTGGCGGGCGCGCCCTATCTCGCCATCGAAAGGCTTAGCGCCGGCTACGGCCGCATGGAGATCCTGCACGACCTGGACCTGCATGTCGGCCGCGGCCAGTCGCTCTGCCTGATCGGCCCGAATGGCGCCGGCAAGTCGACCGTGCTGCACTCGATCTTCGGCTTCACCAACATCTTCGACGGCGCCATCCGCATCGGCAACGGCAGCGAGGCCCTCGACGTCACCGGCCTTTCGCCCAGCGACAAGCTCAGGCGCGCCGGCATCGCCTACATCCTGCAAGACAAGTCCGTCTTTCCCGGCATGACCGTCGAGGAGAACCTTTGGATGGGCGGGTTCTTGAAGGACGAGCCGGCGGCCGCAAAAGAGGCCGCGGAGCGCATCTTCGAGAAGTACCCGCGCCTCGCCGCGCGCCGCAAGCACGCGGCCAAGGTGCTCTCCGGCGGCGAGCGGCGGCTCCTGGAAATCTCCCGCGCCCTCGTCATGAACCCCGAGGTGCTGCTGGTCGACGAGCCGTCGATCGGCCTCGAGCCGCGCTTCATCGACATGGTGTTCGAGATCCTCGACGAGCTGCAGCACGGCGAGGGCAAGACCATCGTCATGGTCGAGCAGAACGCCAAGAAGGGCCTGGAGTTCGCCGACATCGGCTACGTCCTGGTCTCCGGCCAGGTCGCCATGGCCGGCCGCGGCGACGACCTCTTGGCCGACGCGGACGTCGGCAAGCTGTTCCTGGGCGGGTAGCTCGCTCTTGCCGCCGGCCCGGTGGCGGGTTTAACGTAACGAGTTCAGTCGTTTGGTGCCTCGGCGCCACACCCGGACGCCGTCCATGGGACCCCGCCTCAGCCGTCGTACGTTCCTTGCCGCAGCCGGTACGCTCGCGGCCGGCGGACGCAGCGCCTGGGCGGACCACGACGTGCACGACTATCGCCTCACCACCGCCGGCGTCGGCGGCACCTACTACCCGGTCGGGGTGGCGCTGGCGACGCTGGTCAAGGCGCGGCTGCAGCCGACGACCGGCATCAACCTGACGGCGCTGGAGTCCGCCGGCTCGGGCGAGAACGTCACGCGCCTGCGTAACGGCGACGCCGAGTTCGCCATCCTGCAGGGCCTGTTCGGCCACCGGGCCTGGACCGGCAGCGGCGAGATGAGCGAGGTGGGGCCGCAACAGCACCTGCGCTCGATCACCATGCTGTGGCCCAACGTCGAGCACTTCGTCATGCGCGCGGCCGACGCCTCGACCGGCACCATCGCCGACTTCGCCGCGCTGAAGGGCCGCAAGGTGTCGCTCGGCAAGCCGCGCTCCGGCACCATCGCCTCGAACCACGCGCTCTTGGGCAATCTCGGCCTCGACGTCGACGCCGACTTCGAGCTGGTCAGTCTCTCCTACAACGCCAGCGCCGACGCGCTCGCCGCGGGCGAGATCGACGGCATGAGCACGCCGGCCGGCGCGCCCGTCGCCGCCGTGACCCGCGCGATCCGGGCGCTGGGCGACGACATCGTGGTGCTGCGCTTCACGCCGGAGCAGGCGGCGGCCGCCGACGGCGGGCTGGCGCTGTGGACGCCGTTCGTCGTGCCGGCCGGCACTTATCCGGGGCAGGACGCGGACCTGGAGACGATCGCCCAGCCCAACCTGCTGGTGACTCGCAACGACATCGACCCTGACGCCGTCTACCGCATCGTGCGCACGATCTACGAGAACCTGCCGTTCCTGCGGGCGATCCACGGCGCGACCGGCGCCATGGCCCTGGAGCACGCCGTCAAGGGCCTGCCGCTGCCGCTGCATCCGGGCGCCCGGCGCTTCTACGACGAGCAGGGCGTGCGCGTGCCCGACCGCTTGATCCTGCCGTAGGCGCGCAGCCCCTTGCGGCGCGGGGCGGCGCGGCGATAGGTTCGCGCAGCGACTCACATGTGCCCTTGGGGGAGGTCAGCACCATGGAAATGAGCGGCGAGGTACGCCTGTCGGCGTCGCGGCAGGAGGTCTGGGACGCGCTCAACGACCCCGCGGTCCTGAAGGCGAGCATCCCGGGCTGCGACGAGCTGGAGAAACTCTCCGACACCGAGCTCGCCGCCAAGGTCACGGCCAAGGTCGGCCCGGTGAAGGCGAAGTTCGCCGGTGCGGTGACGCTGAGCAACATCGACCCGCCGAACGGCTACGCCATCTCCGGCGAGGGCAAGGGCGGCGCCGCCGGCTTCGCCAAGGGCGGCGCCGACGTGACGCTGAGCGACGACGGCGACGGCACGCTGTTGAGCTACAACGTCAAGGCCTCGGTCGGCGGCAAGCTGGCGCAGATCGGCGCGCGCCTGATCGACAGCACGGCCCGCAAGATGGCCGACCAGTTCTTCACCGGCTTCGCCGAGCAACTGGGTGGCGTCGTGGCTGAGGAGGCGCCGGAGGTGACGCCGCCCGTGGGCGAGGTCGCGGCCCACGTCGCGGCCGTGGAAGCGTCGGAGGCGACGACCCGCCGTATCGGTCCGGTGCTGTGGATTCCGGCGCTGATCGTCGTCGTCATCTTCGCCCTCTTGTACTTCGCCGCCGCCTGATCCGAGGCGCGCCGCCGCAAACGCCTGCAAGGCGCGGCATCCGGCCTTGACGGCGCCGCGCGCGCCGACCGAATATGCCGGCCAAGGCAGCCCGCCAGAGCACTCTCGAGCCAACGTAAACGAGGGGCCGGCGGGAGAGTGTCGCTGTTGCGTCAACCCGCGCCTTCAGGGAGGGAAAGATGGCCACCGTTTCCATGACGGTGAACGGCCAGCAGGTGTCCGGGGAAGTCGAACCCCGCACCCTCTTGGTTCAGTTCATCCGCGAGTATCTGGGTCTCACCGGCACGCATGTCGGTTGCGACACCAGCCAGTGCGGCGCCTGCGTCGTCCATGTCGACGGCGCCTCGGCGAAGTCGTGCACGCTCTTGGCCGTCCAGGCGGACGGCGCCGAGGTCACGACCATCGAGGGTCTGGCCACGAACGGCACGCTGCACCCGATGCAGGAGGCCTTCCGCGACAATCACGGCCTGCAGTGCGGCTTCTGCACGCCGGGCATGGTGATGAGCACCATCGACCTGTTGCAGCAGAACGCCGACCCCAGCGAGGGCGAGATCCGCGAGTGGCTGGAGGGCAACATCTGCCGCTGCACGGGCTACCACAACATCGTCAAGGCGGTGCAGCAGGCGGCCGCCGCCATGCGGGGTTAGGGCCATGACCGAGACCGGCATTGGCGCCCGCGTGAAGCGCGTCGAAGACTTCCGCTTCCTCACCGGCCAGGGCAACTACACCGACGACGTCAACCGCCCCGGCCAGACCCACGCCTGGATCCTGCGCTCGCCGCACGCGCACGCGCGCATACGCGGCATCGACACCGCCGCCGCCGAAGCGTCCGCGGGCGTCGTCAAGATCTTGACCGGCGCCGACGTGGCGGCCGACGAGAAGGGCGGCCTGCCCTGCGGCTGGCAGGTCCACAACAAGGACGGCTCGCCGATGGCGGAGCCGCCGCACCCGTTCCTGGTGGCGGACAAGGTGCGCCACGTCGGCGACCAGGTGGCGCTGGTGATCGCCGAGAGCCGCGCGCAGGCGCGCGACGCGGCCGAGAGCATCGTCGTCGACTACGAGGAACTGCCCGCCGTCGTCGACATGGCGCAGGCGCTGCAAGGCCAGCCGTCGGCGGTGCACGGCGACGTCCCGAACAACCTCTGCTACGACTGGGAGCTGGGCGACAAGGACGCCACCGACGCGGCGTTCGCGGGCGCGCACCACGTGACCAGGATCGACCTGGTCAACAACCGGCTGATCCCGAACGCCATGGAGCCGCGTGCCGCGGTCGCCGAATTCGACCAGGCGACGGGCGAGTACACGCTCTACACCACGTCGCAGAACCCGCACGTCATCCGCCTGCTGATGGGCGCCTTCGTGCTGCAGATCCCCGAGCACAAACTGCGCGTCGTCGCGCCCGACGTCGGCGGCGGCTTCGGCTCGAAGATCTTCCACTACGCCGAAGAGGCGATGATGACCTGGGCCTCGGCCAAGGTCGGCCGGCCGATCAAGTGGACGGCGGAACGCTCGGAATCGTTCATCACCGACGCCCACGGCCGCGACCATGTCAGTCATGCCGAGTTGGCGATGGAGGCCGAGGGCAAGTTCCTGGGCCTGCGCGTCAGCACCATGGCCAACATGGGCGCCTATCTCTCGACCTTCGCGTCGTGCGTGCCGACCTACCTCTACGGCACGCTGCTCGCCGGCGTGTACACGACGCCGGTGATCTACTGCGAGGTCAAGGCGGTGTTCACCAACACCGTGCCCGTCGACGCCTATCGCGGCGCCGGCCGGCCGGAGTGCACCTACCTCCTGGAACGGCTGGTCTCGAAGGCGGCCGGCGAGATGGGCCTGGGCCCGGCGGAGCTGCGCAAGCGCAACCTGATCCAGCCCGACATGTACCCGTACCAGACGCCGGTGGCGCTGCAGTACGACGTCGGCGACCCGCCGGCGGTGATCGGCAAGGCGCTGGAGATCGCCGACTACGACGGTTTCGAGGGCCGCCGGGCGGAGGCCCAGGGCCGCGGCAGGCTGCGCGGCATCGGCCTCTCGGCCTACACCGAGGCCTGCGGCATCGCGCCGTCGGCCGTGGTCGGCTCGCTCGGCGCCCGCGCCGGGCTCTACGAGGCGGCGGAGGTGCGGGTCCACCCGACCGGCAGCGTGACGGTGTTCACCGGCAGCCACAGCCACGGTCAGGGCCACGAGACGACCTTCGCGCAACTGGTCTCGGAGAACTTCGGCATCCCGCTGGAGAACATCGAGATCAGCCACGGCGACACCAACAAGGTGCCGTTCGGCATGGGCACCTACGGCTCGCGCTCGCTGGCCGTGGGCGGTTCGGCGATCCAGAAGGCCTGCGACAAGGTCGTCGAGAAGGCGACGAAGATCGCCGCCCACATGATGGAGGCGTCGGCCGACGACATCGAGTTCAAGGACGGCAAGTTCACCGTCGCCGGCACCGACAAGGAGCTCGGCTTCGGCGACGTGGCGCTGTCGGCCTACGTGCCGCACAACTTCCCGCACGAGGAGCTCGAGCCAGGTCTCGACGAGCAGGCGTTCTACGACCCGCTCAACTTCAGCTTCCCGGTGGGCTGCCACGTCTGCGAGGTCGAGGTCGACCCGGAGACGGGCGTCGTCGACGTCGTGCGCTTCACGGCCGTCGACGACGTCGGCCGCGTGGTCAACCCGATGATCGTCGAGGGCCAGGTGCACGGCGGCGTCACGCAGGGCATCGGCCAGGCGCTGTTGGAAGGCTGCGTCTACGACGACACGGGCCAGCTGATCAGCGGCAGCTACATGGACTACACCATGCCGCGCGCGGACAACGTGCCCAACTACGACGTCGGCACGCTGTCGGTGCTCGGTGCCTCCAACCCGCTGGAGGTCAAGGGTGTCGGCGAGGTCGGGGCGATCGGCTCGCCGCCGGCGGTCATCAACGCCGTGCTCAGCGCGCTCGCGCCGCTGGGCGTGGACGACATTTCCATGCCGGCGACGCCGCACAAGGTGTGGCAGGCCATTCAGGGCGCGCAGATGCCCGCCGCGGCCGAGTAAGGGAGGACGCAACGATGTATAGCTTCAACTACCAGAAGCCCGGCTCGGTCGCCGAGGCCGTGGCGGCGCTCGCCGGTGCCGACGACGCCGCGGCGCTGGCCGGCGGCCAGACCCTGATCCCGGCGCTCAAGCAGCGCCTGGCCAGCCACTCCGACCTGATCGACCTGTCGGGCGTGGCCGAGCTGAAGGGCATCACGGACGGCGGCGACAGCGTCACCATCGGCGCCATGACGACGCACGCCGAAGTCGCGGCCTCCGACGTGGTCCGGTCCAAGATCCCGGCCCTCGCCCGCATGGCCGAAGGCATCGGCGACGGCCAGGTGCGCAACCGCGGCACCATCGGCGGCTCGGTCGCCAACAACGACCCCGTGGCCGACTACCCGGCGGCGTGCCTGGGCCTGGGTGCCATGATCGTCACCAATGCGCGCGAGATCGCGGCCGACGACTTCTTCACCGGCATGTTCGACACCGCGCTGGACGCCGGCGAGCTGATCACGGCCGTGCGCTTTCCCGTGCCCGACCGGGCGGCCTACGCCAAGTTCCCGAACCCGGCGTCGCGCTATGCGCTCGTCGGCGTGATGGTCGCGACCGGCGGCGGCAACGTGCGCGTCGCGGTCACCGGCGCCGGCCAGGACGGCGTGTTCCGCGCCGGCGACATCGAGGCGGCGCTGGGCAGCGGCCTCAACGCCGACGCGGTCGACGGCGTCGACGTGGCGACCGGCAACCTCAACGCCGACATCCACGCCAGCGCCGACTACCGCGCGCATCTGATCAAGGTGATGGCCAAACGCGCCGCGCAAGCGGCCTGACGCCAGGGTCATCGTTGGCTTCAGCGGCCGGGGTGCCTGACAGCACCCCGGCCGTTTTCTATGCTGGCGGGCATGGCCGGCCCCCCGCCCGCCGATTCGACCACCGATGCGGCCGGCGACAGGCCCCCGCGTCGGCGCCGCGGCCGCTGGCTGCGCTGGATTGCCGGTCTCCTGGTCGTTCTTGCCCTGTTGATCGTCGCGGTCTGGAGCGCGCGGGTCCCCCTCGCCCAGTGGGGCGTCGAGACCATCGCGGCCCGGCTCGGCTACGGCGCCCTGTCGCTCACCGTCAACCGCCTCGATCTCGATGGCGCCATGGCTCGCGATGTGCGCCTCGGTGGTCTCTCGGCCGCGACGATCACGCTTGCCTACGACGTGTCCGACCTGCTCGGCGGTCAACTCGCGGCGATGGAGATCGACGGCCTGCGCCTTGACGGCCAGTTGGGCGCGTCCGGTCTTGCCATCGACGGGCTGACGCTGCCGACGGCCGATCCCGCGGCGCCCCTTGCCTTTCCGGCCCTGCCGATCGCCCGCATCGCGGTGACCGACGCCACCGCAGCGCTCGCGACGGACGCCGGGCCCGCGCGGCTCGCCTTCGCGCTGGACGCCGCCCAGGCCACGGACGCGAGCTTCGACCTGATCGGCGAACTGGACGCGACGCTGCCCGACGGCACGGCGAAGTCAGCCTTCAACGGACGGATTGGAACCGGCCAGCCCGACGGCGTCGTCGCGACGTTCGACATCGCCACGACCGGCGGGGTCCAGGACACATCGTTCGATCTCGCCGGCGACCTCACGGCGACGCTCGGCGCCGACCGCGCCGGCCGAATTTCGCTGGTATTGCGCGACAGCACGCTGCGCCACCCGCAGGCGACGGTCGAGGGGCTGAGCGGCGACGGCACGCTCGCGATCGGTGCCGGACCGCTCGCCATCGACGCGCGCCTCGCCTTTGCCACGGCCGGCGCCGGCGATTTCGAGCTGGCGCCAAGTACAGTTCAAGTCGCGCTCGACGGCAGCCGGGCGTGCGCGACGGCCGAGCTCGCGGCGGCCGAGGGCCGCGCCACGCTGGCGCTCGAGACCCGGCTCGACGACCCGGCCGCGCCCCTCGCCGTTCGGTTCGACGGCACGGTCCTGGCGCAGGCCCTGGAGCGGGTCCCTGGCGTCTCGGCCAATGACGGCGTCGTGCAGATCGCCGCGAGCGGCGTCCTGCCGCCGCTGGCGCGCCTGGCCGAACCGCGCATACCGGCCGACTGGCTGGCCGCGACGACGCTCAGCGGCACGGCCGACGTCGATCTCCGCGGCCTCGCGATCGCCGGGGCGATCAACGCCGCCGACGCCGCCGGGCCCCTGCGGTTCGAAACCACGGCGCGGCAGGTCCTGGTCGACGGGCGCGACGCGTTCGCGCTGGACGACGTCACGCTGGCGCCGGCACTGCGGGAACGGTTGCCCGCGGCCGTCGCCCCGTTCGCGGAGAGCCTGGCGCTGCGGCTCGACGCGCCGGCGCTCGCCGTACGGCTCACGCCTGACGGGGCCGACGCGCGCCTCGTCACCACCGCGGCCCTGGCGGCCGGCGATGCCACGGTCGTGTCGGAGATCGACGCGACGGTCGCGCTCGACGCGGCCTGGCGGCCGCAGCGCCTCGCCGCCCCCTACGCCAGCCTGCGCGCGTCGGGCCTGCCGGTCGGCGACCTTCGCCTCGACGTCGACGCCCTGGCCACCGACGTCCAAGCGGACATTGTGGGCGCCGCAACGCGCCTCGGCGCCGATCTCTCGCTCGTCGCGTCGGTCGACGGTATCGCGCTGCCGGGGCTGGAACTGGCGCCGCCGCGCGTCGACTTGACGGCCCGCGTGGAGATGGACGGCTCCCGCCTGGTGCTGCGCCCGGCGGCGGGCAGCCGGGTGGTCGTGCCCGGACTCGGCTTGCGCGACCGCATCGCGCTACCACGCGGCATGACGCTGGCGCTGGCGGGCGACGCCGGCTGGCTGATGGCCGACCTGGCCCAGCGCCGCCTGACGTACGACCTGGCGCTGGCACCGCTCACGCTCGACGCCGTCGTGCTGCTGCCCGGCGGCCGCACCGCGGCGACCTCCCTGGTCCTGCCCGACCCGCGCCTGACCGGCGACGGCCGGCGTCACGGCGCGCGCGTGACGGGCGGGCGGCTGTCGGTCGCCGACCCCGCGCTCGCCGGCAGCAGTGTCGAGCTTGCAGCCGTCTGGGCCGACGGCGCGCTCGACGCCGACCTGCGCATCGCGCGGCTGGCCACGGGCGGCACGCCGGCGCCGGTGACGCCGGTCGGCGCCGCGCTGGGCCTGCGCCTGGCGGACAACGTCGTCTCGTTCGCGGCATCCGTCGCGGCACCGCTGGGCCCCATCGACCTCCGCATCGCCGGGCACCACGATCTTGCGCGCGCGACGGGCCGCGCGGACGTGGCGATGACGCCGCTGACGTTCGCGCCCGGCGGGGTGCAGCCGGTCGACCTGGCACCGGCGTTGGGCGACCGGCTGCGCGACGTCGTCGGCACGCTGGCGCTCGACGGCACGCTGGACTGGACCGACGTGGCGCTGACGCCGGCGCTGCGCCTTTCGCTCGACGGTCTCGGCGCCGCCGGCGACGCGGGCCGCGTCGAAGGCCTGCGCGGCGACATCGCGGTGAGCGGGCTGGTGCCGCCGGCGACCCCACCGGGTCAGCGCCTGACCGGCCGGGTCTTGCTCAAGAAGACCGTCATGCCGCTGACGCTCGACTTCCAGGCGCGCCCGGACGGCCGCCTCGCGATTGAACGGCTGCGCATGGACGCCGCCGGCGGCACGGTCGAGCTGCGCGACACAGTGTTCGACCCGGCCGACCCGGACATCGCGGCGACGCTGGAGCTGAGCGACATCGACCTCGGCCTCTTGCTGGCCCAGCTCGGCGTCGACGGGCTCAGCGGCTCGGGGCGCCTCAGCGGCGCCATCCCGATGCGGCTGGTCGACGGCAGCGTGGCCATCGACGCGGGCCGCCTGGCCGCGGCGGGCGGCGGCCAGCTGAGCTACACCGGCGCGGGGTTGTCGGAGGCCCTCGGCAGCCGCGACGATACCGTCGGCCTGGCGGCGCGCGTCCTGAGCGACATTCGCTACAAGGAGCTGGCCATCGAGCTGCAGAAGAGCGCGGCTGGGCCGGGCACGCTGCGGCTCAACGTGACGGGCGCCAATCCGGCGGTGCTGGACGGCTACCCCTTCCGCATCAACATCGTGCTCGACGCCGATTTCGACCGCCTGGCCCTGCTGCTACTGGAAGGACTGGCCGCGGCGGACGATATACTGCGCAAGGCCGCGCTACGGCTGCAGCGTTGACGCGGGTCATTTGGTGTCGGGCGCCGCGGCGCTGTAATGTGCGCGGCGGTGCGAACTTGCGGAAAATGGACCTTGAAACAGGGTAGTCGTCTCCTCGGCACGAGCCTCGCGGCGGGTCTGGCGCTGGCCGTCGGCTGTACGCCGACCGTCAAGGTCGAGGCGCCGGACGAGCCGATCACGATCAACCTCAACATCAAGCTCGACGCCGACGTGCGGCTGCGCATCGAAGAGCAGGCGGAACAGGATGTCACAACCAAGGATATTTTCTGACATGGGCCTGAGCCGCCGGTACCTGCTGGCACTGGGCCTGGCGCTCTCTCTCGTGGCCCTCGCGGCACCGGCCCCCGGCCAGGGCCAGCTCGACGCGGTGCGGGCCTCGGGCGAGGCCGGCGAGCGCTTCGACGGCCTGGCCGCCGTGCGCGATGCGGGCGCCGGCGCCGACGTGCGTACGCTGGTCGACGACGTCAACGCCCAGCGGCGCGCGCTCTACAGCCAGCGCGCCAACAGCGAGGGCGTGACGGTCGACGCCGTCGGCCGTATCTACGCGGCGCAGATCTTTACGGCGGCGCCCGCCGGCACCTGGTTCCTGCAGGAGAGCGGCCAATGGGTGCAGAAGTAGCGGCTTCCAGCGAAGAAAGCAGAGATCGCATGTCTTTACCGACCAACGTTGACAAGACGCTGGAGCTTTTGTCCAGCGGCGACTACGTCGCCGACCGCAGCCTCGCGACCGCCGTCTACCTGGCGCTGAGCCAGGGCCGGCCGCTGTTCCTGGAGGGCGAGGCCGGCGTCGGCAAGACCGAGATCGCCAAGGTGCTGGCCGACACGCTGGGCCGCCGCCTGGTGCGGCTGCAGTGCTACGAGGGCCTCGACGTCGCCTCCGCCGTCTACGAGTGGAACTACGCGGCGCAGATGATCGAAATCCGCCTGGCCGAGGCCGAGGGCGTGCACGACCGGGCGCGTCTGGGCGACGACATCTTTGCGCCGCGCTTCCTGATCAAGCGGCCGCTGTTGCAAGCGCTGGAGGACGACGGTACCGGCGCGCCGGTGCTGCTGATCGACGAGCTGGACCGCACCGACGAGGCGTTCGAGGCCTATCTCCTTGAGGTGCTTTCCGATTTCCAGGTGACGATCCCGGAGATCGGCACCGTCAAGGCGACCGAGCCGCCCATCGTGGTCGTCACCTCGAACCGCACACGCGAAATCCACGACGCGCTGAAGCGCCGCTGCTTCTACTACTGGGTCGACTACCCGGCGGCCGAGCGCGAGCTGGAGATCCTCGGCCGCAAGGCGCCACAAGCGAGCGCCGCGCTGAGCCAGCAGGTCGTGCTGTTCGTCCAGGAGCTGCGCAAGATGGATCTCTTCAAGCTGCCCGGCGTCGCGGAATCGATCGACTGGACGGCGGCGCTGCACCAGCTGGACGTCATCGAACTGACACCGGAGGCGATCGAGAACACGCTGGGCGTGCTGCTGAAGTACCAGGACGACATCGCCAAACTGCAGGGCAGCGAGGCGGCGGCGATCCTCAACCAGGTCAAGACCGAGGTCGCGGCCGTGGCGGCGGCGCGCCAGGCCGGCTGATGGCCTCCGTGACGCCGATCGCGGCGGGCGCCGACGGCGGCAAGCTGGCCGCCAACATCATGCATTTCGCGCGCGTGCTGCGCGCCGCCGGCATCCCGGTCGGCCCCGGCAAGGTGGTCGACGCGGTCCACGCGGTCGAGGCCGTCGGCATCACCCAGCGGGCGGACTTCTACTGGGCGCTGCACGCGGTGTTCGTCAACCGCCGCGACCAGCGCGAGCTGTTCGACCAGGCCTTCCACGTGTTCTGGCGCAACCCGCAGATCCTCGAACGCATGATGTCGCTGGTGCTGCCGCAGAACCCGGCCGCGCTGAACGACGACGAGCCGGCGGAGATGAACCGGCGCCTGGCCGAGGCGCTGGGCCAGGACAAGCCGCCGGCGGTCGACGAGATCCCGCCCGACGACGCCGAGGTCGCCATCGACGCGGTGCTGACCTGGTCGCAGAACGAGGTTCTCAGCGACATGGACTTCGAGAAGATGTCCAGCGAGGAACTGGCCCAGGCCAAGGCGGCGATCGCGCAGATGCGCCTGCCGATCATGCAGGTGCCGACGCGGCGTTTTCGCGCCGATCCGCGCGGCAGCCGGGTCGACATGCGCAACACCCTGCGCGCGCTCTTGCGCAGCGGCGGCGGCACCATCCCGCTGCGCCAGAAGTCGCGCCGCCGACGCCACCCGCCGCTGGTGATACTGTGCGACATCTCGGGCTCGATGAGCCGCTATTCGCGCATGCTGCTGCACTTCATGCACGCCGTCACCAACGACCGCGACCGGGTGCACACCTTCCTGTTCGGCACGCGGTTGACCAACATCACGCGCCACCTGCGCAACCGCGACGTCGACGTGGCGCTGGACCGCGTCGCGGAGGCGGTGGAGGACTGGTCCGGCGGCACGCGCATCGGCCATTGCCTCGAGGAGTTCAACGTCGACTGGTCGCGCCGGGTGCTGGGCCAGGGCGCCGTTGTGCTGTTGATCTCCGACGGCCTGGACCGCGACGGCGCCGAGGGCCTGGCGCGCGAGATGGAGCGCCTGCACAAGTCCTGCCGGCGGCTCATCTGGCTCAACCCGCTGCTGCGCTACGACGCCTACGAGCCGCGCTCGCTGGGCGCTCGCGCGATCCTGCCCCACGTCGACGACTTCCGCCCCGTGCACAACCTGGACAGCCTGGCGGACCTCACCGCCGCCCTCGGCCGGCTGGGCAACCGGCGCGCCGAGGGCGTCACCGAAATGCTGGAGAAAGTGGCATGACCGACCCGCACGACGACGACATCCTGCGCCAGGCCAAGGCGTGGCGCGAGGCCGGCCGCGAAGTGGCGCTGGCGACCGTCGTCAGCACCTGGGGATCGTCGCCCCGCCCGGTGGGCAGCCAGCTGGTCGTCGATCGCGACGGCAACATGCTGGGCTCGGTCTCCGGCGGCTGCATCGAGGGCGCGGTGGTGACCGAGGCGATCGACGCCATGAACGACGGGCGGCCGCGACTGGTCGACTTCGGCGTCAGCGACGAGCAGGCCTGGGAGGTCGGCCTCGCCTGCGGCGGCAAGGTCGAGGTTTTCGTCGAGAAGCTGGGCTAGACAACGATGCACACGACCACCCTCGACGCGGTGCTCGCCGCCCGCGACGCCAAGCAGCCGGTGGCGCTGGTCACCGACATGGCCTCGGGCGACCAGGCGCTGGTCTTCGACGACCGGGTCGAGGGCGCCCTGGTGCTCAACGCCCGCGAGGCCTCGGGCGCGCGCCGTGCGCTGCACGAGGACAAGCCGGGGCGCATCCCCGAGGCCGACGGCCGGCCGCTGTTCGTCCAGGTGTTCAACCCGCCGCGTCGGTTGATCGTCGTCGGCGCCGTGCACATCGCGCAGCCGCTGGCGCCGATGGCGGCGCTGGCCGGCTATGCGGTAACGGTGATCGACCCGCGCCAGTCCTTCGCCAGCGCCGAGCGCTTCCCCGGCGTGACGCTGAGCGACGCCTGGCCCGACGACGCGCTCGCCGAGCTCAAGCCCGACAGCCGCACGGCGGTCGTCACCCTGACCCACGACCCGAAGCTCGACGACCCGGCGCTGGCCCTGGCGCTGAACTCGTCGGCGTTCTACATCGGAGCCTTGGGCAGCCGGAAGACCCACGCCAGCCGCCTCTCGCGGCTGCGGGGCCAGGGCTTCGACGACACCGCCCTGTCCCGCATCCACGGCCCGATCGGCCTCGCCATCGGCGCCAAGAGCCCGGCCGAAATCGCCGTCGCCGTCCTGGGTGAGATCACTGCCGTGTTGCACGGCCAGGGCGCGCGAGAGGCAGCGGCGTGAGGTTCGGCTCCACGCCCCTTGCCGAGGCCGAAGGCGCGATCCTGGCGCACGCCCACCGCGCCGGCGACCGGGTGTTCAAGAAGGGCCGCGTGCTGTCGGGAGAGGATGTCGCCGCGCTGGACGCCGCCGGCGTCGCGGAAGTGATCGCGGCGCGCCTGGAGGCGGACGACGTGGGCGAGGACGCGGCAGCGGAGCGCGTCGCGGCGGCCTGCCTCGGCCCCGGGCTCAGCGCCACGGCGCCGTTCACCGGACGCTGCAACCTCTACGCCGAGCGCGACGGCGTGGTCGTCGTCGACCGCGACCGGCTCGACGCGCTGAACCTGGTCAACGAGGCGGTAACCGTCGCCACTCTGGCGCCTTACGCCCGCGTTGCCCCGCGCCAGATGGTGGCGACGATCAAGGTGATCCCGTTCGCCGCGCCCGAGGGCGTCGTCGCCCAGTGCGAGGCGCTGGCGCGCGACGGCGGCCCGCTGATCCGCGTCGCCCCGTTCCGCGGCCGCGCCGTGGCGCTGGTGCAGACGCGCCTCCCCGGCACCAAGCCGGCGATGCTCGACAAGACGACCGAGGTGACGCGCGCGCGCCTCGAAGCGCTCGGCTGCACGCTCGCGGACGAACGCTGTTGCGAGCACAGCATCGAGGCGCTGGCGGCGACCCTACGCGAGCTGTCCGGCGGCCCGATCCTCATCAACGGCGCCTCCGCCATCGTCGACCGCCGCGACGTCATCCCGGCGGCGATCGAGGCCGCGGGCGGCACGGTCGTGCACTACGGCATGCCGGTCGACCCGGGGAACCTGATCCTGACTGGGACGCTCGGCGAGGCGCCTGTGCTGGGGCTGCCCGGCTGCGCCCGCTCGCCACGGCTCAACGGCTTCGACTGGGTGCTGGAGCGGCTGGTTGCCGACCTCGAGGTGACGCCGCGCGACATCATGGCCATGGGCACGGGCGGGCTCTTGAAGGAGATCGCCTCGCGGCCCCTGCCCCGCGGCCAGGCGGAAGCGGCGCCGGCCGAGGTGCCGGCCGCCCCCCGTGTCGCGGCGCTGGTGCTCGCGGCCGGCCAGTCGCGCCGCATGGGCGCCGTCAACAAGCTGCTGGCCGACGTCGATGGCGTGCCGATGGTCGCCCGCGCGGTCGACGCAGCCCTGGCCTCCCAGGCCGCATCCGTGGTCGTCGTCACCGGGCACGAGCAGGCCCGGGTAGCCGCGGCACTGGGCGACCGCGACGTCACGGTCGTGCACAACCCGGACTATGCGGCGGGGCTCAGCACGTCGCTGTGCGCCGGGCTCGCGGCGGTGCCGGCCGACTGCCGGGCCGTGGCGATCTGTCTCGGCGACATGCCGCGCATCGCGGCGCGCCACCTGGACCGCCTGATCGCCGCCTACGACCCGCTGGAGGGCCGCGCGATCTGCGTGCCGACGTGGCGCGGCAAGCGCGGCAACCCAGTGCTGTTCGACCGCCGCTTCTTCGCCGAGATGACCGACGTCGAGGGCGACACCGGCGCCCGCCACCTGATCGGCGAGCACGGCGAGGTGGTCGCCGAAGTGGCGATGGACGACGACGCGGTTCTGCTGGACGTGGACGAGCCGGAGGCGCTCAGGGCGCTGGCCGGCGAGTAACGATCAGGCCTTCATCGAAAACGCGACGCGCGCCATCTGTTCGGCGGTGCGGATCACCGCGGCGCCGGCGGCGTAGGCCATGCGGGCCTGGCTCAGCTCGACGAAGTTCGGCACGTAGTCGGTGTTCGGCACACCGACGATGCCCTGTTCGTTGGCGGCCGGGTGCGACGGCTGGTAGGCCGGGCGGTAGGCCGGCGAGCGCGGCTCGAGCGTCGTCTCGACGCCGCCGCCCTCCTGGGTCAGCTGCACGACCTGGGTCGGCACGTAGCCGTCATAGCCATCCTCGTTCACCGCCCCGGCGCTGTGCACGTTGGCGATGTTGTTCGAGGCATTTGCGGCCCGCGTCGCTGCGGCGCGCATACCGGAGGCGGCTATTCGCATGGTCTCGAGTATGGCCGCATTGTCGCACGGTTGGGGCCCGGTAACGGCGTTCATCGCCAGGGGTTTATGGTTAAGTTCTCAGGTATTTTCGCAGAATTTTCGTTAACTTGATTGTAATCCCAGAAAGGAAAGCACTTCTGCCGCAAGGCTTTGCGGGTCGAAGTCGGCGTGCCCGTGATTCGCAAAGGTCAACAGGCGGCGCGGGTCCGGCGCCGCTGCGTGCAGCAACCGGGCGTGGCCGACCGGCACCACCGCGTCGCGCTCGCCGTGCAGGATCAGGGTCGGCGTCCCGACCGCCGCGATCTTCGCCAGGCTGTCGTAGCGGTCCCGCACCAGCCAGCGCGCCGGCAGCCACGGATAGTTGGCCTGCGCCGCCTCGGCCATGGAGGCATAGGACGCCTCCAGCACCAAGGCGCGTACGGGCGTGCCCGCCTGCGCCCGCTCCCGCGCCAGGTGCACCGCGATGCCGGTGCCCAGGGATTCGCCATACAGTACGACGTCGCCTGCCACGACGCCCGCGCCCGCCAGGAGATCCAGCGCGGCGCGGCCGTCGGCGTAGAGCCCCGCCTCGTACGGGCGCCCCGGGTTGCCGCTGTAGCCACGCCAGGCCAGCATCAGCACGCCCAGGCCCGCGTCGAGGTAGGGTCGCAGCTTCTCGGCGCAGACCGCCAGCGATCCGGCGTTGCCGTGCAGATAGACGAGCGTCGGCCCGCCGCTAGGCGCCGCGCGATGCCAGCCCCGCAGGTCCAAGCCGTCGGCGGTGCGGACCCACACCTCGACCATCTCCGGCACGCCGGCCTCGGGCGGGTCGGCCGTGTGCGGCGGCGCCGGGTACATCAACCGCCGCTGCGCGAGATACATCGTCGCGACGATCACGCCGTAGCCGCCCGTCGCGGCGACGAGGAGGACGATCAGCAGGTCGGCCATGGCGCAGCGCAACTCCGGGGGCGGAAACCTGATCCGTAGACTGCCGCGCGCGCGCGTCCTCGCCAAGCCGGGCGCGTGACTTCGCGCTTGTCAGGCGGGCGTCCGGTTCTTCATGGTCGGGTCATGCGTGCCCTCGCCCTCGCCCTCATGCTGATCCTCGTCGCCAAGACCGTGTCGGCGCAGATGATGTTCGAGCGCTACGGGCGCCTGGACGAGGAGGAGCTGCAGTACGAGGGCGAGTCCCCGGGCGGCCGCGAGGAAACGGGCCGCATTACGTACTTGCAGTGGCAGCGCTTCGAGGAGGGCAAGCGCGCCTACCAGATGCGCGACTCCCGCGGGCCCACGCGTTCTGGAGCCAGCTGGCGCGGGAACGGGTGCCCGAGGCGCAGTACAACCTCGGCGCCGTGTACCTGCAGGGCCAGGGCGTCGAGAAGGATATCGTCGAGGCGATGCGCTGGTTCCTCATCGCCGAGAAGAACGGCAGCGCCGAGGCGGCCAAGTTCGTGCGCGAACTACGGCCGTTCCTGACCGGTAAGCAGATGTCCGAGGCGCACAGCCGCGCCCGCAGGCTGTCCTAAGGGCGTGCTAGGCTCGCCGCCCCGGCCCCCACGACTCGACCCACTGCTCGGCCCACGACGTTGACCGCGACCGCCGAAACGACGACGCCGCGGCGCAAGCGCCGCAAGACCAGGGTGCCGCGCATCACCGTGCGCGGGCTGCGGCTCGGCACCGGCCTGGTGCTGATGACATACGTCACCATGCACCTCATCAACCACATGGTCGGGCTGATCTCGCTCGCGGCGCTGGAGGACGCGCGGCTGGTGTTCCTGGCCCTGTGGCGCAACCCGGTGGGCCAGACCCTGCTGCTGGGCAGCCTGCTGATCCATCTGGCGCTGGCCTATGTGGCGATCTATCAGCGCCGGCGGTTTCTGTCGATGCGCTGGCCGGGGGTGGCGCAGCTGCTGTTCGGTCTGGCGATCCCGCCGCTGTTGCTGATCCACATGCTCGGCACCGGCTTCGCCCACAACATGTTCGGCGTCGACGACACCTACCAGATGGTGCTGCTGGCGCTGTGGGTCGACGGCGGCGGCATACGCCAGATCGTCGTGCTGACGGTCGTCTGGGTGCACGGCTGCCTGGGAATGCACCTGTGGCTGCGGCTCAGGCCCTGGTATGCCACCTGGGCGCCGGCGCTGCTCACGGGCGCGATCCTGACCCCGGTGCTGGCGACGCTGGGCTACATCGCCGCCGGCCGCGACGTGGCGGCGCTGGCCGCCCAGCCCGGCTGGCGCGCGGCGTACTACGCCGAGATCAACCTGCCGCCGTTCGAGGAGCTCGCCGTGCTTTACACGGTCGAGCGATGGATCCTCGTCGGCCTCTTGCTGCTCCTTGGCGCAACGCTGCTGGCGCGGCTGGCGCGCACGCTCGTCGAACGGCGCCACGGCGTGGTCAGGGTGCGCTACGCGGACGGCCCGGAGATCGCCTTCCCGCGCGGCCCGACGCTGCTGGACGTCAGCCGCTTCAACGACGTGCCGCACGCCGCCGTGTGTGGCGGCCGCGGCCGCTGCTCGACCTGCCGCGTGCGCGTCACCGACGGCGCCGACGATCTGCCGCCGCCGAGCCCGTCCGAGCAGCGTGTGCTGGAGCGCATCAGCGCCGCGCCGGACGTGCGGCTGGCCTGCCAGATCGCGCCCGAGCGCGACCTGACCGTGACACGCCTGCTGCCGCCCATGGCCAGCGCGCGCGACGGCTTTGGCCGCAGCGACGTGCACCAGGGCCAGGAACGCGACATCGCCATCCTGTTCGCCGACATCCGCGGCTTCACCACGCTGGCGGAGCACAAGCTGCCCTACGACGTGGTGTTCGTGCTCAACCGCTATTTCCGCGTGATGGGCGAGGCCGTCGAGGGCGCCGGCGGGCGGCTCGACAAGTTCATCGGCGACGGCGTGATGGCGCTGTTCGGCGTCGACACGCCGTCGCGCCTGGCCGGGGGCCAGGCGATCAACGCCGCGCGCGACATGTCGGCGAAGCTGCAGGCGCTGAACGACGAGCTGAAGGCGGACCTGCCGGCGCCCCTGCGCATCGGCATCGGCATCCACGCCGGCCGCGCCATCGTCGGCGAGATGGGCTACGCCCACGCCACCGGCGTCACGGCCATCGGCGACGCGGTCAACACCGCCAGCCGCCTCGAGCAGATGACCAAGCAGTACGGCGCGCAACTGGTGCTGTCCGAACGCCTGGCGGAGCTTGCCGGGATCGAGCTCGACGCCTTCGACGCCGCCGAGGTCGAGGTGCGCGGCCGCAGCGAGCCGCTGGCGATCCGCATCGTGCCCGACGCCGCCGACCTGCCCGAGCCGCCGGTGGCCCGACGCCCGGCGCGGCGTCCGGCACGTGCCGCGCGGGGATGATCGTCCTCGTCACCGACTTCGGCCTCGAAGGTCCCTATCTCGGCCAGGTGCGCGGCGTCCTGTGGGGCGCCGCGCCCGAGGTACCGGTCGTCGACCTGTTCGCCGACCTGCCGCCGCATGCGCCCGAGCTCGCGGCCTACCTGCTGCCGCCGCACGCCGCCGAGTTCCCGCCGGGCACGGTGTTCCTGTGCGTCGTCGACCCGGGCGTCGGCTCGGCACGCGACGCCGTCGTGGTCGAGGCCGACGGCCGCTGGTTTGTCGGACCCGACAATGGCCTGTTCGCGCCGCTGTTGCGCCGGGCGGGCGCGCGCGCGGCGTGGACGATCGACTGGCGGCCCCGGCGCCTCAGCGCCAGCTTCCACGGCCGCGACCTGTTCGCCCCCGTCGCCGCCCGCCTGGCCCGCGGTCCGCCGCCCGGCGTCGCGCGCGACCCGGCGACCCTCGAGCGGCCGGATTGGCCCGACGAGCTCGACCGGGTCGCCTATGTCGACCGCTTCGGCAACGCCATGACCGGGCGCCGCGCTGCGACGCTGGCGTCGGAGGCCAAGATCGAGGCCGGCGGCCGGGTGCTGACGCGCGCCCGCACCTTCGCCGACCGACCGACGGGCGACGCGTTCTGGTATGCGAACTCGGTCGGGCTGGTGGAAATCGCGGTCAGCCAGGGCCGCGCGGACAGCGAGCTGGGTCTCGCGCCCGGCGACCCCGTCGCAGTGCGCGCCTAACCCTCGGCCTGGCGCCGCGCGGCCCGCCGCACGAGGCTGGCCCAGTTGCCGACCGACGCCAGGTGCGGATAGATCGGCGCCAGCCAGCCGCGCCGGCGCCAGTCCAGGAACACGTCGTCGGGCAATGCGTCGAAGGCCTGCGGGTCGACCGTGCGGAAGCCCTTGATGTTGAGGCTGCGACCTTCGGGCAGCTGCAGCTCGGTGGTGTTCTCGCGCAGGAGACCGCGCTCCGCCAGCGCCTCGGCGAAGCGCCGCGTCGCCCGGTGCTGCTGATGGAAGGTGCGGCAGAACTCGACCGCGCGGTCGGTGAAGGCGCTGGCCGTGCCGTCGGCGTCGAACAGCGGCCGCTCGGTCGTCTCGGACAGGACGCCGGCGCCCTCCTCGACGCAGAGCACCAGCTCCTCCACGTCGGGCCGCTCCAGGAAGATGAACGGGAAGCGCCGCACATAGGCCGGCACGTAGACGTCGGCCGCCCAGTCGCCGGCGGCGTCCACGAACAGGTTCACGTCGTCGCGCAGGCCGCAGATCGCCATGGGCAGGTGCGGCGGCGCCTCGGCGAAGACGACAGGGTAGTCGCGCGACGCCTGGACGAACTCCTGGGCGTTGAGCGGGATCGCGTTGCACTTGCCCGCGAAGCCGTAGTTGGCGCCGTCGGCGATGCCCAACTTGCCGTGCCGGCCGGCCGTCAGCGGCCGCGGCTCGGCATAGAACAGCGGCAGGCCCGACGCGTCGCCGCTCTCGGATGCCGCCGGTTCGCCCAACGGGTCGGTCGTCTCGCTGGTGTCGCTGTCGGTCACGGCGCTCTCCCGCGATGCACTCGCCGCCTTATATCGGAAATCGACGGGTGCGGAGTGCCCGTGTACGCTGTGTCCGGGAACGGGAATGCGGAGGGAACCGGCGCAATGACGCCAGACGAACTGATGCGGCGGGCGATCGCGCTCGCCCAGGAGACCATGGACGCCAACCGCGGCGGGCCGTTCGGCGCGGTCATCGCGCGCGACGGCGAGATCGTCGCCGAGGGCACCAACGAGGTGACGAGCAGCAACGACCCGACCGCGCACGCCGAGGTGAGCGCCATCCGCGCCGCCTGCGAGAAACTCGGGACCTACGACCTCAGCGGCTGCGAGATCTACTCGAGCTGCGAGCCCTGCCCCATGTGCCTCGCCGCGGTCTACTGGGCGCACCTCGACCGCCTGTGGTTCGGCAACACCCGCATCGACGCCGCCGACATCGGTTTCGACGACGAGTTCCTCTACCGCGAGCTCGCCGAACCGGTGCACGCGCGCCGCATCCCGACCCAACAACTACTGGGCGACGAGGCCGGACACGCCTTCGCGGCGTGGAAGATCAAGCCCGACAAGGTTCCGTATTAGGTCACGCGCCGCCGCTCAGTGCTTGACGTGCAGCAGCGGCTCGATCCCTGAGAACACGGGCTCCAGCTCCACGCCCAGCGCGTCGCCGAACTTGCTGACCGCGATGTAGATCGTGATGGTGAACACCGCCTCGACGATCTGCGGCTCGGTGTAGTGGCGCTTGAGGCGCTCCCATAGCTCCGCCGAGACGTGGTTGGCGTCGACGCCGATCTGCACAGTCAGATCCATCAGCGCCTTCTCGGCGTCGCTGAACAGCGGGCTGTCCTTGTAGCGGTCGCCGCCGATGTCGGCGATCTTGTCCTCGCCGATGCCCAGGCGCTTCGACAGCGTCTCGTGCTGCACGACGCAGTACTGGCAGTCGTTGCGGTGGGTCGCCTTCAGGATGATCAGCTCCTTGGTCGTCCAGTCGAGTTCGCCGTCCTTCAGGATCGCCATGATCATGTCGGTGAAGACGAAGCCTAGAGCGGGATCGCATTAGGCGGAAGCGTAGCCGGCGTTTGCGAAGAAGGCGGCGCATTGGGTTGGCGGGAAGCGGTCGATGATGCGGGCTATGGCGGCGTGGAGCTCGTCGCTGGAGCGGGCCTG